>Ga0180007_10000017_pt1 | contig 318370 bp, 302 predicted proteins | sample MM_PC_MetaG_FD_121122 | JGI IMG/M metagenome (GOLD analysis project Ga0180007, IMG submission 121122) | Groundwater microbial communities from the Aspo Hard Rock Laboratory (HRL) deep subsurface site, Sweden - MM_PC_MetaG | ecosystem: Environmental > Aquatic > Deep subsurface > Groundwater...
AACACACTTCTTCTTTTTTCTTTCTATGAGTCGGTATCTCTTTTCTATATCAAAGAAGTACCAAAACTTTTTTCTTCTATAATATTTCTTGTGAAACTCTTTAAAAAACGTACGAACCATTTCCTTAAAAGTCACATTATGTATTGTAGCTTCTATCCTGGGTAACCCACAGATGAACGAATCTGATGATATGGTATACTATATGTAATTGTTCTAATTAATATTTTTGGAGAGAACCTGTATGTCTGAACAAAAAAAATCAACTCAAAAAAGATCAGTATTTGCTTGGATATTTGGTTGTTTGGGGATTTTGATTTTGTGTTTAAGCTTAGTAATAAACCTTGTTTTAACTATGGCTCTTTTTGCTATGGTAGGGGATTCGAGTTCTTATACCTATCCGAAGTTTGAAGAACAGGTGATAGAGGGATCAGAGTTTTCTGATGATAAAATTGCAGTAATACCCATTTCTGGTGTTATATTAAAAGAGGGAACATCCGGTGATATTTTTTCTGAAACCGTACCTTCTGCTGAAATGTATGTTGAACAAATTCGTCAAGCGGCGCATGATGATTCGGTGAAGGCTTTGATTTTGTCTGTAGATAGTCCTGGCGGAAGCGTCTCTGCGAGTGACCTTATTTTTCATGAAGTTCTAAAATTTCTTGAAACGGGTAAACCGCTTATTGCTCACTACAGTGAAGTGGCAGCGTCTGGCGCTATCTATGTGTCTGTTCCCGCAGACGTTATTATTACTGAACCTACGGCGCTTGTGGGGAGTGTAGGAACGATCATGACCAATCTTAATGTGGAAGGTCTTTTTGAGAAGGTTGGATTAAAGGAAGAGGTGTTTAAGAGTGGGGAGTATAAAGATATTTTTTCTTCAACTCGCGAGATGACCGATGATGAGAAAGAAATAGTTAATGGTCTCATTGATCACGATACCGCTTTGTTTGAAAACATTGTGATCACGCACCGGCCTGAAATAGATCAGGCGGATTATGATACGGTTTTTGATGCACGCATCTTTACAGCAACCCAAGCAAAGGATATTGGTCTCGTTGATGACATAGGATACTTTGAAGATGCAAGAAAAGAAGCGGAATTATTATCCGGTGTTACTGATTACTCCCTTGTTCAATATGAAGTTCCTTTTAGTTTCACTTCATTTTTTAAGGGTTTCACTTCTTCTTTTGGCTCGAGTAGTGTCGATAAGCTCACCCAACTTGTTCTAAGTGATCATCCACGTTCAATGTTTTTATGGAAATAGCAGATGGAGCAGAAAAAGAAATACGTTTTACATTCAGACAAACAGGTAAGTAAAAAATCCTTACTATCACGAGTGTTGTATGCCAAAATACATTCGGCGGTTTTTTGGGTTGTAGGTATTGTTTTGCTTTTGGGTCTTGCATCACTGTATGCGTTTAACTATAGTGAGATACATGCATTGTATCCAACGTATACTATTAATGCAGAAAATAGAAATACAGAGGTTGAGCCGCTCGATAAGCTTTATTTCAAATTTAGTCAGCCGGTTAACGAGGAGCAGGTTCGAGAAAATTTTAGCATAAAGCCCCCCATTGATGGCGATATTCGTTTTTTCTCTCACTCTATTAAGGGGTATGCAAAGGGATTTGTTTTTGAACCCAAAGGAGGATACAAGCCTGATACTGAGTATACTGTTACTATAGACAAACTTACCAGTTTTTTTGGTACAGACTATACTCGTTTTGCAAAGCAGTTTGCGACCATAACATCTCCAAAAATTGTATCTATTTTTCCAGAAAATGAAAGTACCGGAATTTTTGTGAAACCTGATATACGTATTGAGTTTGACAAAAAGAGTCAATTTTTTGATTACGTGTACTCGCTCGCGCCAAAAACCTCTCTGTCTCATGTGGAAGATTTTGATAGTACTGTTGTTTTGAAACCAGAGACACAGCTAGCACAAGGTACTGATTATCAGCTATCAATTGATCAACAGTACGTAGTAAATGATCATTTGGGGAAGGAATCAAGGAGCTCTTATCACACTTTTGATTATCAATTTAAAACAGTTGATCCTGTTGAAGTATTAGAGGTATCACCAAAAAACGAGAGTACGCGGGTATCACCTAAGACCGAGATTAAGATTGTTTTTAATAAGTTAGTGAAATATGATAGTGCTGAAGAACATTTTTCTATAGATCCTTTTGTGGAAGGGGAGTTTGGCTGGGAAGATAAGACACTCATTTTTCAACCAAAAGAAGAGCTAAAAAACCCTCAGGAATATACGGTGACGATTGCTCCTGGTGTTGCTAGTTTTATTGATGATGGGTTTTTAGAAGACGAGTACACATTTGCGTTTAAATCTGAGCGGTATACTAAGGAAATTATTCCAAATGAGCCAATAATTCCTGCAATTACAGAGGGCAAGTATGTTGATATTGATATTTCTGAGCAGTTGCTGACTATTTTCGAAGATGGTAGGTCACTTGGAAGCTTTAGGACGTCTACAGGAAAGTACAGCATGCCAACGCCTTATGGAACGTTTAAAGTGCTCAATAAAAGTCCACAAGCATATTCAAGTAAATATAATTTATATATGCCCTATTGGATGGCGTTTACTGGTGCAGGGCATGGTATTCATGAGCTGCCGTTTTGGAAGTATCGTGGTGGGGCAGAATATAAGGAGCGGGAGTCACACTTAGGAATACGAGTGAGCCATGGGTGTGTGAGGCTTGGCGTTGGTCCTGCTGAGATTGTATATAATTTTGCCGATGTAGGGACGCCGGTTGTTGTGCATGAATAAAAATATAAAAACAAAAAACCAAGCTTTGAAGAAGGAAGCATTGGTATTTGAGTAGATTTTATGCTCAAAAGAGCCACTTTATGGCTTAAATAAGGTAAAAAGTACCATTTTAGCACACAAAATAGGGGAGAGGCGTAGGGGAAAGAGGATACTATTTGATAGAGTAAGAAAGTTACATCATTTTTGTTAGTGATCTTTCCTATTGTTTTACGATTAAATACAAAATTAAAAAATGAACGTTTTGTATAGAAACATCAAAAGGTATTTATCTGGTTAATGTGATACAAATATGTAGCTGGTATGCATATTGGATCGTTATTGGCGTGGCTACTACAGACATGCAGGGAGAGTAGGAAATAGTAATAAAGTGATGCTTATATTCGTTTGTAAGCGTTTTTATTTGTCTTGGGGGTAGTCTCAAGCACCACCTGTGTACAAAAAAATATAAGATGGTGCAAGGCATTCCTTATTAATATAGTGTCGTACAATGTATCTTGTGCGACGCTTGAGCATTGACCTTTCTTCTTAAAATAAGGATTTTAATCTATATGACTATATGAGCTTACAGAATAAATTTAATTTAGAATATTTAATTATTACTTATTATTTACTTCTCTATTCTCTTTTTGTACCATGAATCATTTTCTCTATTCTTAATTACTATCTCTTGCCTACTTTCCGCAAGTTTTACCTAGTAACCTTAAATGGCTTATCTAAGCCAAAAGGTTGCATATATATCTTGTTTTTGTCTTAGATAAGCCTTCGATCTTTAAATTTAGTATTTTGAAAATAATTTCTCCGTTGCCTTAGAGAGGAAAATTATAAATTGATATTTGGACTGTTGCTTACAGTCCTCTTTTGGTACCAATTGCACATTTTGGAAAAAAATGATACCATAACAATCAATTGAATTTTGGACTAGTTACGAGGAGGAAGAATGAAAAAAACTCTGTTGGATGTGGTTTTAATATTTTCTCTTCTAATTATTTTTTTTTCACAACCTGCTTGCTCTCCACCAATTGACGAAGTTGTTGTTGCTTCAGATGGGAGTCAAAACTCTAAGCTTTTTATGAGCTGGCCAAGCAAGCCTCATTACACCCTAAAAACTATTTATGATGAGGAACGTTCTGGTCGTCAGGTTAAAGTTGTGTTTTCCCCTATTCCTTGGTCAGATGCAGAGTATACATTTATTCTTTGTGAAGATAGTATGATTACTGAGTGGGCAATTACAAAACAAGGTATTGCAAAGGTAGGAAAAATTCTTGGAGGTAAAACATTGATGAATTGTATGATTACTTCTTCCGGAAGTCATATTTTAGTGTTGTATAAGAATGGTAAAGGCTTAGTGTTTAAGATCTGGGAACGTGAAACAAAAAAGACATGGGAGGTTACGTCATATAAAGAGAGTATTTTGTTGGATTGGCAACGTTGGCTGTTTTTTCCAGAACTTCCAGGAGATCCCAGTAAGATAGTGGTTAACGTTGGAGAAAAGTTTGATATCCTTGATTTATCACAAAGAAAGATTAATCCTTTTCCTGAGTTCTCAAGAAATGAATGTCAATCTTTACAGCAGGTCATTTCAGATGATGGAAAGTATCTTGCAGCTTTGTGTATTGAAGGCCTTTCGAGCAGCAATCCAGGCTTGTACGTTTGGGATTTTACCACAGGCAAGAGACTGGTTCAGTATGGCGCAAAGTACGGAAAAAAACCTTTCACTGAATTCAGACCTCAAAGTATTTGGTTTCAAACCAATGCTAACAATTTGCAGCTCGTCTCTTATGGAGAAAAAAATCTAGCTATTTTTGAAACTACAGCATGGCAGGTAGATAAACTATTCAAGCACGAGACACGTCAAGGAAGTTATCGCGTAGTTAAAAGAGGGTTTATGCTTGTTTTTCCCTCAGATAAAGAACTGATTTTAGTTGACTTGTTGAGCGGTCAAGAAAAAAAATATCAGCCAAAAGATTTTGTATTTAATGGGTTTGATGTTTCTCATGATGGCAAGGTAATTGTAGGTGTCGAAGGCTTTACGGGTAAGGCGTTATTAGTGAAGAAGTAATAGGTTTATCTTTTTACGAAGGAAAAAAATTATATACTCAAACAATATAGCTATTGCTTGAGTATTTTTGTATATAAAAAAGCCCCGGTTGTACGATGCATGATGCAACGTACCCTAGGGCGAACTTAAGGAAACTTAAGATATATTAAGGTAGTACGGGCCACTGCCTGTTTAATGGCGGCGGCTTGCTTTACCATCTCCAGAATTAAAGTCCCTCTGCTCTTGAGGTCTTCTATGAAGAAGACAACGGGGGGCGGAAGGACAAACTTTTCGAACAACATACTTCCCTCCTTTATAATATAAACAATCTAACATATGATTTTTTTTTGTCAATGGTTTTTCTTAAATTTCTTTAAAAATATTAAACACTTCTCACTAATAAAGAAGCAGTGAGTTGTCATTGTTCGTCAATTATAAAAAAGCCCATTTGTGCAACAATAGTGCGCTAAGGGGCTTTCAAAAAAATTAAATTATACTTATGGTAAAAAGTTCCGTGGATTTACCGGCTTACCATTCATACGAGTTTCAAAGTGTAAATGAGGGCCTGTAGTCATCCATCCTGCTCCAGGAGTCCCTGGTGCTCCGCCTGACGTTGCAACAGGATCCCCTTGCTTAACATAAGACCCTTCAGCAACAAGGCTGCTCGTAACGTGTCCATAGACCGTTGAGAGGCCGTTTCCGTGATGAATCATGAGATAACTATAGCCATATCCTGCGTTTCTATATTTGACTACGTAGCCATCGGCAGGAGCGTAGATTGTTGAATTTTGAGGAGTTGGAATATCTATAGCATAATGTGGTACGCCAAAATAATTTTTGTAACTTGGGTCCATGAATTCTGCACTAATCCCTCGTTTTGGCTGAACTGGCCATGCAAGTGCTCCTGAACCGGAATACTCTTGAAAATCAGAGGGCCTTTCTTTACTTGCCTGCTGCTCCTGCAACTTTTTTTGAACTTGACCTTCTAGACCAGAAATCTCAGTATTAGCACTTTCATATTCTTTTCTAGACTCAACAAGCAGTTCTTGATATTTATCTTCTTGCTCCTCAGTAACTGCTAAAAGTCTATCTTTCCCCTGCCTCTCTGAGGTAAGGGTTTTATTTTTTGTGGTGAGTTCAGCCTCGAGTGCCTTTTGCTTGTCATTCTTGGCTTCTAGCACCTGCATGTGCCATTGAAGTTCCGATTTTAAATCCTGAATGTCATCGAGTGTTTCTTGTCCTTTACTCTCCAGCGTTTCTACGTATTCTGCTTGGTCAAGGACTGCAGAAAATGATTCTGAACCAAGGAGTAGTTCTAGAGGACTTCTGGCATCGTATTGTTGAATAAGTCTGATGTATTCACTGAGTACCTTTTTTTGATCTTCTACCTCTTCTTCCTTTTCCTGAATTTTACTTTGGACCCCGGATATCTCTAGAGTGATTTTTTCAATTTCAAGCTGTGCTTTTTTTATCTCACTTTCTGTTTTAGCAATTTCCTTTTCAAGAATATCTAGCTGGTTTTCTAAGCTTTGCTTTTCTTTTTGTTTTTCTTCTATCTCTTGCTCAAGGTTCTCTGTACCCTCTTCAATTTTTTTTATCTTTTCTTTCTTCTCACCTATTTCTCTATTAAGCTCCTCAACGCTATTTTCAGCTTTAAGTTGATGTGTTTTGTTGTACACTGGCGCATAAGCAAACACAATAGACACAATAAATAGCGCTATAATAAGAAGAATTTTGTAGTTTGTTCGTTTATTTTTTTGCAAGCGCTCCATGTGGTGTTGTATAACTTATCTCAACTATGAAGTATACTCTATTTCATGACTGTAGTACATTGCATTATAACATTTTTTCTTATTTTTGTCTACTATCCTCTACTCGCTTGAGTGTCTCATTTTTACCAAGGATGTCTGCAATTTCAAAGGGACCTGGAGAAAATTTCTTGCCGGAGAGCGCAACCCTAAGTGGCCATAAGAATTCCCCTACTTTGTAATTGTTTTCTTTAAGAAAGGCAAAAATAGTTTTTTCAAGAGCGTCTTTTGTATAATCGTTGTCTGAAATCGATTCTAATACAGGGAGAAGTTTTGTTAGGTTCTTTTGGGCATCATTTGCGGTTATCTTTTTCCATGATAGTAAGCTTACGTCATACTCAGGGGGTGCAAAGAAAAATGCTATAGCGTCCGCAAGATCAGAAAATTTTTCTATACGATCTTTCTCGAGCAGAATTGCTTTTTTTACTATCTCCTGATCATTATCATCATACATCATTAAAAAAGGCTTTGCAGTATCAACAAATTCATTGTCTGAAAGTTTCTTAATGTATTGTTTGTTATACCAGTTAAGCTTTTCTACATTAAACACAGCGCCACTCTTGTTGATACTCTTTAAAGAAAACACTTCTTCTAGCTCTTTCAAAGTAAAGAGTTCTCGATCATTTTTAGGATTCCAGCCAAGAAATGCTATGAAGTTTGTCAGTGCTTCTTTGAGGTATCCTTCGCGTAGGTAATCTTCTACTGCTACGTTTCCCTGCCGTTTAGAAAGCTTGGATTTGTCGGGATTTAATACAAGAGGGAGATGAGCAAATTTTGGCGGTTTCCATTCAAACGCTTGGTAAATAAGTATGTGTTTTGGTGTTGAAGGAAGCCACTCTTCCCCACGTATTACATGCGTAATATCCATAAGGTGGTCGTCAACAACGTTTGCAAGGTGATATGTTGCATGGCCATCAGACTTAAGAAGGACTTGATCATCTATATCACTTGAATTTATCTCAACTTTACCACGAACAACATCATAGAAAGTAATAATTTCACCTGGTGTAACGTTTAATCTAATAACATGTGGCTCATTGTTTTTTAACTTCTCCTCAACCACTTCCTTCGCAAGATGCGCACACTGTTTATCATATTTAACAGGTAGCCCTTTTTTCTCTTGAGAGGAACGCATGTCATTTAGTCTCTCTTTCTTGCAAAAACAGGGGTATGCAGCGCTATTTGCAACAAGTTCTTTGGCATATTTTTTATATATCTCACTTCGTTTAGATTGTATGTATGGACCATTCTTACCTTTCTCTGCTAACGTGTCTCCTTCAAAAATAGGTCCTTCATCATAGTGTAAACCAAAAAGAGTTAGCATATTGATAAGACCTTCGGTAGCACCGGAGATGGTGCGTGCTTGGTCTGTGTCTTCTATTCGTAAGACAAACGTGCCGTTATTTTTCTTCGCAAACAAATAAGCATAGAGTGCAGACCTAAGATTGCCAATATGGAGATAGCCTGTTGGTGATGGCGCAAAGCGTGTTTTTGGGGTATCCATTTTTAGAGTCGATTTAGAATCTTTTTTTTATCCATGGTGTCAAGTATTATTTTTGCTGAGCCATGTCGTATTGGGTGAATAGTGGTTAAAATATCGTTTTTGGAAATCCATTTGTATTCAGAGTGTTCCTTTGGATTAACGTTAATGTCAGAGTTGTCACCGGTATATTTTAGAAACCAGATAGTTTGTCTTTGCCCTCTGTATGGTCTTTTAATTCTAAACCCAGTGATTGGCCAGTCGTACGTATATACCTTATCAGCTTTGTCTATTATTTCAAGCTTGCTGCTGCCCATTTCTTCTTTTGCTTCTCTTAAGACTGCTTCTTCATCTGATTCATATATACGTTTCCCCCCTTGGAGGAATTGCCAGTGGTTTGCATATGTATCTTTCTGGTAGTAATTAATTCTATTGAGTAACAAGAATTGCTTGTTTTTATTTATGATAACCGCGATTACATTTTTTCTGTACGGCCTTTTTTGTTGAATCTTTTCCAGAAAAACATAGTATGGAAATTTGACAACTGCATTCCATATTCTCTTTGCTCTTTGTGGTTCATTTCTAAGTCGCCAGAGCCACTCGATATTTCTTTGTTGATATTTTTTTGGAGCACGAGTGGTTTTACCAGCAATGAAATCAAATGTGCCACCAACTGCCATAGCACATTTTATTGTATGCAAATGCTCTACATTTCTCTGTATCCAAAACTCTTGGAGCGGTGCACCATAGGCAACAAGTAATACATCAGCCTTTGAGTCGTTTATTAGATATCTCATTTTTTCATCAGAAGAATGGTGAGGTGATCCACTGTATGTTCCGGCAATTCTAAAATTCGGGTATTTTTTCTTAATTTTTTTGGCAACCTTTTGTGCGATTCCATCTCGTGCTCCAAGTAGATATAATGAACACTTTTTTTGTTCACAAATTTTCACACTATCCCAAAACATATCTGCACCAGTGACGCGTTCTTTTATCACACGATTCCTGTATTTTTTTGAGAGCACAAACCTAAAAGCTGAGAGAACCCAGTCAAGGAAAACAAATAGTATATTCAGGTATTTTCTATTTCTTTTAGGGTAAGTGTCTGCAAGAAATGATGCTGCCCATTTGAGACCAGTACCATCAGGGATAGCAAGCGACGATTTATTGAGCACTTCTTTGAAAGAAAAATTTTTCTGCGCTTTGAGTACTATCTCTGGGTTAGGAGTGACAATATAATTTTTTTGTTCATTAGAAAGAAAACTCTTAAATTTTTCTAGAGCTTTCTTCTTTGAAACAGTGTTAACGCTGACTCCTAAAATATCAACTTTTCTCATGTAATTTCCACTTTCTAAGTATGGTATACTGACTCCCCTCTTTTTGCAACTGACTTTCTACAAGAACAATTTTTTCAACTGCAAAAGTAATAGTCGTTTCCTTTTGATCGTTGTTTATCCTTTGCATAGCTTCTTTTGTAATAATTTTTTTACTCCGACCAATAGTCACGTGAGGAAGGAATTCTTTCTTTTCTTCTTTGCCTAGACCTTTAGTAATACATGAGTATATATTGCTAAGTGTATTATTTTTATTTATGGGCAACGCTATGACGGTGGCGTGTTTTTTGGAGGGCAAGAAGAGTGGGTTAAGTGAAACAGTAGCTACGTGTTTTTTTATTTTCTGAGCACAGCTACTAATACAATTTTCAATTCTTTGCTGTTTCTTTGATGACACGCTTCCAAAAAAAGCCAGAGTTGCATGTAGATTCTGTTTCTGTGTTAGTTTGACATTCTCAGAATGAATATCCTCTTGGAAAGATTGAATCTTTTTAAGAACGTTTTCTGGAGGGAATATAGCTATAAAAAGTCTTTTCTTCATAAGTGTAGTATATCTTATTTTTCACACGTAACAAACAATGCTATACAAAAAAAACCGTATCAAGCTAAATGACACGGCTTTTCTTTTCTCGCAACTATTTGGTAAACTTCACAAACGTAAGTTCAGGAAATTGCTCCATGTACTTCATGCGATCTTTTCTTAAGTTTTTCATAATCTTTTTGTATTCGTCTTTAGGGTACTTTTCATACGGATCAAACTTTTTAAGATCGAGTCCTGGGATTTTTGTAGGAATATCATAGCCAATTGTTGGATCGTATTTCCATTCAACACCACCTCTGATAATTTCAAGGATTGATTTTGCGGTATCGTCAGGCTTGATATCGGTTCCCTTGTCTATTCCACCAACTTTTCCTGTATTGACTACGTAGACTTTAACATGAGGATTCTTTTTTAAGATCTCATAGAACCGTTGTCCATTTTTGTAAAGAGGCTTGATAATAAACGGATCAAATCCAACCACTCGCATTGGCTTACCTATTTGACTTTTATCTTCTGTCCCTGCTGATGTTTGGGTTGACTCACCAAGCATAAAGAAGGTCGCAGCTTGTTCAGGTGAGATAAGTCTTCCGACAATCGGAATATCGAATCTTCTGGTGTTAAAGAAGATGATATCTACTTTATCCAAGTCAACTTTTGCATCGGTGTGAGGAATTGCATATCTAGACACTATTGCTCGTCCATTGGGACAAAACTCTATATCATCAAAGGCATAACCCCCGTATTTTACCGGAACATTCTCAATAATAGTTGTTTTTGATGTTGCAGCTGGAAGCAAGCTTCTTTGCTCTAAGACGTTGTCAGTTTTTATGTAGAAGTTTCTCTCGGTTCCAGCACAGAATGTCTTTTTATCCATGATGTTTATGTCATCTTGGCGAATACGTATTCTCTCTGGATACTTCAGTCCGTGATTTATGGTAGTAATGGTCGTTTTTCCCGTTCCCGAGAGACCAAAAATAAGTACTCCCCTTTTGATCATCTTTTTTTTCGTGTTTTTTACCCAGTACACTTTGCTTCCTGCATGAAGACCGAGGGAGTTATTCTTTTCTCTGGCAATGTTCATTGCCATTCTCAGTAGACTCATTTTAAGTTCGCCGTAGTAGTCTGAGCCAAGCACAAAAGTAATATTAGTTTTTGGATCAACGAGCACCATTTGTTTTGGAAAATCGGGAATGTTGATTGTTGTGACCTCAACCTCTTTGTCTGAAGCACAATCAAAGAAGTTTCTGTGTGCCATAAAACCAAGTTGCGGAAAGTCTTTTGGCAAGTATATTCTAAACTTTATCCCCTGTTTCGTGTGGGTTCCGATTGAGCGCTGAATAATAAGCATCTCTCGCTTTTTTATGTTGTTGTACGCTTGCTCAATAATTTTTTCAACACGTTTTTTTTCTTTTGGTGAGAGTTCGTTTACGTCAGTTATTGTTTTATCCGCCATGCGTGAACGGACCTTTGTGTGAAATACAGAAATGTTATCTCTATTTGGAATGACATACTTTTGACTCCAAATCCTCAGATCAAACGAACCCGGCATCCAATATGATGGCTCGTGGGTAGATAATTTTTTTTCAATGTCTTTAAAAAGTTGCATGTGTTTTTATGAATTAGTAAATGATTTTGCTTTCTTCCTTACAAAATGTATTAAATCGTTTTATTCCTTCTTTAAGATCTGTGACGTTGCTTGCAAATGAGATACGAACAAATCCTTCTTGACCAAATGCCTTTCCTGGGACTAATGCGACGTGATGTTTTTTTAGAAGTTTTTCACAAAAATCAAATGAGTCATTCGATATTTTTTTTATGTTGATAAATACGTAAAATCCGCCATCTGGTGTTGGGTATGAAATAAGTGAGTTTTTTTCAAGCAGGGCTAGCACTATTTTTCTTCGTTTAGTAAAAAGTGCTAAATATTCTTTTTGATACGTTTTTACGCGGCCAAGCGTATTTGCCACACCCATCTGAATAATGCTGGTTGGATTGCCGCACGTTTGTCCTTGGAGCTTGTCTATTGCGCTTACTATTTCTTTTGATGCGGCAACAATGCCCAGTCTCAGTCCGGTCATAGCAAGGGATTTTGAGTACGAGTCAACAATGATTGTTTTTTCACGAATGTTCTTGCTGTAGTGCGCTATATGATATGGTTTTTTTGTATAAACAAGCGTTTGGTATACGTCGTCGGAGATAATAAAGATATCTTTTTTTTCAAGAAGTTTGGCAAGCTGAGTGAGCACTTCTTTTTTAAAAACAACCCCCGTGGGGTTGTTTGGAGAATTAAGAACAATTGCTTTGGTTCTACGAGTAATGCTATTAGCTATAGCTTTAACATCAAGCTGCAAGTCTTTAGTAGAATTTACAAAGATAGGCTTTCCTCCAGAAAGGGTAATTTGCTCTGGGTAGCTCACCCAGTATGGTCTTGGAATAATAACTTCGTCGTTTGTGCCGATAATTGCTTGGAAAACATTGTATAGTGAATGCTTTCCTCCACAAGATAATGCGATGTTATCCTTAGTAAAACTAAACGCCATTTGGGTTCCAAGATGCTTTGCTATCTTTTCTTTAGCCTCAGGAAGACCAGAAGGCGGGGTGTATTTAGTAAACCCTTTGTTAAATGCTTTCTCAATTTCTTTTATGAGAATGGCTGGAGGATTTATGTCAGGCTCGCCTACAGCAAAATTGTAGACTTTTTCTCCTGTTGCTGCTATTCCCTTCGCTTTTGTATTGATTGCAAGCGTTTTACTTTCCTTGATTGTTGTGACTCTTTTTGAAAGTTTTAGCATAGTTGGATTAGTTTACACATTATTATAATTAAATATAATCTTAGGACTTTTTACAATGCTATTTTTTTCACAGGCATTTCTTGCTGTATTCAAGCCGTATTCTTTATTGCACTTTCAAAATAACTCTTTTTTGATACAATCTAAGTATGTTACTTTTTATTATATTTTATGGAGCAGTATGATGTAGTCATTGTAGGTGCGGGTCCCGGTGGCCTTTGTGCCGGGAAAAAACTTGCTGAAGCCGGCAAGAGAGTTGTTATTTTGGAAAAAGATTCAGTGATCGGTGATAAAGTCTGTGCGGGAGGACTTACTGGAAAGGAAATAGGTAAACGAGTTCCTAAAAAGCTTTTAGGGAGAGTTTTTGACAGAGGAATTGTTAACGTTGCAGGTAAAAAAATTATTGTTTCTGTTCCCAAAGATTCTGTAGGTACCATACCACGTACACGACTTGGTGAGTATATGGCAAGTCAGACTGAAGAAAGTGGCTGTCCAATACTTAAAGAAACTGAAGTAGTAACTATTGATAAAGATCATGTTACTGATTCAATGGGGAGAGAGTATGCCTTTAAGTATCTGATTGGTGCTGATGGCAGTAACTCTTTGGTTAGAAAGTATCTAAAGGTTCCCACAGAAAAAATTGGTCCAACACTTCAGTATCAAATGCCAGAGGTCTATGAGGGTGATATTGAAATTTATTACGATCTGAAGAGGTTCGGCCCTTTTTATATTTGGATTTTTCCTCATGATACGTTTACAGAAGTCGGCACAGGAGCGTTTAAGAGTGTTGTTCCTATTTCTACTATGAGGACTTTTTTTGAGGGTTGGATTAAAGAAAGGGGTTTTGATATCTCTAAGGGTATGCTCAGAAGTGCTGCAATTAACTGTGATTACCGTGGGTTTCAGTTTGACAACATTTTTCTTGTTGGAGACGCAGCAGGACTTACTGATGCGTTTACTGGCGAAGGCATGTTTCCTGCAATGGTTTCCGGTGAAGAAGCAGTAAGAAAGATTTTAAATCCTGACTATGCACTCGATAATTTACAAAAAATCATTGCACATAAATACAAAGCAGAGAAACCTTTGTGGTTTTACATGAAGCATAAACGATTTGTACGTGCAGTTGGCAATCCACTTACCTACTGGGCAGCACGGAGCAAACGTGTTCAAAAGAAACTCATTAATACTTTTCTCTACTAACCATGACGTATTACTTTGACATTATTCCTCTTACCAATGTCCCTCTAAAGCGAGGGACATCTTTAGCTGAAAAAAGAATAGTCTATGGTTTTACGTATTCTTCGCAAGAAAAATTGCTGTTTGGTCAAGAAGTAGTAATAGTGTTTGGAAGGATACAATGTACCGGCATTGTGTATAGAGAGGTTAAAAATCCCTCATTTAAAAGAATTAAAGGCATTCTAGGTGTAGTATCGGATGCGCCGCGTATTTCTAAAAAACAGTTTTCACTTGCTGAGTTTGTGAGTAATTACTACCTGACAAATCTGGGTTTGGTTTTAAAGCTCATGCTACCTAGAAAGGTCAAAAAACGTTCGAATGAAAAAAGTCTAGATGCTGAAGTGCGCGAGGAAGCACACAAGTTAACAGGTGATCAAAAAAAGGCCGCGGATAAAATTATCCATGCTACTCAGTCACATAAGAATGATCGGTTTCTCTTACTCGGCCCAACTGCCTCAGGAAAAACGGAGGTATACATGCGAGCAATCAAGGAAGCGCTTGGAGACAATGGACAAGTGCTTTTGCTGGTACCTGAGATTTCATTAGTTCCACAAAACATTGAGCGATTTCAAAAGAGATTTTCTAAAGACGCCATCGCGGTTTTGCATAGCCGCCTGACTGCTGGTGAAAGATATTTTGAATGGGATCGGATAAAAAATGGTGATGCACAGATAGTTATTGGTCCTCGGTCTGCACTGTTTGCTCCCGCAGAAAATATTAGACTGATTATTATTGATGAGGAACACGATGTCAGTTTTAAGCAGTATGATCAAAATCCTCGGTACAATGCAATCACCGTTGCTGAGAAAATGTCTGACCTATTTAATGCTCCTCTTGTACTTGGAAGTGCCACGCCTAACGTTGAAACATACAATAAAGCAGAAAAGAAAGAATATACGCTCCTTGAACTTTCTGAGCGGATACATCAAAAAGAAATGCCGGAAGTTTTGTTAGTGAATATGAAGGAAGAGTTTAAAAAGAAGAACTTTTCTGTATTCTCTGAGGTATTACAGGAAAAACTTTCTGCGATTCTTACAAATAAGAGACAAGCCCTACTCTTTATTAATAGACGTGGTACGGCAACGTTTGTCAGCTGTAGAGAGTGTGGTTATGTTGCGACCTGTGGCTCCTGTGATATTCCGTTTACGTATCATTTGTACTCTGATTTTAAGGGGCTGGTATGTCATCATTGTGGTAAGAGGGAGGCTGCACCTACAGCGTGCCCTGAGTGCAATAGCACTGCAATAAAGTATGTTGGTGGCGGCACTGAAAAAGTGGAACGTGAGCTTAAAACCTTATTTCCAAAAGCGCGTATTGGGAGAATGGACAAAGACACAACAGCAGTAAAGCATGCGCATAAAAAAATCTATGATGATTTTTGTAATCATAGAATTGACTTCTTGATTGGAACGCAGATGATAACAAAAGGGTGGGATATCCCCAAAGTTGATCTTGTTGGTGTTGTCTCTGCTGACATTGGACTTAATTTCCCTGACTTCAGAGCAACAGAGCAAACGTTTCAGTTGCTTACCCAGGTTGCTGGGAGGACTGGAAGGAAAGACTCAAGAGGAACCGTAGTTCTTCAAACGTATTATCCCGAGAATACTGTATTTGGCAGTGTTGCACATCATAACTTTCAGTCATTTTATAAAACAGAGATTAAAGAGAGAAAAGATCTTGGCTATCCCCCATTTTCTAAGCTTATTAAACTTATTTTTGAACATGTTTCACAAGAGACAGCTCTGCACAAAGGAACTCAGTTGATTGATTTGTTAGAGAAGAGCTTTGCTAAAGAATCACTCAAATGTGATATTCTAGGTCCAGCGCCAGCATTTATACCAAAAGTCAGAGGGAAAAATAGAGTGCACATTATTCTTAAATTTTCAAAATCCTCTCAAAATAAAATAAAAGAGGTACTTTCAAATACGCTTGATCAAAACTGGAAGATTGATGTTGATCCGGTGAACTTACTTTAAATTTTAGAAAACAAAAAAGGAAACGAGGCGGGACTCGAATCCTAATACTTTGTATAGGAGAGCTTTTTTAGTAATGAATAAAAATCGGTGTCCCGATATCAGCAAACTCAAACAATTTTGGTGCCGCTTCATTGGAAACGCGTACACAGCCATGTGAAACATTCAAACCAAGGTGACTTTCCCCCTCTACATAACCCGATGGCCACACTGGAAGCTTGTGAATATAGTATGACCCAGTAAAGTTTAGACTGTATGGCATCCATAAGCCATACGAACCTGACCAGTGGTTAACCTCTTTTCTTCTTACTCTAAATGTACCTGTTGGCGTGCGCATGCCTGGTCTTCCAGCAGAAATAAGGCTTTCTACAACTTTAATTCCATCTTCATATGCGTAGATATGTGCGGTGGAAAGATTAATTTCAATATATTTATGAAGATCCGTTCTTCCCTCAACCACTGAGTGCCCTGGCCCGGTGACAATTTTTTGAGTATTGTCGAGCCCACCTGCCGCAACAGTAACGCCTCCTCTAAAACTTTTGTCGTAAGCAAAAAATCCGTAATCTTCTATGTGCCCATCATGTCTATAAACCATGATTTGTGGTCCACCCTGGTCCCCCACACTTGCAATAATTTCTTCTTTGCCATCATTATCTATATCTGAACTGGCAACATATGCACCGCCTTTATGCTGAGGAATAAAGGCCATAAAGTTACCTATCACGCGCTTGTCTGTACCGTCGTAGGCTTTAATCCATGCTTGTCCCATATTCCCTTGTGAAACAATAATGTCTTCCTTGCCATCTCCGGTTAAATCTCCTGACGCAACATTAACGCCTCCTCTAAACTGTTCAGAAAAAGCAAAGGTGCTAAACCCAACAAAATTACCAAATTCATCAAGCAGTCTTACTTGTGGGCCACCGCCCATGCCGGCACCGACGATGATTTCCGCCTTTCCATTTGCATCTGTGTCGCCTGCTGCTACTGATACTCCTCCTTTGAAGTTCCTGCCAAAAGCAAGAAAGGTACTTTTAACACTGCATTGCTTGTCACAATCATACACTTTAACCCACGGCTCTCCTTTTGATTCTTGCGAGACTATGATCTCATCTCGCCCGTCATTGTCGGTATCTCCAGCTGCAACCTTTACGCCACCTCTAAAATCCGGGTGAAACGCAATAAAGCTTTTTCCGGTAAAATTGCCGGAAGAATCGTATATTCGTACTTCTGGTGAGCCTGTTGGTCCTGCTCCGGTTATAATTTCGTTTTTGCCGTTACCATTAACGTCTCCTATAGCAACGTTAACCCCGCCTTTAAAGCTTTCAGTATATGCTTTGAAGTGGGTGTCTTCTCGGTGTGAATTTGCGTTAAATACTTTTACGAGTGGATCGTGAGATTGTTCTGCAAGAGCGTTACTTGTTAGTAAAAAGAATGATGCGAAAAAAAGGAAAAGCAGTATGGATATTTTTTTCATATGTATTTTTGTTATAAATCTTCTTTAGTATAACATATTTTCCTTATTGTGTGAGCGTAGATTTACTTGACTTTTTCCATGAAATAAGCTAAAATAGTAACGAAGGCTATCGTATAAATACTATGTCTACTCCTCTACAAACTGGCGAGGGAAATAAGATTCTACGGACAAGGACAGAAGAAATTGACCTTGAGAACCTTTCTTTTGATCTGCAAAAGTTTTCAGAAGAAATGATAGAAACAATGCGTGAAGAAAAAGGTGCAGGCCTCGCTGCTCCTCAGGTAGATAAACCAGTTCGTATGGTTGTGGTGGATTTTGGTGGTGAACCCATTATTATGATAAATCCAGAAATCACTTTTTTTTCTAAAGAAAAACATGTAGATACTGAGGGCTGTCTCTCACTTCCCGGTGATGAGTATTTAGTTGAGAGAAGCAAAAAGATTAGGATTAAATACATTGATCTTGAAGGAAATAAAATAAAAGATAAAGCAAAAGGACTTCATTCACGTATTATGCAGCATGAGATAGATCATCTAAATGGAGTGTTAATTTGTGACAAGTAATACAAAAAATCTAAGCAGTAAACGAATAGTGTTTTTTGGAACACCTGAATTTGCTGTTCCTTTTTTATCTACCTTAATTAAAGAGAGATTCACTGTAGCTGCTGTAGTAACGCAGCCTGATAAAAAAATGGGGCGAAAGCAAAAAATGATTTCTTCACCGGTAAAAGAAACCGCTTTGAAAAACAATATTCCTGTGTTAGAGCCAAAAAGCCTAAAAAAGAACACAAAATTTTCTCAAAAACTTAATGAGTTTAAGCCTGATATTGTGGTAGTTGTTGCGTATGGAAAAATAATTCCCGCAAATATTCTTTCTGTTCCAACATATGGTTTTATTAATATTCATCCTTCACTTTTACCAAAATATCGTGGCCCCTCCCCTATTCAGTGGGCGCTTCAAAATGGTGATAAAAAAACAGGTATTACAATAATGCAGCTCGATTCCGGTATGGATACTGGTGCTATTTTATTTCAAAAAAAACTGATTATTTCAACAAACGATAATGCCAAGACACTACATGATAAAATTGCAAAAGAGGGTTCAAAACTTCTTGTAAATAAGCTCCCGGATATCTTAAACCAAAATGTAAGGCCCAAGAAGCAGAATGATTCTCTCGCTACCTATTCTAAGCTCATCAATCGAGCCGATGGCGTGATTGATTTCTCAAAAAGCGCTACTCACATAGAAAATCAAGGGCGTGCTTTTTATCCTTGGCCGGGGTTATACACATTTTTAGGAAAGAAACGGATTAAAATCACACTTCCAAAAGGATATAGTTCAAAGAAGTATGCACATTCTCAGGGAACATTTTTTATTACGAACTCAGGTGAGTGTGCTATACTGTGCTCTACGGGATACATTGTTCCAAAAGCACTCCAAATTGAAGGAAAAAGGGAACTTTCAAATAATGAATTTGTTTTAGGGTATAAGTCGTTACTTTCATGAGTAAAAAACCGTCAAAAAAGGATATTATTCTAGCAATTTTTCTGATAGTCGCTGTTGCGGTATCTTTGTTTTTGTTTATACGTGGATTTAATGGTGATAAAAAAACTGACGAAGAACTCTCCGACAAAGTATTTGAAGATTTTGATGAGGAGGCCCAGGCGGATGATGCACCTGAAATTTCTTCTCATGCACTCAGAGATCTTATAGAAAGCGATAAAGAGTTTGTTATTTTGAACCCTGAAAGTAGGGAGAATTATCATAAAAAACATATTCCGGGTTCTCAATCATTTCCTCACGATGAAATAGTTGCTAACATTGCAGAACTTCCCATGGATCAAATTGTTATTGTTTCAAGCTCTGGTGACGAGTCTGGATGTAATCTTTCGAGTAAAATTTCTCGCTTACTTATGTCTGAAGGATATCCTGATGTAAGAGATCATACAGATGGGTGGATTGGATGGGAGAAATTGGGCTATCCAACGGTAACGCAAGATGAGATTAACGTCCCCAAGATTAGTGGTGATACGCTTGAACAGAAGATTAAGGATAATGAAGATATTGTTATTTTCGATTTAAGAGACGCTGAGGAGTATGCAAAGAAACATATTCCAGGTGCAGAAAATATTCCTTTTTTTGAGTTTGCAAATAATCGTGATAGCATCCCGCACAATCGTTTTATTGTATTGTATGATGCTGATAGTACAAAAGCCGATATTGCGGCTCAGGAGCTCATTACAGATCGTTACACGCAAGTTAAAACGCTCGTTGGAGGTTTTGATGAGTGGGTGCTTGAGGAGAGACTTCAAAAATAATACATTTCAAATTTAAAAAGAGCTTCAGGAAGCTCTTTTTATAGTACAGTGTTTTATTATACTTCGAGAACTGTTTCTACGTTGCTGATTCTATGCTCATGGTTTTCAATTTTGTCTTCATGTCTTTTTGCCCATGCAAGAAACATGGCGTTTTCTTGACGAATAGCTTTAAGCTCAGTCATTATGGGTTCTATTAGCTCAATATTTTCTTTGCGTGTAGGATAGTCTTTGAGTTTTTCATCAAGCTTCTCATCTAGTTTTTCGTCGAGCTTTTCATCAATCATGGTATCCATTGCCGGGATTAAGACCACATCAAAAGCCTCAAGTATTATCCCGTATATTTCCTTCTTATCATTTGGAGACATTGTTTTCTTCTTATCTTTGTAAAATATCTCCGCTTAGGTATATCGTATCAAATTACCCAATATGAGTACACTGTGATTATTTGTTTTTTACGTCCCAATATGCCAAGAGCTCAAATACTTTTTCTGTTCCTTCGTGAGGGTATCTATTTTTACTCCCATAGCATTGAGTTTAAGCTCGGCGATTTTTTCATCAATGCTTTCTGGAACTGGATATACTTTTGCCTTAAGTTTTTTTCGATTTTTTATCAAATATTCAGATGCCAGTGCTTGATTTGCAAAACTCATATCCATAACTGCTGCTGGGTGACCTTCTGCTGCAGCAAGATTAATCAGGCGTCCTTCTGCAAGCAATCTGACTCTGTGCCCTTCAGGCATAATGTACTCTTCTATAATGTCATTTATTGAGCGAGAGCTCTTTGCTATCTTTTTAAGGTTTGCAACTTCAATTTCCACGTCAAAATGACCTGAGTTACAGACAATAGCGCCGTCCTTCATTTTACGCATATGCTCTACGCTGATTACGTTGACATCACCGGTGAGTGTGCAGAAGATGTCTCCATGTTTTACTGCTTCCTTCATTGGCATAACCATGAAGCCATCCATCACTGCTTCGATTGCTTTTACTGGGTCTACCTCTGTGACAATAACGTTTGCACCCATACCTTTTGCGCGCATAGCAAATCCCCTACCACACCAACCATAGCCGGCCGTTACTATTGTAGAACCTGCAATAAGCGCATCTGTTGCCCGTACAATGCCATCTAGCGTGCTTTGGCCGGTACCGTATCTGTTATCAAAAAAGTGCTTCGTTTTTGCATCATTTACAGCAATAACGGGAAACATAAGTACGCCATCTTTTTCCATCGCCTTGAGTCTAATAACGCCTGTTGTTGTTTCTTCCATACTTCCCATGACACTTGCCGCTTGTTTTTTTCTTTTAGTGAGAAGTGTCGTTACCAGGTCTGCACCATCATCAACCGTAATGTCCGGTTTGTGGTCGAGTGCTGATTTAATATGTGAGTAATAGACTTTATTGTTTTCTCCATGTATCGCATGGACAGGGATTTTATAATCTTTGACTAGAGAGGCAGCAACATCGTCTTGTGTAGAGAGAGGGTTAGACGCACAGAGTAATAGATCAGCACCTCCTGCTTTAAGAGTGGTCATAAGATTTGCTGTTTCTGCTGTAACGTGAAGGCAACAAGAAACCTTCAAGTTTTTTAGTGGCTTATCTTTCTTGAATCGTTCCTCAATAAGCTTCAAAACGGGCATGCGCTCCCCTGCCCACTCAATGCGCTTTTTCCCTTTTGGAGCAAGCTTCATGTTCTTTACGTCGTATTTCATTTTTTTAGGTTATTGATTTATGATATCTTAAGCTGCTTTCCAAAATTATCTTTGAATCGCTTATTAAATTCCTTCATAGTAAACGCATGTGTCTGCGTTCCATACTTCTCTACAGTATATACTGACGAAACCGAGCCTATTTTTCCGGCAGTTTCAAGCCCTGTGTTGTTTATGAGTCCTTTAATGAGTCCTGCTCTAAATGCATCTCCAGCTCCAGTAGGATCGCTTGTATTTTCCGGTTTTGCAGGAGGTATTCGAATAGAGTTGTTTTTGTCATGAATAATCGACCCTTTTTTACCTAGAGTCACTATTACATATTCCAGCATATTTTTAAGTGTTTCAAGTGTATAACCGGAACCCTTCTCTATGAGCGCCAATTCATAGTCGTTAACAATAAGCATAGTTGAGCGTGCAATGCACTCTTTAAGCTCATCTTTAGAAAAAAGTGGAATATTTTGTCCGGGGTCAAATATAAAGGGTATAGTTGTTTCAGAAAGTTCATACACATATCTGAGCATACCGTCTTTCCCGTTTGGTGATACTATCGCCATACCAATATCCTCTGTGTCTAATATTGGCTTTAACGAGATGTCATTTTTGAACATGGCACCACCATGGAACGCACTGATTTGATTATCATCTTTGTCGGTTACAATATGGCATGAAGCAGTGAGTTCCTTCTCGTAGTGTTTAATGTGTGTTGTGTCTATCTTCTTTTTTTTAAGCCACGATTCGTACTGATCAAAATCGTTTCCTACCGTCGAAAAAATTAGTGGCTCTTCTCCAAGAAGCTTGAGTGTATATGCAATGTTTCCTGCTGTTCCTCCCTGTTGCTTGTTTAACGTATCTGCAACAAAGCTGACGCTTAATATGTGGATTTTCTCTGGCATGATATGATTTTTGAACGAGTCTGGAAAATTCATAATGTAATCATGCGCAAGCGAGCCTGTCACTAATATTTTCTTTTTCATTGGTTTTTAGGGATAAATTCTATATAATCAAAAAATTCTTCAAAGAGAGCAAGATTAGTTTTTCTTCTATGTAACAATACATACTTTACTATAACATCTTTCTTGGCTTGTGTGTATGAGAATATTCTTGTACGCTAATTGCAAGAACATTTGTCGGTATTTCTGGAGGAAAAATGCAAGTAATGATGATAGAGCCCACCTGGGCGAGTTACTACAAAAAGTCCCAACAGTGTGTAGCAGAATTTTACGTATGTGTTACAGAGGAGCTAAAGGGACATCTTTGTGTCACACGGTTCAAGTTTCATGTCTTTGCTTTTTTTCAGTCTACTTCAATAGTAGTACATTTTCTGAGAATTACATCACGTACGAGCAAAAGAGAAATGACCATTAAGTGTCAAAGAGGTTCTTCTAGCTATACGTTAGAAAGTTGTAATGCTCAGCACAGAGCATTTTGTGCTCATGTATGGAGGGTGGTTTGCAAAACACTCAACAGCATTCAGATCAAGGCCCTTGAAAGTAACACGAATAATGATTTGTATGAGGCCACTTTTGGAGACGAGCATACCGTCACATGTGTACCGTGCAATGAAAGTTTTATTGATGGCTGTACACTTTTCTTAGCTATAAATTGATGCACAAAGCATAGTTCACATTGAGCTATGCTGATTTTTTTTATTTTTGATTCAAAATCTCAACTTCAGTAATATGGTTTGGAAGCTTTATTCCCTTTTCAGAAAGCGTTTTTTTAACCATAATAGCTGCGTTGTTTTTTATTTTAAGTGCAGATAGATCCTTATTATCAGGATCAGCCCAAAATTGAACCTTTAATTTTACTGTAGATTCACCAAATTCTTCAACAAGTACCGATGGTTTTTTATCCGCCACAATACCAATTACATTTTTGAGAGTACCAATAATGATATCTGACACGTTTTGGATATCTTCCTGATAATCAATACCGATACTAAAATCATAGCGTAGAAATCCATCTCGTGTATGATTGTACAGTGGGTTTTTTAGAATTGTTGCATTAGGTATGAAGACATCTTTACCGTCAAAGGTTTTTAACTGCGTGTTCCTAAGATCAATCGATATCACTGTACCAATACTATTTTCAGACTTCACTGTGTCGCCAATAGTGAATGGTCTATTGTATGCAAGTATTATGCCGGACAAGAAATTTTCTGCAATATCTTTAAAAGCAAAGCCGATGATAAACGCGGAGACTCCCGCGCCTGCAAGAATGCTCGTTGCAATTCTTCCAAGTCCAACTACCTGAAGAGCAAATGCAATGCCAATGACTATTATTGTCCATTGCGCGATTTTAATAAGAAGGTTAGAGAGAAGTTTATCTTTAATGCGGCATACAATTTTTTTTTGAACAAATCTAGCAAGACCTCTTGCAAGAAGAATAAAAATGACCAAAATAATGATTCCCACAATAATTTGTGGGAGAATCTCAAAAAACTGGGTTACGTAGCCAGTTACTATATTTTGGATTCTCTCTTGGATACTCATGCTATTCAATGATGCTTCTTAGCTCCCATGCCATTTCTGCGTGCACAGTCAGGTGCCTAACGAGCAGGTCTACGGTAGCATAATCGTTAGTTTTTTCAACCAATTTTATAAATGGGCGCACATCTTGCAAAATTGATTCATGGTTTTCTATGAGCTCTTTAATCATTGATTCAGCGTCTTGAGCAGAATCACCTTCAGCAAGTGAGCTTAATCTTTTGTACTCAGTGAGCGTTCCTGGAGCAACATGCCCAAGCATTCTAACCCTTAGGGCGATATTCTCAATTCCTTCAGTAAGTTCATTGTGATGTTCCATGAAAAGGTGTGTGAGCGAACTAAAAAGAGGTCCTTTTACATTCCAATGATAATTTTGAGCTTTCATGCTAAGTAGGTAGGTGTCGCCTTGCAATTTGGCAAGACCTTCAACAATAATGACTCTGTCTGATTCTTCGATTCCAATTTCTACGTTCATATGGATTTTATTAGTTAATAAGTAGTGTGAATCAATTTATATTTTAAGTGAAATAGAGGACAAACGCAAACAAGAGAGATAAATCAAATGAGAAAGTTGTGACTCGCAAGCCGGAAAAATGAAGTAATAAATCAAAGAAAAAGCAAAACTCAAGTCCTAAGTCCCTATCCTCACCACAGAGCGAACCCCCGCACCCAAAGAAAGGTCCCCGGGACCGTACCCGCCCAAGCCAGCCTGCCCAGCATCGCGAATCCAGCTCGCGCGCGGCATGTCGTCGGAAACGGGATAGTATGACCCGAAAAGATAGCTATACCTTCCATTCCACTGATAGTCATCAATGACTTGATTGGTTTTTTTGAGGTGGGTTGAAAAAAGAGTGAGCCAGTCTTCAGGGGTTTGACCTGATTCGTGTTGATATTCTGCTTGAGTTTGAAGTAAGGTAAAGTATTCTTTTAAAGATTTCCCTGCTTCAAGTTGTGTTCTGCCTTCTTGGGTTTGACCGTGTCCTTCTCCCGGGATGTTGATGTCTTTTTCTCTGAGATAGACGGTGAAACCTGAGAAAGGAGAATCTTTCGAAGCGTCAAGAAGTTCTTGTTTGGTTAGTCCTTGGTGATTCTTTGAGAACTTCTTAGGGTAGTAGATGAGTGTTCCTTGTGTGTCTGCGTCTTTTAGGTCTTCCCAGACAAAGAGTGGTTCGTATTCATTAATCTCAAAGGGTTCTAATGATTCCGACTCATCATCTTGATTCTTCTTTGTGCCAAAGAGCTTTCCTTCTTTGTGGTGTTTAAAAATACTTTGTCTGGCAGTGTGCATGAGTCTCTCAAGCGGCAGGCCAAATGGAGTGATCTCAAGCTCAGTGAAGCCTTGTCTCATCTTTGTTTCAAAGACTTCTCTGTTTTTAAGCATCTCTTCTTTGATCTGTTCTTCTGATGGAAACGGATACTCTTTACCATCAATGCCAACAATGCCAATCTCTCCGCACTCAGGAAGAACTTCCAAAAGACCCAGTTCGTTTAGCGCTTTGGCTTTTTCTTCGTATTGCTTGGGGAGTTCAGAAGAGAGCCACTTTTCTAGGTTAGAAGAAGTTTCTTGTTCTTGGAGTGGAATGAAGGAGGGGTGTTCTGGGTTCATAGATTTATGATATCAAAAAAAATGTTAAGAGTGAATTGGTTATACTGTCAGATGAGGCTTTTTATGCCGGTCTGATCTGCCCATTACCCTCAATTACCCATTTGTACGTGGTAAGTTCTCTAAGCCCCATAGGACCACGCGCGTGCAGCTTCTGGGTGCTAATACCAATTTCAGCGCCCAAACCAAACTGAGCGCCATCGGTGAATGCTGTGGAGGCGTTTGAGTAGACTGCTGCCGCATCAACTGAGTTGAGAAATAGTTGTGACGTTTCTTTGTTTTCAGTGATGATCGCTTCACTATGCTTTGAAGTATGCGTTTCAATATGTGTTAGTGCTTCATCTATAGAATGCACTGTCTTTATAGACATTTTAAGGGAGAGAAACTCTGTGCCAAAATCTTCTGGTTTTGTTTTTTTTAGTAACGAAGGATTGTATTTTTTAGCGAGCACTTCAAATGACTGTTCATCAGCATATATTTCAACGGAGTGGTCTTCGAGCGGCTCAATGAGAAAGTATAGGTCATCCAGTCTGTCTGTATGAATTATAAGTGTGTCTAATGCATTACAAACGCTTGGCCTTCTGCATTTAGCATTTTCAATAATATTTCTTCCCTTTTCTACGTCACCTTCTTTGTCAAAATAGGTATGTACTATTCCTGCACCTGTTTCAATAACAGGTACTTTTGCGTTTTCTCTTACGAATTGAATTAAGCCTTGCCCTCCTCGCGGAATAATGAGGTCGACTTCTCCTTCAGCTTCCAGCAAAGGTTTAACAGATTCCTTGTCGGGAGGAAGAAGAAGGATAGAGTCGGTATTGATATCATTTTTTAGCAAAATATCATGAATCAGCGCGGTTATTGCTTTGTTTGATTCATGTGCTTCCTCGCCTCCTTTAAGAATGCAGGCGTTCCCGGATTTAAAACAAAGTGCAAAAACATCGAGGGTTACGTTTGGCCGTGCTTCATAAATCACACCGATTACTCCGAAAGGGACTGAAATTTTGTTTATCTTGAGACCGTTTGGATGGGTGTAAGAATCAAGCGTGAGATGAAGCGGTGAATCAAGAGCTATAACGTTTTTGATATCTCCAGCAATACCAGCTATTCGTTCACTGGTAAGAAGGAGTCTGTCATAACTAGGATCATCTTTGTCCATCTTGCTCAAATCTTTTTTATTTGCATCAAGGATACTCTTTTCTTTTTCGACAACATAAGAAGCAAGTTCGCTTAGGAGAGTATTTTTTGCATCATTACTTAGTGTAGCAAGGGCTTTGCTTGCTTGTTTTACCTTTGAAAATTGTGTAGAGACGCAAAATCTTGCGTCTCTACACAATTCTGCGTCTCTACAAAATCTTGCGTCTTTAAGTTTTTTTGAGTGATTATACGCTTCTTTTAGCGCATCTTTAAAAATAGTATCCCACTTCTTTTTTATGAGATACTTAAGAGCAGCTTCAGTCGTACCACCCTTTGAAGTAACTCGGTCCTTCCACACTCCGGGAGTTTCTTTGCTTTCTTTAAGAATGTGAGCGCTTCCGGATAACGTTTGAACGGCCATTTTTTGTGCCTCTTTTGTAGTAAATCCCCATTTCTCAGCCTGCTTTTGAATACACTCGGTAAGGTGGAAGAAATATGCAGGACCTGATCCAGAGAGTGCAGTAATTTTATCAATGCCTTCCTCGTCTTTTACCTCAATCTCTGTACCGAGTGAAGAAAGAATTTCAGAGACTTCTTTCTTTTCTTTGCTAGAAACGCTTTTTGTTGCTAGCCACCCAGTTAAGCCTTCTTGAATACTAATGGCTAAATTAGGCATAGATCTAACAACCTTACTTGTTTTGAGTGATTTTTTTAGTGTCTTGAGCGAGACTCCAGCCATTATTGAGATAAATACAGTATCTAGCGTATCTTTTGGAATCGCCTTTGCGACTTCGTCAAATAGTTGAGGCTTGACCGCAATAATGACATAACTTGATTTTTCTATCAACGATGGAATTGAGCTTGTTTGTTCTTTTTTTAAGAAATGGTCGAGCTTTTTTTGGTTGGTGTCAAAAACATACAGTGACATGCTTGGATATGATTTTTTGATGCCATTATAAAAAGCGGTTCCCATATTACCTGCACCAATAATTCCTACTGTTATTTTTCTCATTCTATTATGAATAAATAGTCGCAGCGCACTAACGGTTTTTCACCTTTTTTACCCATAAGTGCTCCTGCTTTTGAACTGTTGTATTGCGCAACACCTCTACCAAGAACCTGGTTGTACTCGGTCTTAATTGCAATGATATCACCTTTTTCAAATTCACCCTCAACACTGATTATACCAACAGGCAATAAGCTTACCGATCCATTAGTGAGGAGTTTTTCTTTTGCGCCTTCGTTAATAAATACTGAACCAACTTCATGTCCTTGAGAATTGGCAAGCCACCGCTTCATACTCGAAATATTTTTTTGTGCAACAAATTCAGTGCCAACCAGCTTCCCTTCCATGACGCTTGAAATAATATTTTCTTTTGTGCCATTTACAATGTGTGTGCCTATGCCTATTGCGGAAAGTCGCGTTGCAATTTTACACTTCGAAAACATGCCTCCGGTGCCACAACTTGATTTTTCACTCGTAATAAAGTCAAAAACGTTTGTTTCTTTGGGGTCGACTTTAGTGAGACATTTAGCATCTTTATGCTTTGGATGCTTGTCGCACACACCATCTACATCGGTTAGTACAATCAATGCGTCACAGTTAAGCATAGAGGCAATAAGCCCCGCAAGCTCATCATTATCCGTAAATGTGGCTCCGTGGAATGAAATTGCATCGTTTTCGTTGACGACAGGAATTACCTCTTTTCCCAAAAGTGCTTCAAAACAACTTCTCATGTTTAAGTAGTGTTTTCTATCCCTAAAATCTTCCTTAGTTGCCAAAATTTGACCAATGGTTATTTTTTTGTCAAAAAATTGCTTAGAAAAATAGTTCATGAGTGATATCTGACCAACTGATGCGTATAGCTGCTTTTCTTTTGGTGACGTGACTGGCTTTGCCTCTTGAAATAATGTTTTACCAGCGGTTACCGCTCCAGAAAGGACGACAATTACATCAACTCCCTCTTTTCTAATCTGTGCTATTTGCTCAACAATATTCTTGATTCGTGGTAAATCAAGATAACCATTTTCATCTGTTATGACGCTTGTGCCAATTTTTATAACAATTTTTTTGTATCGCACGTGTGTATTATATTACTTTTCTTTTTTTGAGATAGCTTTGATTAATACTGTTCAAGGTATCTATCAATTTCCCATGGAGAGACATATGTACAGTATTTTTCCCACTCTTTTGCCTTTGCCTCTATATATCGTTCAACAATGTGATCACCAAGCGCACTCTGTACTACGCGGTTATTCTTTAGCTCCTCAAGCGCTTCTCCAAGAGATTCCGGAAGACTCTCAACCCCACCGCCGACTGTATCATTTTTTGCTATCTCGTAAAGATTTTCTTCTCTTGGCATTGGCGGTAAGATATTTCTTTTTATTCCATCAAGCCCGGTTTTTAACATGACTGCAAAAGCAAGATAAATATTACACGTTGGGTCTGGGCATCTGAGTTCTACACGTGTTGCGTTTCTAGACTTTGTACCAGCACAGGGAATACGAATAAGTGATGATCTGTTTGTACGTGCCCAACTAATATATACTGGAGCTTCGTATCCTGGAACAAGTCTTTTGTACGAGTTTACCGTTGGGGATAGTATTGCAGCCATACCTTTAATGTGCTCAAGTTGCCCCCCAATAAAATTATATGCCGTTTTTGAAAGATTGTATTTGTCGTCATCGTGATAAAATGCGTTTGTAGAACTTGCTACATTAAAGAGACTTTGGTGTACGTGCATGGCGTTTCCAGCAATGCCTGCAATTGGTTTTGGCATGAACGTAGCATGAAGATCATATTTTTGGGCGATGGCTTTGAGTACAAATCTAAGAGTAATAGCATTGTCGGCGGTAGTAAGTGCGTTATCAAACTTGAAATTAATTTCATGTTGCCCTACGGCAACTTCATGGTGTGTTGTTTCCACATAGATGCCAAATTTCTCTAGGGTGATGGTCATTTCTCTTCTAATCTCATAGGCCTGGTCTGTTGTTAAGTCAAAATACCCTGCGCGGTCATAGGGAAGTGGTTTAATCTCGCCTTGTTCGTTCTTCTTAAAAAGATGGAATTCAAGTTCTGGACCGGTGTTGTATGTATATCCCAGAGATGCGGCTTCTTCTATCGCTTTTTTGAGAATGCGCCTTGGACATCCTTCAAAAGGGGTACTGTCAGGATTAAAGATGTCACAGATAAAACGTGCAGTATTTCCATCTTTTGAGTTGAGCCACGGAATAACTGCGTAGGTATTTTGATCCGGTTTTAAGTACATGTCACTTTCTGCAATGCGAGCAAAACCTTCAATCGATGACCCATCAAACCATATTCCATGTTCAAACGCACTGGCAAGCTCACGTAGTGGAATCGTTACATTTTTAACCAATCCTAAAATGTCTGAAAATTGCAGTTGAATAAACCGAACATTATCCTCCTTTATCTTGTTGAAAATTTCATGATCCACGTGTTTTTTATTAGTGATAACACTCCATCATAGAACGCGAGCCTTTGACGGGAAAGCCATATTTATGTGTACAATTTTGATTACTTTTGTAAAGACAGATTATTAGTGATCGATTTCTATGTATGTATAATCAGCATTCCCTGATCCGTTAGCCACATAACGGTATCTTTGATAGACTGCTCAAGTGGCCTAGAAGTATAACCAAGTTCTTCTCTAGCTTTTCTATCATTGACGTTTGCGTTACTGGTAAGTGTATATAATGAATATCGAGTAAAGAGTGGTCGTTGTTTTGCAAGTGTATAATATATTTGTGCAAGTGGCTCAGTCCACCAGGCAAACCAGTATTGAAGTTTAAACCATGGTGCTTTTACACCGGTTATTTCCTCCAAGTAATGAAGGATATCCGTGATTGAGATTAGTTCTCCGGACATAATATAGATTTCTCCACTGTTGCCTTTTTCTGCCGCTAAGATATGTCCATGGGCAATGTCTCTTACATCTACAAAGTCATAGGCTCCTTCTACGTACGCCTTAAGTCTTCTTTCAGCAAAATCAATAAAGAGTTGACCCATCTCTGAAGGTCTATAATCAAAAGGGCCCATTACACCGGATGGACAGACAATAACAGCATCTAATCCGTTTTTTGCAGCTTTTAAAACCTCAAGTGTAGCTTGCGCTTTTGTCTTAGCGTAGTCGCCTACTGTTTTCTGTGGATTTATCTCGCCAGCTTCATCAATAAGCGTACCTTTTGGTGGTTCAATAAATGCATGAATACTGCTCGTGTAGATAAGTCTTTGTACATTACATTCCTTGCATACTTCAATAATATTTCTAGTTCCCTCGACGTTAACTTTCTCCATCATCGATTTCATTTTCCTTGTTATGGAGACAATAGCCGCAAGGTGGTATACATGATTTACGTCTTTACAGAGTGTTTTTAGAAAGTTCTTGTCGAGTATATCTCCCTCTACCTTTTCGACGTCTAAGCCATCAAGTGAACGAGTGTCTTCTCCAGGAAGCACAACAGCACGAACCTTCTCACCTTTTTTAAGAAGTTCTCTGCATAATACGTTTCCAATGTGGCCTGCCGCGCCGGTGACTACATTCATGGATTTAGATGAAGGTTTTCTAATGTGCCTTTTAAGCTGATTGGCTGCATTGCTTCAATCTCATCGCGGTACATGATTTTTGGGATGCCGTTTAGCAAATATATTGGCTTTTCTAATACATGTGCAAAACCCATTTCTAAAAATGAGTTACCGCCAATGTAATTTTTAATGTCATTTTTGTCATAGTTTGCTACCAAAATGACATCGGATTTTACAATAATGTTCCAATATTTTCTTATTGAGTCATATTTTATTGCCCGTTTTGCAAACTGTCCTTCCTTTTTTTCTTTTTTGATATCTTGAACGGTGAGTTGCCCTTTGAGTATTTTTTCTGACGTTAAGGGTATTTTGACGGTAAATCCTTTGCTCTTTAATTCATCCGCAAGTTTTTTAATCTCTTTAGTAAAATCGAGGCTACCACAGATTGCAATAGTCATAAATGGTTTTTATATTTTCTTATTGTAATCGTAGCATAATTGAGAGTATTTATAAAACAAAAAGGCATGTTTTTCTTCCTTGCAAAAGAGATGTATATTTTATACACTGATTATATAATTATTTGATTATTATCCTAATGCTCTACCAAAAAGAAACAAAGAAGGCTTTGAATAATTTTCAGTTTACTGGGAGACCATTTTCTATTGAGCTTGCAAAGAATATTGCACGTATAAAGAAATGTGCTGCAAAAACGCATACTGAGCAAAGGACACTACGTCCTGTCAAAGGTCGTGCCATAGCAAAAGCTGCAGATGAAGTTCTTAAAGGCGATCATGATGAAGACATTGTTGTTGATGAGCTTCAAGGCGGTGCAGGTACGTCAATGAATATGAATGTTAATGAGATTATCGCAACGCGCGCCAGTCAGATTCTAAAAGACAAAGAAGAAGTGCATGCAATTGATGATGTGAATAAAGCTCAGTCAACCAATGATGTTGTGCCTTCTGCAATGAAGATTACAGCGCTCTACTATCTTGATGCGCTTATTGAAACATACGAGGAATATTATAAAGAGTTTGATGCTAAATCAAAAGAATACAAAGACATTCTCAAGGTTGGAAGAACGCATTTACAAGACGCTATTCCCATTACGTTAGGGCAAGAGTTTGGTGCGCATGCACGAGCAATAAATGAGGATATAAGACGGTTTAAAGCCGTAAAAAAGACGTTATACTCAGTAAATCTTGGCGGTACTGCAATTGGTACTGGACTTAATGCAACTGCAACTTTTGCAAACAGTATTATTGCTAAACTTGCTCATGAAACTGGTTACCCGCTTAAGCGTGCAGATAATTTAGTGTATGCAACGCAGTATCATGATTGTTTTGCTGAGGTAAGCGCCATGCTAGCAATTGCAAGTATTAATATCTGCAAGTGCATGAACGATTTACGTCTTCTTTCATCAGGCCCTAAGGCGGGATTTGGTGAAATTAGTTTTTCTAAGCTTCAGGCAGGATCTTCTATTATGCCCGGTAAAGTAAACCCCGTCATGTCTGAGCTTTTAAATCAGGTTGCGTTTCAGGTCATTGGTAACAACACGACAATATTCATGGCGGTTCAGTCCGGTCAGCTGGAACTTAACGTTATGCTCCCGGTTGTCGCAAAAACGCTTTTTGAATCATTGGATCTTATGATCAAAGGGGTAAATAAATTTACAGAAAGAGGCCTAAAAAAACTTAGAGTAGATAGGAAGAGGTGTGAATTTTTAGTTGAAAATAGCTTTACCCTTATTACTGCTCTGACTCCAAAAATAGGATATGATTCTGCAGTTGATGTATTAAAAGAGGTACAAAAAACAGAAGTACCGCTCGCAGAGGTGCTTGAGAAAAGAGGCATTATGAGTAAACAAGAGTATAAAAAGCTTGTTTCAAATAAATATCTAACTCAACTAAAACCATAACATATGGATACTGTGCCAAAATGGTTTCCGGATAGGAAACCGATATATGACATACATAAAACGTATGACGAAAACTTTGCCGAAGGGCCATTCTTTGATGCAGAAATTCCAAAACGAGAAATGCCACCAAAAGAGGATTGGATCGATTTTCTGGGAATAAACGTTGCTAGTCCACTTGGTGTTCCTGCAGGTCCACTTTTGAATTCAAAATGGACCACGCTAGCGAGTAAACTTGGCTTTGATATTGTGACATATAAAACAATCAGAACTGGAGAGCATCCTTCACAACCTGCCCCAAACATGGTTTATGTCGACACAATAGGGCCTATTGAGGAGCGTCAGATTAATGAAGAAATACCTCAGAAGATGAATCAGCCGGAAAATATGGCTATGCTTGCAGTAACCAATTCATTTGGTATGCCTTCGCAAAGTGAACAGTATGTACTTGAGGATCTTTCACGAGCTATTGGTGAGATTCAAGAGGGGCAACTTCTTGTAGCTTCCGTGGTGGGGACCCCTCGTGATGGCGAGGATTTTGTTGCTGATTTTGCAAGAGCTGCTGCTCTTGCAAAAGAGTCGGGAGCAAAAGCTATTGAAGCCAATTTTTCATGTCCAAACGTGGCAACGGGTGAAGGCAGCATTTACACAAACCCAAAGACGGTACATGAATTATGTTCACGAATTGTACGTGAAATTGGTGATATTCCTCTTCTTATTAAAGTTGGGTATTTTAAAGATCAAGAGGAGATGAGAGAGACTTTTGTTGAAGCTGCAAAAGCAGGAGCTAGAGGTGTATCAGGTATAAATACTATTGGCATGAAGGTAATGGACGGAGATAAACCTGCGCTTGGTGAAGGCAGAGAAACAAGCGGTGTCTGTGGTGAGCCTATCCAAAAGCTTGCCCTTGCGTATGTTCATGCCGCACGTGAGATAAATGATACCCAAAAACTTGGTCTAGAACTTGTTGGCGTTGGTGGTATTACCCTTCCAGAACATTTTGATCTCTTTTTGGAAAGTGGAGCGGATGTTGCTATGTCTGCTACAGGAATGATGTGGGATCCATTCCTTGCTTTAAGATGGCATGAGTTGCACCAAAAGTAGCACTTAATCTTTCATAAAAAGCCCCTTGCGGGGCTTTTTTTATGTATATTTTTTATTGAGACTACTTTAGTTCCTTATCGAGTATTTCAAGAGCTTCCATGTGATCTTCTACATACCGAATGAGTTTTAGATCAGTCATATAATGCTTGAGATATCCTTCTTTGAGGGGGTTGTTTTTTAGCCAATCAAAGAGCCCTTGATAGTAGTCCTTATTGACACAAATAATTGGGACTTCATCAACCATCTCAGTTTGTATGAGTGTTGCGTACTCAAAGAGCTCGTTTAGTGTTCCATAACCTCCTGGATAAAAAACAAGCGCATCACTTTTTATTGCGAGTAAAAATCGTCTGACAAAAAGAAAATGAATGGGAAGTTTCTGTGTAAAATTTTCATCTGCAACTTGTTCTTCAGTAAGTAGTGATGCTTGGATACCAATAGATTCCGCGCCGGCTTCTTTTGCACCGGCATTTGCCGCTTCCATAAGTCCCGGTCCTCCTCCGGTCATTATTGCATCCCCTTTTTCACCAAGCTTTCTTGCAAATGTCTTTGCATCCTCATAGTATGTATTTCCGGGCTTCATTTTATGCGACCCAAAAAAGGTAATGATTTTTGAATCAATAGAATTTAACAGCTCGAGCCCTGTTCTAACCTCCTCTCCAACTTTATTTACCGTCCAATCAATATTCTCAAAGTACAGTGCGTTTTTTGTTCGCATATTCATAGTATCCTCTTTTGATTAGTCTTCTTTTTCATCAGGGGTTCTTTTGCTTAGCTTAGCCTTCCCACATGAAAAAACGGCAATGATAAGTATGGTAAATACGGCAACAGAGGTGACTGATCCAATGAGTTGGAGAGTAAGATTGATATTGGAAAGATACGTTGCATCAACATCTCCATTGTAGTAGCTTTGCAGTGTTGTGACATGCAAAATTACTTCAGTAGCATATGCTGCAAGAGCAATAGTTAGAGCAATAAAAGTAAGCCTTGACGCAGTTTTTAATTCTTTTTTGTATTTCACTGCAAGGATAATGCCTACTATCCATGCAATGACTGTTGGGATTTTTATAAGTAGTGGAAAGAGAGTGCTGAATGTAATCATATCTTTATGTTACTGTTATCAATAAAGGATTATTTTTTTTCAAAGGCTTTTCTAGTGTTTTCATCAAGAAGACCAATAAGCGCAACAATTCCGAGGATAATGAATGCTGAGGGAATAAAGATAATCGAGATGACAATCCCGGCTATCCATGCCCAATATTTTTGTTTTTTTAAAGCGCTAATAACAAACTCTAAAAAAATGCCAACGGCAATAGAAAGAACAACACCAAGGAGCATCGGAAAGGCAATAGCGGTGCTTTCATCCCCTTGTCCAAGAAATACTATGAATAGAATGAGAAATAACACCGCGACCATAAAATAAAGAATCGCACTAATGTGAAAGGAGACAATTGTTTTTTTTAGTCCTTGGTTCATTAAATTTTACGTTAGTTTTTCTTGTCTCTATTGTAACGGTTTTATATATTGTTTGGCAATTGTTAATTAGAATAGTTTGCTTTGCCTGTATTTACAATGAGCATCTTTTTTTCCTTAGGAAGTTTATTTTTAAGTTGAAGCATAAGCGCAAGCCCCGCAATGCCTGAATGTTCACAAGTGACATTGTTTTCTTTTGCAATAGCATATGCTTCATCAAGGTATCGTTCTTGAACGGTTAATACGTTTGATTTCTCACCAATATATCCCCTACTTATCGCGACTGTAATCCATCTGGTATCAAAGTGAATAAAGGGTAAATGCGGTGAGTAAAGTTTATCTGCCTTCGTCTCCGGATTGTTAGTTGTAGCGCCAAGAAAGTTACATTGCTTAATATCGTTTGGATCAACACTGAGGCGTTTGTCATGGAAAAAGAAACTTTTTGCCTCTTTGACGGCTACATTGACTAGATTTTCATACAAATGACCGGTACCATACGGAACAAAGACATAATCTGCATTTTGATTGACAATATCATAACTCATCCAGTCATAAAACACATCAAACGGTCCAAGCGAGTCGTCAGAAGTAATATCTATACCACCTTTATTGTCGGTAAGCGTTAGAATGTCATCTTTAGAGAGTATTCTTTTTGAAAGGTCAGTTTCATATATTTCAGCACCGATTGCTTCCAACCCCTTTTTGATCTTGGGATTCATCCTGAAGTCAACAAGGACTTTTAAGTTCGGTAATTTGTACCGTGCAAGCATATGCTGTATGGCATTTGCTGCAGAACCTGAGCTTATTATAGACATTTGCGGAAGCTCTAAAATGCGACCTTGTTTTTTGGCTTCCAGAAGCTGTTTGTATGTTACAACCATTTCCCATGCCATCCTGTCTTTGTGAGTCCCCGTTGGGTTTACACTTTCATCCTTTAAATAAACGTTTTTAAATCCCGGAACATCAATTTTTCTCACTGGGGTTGAAGGCCAGTGAGGATTGCTCGGCGGAAATTCTGGCTTATCAGGATCGTTATCCGAAGCAACAACGATTGAGCTCCAAATTTTATTTTCCTTTGATGTGAGAGGCATTCTTTACGCTAGATTATTTCTATTAAACGAATAGTAGCAAAGTCACACTCAATAGACAACAATATTTATGCATAGAGTGTTGACATACTGATTGAGTTAATGTATAATTCTAAGCTTTATTTTTGATTTTTATTTTAGGAGGAAATTGTGAAAGAATTGCAAAAAATTGTAGAAGAATTTATAAAAACATTTGGAATTAAGTGGGATGTTACTGTTAAAGTACATCCGGGAATTAGAGGATGTCAGATTGTAAGTTTTGCAGGCAGAAGCCCATTGCATGAAATTTTGATTAACACACGTCCCATGCTTGGACAAAATTTATTTGACGTTGCCCATGAAATTGTACATGCATTATTTGCAGAGAGGATTGACCCGTTATTCTCTGGTGTTATGTTTAACCCGGCGCATGAGTCTCAAGTCGATCATTCTATGAGATTTAAAGAAGTTGAAATTGCGCAAGCAGGGATTGATATCTGGATTAACAGACTTAGAGAAGAGCATTATCCAGGCATGATGCTAGAAGATGTTGATGCGTTTGCAAAAGCAGTGTTTCCGAGAATTATGCAAGGTATTCCTTTTGAACAAACTGGTATTGTTGCACTCGCGGTGTTTATTGCTGAAAGCCACGGAATTGGGTATGGTTGTAGCGCCATTGAATCAAGACTTGAAGGGAAGCCAGGGAAAAAGGTTCGAGCACTTGCAAATCTTTTTGAAAGCCTTCCTAACCTTGAATTTATCCGTGACAAAGATTTACAGAAGTTGCAACGGCTTGTCCAAAAAGTTGCACAGATTCTTGAATTTGCTATTCGCCCACGTATTGTTGAACATGAGACTGGTTACCATGTCTGGACATATTAAGCTTTGTACTTATTAACAGTTGAACCAAAAGCCCGCATCTTGAGAAAGAGCGGGCTTTTTTTCTTTGTACTATTTTACTCCGGCATAGCTCCTTCAGGCATTGGAATTGATTTGTCTTCTTGCATAAGCCCAAATACGTTGCCTTCTGAGTCTTCAACCTGCGCCATATAACCAACACTAGGAATGGCTTGTTTTTCTGAAGCAATGCTTCCACCAGCATTTTTTGCCTTTTCTATGTAATTATCAATATCATCTACGTCAACAGTGCAGACAAAAGCTCTAATTCCTTTACATTCGATTGGTGCTTGTCTTTTAGAAAGACCACCGTCGATTCCTGGGCCTTCACCGGTCATAACCATCCAGTAATCCATGGGTCCATCCCATTTTTCAAATTTCCAATCAAAAACTTCCTGATAAAATTTTACTGCACGATCCGGATCATCGGCTAAAATTTCAAAGTGTGTTACGCGTGGCATATGTTTCTCGATTACTATTTTTTATATCTAAACTCATAACAATAATTTAGAGTGGATAAGTCCGAATTACTTTTTCTTCACTTGATAGCGGATTATTGTGTAGTATTTATCTGGATTTCCTTCAAAGAACATCCCGGGGCCTTTAATGTATTCCTCTTCGTGATCACCTACTATTTCATATCCTTCATTGTTTATGTACTGCTTCAGTTTTTCTATTGTCTCATCTTCAGCGTCGTACGAGCCAACATGCAGTATTTCGGCAGTATCTCCATAATCCCACATCACCAGCTCTCCGTTTGCATTTTCTGGGATAGATGAAACAGATGTAGGTACCGTTAACGCAAATTCACCTGCAAGTGTTTCTTCTCCCTCTTTGAAGTTCTTCCACCTTGCTTTTGGTGCCACTGGCGTGTTTTTGTCTACATCAAGTTGATAGTAAATTTTATAGAGATCACTAATTGCCTGTCCAGCTACATCGCCGGGAACACCCTCTAGCTTAACTGCAATAACTTGCTCATCTGGTCTATTAGTGATTTGCGGGGCCTTTAAATGTTCAAATTGTGCAAGATCTGGACCTTTCGTGAAAAAGTACACGATACTGCCTGCAACTCCGGCAAGTACGATAAGTACAATCACGATGATAAGTGCTATGAGACTTTTTTTAGTCATTGCTTTTTAGTGTTAGTTATTTTTTTCTTCTCTTTGAGAAAAGCTCTTTATTTGTATCAATAAAAACTTTCACTGCTCTTTTAAAAAATGAGGGTTGATTTTTTGTGAGGTAGAAATAACCCAAAATACCAATGAGCAGTCCTCCAAAAAAGTCAACAATGAGGTCCCACATAGTATCAACCACCCCTGTTCTAGTCCACCGCTGTGAATTTAATCCAAAAATTTCATCTGCAGAAAACTCAAATATTTCCCAGAGCACGCCGACGGTGACTGCAAATGAAATGGAAAAAAAGGCTACAAAAAGGGGGCTTAAAATGACCTTAACCCTTTTTTCTCTGTTTAAAACATACACTAAGATAAAGCCAACAAATCCCAGTATTACTCCAGAAAGTGAGTGCAGCATAAGATCCCACCACCAAAACTTGTCGTAGTATTGATAAAGCTCGCCAAGATACATTGCAGCAAAGATAAAGGCGAGAATAACAACCTGAAAAGAGGCTGGAATATATATTCTCTTTTTTTGTGCAATAAAGAAAGGAAGATATGTAAGAGCTAGTGCAAGTATGGCGGTAAACAAGTTAAACCAATTCTGGTTAATAATGCTTCCAATAACAATGCCAACAAAAAACAATCGGAAAATATTACCAATGATTACTTCGAGTGAAATTTTTTTGTTAAGGATTGTTATTTCCATAAATCGTGGTTAATCTAGAACGACGCAGTGCATGATACATTCTAAAAATGATTTGCTACACAGGTTCAATCATAATATTTTTTTCTAAATTTCTTCTCATCACCATACTTTGCAAAATCTTTTTGATGTTTCTGCTGAACATATCCCTTGCTTTTTTTATGTTGAATGCCACACCAGTAATGTTCAGTTTCCGCAGCTATTTTTGACCAATAATGCACTGCACCATTTGCGTATCCGCAATACACACAATATACTTTTTGAAGTGGCGTGAGATATGCAAGTTTTTGCCTATCAATTTTAATGTAGTTTCCTCTTTTTATAGTCGGAATTCTATACAATGGAAAACAAATGCGATGATACAACTCTACCCATACATCAAAAATCACTAAAGGAATAAACACAGAAAATATTAGTGGAGCTGATAACGTATGCCTAATGAGTGTACCTGTTTTTTTTATATAGAGCATATTTGCTAACGATATGGATCAAATTTTCTTCGGCAGATTCATTCTATACCGATACACACACCAATGCCAACACCGATTTAATTATTATTCATAATGATCTACGTGCAACGTTTCAATTGTACCCCAAATTAGCCTTATCTTCAAAGGATTTTATTATGTTTGGTGCTTTACTCCATTTTAGACTCTTTATGCTTAATCAATCCTGCAAGACCGGTCCAGACTGCTATCTTTTTTATGTTTTTTTGTTTCATTCTTTTGCTTGTTATCGTGTTAATGCTTGTACACTTTGACTTACCAAACTTATTCCAAAAATAAGAAGTAAAATAAACATGACCGTGGCGTTATTGTGCGTAAGCCATGCTTTCCAGGTGGTTAACATATTCTCTACTCTACTCCCTGCAACTAAATTTATCAACACAGGGATTCCAACAGTGATGCTCGCGAGTACTATGAATATGGCAAGAACGATTGTTTGACTTGAAGTTGTCAGTCCTGATTGAGCAATTGCGAAAGCAGCGGCAAGCGTAAGCGCAAGATTCTTTGGGTTTACTGCAGAAAGTAAAAATGCGAGTCCAAAAGCTTTAGTAGATGAAAAAGAATCAATCGATTTCATCCATTTAGGCATGGCGAGATCCTTGCCTTCTTTTGGTCTACTCTTCCACTGTTTGATCGCCAAAAAGAGAAGCAATACACCAAGGAGAAGTTTTACAAGCAACGCGCCAGTTGATGTTTCTTTGTTTGTTGCAATATCAAGTGAGTTGCCTAGGATCAAAATAATCCCCCCAGATAGCATTAGACCAACGATCCATCCCAATAAAAACAACAAACTATTACTTTTGGCTTTTTTTGAGAAAAGCATCAAAATTACCGCAATAATCGGCACGGGACTTATCGCTACACCAATTGCCATTGGTAAGATTCCACTTACTGTAGAGATCATTTTTGTTTTTTTCTACTGTCTTTTCATAAGCAGCTCAGCTTCTTTTTGAAGATCTACAAAGGGCTTTCCACTTACATCAAATGCGACGTATCTGATGGTGCCTCCAGTAAATGTCCATGGTCTCTCGCCTTCGTAGTCATCGGTGACAGATTCTTTGTCACATCTTCCTACTATTACCCCGCCTCCGGAAAGACCAAAAGAACCCGGTTGGGTTTTTATATCACCTTCACCAACCTTCTTTTTATTTATATAGAGAGAAAGTGTGCCATGTGCTGTGCCTTTGGGCTTTTCTGATTTTTTTCTAAATGATGCACCTAAAATAACATTTCCTTCTGGGATATCTAGATTAGACTCAACTACTTGCTCTAATGAGCCAACAAAATTATAGACGTATTTTAATCTTCTATTTTTTACATAGAGTGTGTGACCGCCAAATTTGCTTCCCATAGAGAAGATTATGCCAGAAGGGTTTTTTGAATCAACCATTATTTCTGAACCAATAACATAAGAACGATTTCTTATATTCACTGAAGCAAATTCAACTACTTCAGCCATGTTGGGGTAATAAATGTATCGATTTCTCGATTTTACCATCTCTGGCCTAGGTGTAAGCATGATTTCCAATGCAGTACGATCATCAAGTGGTAAAGCGTTGTATTTTCCTGCTTCAGAATACCAGAGCATTTTAAGTTTCTCGAGCTCCTTTGGATGCTTATTTGCAAGGTTATTTACTTCAGACCTATCTTTTTCAAGATTGTAAAGTTCCCATATGTCATTTTCAAAATGTCCCCACCCTGCTATGCATGGGTGAGTTGTTACTGCCTTTAGCCCTTTATGGTAGATCCCTCTGCTGCCAAGCATGGAGTAAAACTGTGTTTCTCTATGTGTTTCCTCTTTTGGAGCATCAAAAGAATACTTCATGCTAGTCCCCTCAATAGGAACTTGCGTATAGCCCTTAACTTCATCGGGCATTTCAATACCCAAACATTCGTATATAGTTGGGACAACATCAATTGCATGGTGGTATTGATCTCTCTTTCCTTTTTTCTTAATTCCTTTTGGCCAATGGAAGATACACGCATCACTGATTCCTCCGTTCCAAGCGTATCGTTTGAACATTTTAAATGGGGTGTTAAAAGCCATAGCCCACCCATTTGTGTAGTGATTGTAGGTCTTTGGACTTCCTAGGTCATCAAGTTTTTCAAGGTTTTCCTCAAGGTCATCAGGGATACCATTAAAGAATTTGTTCTCATTGACTGAACCATTGGGGCCGCCCTCACCACTAGCACCATTATCTGAAACGAGCACAGTAATGGTATTGTCAAACTGCTTCGTTTTCTTTAAGAATTCCATCAAACGTCCAATATGGTGATCTGTGTGAGATAAAAAGCCAGCATAGACTTCAGCCATGCGAGCAAAAAGTTTCTTCTCACCATTAGAAAGTGATTTCCACGGTCTTGTGTAGTCGAGCTCTGGAAATGGTTTACCTTCTTCATTCTTAGTTTTCCCGGGAGTGCCGATTGGGTTGATTGGAGGTAGTTTTGTATTTTTAGGCAAAACCCCCATTTTCTTTTGACGTGCTAAAATAACTTCTCGATATTTTTCATATCCCATATCAAATGCACCTTTGTATTTTTCTATCCATTTTTTTGGGACCTGGTGTGGTGCATGTGCAGCACCTGGACAAAAATACATAAAAAAGGGCTTATCAGGAGCTATAACCTTAGAATCACCAATAAACTCCATTGCCTTGTTGGTAATATCCTCCGTAAAATGATACCCATCTTTAGGGAGCTTGGGTTGTGCTACTGGGTGATTATCATAAATAAGATCAGGATAATATTGATTGGTTTCTCCTCCTAAAAAGCCATAATATCTCTCAAATCCTCTTCCCAGTGGCCAATTACGCTTTGTGGAAGCAAGGTTCATTTCATCCGATGGACATAGATGCCATTTACCAAGCATATAGGTGTTGTATCCTTTTTCAACCAGCACCTCTGGAATAAGAGCTGATTCAAAAGGGATGTGACCATTTGAGCCAGGAAACCCCGTAGTAGCCTCAGCAATACATGCCATACCGTTGGTGGTATGATTCCTTCCAGTGAGTAAACTTGAGCGTGTTGGTGAGCACAGTGCTGTCGTATGCCACTGTGTATACTGCAATCCGTTCTTTGCCAGCTTGTCTATATTCGGTGTATCAATAAGCCCTCCGTAGCAAGACAAAGCAGAAAAGCCTACATCATCCAAGACGATGTACAAGATATTTGGAGAGCCTTTTTTTGAACTTGGTTGTTCATACGGACCCCAATCTGGCACAGAATCTCTAACATCAACATTGATAGTTCCTTTGAATTTCTTTTTTGGCATGCGTTTTTTATTTAGTGTTTATAATCCTCAGATATGCATAGAGTAGTTAATGATGTTATATATAAATATAGCAAATATTCATTTATTAGTATGTATATTTTCCATTATTTCTGCTGGTGCGCGTCCTTGTCTGAGAAGTGACGTCATTTTTTGCATAGGTGTGTCAATATGCTCAAAAAAAGCTTTATAGTCGCTGCACAAATAGTTTTTACTCTCTGAGTTATTCTTCGTATGTACAAATCTATTCTTTGGACACCCGCCCTGACAGGCAAAAAGATAGGCACATTCTTTGCATTCTTCCGGCAACGTCGTTTGCTTTGACTCTCCAAAGAGTCTTTGTTTTTCTGAGCTGACCAATTCTGATAGGTGTGTTTTTGAAATAGTGCCAAGACAGTGGTTGGAATCAGCAAAATGATCACATGAATAAACTGCACCATCTGGCATCATAATGAGCGCAGTACCGCATGTTGGTGCAAAAACGCATGCAGTTTGTGGTGCTCCTGCCCATGAGGCTAAAGCAGTGTCAAACATTTGGACAAAGACCTCCCCTACGTCTTTCTGTATCCATTCGTCAAAAATACTATTCAGAAAATCTCCATACTCACCTGGTTTTAGCGAAAACTCTTTGACATTTTGACGGTCCTTTCCCGTCTCGACTACAGGAATAAAATGGATGAATTTTATTTTTAAGTCATCTCTGAGAAAAGAGTATAGTTTTAGAGGATGTTTAACATTAGCTGCATTAACCGTAGTAAGTACGTTAAACTCGACAGTATGTTTTTGTAGAAGCGCTATCCCCTTCATGACTTGATCATACACTGAATCGCCAACCTTGTTTTTACGAAACGTATCATGAAATTCAGGTGGGCCATCAAGGCTTATACCCACCAAATAGTTATTTTCTCTAAAAAAAGCACACCATTCATCATCAAGGAGTGTTCCGTTGGTTTGAATGGTGTGCTCTATATGCGTTCCAGACTTTTTGTATTTTTCTACAAGCTTTGTTGCACGCTTGTAGAACTCAAGACCCATTAACGTTGGTTCTCCTCCTTGCCATGCAACAGTAACAGAAGGTACGTTATGTGATTCTATTAACTGCTTAACGTACTCTTCCAAGATCTTGTCTGACATTCGTTCTGTCTTTGGAGACAGTTTTTTCTTTGGAAGAAAATAACAATAATCGCAACGTAAGTTGCAGTCAGCTCCAGTTGGTTTAGCCATGAGGTGAAAGGAGAGAGGTGTCTTGTGCATTTACACTTCTGACTCTTCACGAGCTACCTCACGAATTGTTTCTTTTTTTGCAAAAATACCAGTAAAGAAGAGAACAACGCCTGAGATTGCGCTAAAGATACCAATGAACCAAAGGATATCTACTCCGGTCATCCAGATAGGTTGTAGGAGAAGAAGCATGGCTAGAAGTGCAACAAGTAACCCAGAAATAATCATTAACACTCGCGCAATTCCTTTTAGCAATGTAATACCATTAATAAACAATACAAGGCCCATAGCAAGAAGCCAGATAATAAACAGCCAGATAACTATTGCAGCAGTGATTCCCGGATATGCCATGACCAAAATTCCTATAAAAATTTCAAAGATACCGAGTAGCAGATAGAGCCAGTTTTTCTCAGCAATGAGATGAACAAAGGCAAGGATTCCACTAATTATGGCCATGATACCAAAGAAGTATACAAGGCCCAAAACGGTAATACCCGGATAAAAGAGCGCAATAAGGCCAAAGGCCACAAGCACTAGTGCTCGGATTATGAGCAATGCTCTAACTGTTGATGTTTTTGTTTCCATTTTTTTTGTTAGTTTTTTAGAAACACTTAATTAAGCATACTTATTATAGCATACAAATTCATTTTTGGCTATATATTTTATATTGTGAAAGATCATTACTCGTTTCCACTTTTGGCTTTCTTTGTTATTGAATTGATATAGTCTGATTTTTCTTTTGTGTATTTTTCTCTGTTAGTTGGATATTTCCACTTCTAACTTCTCATACTCATCACGTGCATTCCACTACATATAGTAATCACATTCATTATCTGACTTTGAGATTTTATCACTCTCTAGACATTTTTTTTTCATCAAGTGATAGTGAGAATCAGAGATTGTTCTAAAATTATATTATTAGACCTTTGGGGAAAATTTTAACGAACTCTTCTTTCAATAAAACCTTTTTATTTTTTTCCATATCTTTATTAAAAAAATTATACATTAGGTTATTAACAGTGCTCCTTTTTGTGTCTTCATTTCTATTTCTTACTTTAAAAAAACTATCTGGGTCAATATTCTTAATTAACTGTATAAATTTTTCAAACTCTCTAGCCGAACACAACAAATATGGGAAACGGCTTACAAAATTCAATTGAATTTGATTCTCTTCTAATCTTTTACAGACTTCTGCTTCAAGCAATTTTGAATCACTGCCCCAAATATATGAGTCTTCTAATGTTACAATAATTGGGTAAATTAAAAAATCATCTTCATACCTAACTATTTGTTTTTTGTTTGAGAATGAAAATTCATTGTTTATAAAATCATTAATTACCTTGTATGTCTGAACGATTGATTCAGAAAATTTTACAAGTTCTTCGTTAAAAGCTGTTTCATCTAATAAACAAGTTTTAGCCTCAAATGGAATTCTTTTTAATTTTGCTTCAATAAAAAGAAGGCTTTTACTATATTTAATAATGTAGTCCGAAGTTTCTTTTTGTTCTATGCCATATTTTTTCTTAGGAAATAAGTCTACTATATCAATCTCGGCTTTAATGACTTTTTTTATGTATTTTTCAAAATTTTCGCCAATTATTTTGCTATCTTTGTTTTGATCGTAAATCGTATAATAAAGATTTTTTGTAAAAGACCAAAGGAGAAAATCAGGGATTGGACAAACAATACTTCTTTCTAGTTTAATGAGAGGCAATGCTTTTAAACATATAGATCGACATAAGAAATTTTCATCAACAGCTTGTTCTTTTTCAACTCTTTTTCTAATTTCAGGCAATGCAAGTGAAAATTTGTTAAGGAAAGCATCAATTTCTTGATCTTTTAAATCAGGGATATCTTTATTTTTATAGGGTAACCGAAGTTCAAAATTATTCTGAAAATGAGAAAGCAATGTAAACCCAACAAAAAATAGCTTTTTCAGCGAAAGACCATACTCCTCTCTAATTTTTTTCTCGAAAGTTACATGATTAAACAAGTTATAGTATCGAACAAGAATATTTACCCCATCAATTACATGATTTTCACCCTGCCAAGGAAATTGTACATACGTTAAACGCCTTACTTTTTCTATTTCAAATACACCTCCAATGCTTTTCAGATTATTCAAGGCGTTGACAAAATATTTTGCGCTCCTGAATGATGGTATATCGAAATGTTTACTTTCTATTGAGCTAACTAGTATCTCTCTTGCAAGTAGCTCAAGCTCCCAAGGAGAAACATACCTAAAGTTATACTCATTAGATTTATTTAGTTCAATTTCCCTAATGTATTCTATATCTGGAACCTCTTTTTTCTGCAAAAGGAATGAGTAATAAGCCCAAATAGCATAAAGAGAATCAACACAATCAACCATAGTTACACATTCCTTAAACGGGTCATATGCATTTTTGATTTTTTTTAATAAATCCAGTTTCACTTCCATGCTTTCTCCACCCTCTCCTCAATTTTCTTAATAAAAATCTCAATCATCGTTTTATTTATATGTATATTCCTTTTCTACCTCAGAGTACAAATTTTTCTGAGAGGAAAAAAACATAGACCGAATTCGCGCTACATCGCCAAGAGATTCTTCTGCATTTGCTATAGCGTGATATTTCAAATTCAACAAAACCGGTAATTTATCTTCATCAAGTTCTTCAACTCCTTTTTCTTCATATTTTAATAAAACAAAATCCAGAAACTCTTTTTGTTTATCATCTAGACCTTTAAACATCTTATTTTTTGATTGGTTTACTCTTTGAGTCCTTGAAATTGGCTTGGTTAAGAACGAGATATACAACAATACATCAAACAAGTCACTTTGCTCAGCATCAATCATTTTTTGCAGAGTTTCTAGCTCATCTTTGCCAAAACCTTTTTCGGCAATTTTCTCTAAAAAAGCTTTACGCGTTTTAGGATTTGACCAAATTTTTCTGAGCTCTTCTTCACTTTTAAAAAACTCGGGCATGGTACCAAACATATTATCCATGAACTCTTGAATGGAAATCGGTTTGCCATCAGCACCCCAGAAAGAAGTGGAAATCATGTGTTTTATCTCTCTCACTTTGCCATCGCTTAACTTAATTTTCAGTTTCTTCTTCGGTTCCTCCGGCTTTTCGAGTGAAGCGTTTGACTCTTTTATTTCCTTCTGTTCTTTCATCTCACGCGGTTCCTTTTCGGTTGTCTCGTCTATCGGCTCACCATCCCATTCGGGGTCAGAAAAATGTTTGTATGCATCAACAAAATCATAGATCGTAAAATATTCTTTACCGTCAAAAAGTCTCGTCCCACGTCCAATAATCTGTTTAAACTCTATGATCGAATTGATTGGACGCATTAAAACGATATTTCTAATATTGCGCGCGTCTACACCTGTGGAAAGTTTTTGAGAAGTTGTGAGAATTGTTGGAATTATTTTTTCATTATCTTGAAAATCACGTAAGGACTGATCTCCTCTTGCCCCATCATTTGCCGTCACCCGAACGCAATAAAATGGGTCCTTACTATTTTTCATTTGACTTACCAAGTCACGAACCGCCAAGGCATGATCTTGTGTCGCGCAAAAGATAATAGTTTTTTCATTTTGATTTATTTCATTCATTAATACCCGCGCTCTCTTTGCTTCACGTTCCTTAATTTCAATAATTCTATTAAAATCCGGCTCTTCGTAAATTTTTCCTTCTTCAACTTCTCCTTCAATAATCTGATCATCGGAAGTGTAAACATAATCATCTAACGTTGTTTTGATTCTTTTGATTTTAAAAGGTGTTAAAAACCCGTCGTTGATTCCTTCCTTGAGTGAATAAATGTAAACCGGTTCTCCAAAGTATCTATACGTGTCGACATTATTTTTTCGCTTTGGTGTTGCGGTAAGTCCAAGTTGTACCGCCGGAGAAAAATATTCTAAAATTCCACGCCAATTACTTTCATCATTTGCCCCTCCTCTGTGACATTCATCAATGATAATCAAATCAAAGAAATCAGGTGGATAATCACCAAAATATGGCATGCCGTTTTGCCCGCTCATGAAAGTTTGAAAGATGGTAAAAAAGATACTGCCGGTCATAGGTACTCCACCCTTTTTTCTGATATCAAGCGGGTTGATTCTCACTTTTTCATCTTCTTTAAAAGCCGCAAAATTATTCATAGCTTGATCAGCTAAAATATTCCTGTCAGCTAAAAACAAAACTCTTGGCCTCCTGGCCCCATCACGATTCAGATTCCAACGGGTTTGAAAAAGTTTCCAAACAATTTGAAAAGCAATAAACGTTTTTCCGGTTCCGGTTGCTAATGTTAATAAGATTCTCTTTTTTTCTTCAGTAATCGATTCCAAAACATTATTTGTCGCGATTTCCTGATAATACCTGGGTCTTTTCCCCGTTCCTCCATCTTCAAACAAAACTCCATCAAATTTTTCCTTCCATTCATTCCAGTCGGCGTAAGTTTTATTCCATAGTTCATCTGGAGTGGGAAAGCTACTCACGTTTTTTTCCTTACCTGTTTTCATGGAAATCTGATAAATCTCTTTGCCGTTTGTCGCATAAGAATAATCTATATCCATTTTCTCGGCGTATGCCTTGGCTTGCGCTACCCCCTCACCAACTTCCAGATCTACAGCTTTTGCTTCAATTATTCCAATTTTACGATTCTTATAAACCAAAACATAATCCGCAATCTCCGGTTTGGACCTTGTACCGCCGGCTTGAATTCTTCCTTCGGTAATCCGATATTCCCGCATTATTTTCGACCCCTCAACCTCACCCCAACCAGCTTGTTTAAGCTTTGGGTCAATATATTCGGCTCTTGTTTCTGATTCGTTCATAAATTTAGTTTGTTATAACTTGCCACTGAAGGCACGTTTTAGAACTGATTTTTTCAGTTCTTCTAAGTCTGATAACTTTTTTTGGTAAATTGTTTCTAGTTTTTTAGTTTTGGCTGAAAGACCATCAAGTTTTTTGACTATGTATTTTTGCTCGTTTAACGATCTGGGATATAAAACCATTTCATCATGAACATTATTTCGATTTAAAGTTGGGACACCTGCCCCTGAACTGTATTTACTTAAATCAAATTGCTTCAATAAATAATAAATAAACCTTTCATTATTCCCATAAAACTCTTTGATGTAAAGTGCTGTATTTAGAGGCCAAAAATCTTTTTCAATATAGTGAACATTGCCAATTGTTCCACTTCTTCCAGTAACAACACCAGGGGCTTTTACTTTCCAGAGGTCAATTTGGTCAGTAATTCCATTAGAGCTAACAAGCGGAAATTTTCCTATATTTCTTAAACGAGTTGGCAAATCGAAACCTCTTTGAAGAACACAAATTTTATCAAATCTTTTCTTTTTCCAATCTTCCCCTGGATTCTCAAAAACACTCTGCAAATACGATTCAAAAAGTTCTTTGGCATTTTGCAGATTTTTTTCAGAATTTTCTTTTGCTTTCGCTGTTTTCTCAAAAATTTCATCTAGAATTTTTACGATGCGGCGTTGTTCGGGGAGAGGTGGAATATTGACCTCTCTCGAGTAAACATCATTACGATTTATTCCGGGTTTTACACCTTTTGCTAATTTCGATAGTTCAAGATCACTCAAAAGATGAAAAAGAAAATTGAGATCATATTTTTTATCATCAAAAGTTACAAAATAAGTCACGTCCAATGGCCAAAAATTTTTCTCTACTAAATGAAGCTTTCCTGCTGATCCTTTTCGGCCAACAACAATGCTTGGCTTATCAAAATAAAACTTGTTGGAAAAATCCTTAATCCCATTTGCACCATAAACAGGATATTTCCCATCGGAAGATCTTTCAGTTTTTGGCAAAGGTTTACCATATTCTAATTTTAAAATATCGCCAAGTTTTTTTGTTTGCCAGTTATTTTTTTGAATTCTTTTAGTCATAATATCTAAATACATGTGTGGGAAAAAATTGCAAGCATTGATAGAATGAAACCCAGTGCAATCAAGTAGTAAGTATTTCTCATAAATTTTCCCTCGCAATTTTTTTTCCCAGAATTTTTCCATTCAATTGGATACATCGATTCTTCACTCTCTGAAAAATGTTTTTTCTTATAAAAACCAAGGGCTTCTTCAATTTTAGCAGCAATTTTTCTTTGACTATTAAAACCCTTTTCTAGATCATAAAAATAAAATTTCCAAATAGATATCCAGATACAAATAATCACAAGAAACAATGACAACATACCAAGTAAATCAAAATAAACATCTGACTGGTAAACCCATGCTGACCCAGTAATTAAAAGCCCCAAAATCCATAGCACAACAGTCTGAATCCTTTCACGGATTATGTGGATAGATTTGTATCGCTCATCAAGAGCCTTTAATAAAATATCATTTTGCATTGAAATTTTTCATGAATTCATTAAGTTATAAGCTTCACTTAAAAAAAGTTTAACACTTTCAGGGGTTTGTGCCTTTTGCTTTTGAAATAAAAGCATTAAATTACTGATTTCGGTGTAAGATTCCACAACCTCTATCCTATCCATGTCTGCCCACAAAACTTTCAAAATGCTATTTACACATCTCTTTTCTGAAAAAGTGTTAAATTGGATATTTGGAACATTCCATATTAAGCATTCTAAGAAAAAAGATGGCATAAGTTTTTCGTCAATTTCATTCTTATCAATAAGCATATTTCTAGAATTTTTTAAAATTCTAACTACCGATTTAAACGACGCATCAGTTGCTTCGTTTTTGTCCGCTCCGTTTTCGTAGTGTTGTCTTGGAAAACTTTTTATTTCTTCTTCTTTGTCAGAAAAAAATTGAATTCCCTCGGCTTCAACATAATAAGGAGGGCGAAAACGCTTTAAAATAAAACAAGGTACAATATCTGCATTTACTCTATGTACATCTCCTTTTACAAATACACACTTATTTTTTCTTTCTGTTTGAAGTGGGAATTTTTTTCTCATTAAATCTTCAACATCACTCTTAAATTGTGAAAATGAGTATTCAGAAGGTATTAGTATTGAATTATGACGTTCTATTTCTTGATCTGAAAGTCCAGACAGATCAGGAAAATATGCCTTATTGTAACAAACAATGATATCTACGTCGCTATCTTGTCTCACATTTGTACTATTCCTATATGAGCCCTGAAGAAAAATATCTACTGAATCTCCAAACTTTTCTTGCAAAATATTTTTGATTGTAGCCACTGTAGAAATACATTTTTCGTTCTCTATTTCACTTAGTGCTCGTGACCAATTCTGTATTTGCTCTTCAGATATCATAATTTTTCTTGCATAGAATCTAGTATTTTTTTACTCTCTTCATCCAAATCCCTCATCTCCTTCAAAATCTCCTCCGGCTCCCGCAACACCTCCTCATTCTTCTTATTAGGATTCTTCACAGACAAATCAAATGTCTCTTGATCAATATCCTTCACACTCACACTCCAAGAATTCTCACTTTCCGCTTTGCTTTTTTGCAATTTCACAAACTCCGTCAAATCAGCTTCGTTTAAAGGATTTCCTTTACCAAGATTACGATCAAGGTTCAGTTGATAAAACCAAACTTTCTTGGTCGGCGCGCCTTTTTCAAAAAAGAGAACGACGGTTTTTACACCTGCGCCCTGAAAAGCACCCCCGGGTAAATCAAGGACGGTGTGGAGGTTGCAATTTTCCAGAAGAAGTTTGCGTAAAGATACGGAGGCGTTGTCGGTATTGGATAAAAAAGTATTTTTTATAACTATTCCCGCTCTACCACCGGCTTTTAGAATCTTAATGAAATGTTGGAGAAAAAGAAAAGCGGTTTCTCCGGTTTTGATGGGGAAATTTTGTTGTATTTCACGGCCGATACCGGCGCCAAAAGGCGGATTAGCCAAAACAATATCATATCGATCTTTTTCTTGAATATCGTTGATATTTTCGGCCAGCGTGTTTGTGTGTCTGATGTTTGGAGCTTCAATGCCATGCAAAATCATGTTCATAATGCCGATGATGTAAGCTAGTGATTTGATTTCTTTTCCGTAAAAGGTTTTGTTTTGCAAGGTCTCCATTTGACCCGAAGACAGTTTCTCCGGATTTTGTGTTAGATAGTTATATGCTTCAACTAAAAACCCGGCGCTTCCACAGGCACCATCATAAATGGTTTCCCCGATTTTTGGGTCAACCACCTTCACGATAGTCTTAATCAGCGGACGAGGTGTATAGTATTCACCGCCGTTTCGACCAGCGTTACCCATTTTAGCAATTTTCGCTTCATAGAGATGAGAAAGTTCGTGCTTTTCTTCATACAGTCTAAAGTGCATTCCATCAACAATAGTTAAAATTTCTCGCAACTTGTGACCGCTTGTAATTTTGTTTTTTAGTTCACTAAAAATCTCACCGATCTTGTATTCAATCGTGTCAGAATCCTCGGCTTTTAATTTTTTAAGATAAGGAAAAAGATTGTTATTTACAAAATCACGTAAATCATCCCCACCAAGAGCTTTGTTATGGTCAATCTTTCCATCATCTTTTTTTGGGCAAGCCCAAGTGTTCCATCGATATTTTGGCGATAAAATATATTCATATTTTTTCCCCGAAAGTTCCGCCTCGGTTTTCTTTGTTTCTTCCAAATCATCGAGGTATTTTAAAAAGAGAATCCAAGAAGTTTGCTCAACATAATCAAGCTCGGTCCCGCATCCGGAATCGGTATGTAGAATATCGTCGATATTTTTGAATGATTGTTCGAACATAATCGTTCATTTTATTAGAATATGGGAACCATGCCCACCTCACATATAAAGTTTTCCAAAAAACTCATACAAAAATCCGGAGAGAGTGGGATTCGAACCCACGTCTCGCAACAAAGCGAGAACTGCTTTTCGAGAGCAGCGCATTAGTCCACTCTGCCATCTCTCCACGTCGGAACAATATTCCAGCTTACGTGTGTCCCTTCGCAAAGCCTTCGGAACCCACTCCAGCTTACATATTGTTCCTCCTCTTCCCCAAAAAGTAGGAACTTTTCGGGGGCCCCAATTCTTACTATTCCAGTCTAGCTGAACCCCTACGTAAAACCTTCGGGATTCGCTCCGACTTCCATAGTGTTCCACCTTCCCAAACAATCGGAATTATTCGGGGGCCCCTTTTTTCTACTTCCCGATATCCTTCCAGTCTGTAGGGATTCCTTATCTACCAGCTCAGGATAGCAAGATTTAAGCCTTTATTCAAGGGAAGAAATTCAGTAGTTAATAATCTCTGTACTTATTTACTCTCTATTTGATATAATTTCTTATTCATACCTTAAATATTGTGCAGTGCCAAACGAACTAGTCTACATCATCATCCCCACATACAATGAAAAAGAATCTCTTCCGCTCCTTATAGAAGAGATCCTTTCTGTATGCAAAAAAGCAAGGATCAATGAAAAAATCCTTATTATTGATGATAATTCACCTGATGGCACCGGTGAAATTGCACGTGCACTTCAAAAAAAATATGCATCGATTTATACATATAATCGGAAAAGCAAAAAAGGGCTTGGGTCAGCATATCGATTTGGATTTTCTAAGGCACTTCAAGAAAATGCTGCCTTTATATTTGAGATAGACGCTGACCTTTCACACAATCCCAGATCTATTCCTAGATTTCTAAGAGCTATGCAAGAGAACGACCTTGTTTTAGGCTCTAGATATATTCCTCATGCATCAGTAAAAAACTGGAATACGGTAAGACAATGTATTTCGCGTGCTGGAATTTATTATGCCAGGAAGGTTCTAGATATTCCCTTCACTGATCTTACGACAGGATTTAGATGTATTAGAGCATCAAAGCTTAGGACAATCGACTTAGCATCCATACAAACAGAAGGCTACGGGTTTCAAATCGAACTCGTGCATCTTTTTCACCAAAAAAATCTCCGCATTGCGGAGATTCCTATTACGTTTATTGAAAGAAGATCGGGGAAATCAAAATTTTCAAAACAAATAGCGTTTGAAGCGTTTAAGAAGGTAATAGAACTTCGCAAGAACATTTAAAGGCAATGTGGGCCTAAGATTCATTCTTGCAAAGGCAAAACACAAACTCACGAATCGGATGCCACGTACTATTGGTAACTTGGTTATACAAACACTCCCTGCCACTGGAACGCCCCACACTAAAAACACTCAAGCCACCTATTTGTTTCATGCCAACAGTTACCCACTCACCTATCGGCTGATCACGGTATTCAAGCCGATAATGCGGTCCAACTTCAGCTGGGCTTAGCGTAAGGCCCAGTTCTTGTGCTCTTTGATAAATATCATCGATGGCAGTATTCTTTTCAAATCCCAAATTTTTGACACTCAATCTGACCAGAGTTACGTTTTTTCGGATTTTGAGGGTTTTAAAGTCTGAGCATTTAATCATATCTAGCGCTTCTTTCGGAGTCTTAATGTCCGCTTCCAGCAGTTCCTTTATGAGCTCTTCCTTGGATTTTTCGCCAATTTCAATCTCTGTTTTACGAATTTTTTGTTCAGGAAACTCAATGTAGATATGTTCGAGATCTTGTGGCAGTTTGTGGAAGATATTTTTAGTCAGTGGCCCGATGTAGGCTTTTGTATCGGGGGTGATTTGCTCGAAAGCTCTCGCAATTTCCTCTGGGGTACAGTTAAAAATGATTAGCATATCTTCTTCGGGATTTCTTTGCTCTCTTAGTTCCCTGATCCTTGGGTCTTTTCGAAAACCAAAGCCTTGCATAGACCGGTCAATCTCGTAGAGAACCTTGAGATGGTTTATAAAATTTTGGTCTTCTTGCTGGTTGAAAATACCCGCTTTGGTCTTCTCTTCTATCTGGGTGAGTATTTCCATGTCTCCAGCTCTCTTCTTATACAGTTCTCCTTCTTGTCCAAATGCTCCCATCTTCTTTTCTAGCACGGGACCAATATAGGGATCAATGCTTTGGTCAGGAGCAATGCCTCTGGGAGGTTCAGCTATCTTTTGTCCAAGCATTCTAATAGCAATCCTCGGAATTTTTGAATTACCGCCTTCATCATATGAGTAGTAGACATAAAAATCACCACCCTTAAGCTGCTCTTCGGCGGTACCGAGATTCACCGTACACCATTCGAGTGGATAGCTTTCAAGAGATTCAACAAGCTTTTTAGGATCAGAGCCTTGAGGATATTTTTTCCATTCTCCTCTCGTTTCTTCGAGTCCCTCCGTAGAATATTCCGGCATCTCAAAAAGAAACTGCGCGTAAAGTTTTGAGAAGCTCTCAGTTGATAGAAGCTTTTGAAACTCGGGGTCTGCAAGCTGCGCACTGACATTTTTTATAGGCTGTCGTTCTTTTTTGGGCTTTTGTTTTTCCGCAATTCTTTCTGACATGATCCCAATAGTTTGGGCGAGAGCTCTCGGGTTTAGATAGGGAAAGGAAGAGACAGTGTCTTTGGTTCTTTTTTGGAATCTGGCTTTCCCCAGCCTTTGTTCATCTTCTTCTCCTTCAATCTGAATTTTTTCAAATTTGCCCATACCCAAAACGGATTGGAAAGCCCAGTATTTAGCCCACATCGGGTAGAGCGCGTCATCGGAGGTTAAGTAGTTTACCCACAAATCAAGACTTCTTTCTTGGTTGTTTCGCAGGATTTCAATTTTTTGTTCTCTTAAGTCTTCGGGAAAATGATAATTAGTGTGTTCCTTGCCATCTTTGTCGACAAACGTTTCTTTTTCTACTCCCGCTTGCGCCATGTCTGCCCCACGACCTTCTCTGATCATGATTCCGGCTTGCTGGTTCCAGTAGTGCTGAGGGATGTCCTCCGGTTTAATGACGTGCTCTTTGTGATAGTAGTTCTTGATGCGATCAAAGACCAGGGGGTTATCATTGTGTCCCAGGTGGGTACGCTCAAGGACGGAGAGAAAGTCGGCAATCTTTTCTACCGGTTTTTCTGAAACCTTTTCGCCGCTTCTTTTTTTTCTGGCTTTTTCATGCTCAACGGGCTGTGAGGTACGTAATCCACGATATTTTTGATCGAGGAAGTGAGAACCTTCGTTCATATATTAAATTGTGACGAAAATAAGAAATTTATTAAAATAACCTTTATTACTCAATATCATCTACATCAAACGTCAGTGAACTCCCCCGTTTAATCTCTTCTGAAAGCATTTTCTTAGCAAGGAAGTTCTCTACTTTTTCTTGCAAGACTCTCTGAATTGGACGAGCACCAAGTTGAGGATCATATCCCAGTTCTGCAAGTTTCTGAACGGCAGGTTCTGTGACAGTAAGGAATATTCCTTTTTCTTCATCGAGCCTCGAGATAAGCTTTTCTACCATCATGTGAGTAATGGTAACTATTTGGTCGGTTGTGAGCGGATTAAAGTTAACAACAGCGGTAAAACGATTTAAAAATTCTGGCCTAAAAAGATGTTGCTCTTGAAGATAGTTTAGTAGTTTATCTCTAATCTCATCTTCGGGTGTCCCCTCTTGTATAAGCTGTCGTAAATATTCCGCACCCGCATTTGATGTCGCAATAATAATGGAATTATTAAACTTGACTTTTCTTCCCAGCGAATCGGTAACCCACCCTTCATCAAGGAGTTGAAGAAAAATGTTTAAGATATTTGGTTCGGCCTTTTCTATCTCATCAAACAGAATAAGCGAAAAAGGATTGTCTCTAACCGCATTGGTGAGTTGACCCCCCGATTCAGCCTGTGGAGTGCCTGGAGGCGCACCAAGTAGCCTGTGAAGTCCAGAGATGTCCTGGTACTCACTCATATCAAACCGAATCATTTTGTCTTCTGACCCAAAGTATGAATCGGCAAGAGCTTTAGATGTTTCCGTCTTACCAACACCGGTTGGTCCTAAAAAGAGAAAGCTACCGATTGGCTTGTGCCCACTTCTGATTCCCGCCCTTGCACGTCTTAGTGCGTTTGCGACTGCATTAATTGCTGTATTTTGCCCAATAACTCGTTTATGCAAATAATCTTCCAAATTGAGTAATCGTTCTTTTTCTACTGTTTCTCCCTCACCAATAGGTACTTTTGTCTTCATCTGAATCGTCTGCTCTACATCCTCAGGGAAGATAATATCCCGTCCTTGTGATTTTACAAAAACAACAAGTTCATTCAGCAAATCGATTGCCTTTTCAGGAAAATATTTGTTGTAAATAAACCTATCAGAAAGTTCTACGATTTTTTGAAGTGCATTATAGGTCACTGTCACCTTGTAAGCAGGTTCTAGCCAATGAAGAATATCCTCCAGAATTCTAATCGTAGCCGAGTAATCTGGTTCTTCTACATCAATCCGCTCAAATTTATCGGCAACTCCTGTTTTTGATTCAATATATTGATGGTAGGCACTGGTTGTTGTTGTCGCAACAAAATAAAGTTCCGGGTTTTCAAGATACGGGATAAGAACATCAGAGGCATCAACCGCACCAACTTTAGAGCCACCACCTGCAAAAAGTGATTGGATGTTGTTCATGTAGAGGACAATATTTCCAGCCCGCACCGCATCGTTAAGCACTGCGCTGAGCCGTTCAATAATTGCTCCAGGAGTTTCTGCGCCAGCAAGAATGTAATCAATGTTAAGCTGCATGATCTTTCTGTTTGCGAGGGCAGGATATGTTTGTCCATAGAGTACTCTACGCGCAAAATTGAGCGCGATAGATGACTTCCCCACCCCTGATGGTCCAACCAAAAGAACGTTATGCTTAGATGCCCGCACAAGAATCTTCTCCATTTCTTGCGTCTCGCGCGACCTTCCAATCAAATGAATGGGTGTTTGCTGCCTAGCAACAATCTCGGTCATATCATAGGCAAACTGGTTTAATGCCAGTGCGTATCCCATTGACCAATCCTTGCCTATACCACCGGTCAGTTTGGGATTATCCGGATCAAATTTCTTTTCTTGATCATAGATTTCATTGGTGGTTTGCCAATAGACAATATTGAGCACATCCTCAACTTTAATATTTCTGGAAAAGAGAAGCTCTTGCATAAACGGCTCTATCTCAGACAAAGCGGCTAAAATATCACTTACTAAAATTTTGGGATGCTTTTCTATAGCTGCTACTTCCAATGCTTTTGCAAATAAATAAGTGACATCAATTTCCGAAACATAGTTTTTACCTTGGCTCTTGTAATAGGCATCCATCTCCTTGATAAAATCATCTCTAAAAAAGCCAAGCCTATTAATAATGAATCTTCCCCGATCTTCCTTAGTCATGGCAACATATATTTCACGTGCCTCAATAAAACCTTTTTGCGTTGCATGACTCCTTTTAAACGCTAAGTCTATTGTAAGGAGCACTGGAACTGAAGCAAAATCAGCGAGATTGACTCTTCCTCCCTTTTGTATTATTTCTGTTACCTGCTCGGCGGTAAATTTGGGAGCAGGCTGCTCTACATATGCTTTGTAGTATATGTGCAGCGATGCAAGCAAGAATGAAAGTGCTATTCCAATACTTGCATATCCTGTCATGGTATTTGAGAAAGGAATGTCTGAGAGTATAGGAATGTCAGGAATAAGCCTGATAAAATAGATCAAGAAGTAGAGTATAGAAAGTGTTCCGTAGCCGTATACAAATACAACGAGTGGAATGCTAAAAACGCGGGTTCTAACGAGCCTTACCAGCCTGGCATGAGGCCAAAATTGAGCCTTTTTGTGATTAAAATAGATCTGCTCTTTCATATAATGCTTATCTTCCAAGAATAAATAAAATGCCGATCACTATAAGCTCGATAATGACAACCGGGAGAAAAAGCCAAACAACAATAATGACCAATTCTGCTGCAAGAAGTAACACAAGAAATACTAAAAATAAACTGAGAATAATAAGTTTTAAAACTGCACCAAATATTCTCGATATAACATTAAAAATAATAACCTTTACCTTTTCATCAAGCGGTAATCCTTTAAGTGAACTAACATCTCTCTTCCACGGGGAAAGAAGCGTAAAGAATGATATTTTGACAGAAAAAGCATCAGCCAAAATCAAAATATACGCCTTCATGTATTTTAAAAGACGAACAAATCCGGTTGTATACCAATACCGGTAGTAGTCAAAAATGAGAGTGTAGACCATTACTTAAAAACTATAGTTTACAAAGGCCCAATTAATCATCTTGTGTACATCACCAAATTGACGAGAATAGGACGGATGAGCTAATACTACAGCGATAACTTCATGTCCATCTTTGTTTTTTGCTTTTACCATAAGTGAAGCACCGGCTCCTCCTGCGTATCCAGGAAGATAGCCAGTTTTTCCTCCGGTAACATAGAGCTCGCTATCTAACAGTTTATTGGTATTCTTAAAACAATGCAAATTGCTTCTGTTCACAGGGGAGAAACAGTAATTTTTTGTTGTTGTCCCCTCGAGCATCGTTTTGTTTTTTAACACGTCTCTGCTCAAGAGCGCGTAGTCAATGGCAGACGTCTTATTCCCCGGCTCAAGCCCAGTCACACCATCAAAATGCATGGTTGAAAGTCCAAGAGAGTCAGCTTTATTATTCATTCTTTCGACAAAATCACTATGTGACAACCCGGTAGCTGATGCAAGCGCTTTTGCAGCATTATTCCCTGATGGCACCAATGTTCCAAAAAAGAGATCTCTGTTCCTCACCTTATCTCCAGGATTAATAGACATTCTTGCACCTTCAGCCATGTGTCCGGAAGAAATATATGTCTCTCCGTCTAAATTGATTCCACTCTCCAAAGCAATCTTTGCAGTCATCAGCTTTGTAAGACTTGCCATGGTTATAGGAACTGATCCATTCTTCTCGTAAAGCACCGTGCCCGAGCTTGCATCAATAACTGCTCCAGCATATGCTTCTATGCCAAGCGCTTGGCTTCCCTTTTTATACGGCTCACCACTCTGTGCCTGCGTATCTTTTAGTACAGCAATTGTGGTATAGGGGAAGTGAATCAAAGCACGCGCGTGTTTTTTGTTTGTATCAAACGTGGTGGGAATAGGTTTCCATTTATTATCATTCCGGTCGAAAAAGTATATCGACTTACCATATGAATCATTTCCGGCATAACTCAGTGCAACCATGATCGGCTTGTCGAGAACATGTGGCACGGACATAGCAATGTTGTAGGTATATACATCGCTTGCCTTTTCCAGTCCACTCGGGATCTCAGGCGTATCGTCACTAGATACTTGTTCTATTTTTACTGTCGATTCATTCCTAAAAACATTTGGTCGTATCCCCACAAAGACTGTATCTCCATAGCCTTTTACAGTATATCCACGAACAATAGTATCAGCATCAATAAACGTACGAACAGAACTATACTGTGCTTGTACTGTTACCCCTGGAAGAATAAGAAACGCAATACTTAAGAGAATGCCAAAAAGATGTTTTTTTGTTTTTTTCATTTACTTTTGTTTTAAGGGAGCTACAAAAACTAGTTTGCTTTTTTTGCTGAGTTTGCCTTGTTCTCTTTGTAGTAGTTAAGTGCCGCTTCAGGATCATTGTTTAATACATAGTCACTATCAACATCTATTTCTGAAATGGTAGTGTCATTGTATTTTGTTCCACTATACACCTCGTCGATAGTAAGTTTTAGGGAAGTGGTTTTTGCAGGATCAAACGTTAGAATATGCATACCATACTTGTCCTCAAGGTCTTTTGTTACCTTTGTGCCGTCTGAGAATTCTAGAGTCAGTTTTTTTACTCTGTTGTTTTCATTATAGATTTGCTCATCACGTCCATAGCCTGGGACAATACCTACATTTGATACTTCTTTCTCTGCTCCAAAATCAATGAGAACCCACTCGCCAATTCCCGCATCTCGCTCATCTTCTATCCATGCGGTTGAAAAGTCTTTGTCTGTTACTTTTTTTGCTGAGTAGTCAAAGTTATAAGCTGAGGTGTCAACAAGTGTGGTTGAGGCTGAGACAGAATACCCAGGTTCAGAAACGACAACTTCTTCTTTTACTTCTGGCTCCTTTTGCTCTTCTGCAGCTTCTTCACTTTCTTCCGACTCGTCAACTTTTTCTTCCTCATCTTGTTTTGCGTCATCTACCACTTCTTCTTCATCAGTGTCTTGCATCTCTTCGAGAACAACATCTTCTGCGGTATCCTCTTCAAACTCTGAACGTTTCTTTTGGGTACCAATAACGATAATGACTACTACGACAATAATAGCAATAATTGCAAACCAGATTCCATCGGTTGAACGTTTTGGCTTGTCTTCGTCATCGAAAGAATATGCAAATGGATCTTCCTCGGTATTATCTGTGCCGTCTGTATTTTCTTCCTTTTTTGAGTCTTTCTCCTTTTCTGTCGACTCTGAACTGATTTCCTCTTTTCCCTCTGACACTTCTTTGTTATCCTCTCCGCTTTCTGAATCATTCTTTGATTCTATCTCTTCCTTTTCATTCTCTTTGTCTGAAGCAGGATCTTTATGCGCTTCTTCTTTTTCATGAGTGTCATCTTCTTTTAATGACTCGTCTTGACCTTCCTCTTTTGACTCTACATTTGATTCATCTTTTGATGAGCTGTTTTGCGCGCCTTCTCCTGTAAGCCGCGTTCCACAGTTAGTACAAAAATCGGTATCGGATGACTGTTCGCTATTGCAATGAGGACATGTTGCCATATTCTTCGCTTAATCGTTATAAATAAATGGTATCATTTCATATTAGCGAAGTTCTTTCAGTAAAACAATGAAAGATTTGTGGACTACTCATAATTAACCACTTCCGTTTTTTGGATTACTGGAATAGTGTTTACATGCAAAACAATAGATTCTTCCAATTCTTTTGATAATGCGTGTGCAATATCCTGAATCTCACTGTCCGTTATTTCATCTTTACTATGCACTGTTACCTTGACCGTTAAGATGTCATTCCGCTCTGTGAGAACGACAGTATCAAGAGTAGTGTCCACTAATTTGCTCGTGACAACCTCTGTAATTACTCTTTCTTGTCGTGTATGTTTAATAATCTGATTCGTAAAGAGAATAAGTGGAATAATGACAATAATAAGTAGTACTGCAAACCATACAATGCTTGCTTTGTATGTTTTAAAGATCTGCTTAAACCCTTTTGTTTTTACGTGAGAAATGTAAAAGAGCACAGAAGCAGAAAAAGTTATAGCTATGAGACTTGCTAAAGAAAGAAGGAGTGCTTTACCAAAAGAATCTATATCACCTTTAGCAAGTGCAATCCCTACAGCTGCCAAAGGAGGAACAATGGCAGCGGCAATCACAACTCCCGCGAAGCTCGATGATATTTTTGGATGAGACACAATAAAAGCACCAAGAAAGCCTGAAGCAAGCCCAATCAGTAAATCAAAGAGTGTTGGTGTCGTTTGAGAAACAAATTCTTGGCTTTCTAAAATATGTGCAGGAGCAATAAGCCCTATGACAATTGCTATGCCTACAACAATCAGCAAACTTTTAAGCAAGGTAAAAAAAGATTTTGTTACAACTTTTGATTTTCCTTCAACAATTCCAATAGCAAATCCAAAGATTGGCCAAAACAGTGGTGCAATGAGCATGCCGCCAATGACCACTGCAGTGGAATCAATAAGCATGCCCAGGCTTATCACTATTACAGCAAATACTATGCGAATAATATAATCAAAGTCTGCCTTTGCATTGTCTAAAATAAGTTCCTTTGTCTTTGAGAAGTGTTTTTGATCTAAAAAGAACAGTCTTAAGAAGCCACTTTTTGGTTTCTTTGAAATATTTTTTGTGCCTGGACTCTGCATGCCTATTCCCTTGTATAAGTATCTATGTATTGAGCTTCACAATAATATGTTTTTTCACAGCCTCATTCACATCAAGTGCTGTACTTTCTGGTTACAAACCTAGCGTAGAAAAGACTAGTTTCATACATTATAAAACATGAACAGTAAGCAGAAAAAAGATTGTAATTAACCCAAAAGACATAAGACCTATAAGCCATGTACGATATCTTGGTTCCTTCTTTTTGAACTCCTCGAGTTTGGCATCCTTTGTTCCCCAAGCCAAATCTCGTTCACGATTGATCAGCATAAGGATCAAAATAATCGAAACTACAAGACATCCAAGCGATACAATAAAAAGTAAGTCTTCGAGGTAAAAACTACCAATTAATACTTTGTCTTTTTTTGTTTCAAGGCTTGCATAAATCGTCAGCGCGGCAATCATAACACCAGCGACAGTACCAAAAGTTCCATACTGCGCTATCATCATTTGTCGCCACTCGATTTTTCTTGATTCTTTCTGTATTTCTGAGTTCATATGTATATTTGTACCTAAAGTATACCATATGAACTTTGATAGAAAAAGGACTACCCTCCTTCAGATTTACAGAACTCCTTGAACGACTTAATAAGACTTTTTGTTATTGGTCCTACCTCACTGGCAACGATTCTATCATCAATCTCTACAATAGGCATAATGTTCATACTGGTACTCGTGACAAAAAATTCATCAAATTCATCTAGTTTCTCGTATGGTATTTTTTCTTCTTTCACTTCAATAGTTTCTTTTTTGGCACTATCTACTACTATTTTTCGGGTAACCCCCTCTAGTACATCGGTGAGCGGCGGGGTATAAAGAACGCTACCCTTTACTGCAAAAAAGTTTGACCTGGTCCCCTCTCGTATGTTTCCATCCGTATCTATAAGTAACGCTTCTATAGCATCATTTTTCTTTGCTTCTCTTAAAGCAATAAAGTTTAGAAGAAGATCCTTTGCTTTTGAGTCCGGTACGATTCTTTCCCCATGATACGTAATGACTTTTACACCTTTTTTATACCATTTTCTATCATAAAACGTTAGTCCAACGGGAAACATAAAAAGAGTGGGCTCTTCTTGCTCATCCCCTGCTCCAATTAACAAAAACCGAATGAGTGAATCCTTGAGTTTATTTTTATCAATCAGTAACTGTATCCATATTGCAATTTCTTTTTTTGTGAATGGATGTTCAAGATCAATAATACGTGCAGATTCCAAAAGCCTATCTACATGAAATTCAGGGAAAAAAGGTTTTCCTTGCACCACCTTTATTGAGTCATACACTGCAAAATCAAAGAAATTTGCCTTGGAATATAGTGGGATTGACGCTTCTTCTTTTTGGATGAGTTTACCGTTTTGAATAACGTACATCTGTATATAGTTATTATTTATATATGTATTGTGAGTTAAATCAACAATAAATGCAAAAATAAATTGATACTACGCCTCGATCTTTTTTTGTACATTCAGTTTGAGCAATCACTCTATTCATTCCAGACGTCTACGACATTCTGTATTTTTTTGTAGAAAAAAACAAGCACAATGCCTGTTTATCGACTTATTTTTTGAATAGAATAGCATGGTTCGGGACCAGGGAATCGAACCCCGATTACAAGAGCCAGAATCTTGCGTCCTACCGTTAGACGAGTCCCGAACAGTAGTGGTGATTATAATATCATATTCAAAATTATTTTCAATACAAACAAAAAAGCCCACAAGCAACGTGCTTATTGGGCTGTAATAATTTTCATAAAAAAATCTGTTTACCTACGAGAGTAAGTAAGGCTCCAAGGAAATGTTTTCCCCTGAAACGAAAGGATTTCAAATGTTTTCTGCAAGTGTTCTTGCTTTGACATACCAACTGAAATCCGTGGGTCAAATTCAACTTGACCTGTGGGAATGTGTTCCCAGGGACCCTCTTTGCAATATCCAACAATACACATAACCCTGTCAACAAAGACAAAAGTGAAGAATGACAGTGTATAGCCATTCTTTTCAAGATCGGGTCGCATAAGGTCATTTAACGAAGCTCCTTTGGGGTGAAGTTTAAGTGATGCACGATCTCTAGGGTGAATATGCGGATTCCACACAGAAACAAAAAATTCGTTATTAGCAATTTGCAAATAGCCACTATAATTAAGTGGATGTCCTTCAAGTCCGCACATGCGGTCATGAAAATCATCTCCACTCATAAGCTCAACAAGCTTTTCTAATTCTTCACTAATAGGGATAATGTCCGCATGGACAACAATAAGTTCTTCGGCATCACGCCATGTTTGCATCATTTCCTCCTGCAAACTAGAGAAAAAAGAGAACAAAAAACAGCCTTTGAGACTATCATTGTTCTATCTATAAGTCAATTCTAAATCTTCAAATACTTCCTTATCGCAATCATCGAACTCGCAATGCCAAGTGCTGCACCAAAAACAAGTTCGCCAATTACTATAAGAAACAAGTGATCCATAAAAAATGCATACACATCGACTTGGTGCTCTAGGAAAGTATTAATCGCCGGCGCCAAGTACTTAACAAGAATATAGAGAGTAACCGTACTAAATATTGTTGCAAAAAATCCGTACAAAACACCCTCAATAATATATGGTGCAGTAATAAAGGTATTACTTGCTCCTACCAGTCTCATGACACCAATCTCGTCCTTTTGAGTGTATATGGTTAGTCGGATAGTATTAAACATAACAAGCACTGAAATAATCGCAAACGTAATACTGACACCTATGCCAATTTTTTCAATTAACGCAATAGTTTGATTGAGTTTTTCAATAATTATCTGATTGTCTTCATAATTGAACTTCTCGATGATCCCCTCATACTGATCGTCTTTAAGTACTGAAGAAATTGCCGAGAAATCCTCTGGACTCCGTGCCTTAATAACGAGCGTTGGTTGCAGCGGATTTTCTTCAAGCTCAGAAAGTGACGCAATAATCAGTGGATTATCACTATGTTTACGCTGGAACTCCTCAAGCGCTTCTTTCTTGGTAACGTACCTTGTTTCTTTTACTTCAGGAATTGTGTCTAAATGTTCTCTTATTGGCTGTACTTGCTCATTGCTTACATCAGATTTAAAATAAACACTTACATCAATTTTTTGCTCAAGAGACCTCAGTGCTGAGTCGCCAATAAAATTTAAAATAATAAGCACTACGACAGAAAAAATAGTTAAGGCCATAATTCCTGTAGTTGCAAAAGAAATCCAAAAGTTTCGCCAGAAATTCTTTAGGCCCATTTTAAGCACACGAATTGCTGAAAGCCACAGCATTATATTACGTACCTTCCCTTTTTATGGTCTCTAATAATTGTGCCGTCTTCTAGAGTAACCACTCGTTTTTGTAGTCTATTAACAATCGATTTGTCGTGTGTTGCAATAAGTACCGTCGTTCCCATCTTATTAATTTTAAGAAGTATCTCCATAATTTCCCACGCGTAAATGGCGTCTAAGTCCCCTGTAAGCTCATCGGCTAATAACAGTTTTGGCTCGTGTACAAACGCTCGTGCGATAGCAACACGTTGCTGCTCACCACCGGAGAGTTCATTTGGGAACCGAGTTCCCTTCCCTGAAAGGCCTACAAGACTAAGCACTCCGGGCACTCGTTTATGAATTTCTTGTCTTGGAGTTCCAAGTACAATAAGCGCAAAAGCAATATTCTCTGCAACGGTTTTCTGTTGGAGTAGTTTAAAATCTTGGAATACAACACCGATTTCTCGCCTAAAGTAAGGAATTTTTCGTGACTTAATGTTACATAAATCCCAACCGTTTATCACGATTTCACCTGCAGTTGGCTTTTCTTCACCGATTAAAAGCTTAATGAGCGTTGTTTTTCCTGATCCGCTTCTGCCCACAATAGACACAAAGTCTTTTTCCATCACATCTAAACTCACATCGCAGAGTGCTGCGATGTCTTCTTCGTATACTTTAGAAATGTCTCTAAGCCTAATTATTGACTCTGGCATCTATTTTTTTGCTTCCAAGTTTGATTTAATAAATCCATCTATTCCACCATCCAGAACTGCTACTACGTTCTTTTCTTCATACTTAGTCCGATGATCCTTGACGAGTTTATAGGGATGCAACACGTAGGATCGTATCTGATTCCCAAAAGTGACATCCTTTGACTCTCCTTTTATCTGCTCTCTTCTTTTCTTCTCTTCTCTTCTCTTGTGTTCGAGTATGCGTGATTTCATGACATTCATGGCCGTTTGCTTGTTTTGGAGTTGCGAACGCTCGTTTTGACACGTCACTACGATGTTGGTTGGAATATGTGTAATCCGTACCGCAGAATCGGTTGTATTTACGCCTTGACCGCCATGACCCTGCGCTCTAAATGTGTCTATTCTAAGCTCATCATCAGTTACTTCTATCTCTTTAGTTTCTGCAATTTCTGGAATAACTTCCACTAGTGCAAAGGACGTTTGTCTGAGATGGTCCGCATTAAACGGAGACTGTCTAACAAGCCTGTGTACCCCGCCTTCAACCTTTAAATAGCCATACGCATAAAGCCCTTTCACACTCATAACCACTTTTTTAATACCTGCCTCTGACCCTACATTTCTCTCGATAATCTGAACTTTAAACCCCCTTTTTTCAAAAAACCTCAGATACATTCTCTCGAGCATTTCGGCAAAATCCTGAGCATCCACACCTCCTGTTCCTGCTTGTATAGAGAGCAATGCATCTCTATCATCATATGTGCCTTGCATGAGAGCTTGAATACGATTTTTTGAGAAACTTTTTTTGAGAACGGTATAGTGCTCTTCTATTTCACTTTGCAGTTCCTTTGCATCATCGGAACTTTCAAGCTCAACTAAATCATGTACTTCTCTTTGTAAGTTATCCCAAAACGCCACGATCTGCTTTAGCTCTTCTGCCTTTCTTAGTATTTCTTTTGCACTATTTGGATCATCCCAAAACGTCTCTTTGAATGATTTTTCGTCTAACGCCAAAATCTCCTCTTTCTTTTTACTGAGGTCAAAGATAGTGCGTTACAGTTTTGATATCTTGTTCTAACGCTGTAAGCTTTTCTTTCATAATATACACATGTTACTACAAGTAGTATAGCAAGAAAATGGAGATTTGTATACTTAGGACAAATGTCATTCCAGAATACGCTTCTTTGGTGGATATCCGAGATCTCGTGGCTCATCGTGTAAGCAAGGGATCCGGGATGACAGATCCATGAGCTTACATAGGTACCCGCGCATGCCCAGATACGTTTCCATTCCACTCAAGAATATCACTTAGCTCATAGAATCCACCGTCACGTTTATCATCTAGATACATCACAATAACTGAGCTCCCCTCCGCAGAATAAACCACACCAGTGCTTGTAAACCCTTCACCAAAGAACAGAATGTCACCCGGTTTATACGCATCATCAACCAGAAGTCCCGCATGCTCAAAAAAGACGTAAATATTTTGTATATTCGCAGTAAACCCTGGATCACTCGCATCTCCAATGTACCCGCTAGGATTATCTTCAAAATCTCTCACCATCTCATGTCTTAAGAAAATACCTGCATGTCCAAGGGCTCTATCAACGACATCCTTTTTATTAAAGTATCCAGCACGCTTAGTGATCTCATAATACTGTCCATTGGTGAAGTCATACCGAACACCTTTCATAAAAGGCAACGCAAACACCATGTCATCTTTGTTTAGATTTCCATTATTGTTTGCATCAGCGTCAAATAGATTATCAATACCATCTCCATCCATATCAAAATCAGTTCTATTTGCAATGCTATCCAAATCATCATCGTTGAGTGCTTGATTTCCGCCGATTCTATAGGTTTTTTGCGTATGAAGATACAGTCCACCTATACACAACAAACATAGTAATGCAGATAGAATGGCAAGAGGCAGTAAATATTTTTTCTTTGTTTTCTCTTTAAAAAGTGTGAGTAGAAGCACAAAAGCAAACCAAATAATGACAATCTCAATAGATATGCGAATAAATAGTGCATCTCTGGTAAAAAAGCTATCAGTAATAAAAGGAATAGATGGAATTCCAATGAGCTGTTTTGAAAGTGGATACAGCCACATGATTCCGCCATTCACTGAGTCAAGGACAAGATGGGTAAACGTACTTACCAAAAAAACCTTAGCAAACGCACTGATTTCCTCTTTTTTTGTCGCATACCCTATAAGCGTCATCAATAAAAAAAGTATCAAAAAGAAAAGCGGAGTATGGGTAATATAGTCATGATGTGAAAGTTTTGCACTTAAAAATTGCGTGTACAAAAAATCAAGGTCAACTGCGACTCCTATTAGGCCGCCTATCAAATAAAATACATACTTTTTCTTTTGTGAAAGCTTTTTCCCCCACCAACCTCGGGTAAGATAGGTGGTGATAAAACTTCCCGGCCCATGTGCCAGTATCATTGCTGTTTTTCTATACTCACTAAAATCTTTTGTATCTTTTCTGCTATTTTTGCATTTATTCCTGGAATTTTAAGAAGCCCTTTGGTTCCCATGGTATCAAATACATCACAAATATCGTAGCTCAGTGCATCAACAGTTTGAGCTGCTTTCCTATATCCCATCGCAAGCTGCCTCCCTCGTTTTTTATATGCACGACTGACTGATCTGTTATACAAATACTCGGAAACCCGTTTATTTGATTCAAAACTATCAGGAGTAATATATCTGGGCATATGAGTTGCAAGACCATATTTACTTGCATACCCATTTACCATGCTATACGTTTCTTCCATGTAAGAAATCTTAGGACTGATCTTGTCTCCGTAGAGATGGATGTAATTATCGAGCACGTCAGGAAAGTTTTTTCTTAGAATGTTATAAAAACGGTCTTTTTGCTCATGCTCTAACGTTAAGAAGCTTGCAACAATAAAACTTCCTCCAGCGTTTCGTGTTGCCCTACACACTGCCTCAATGTTTTCTTCATTATCAAAAATAAATGGAATAATTGGTAAAAGCATTGTCCCAGTGGTTATTCCTTTTGACGCGAAGATTTCCATCGCCCTGAGTCTCTTTTCTACGTTCATAGTATTACCTTCAAAAAATCCTATCTGGCGAAATCCAGAAAACAGAGACGAGGTAACCATGCTGAAAGCAACAGTGGCTGCGGTTTCTTTTTGAATGTGAGCGATTACATCAAGGTCTTGGAGTACAAACTCAGACTTCTCCTGAACAAACACAGGGAACTGATTAGACGCACAAACCTTCAAAAGCTCTCTAGAAAGTCTGTATTTTTTCTCGGCCGGTTGCCAGCTTCCAATATCTACTATGTCCTTTTCCTTATCTTTCAACTCCTTTGTAAGCACTTGAGGAGCATTTATAAGAATCTTAACTGGTTCAGGTTTTTTCTCCTCACTATCTTTTGACTTTAACCATTTCCATTCATAACAATAATTACAGGCAAGTTCACAACCTATATATGGCTTAGCAGCATATTTAGCCCACGTCCACCCGCCATCAATATGAGGATACTCCTCGAGTACCTGCTTTGTCGTACATTCGTGATAATTCATTACCTGTATTATACTTGCGAAACATAAAAAATCAACTGGTTTGAACAAGTCTTTTACTCAATACATTTTTTGTTTTTGTTTTACGTTACTTCTTCTTGAAATTCTTATGCATCTGGCTCATTACGATACCTTTTGACTTATAGTACTTTGACTTTAGCTTCTTGGATCCGTAAGGTCTCTCTGCTTTTGAGCTTAGTGGCTGAAATGCGACTTGAGCAATGGGCATCTTATATCTTAAAATTACCGGTAAGTTTCCAACGTTATGAAGTTCAAGAGTAATTTTAAGACAGTTGCCCGGATCAATAAATCCCGCAGTGGCGTGAACAATTACTCCAAGTCTTCCAAGAGAACTCTTCCCCTCGAGCCTCGCTACAGTCTCATCATCAACACCAACTGTTTCAAAGGTTAGACCAAGTGCAAACTCTCCCGGGTGAAGTACAAATGGCTCTCTACCTGAAATACTAATTTTCTTCATGAGTTCATCAACAGGTTCTGCGACATCAATATATGCATGCGAAGTATGCTTAAATATCATAAACTCACTATCAAGCCTTAAGTCAACCGACGCTGGCTGAATAGCTTCTTTCACTAAGGGATCAACCGTTATTCTCCCTGATTTTAAATACTTTTTTATGTCTCTATCTGAAAAAATCATACGCTAAAAGTTAGCTGCTTATGTAGTTTTTTTGCTGACACTAATAAACATGATGTAATAATAAGATACCGCAAATGCTGATCCAAGAATTGATACTGCAATATTGGCCAAAGGAATCCAGCCGACTGCTGCACCAAAGAACTGGAGAGCAAGCATAAGCAGCAAAAATCGTCCAAGGACTCCCCAAAAATTGTCTCGTACTATACTAAAGCTATCTGCCATAGAATTACGTATCGACATCTTTTTAAGAAGCATTGAGTAGTACGTAAACAAGAAGAACACGGCAAGAAGAAGTCCTGGGATGATGAAGAAAAGAAGTCCAACGGACACACATATTCCTTGAAGCACCGTCAATCCAAATAGTTCCCATTTTCTTAGAGAGACACGTTTATAATACTCTGATGCCTTTTTTAATTCTTTCTTTTTATGTACATCGTCTGCTGCAAGTACCATGGCTCCTTGGCCAAGTGCACCAACCATGAGGCTAACAGCGATAACAACTAGACCAAGCAGCACCGCAACAGTAATTCCAAGAATAAGAACAATGGTAAACAATGAAGAACTTACCTCTTTTGTGAGCTCTGCAAGAATTGGTACAAGGACTGCTGCAAAAACTACAATAAATATGCCAACAAAAATGACCGCAAACAGTACAGCCATCATTATAAGGCTGATAATAAAGAACGTGGCAAGGCCTTCTGTAAAGAGGCTAAATGCTTTTTTGTACAGTGTTGAAATTGAGTTCATCTTTTTGTGATGCTTAAAAACATATCCTATTTGATTATATTACTAACCATTATAGTCGTTTTATTAGAAAAAAGCTAACTCTTTTTGTAAATTCAGAAAGTAGTATAGAAAACTCAAAGATATGTACATTCTGCTCAAATATCCCAAAAATAAGCAGTAATAGTAGGGCTAACGCCGTTGCATCGCACAGGGTGCTCACCACCCTTTGCAACTTAAAAAGGCCCCTAGAGTTAGGGCCTTTCACGTACGAGTGAAGTTTTTTATACCGACATCGTTTTTTTCTACGGTGTGTCTTGTTTTGGTGTATATTAGCTTACACCAGTAGTATATACGATCTCGTAGAAATATGCAACTACTCTATTGCATCCCAGCCAGCCTCACGATATTTTTCTGCCTCAACCAAGGGATCTTCAGCTTGATAGATACCTCTTCCAACAATAATCACGTCACTTCCTGCTGCTACGACGTCTTGTGGCGTAGAATATTTTTGTCCTAAATCATCACCGCCGGCAGCAAGTTTTACTCCAGGTGTATAGATAACAAAATCTTCTCCGGCCAGTTCTCTAAGCTCAGTTAGCTCCGAAATCGTACTTGATCCAATAAATCCGTTAACAAAGGCTGGGGATTGTTTTGCCATCTCTATCGATTTTTTGGTGTAGTCGCCAGTTGCAAGCGTACCCTCCGGAGTCATCTGCGCAAGGAGAATAAGTCCCCGGGGATCACTTTGTTTTTCCGCGGATTCTTTGAGGCCCTGTATTATTCCAGGGCCTGGCACTGTATGAGCATTTACAATATCTGCCCAATCAGCAATGTGGTAAATACCCTTTTCATATTGTAACTGAACTGTGTTTCCAATGTCTGCAAACTTTCTATCTTCAAAGAGTAAAAAGTTATGCTTATCTGCAAGCATTCTCAGTTGTTTTGGAAATTCGGGAGTAAAGTCCTCAATAATATCGATGTGTAATTTAAGTATGCATATCTTAGGTCCAAGTTTTTCAGCAAGGTCTAAAACAACGTCTGCCTTTGTTTCATCGCACGCCAATGCAACGTTAGTGCCTTTTTCAATCATTATCTCAAAAAGTCGTTTACTCAATGGATTTTGTGTTGTTTCTAGTCTACTTTGATATCTCATTTGTTTATTGTTAGAAAAAGACTTATTTAAGATACGCCATATTCACTCAAGTATGACTCAATCGCTTCTTTTTCGCTATCACCAAGGTACACAGTACCATCAATCTCTTTTTGATATAAAATATCAAGCACCTCATGAATAGTAATAACAGAAATAACCGGCACCGAATATTTCTCAGTGAAATTCTGAATTGCACTTTGTCCCTCGGTATTGGTTTCCTTTCTATCCAAGGCAATCAGTAATCCCTTAAACGTAACATCAGCAATTTCTTTAAACGTGTCTACCATTTCAACCTTGGTATCGCCGGTTGTAAACACATCGTCAAGCATGACAATAGAATCGCCATCTTTGACTTCTGACCCCACAAGGAAACCCTTTTCTGCATGGTCTTTTTGCTCTTTTCTGTTAAATGAGTATTTTTTGTTTATCTTAAAATCTCTCGCGAGTGAAATTGCAGCGGTAACTGCCAAAGGCACTCCTTTATATGAGGGACCAAAAACAACATCAAAATCCTCACCAAAATTTTCTTTTATTGCACTTGCATAGAAGTATCCAAGTCGCGAAATACGTTCGCCATCGTCAAACCCACCAGTATTTAAAAAATAAGGCGATTTTCTTCCACTCTTTAGTGTAAATTCACCAAAGCTCAAAGCTCCTGTTGTAATAAGGAACTTTGCAAATTCTTTTTTATACTGTTCCATTATTTTCTTTTTATACTAGTTATTTTGAATATATTTACCTTGTGATACAACACCAACTGCCTTCCCCGAAAGCTCCCATCCATCAAACGGTGTGTTTCTACCCTTGCTTTTAAAAGTACTTTTATCTACCGTCCAATTTTTATTCTCATCAATAAGAGTAATATCTCCATCATTGCCTTCTTTTAGGCTACCTTTTTCTTTAAAACCTAAAATCTTTGCAGGATTAACACTCATAAGCTCAACCATGCGTGTGAGAGAAATAAATCGTTCTTTAACTAAATGTGTCAAAACCAAACCTACAGATGTCTCAAGACCCACAATACCATTCTCACAATGTTCAAATTCAACCATTTTATCTACCAGTAAGTGCGGCGCATGATCAGAGGTAATCGCATCGATAATTCCATTTCTTAAATAAGTCTTGAGTGCTGAAACTTCTGTTTTCTCTCTCAGTGGCGGGTTCATCTTATAATTTGCGTCGTAATCAACCAAATATGATTCATCGAGCGTAAAGAAATGCGGGCACGTATCACACGTCACATTGACTCCTTTTTTTCTTCCTTCATACACAAGCTGCACTGCTCGTTTTGTGTTTATGTGTGAACAATGAAGCGTAGCTCCTGTAATTGCCGCAATCATAATATTTCGTGAAATGGCTATTTCTTCAGATGCAGCAGGTTTTCCTGGAAGCCCAAGCTTTGTAGACATAACTCCCTCATTCATTGCCCACGCTTCCTTAAAGCTCATATCCTCGCTGTGCGAGATTATTGGAAGATCAAGCATGGCTGCATACTCCATGGCATCTCTCATGAGTGATGCATTTTTAACATCAAAGCCATCATCACTAATGCCTACAATACCTGCTTTTTTTAGATCATCCATTTCAGAAATTGCTTCACCGCTTAAACCCTGAGTGATTGATCCAACGACTCGTACATCCACTACTGCTTCTCTTGCGGCTTTTGCGGCTACAAACTCAGGAACCGTTTGATTATCAGAAACGGGTGACGTATTAGGCATACCTACTATCGTAGTAAATCCCCCTGCAGCTGCGGCCTCTGAACACGTTTTTATTGTCTCCTTGTCTTCACGACCAGGTTCACGTAGATGTACATGTAAATCAATAAAACCCGGCGTTACAATCAACCCACGCGCATCAACAACTTGCGCTTTTTTTTCATTAATCCTTTTTCGTAATTTTTGCACCTTGCCATTTCTGATCAATACATCAAGTTGCTCGTCTATACCTTGCTCGGGATCAATAACGCGTCCGCGTTTTATTAGTATGTCTGCCATAAAGCTTTCTAAACTTATGAAATAAGAAGTGATAACACCGCGAGTCGAATAAATAATCCATTTTCAACCTGCGTACTTACTCTAGACATTAGTCCATCTAACACTTCACTTCTAATGCCTATTTCTCTATTTACCGGGCCTGCATCCATGACAATGGCATTCTTTTTTGCCAAGGCAAATCGTGCTTCATTAATACAGTACATATGTGCATATTCTCTCAGGCTTGGAATATGAGATCCGGAACCACGCTCTTTTTGAACACGAATATTGTACAATACGTCACTATCTTTAAAAGCGTGCTCAGCATTTGTATCAACGGTAACGTTAAACGCTTCTTCAACATTTTCTGGCATAAGTGTCTGTGGGCCGGTAAGGACTACTGTTGCTTTGTAGCGCTCAAGCAGTCTCATTAATGACCCTGCAACACGGCTGTGCTTAATATCGCCTACAATCGTTACTTTTTTATTTTTTAGATCACCAAACTCGTTTTGCATAGTATACACATCAATAAGCGTTTGCGTTGGATGTTGATGAAACCCATCTCCTGCGGAAATAACGGGGGCCTCTATCCATTTTGTAAGCAGAAGTGGTGTACCTGCCTTAGCATGACGGAGAATTATTAAATCAGCCTGCAAAGAATTAAGCGTTTTTGCAGTATCAATAAGTGTCTCCCCTTTTGTTTTTATTACGGCGCTTGCCCCGGTCACATTAATCGTATCGGCACCTAGATGCTTTCCCGCAAGTTCAAAACTCGTTCTTGTCCTTGTGCTTGACTCAAAGAAAAAATTAATAATTGACCGACCCTTCAACTGAGTTATTTTTTTATCTTTTCCCCGTCTAAAATGCTCTCTAAAAAAATCTGCAACTGCAAAGATCTTTTTAATATCTGCCTTGTCTAATGCATCTATATCAATAATATTTTTAACAGAAAGCTTGTTTTCTTTAACAATTTCCTTTACTTTTTGATCGAGTGTTTTTTCCATGCTTAAATATTAGCGTTTTTCATCCAAGTATTCAGACCATGATTTTATGGCTAAATCTTTCATACCTTTTCTTTCAATCGATTTAACCAGAAGCTTTGCCACCTGTCTATTGGATATAATGGGTATATTGTAATCAGCAGCCTTGCGTCGTATTTTGAATCCATCGGTTGTTTCCTTTTTGTTGTACTTGGTTGGAATATTAATAATGAGATCAAGCTTATCTTTGGTCAAGTATTCAGATACGTTTGGCTTTTTTGTTGAAGAAATTTTGTATACCTTCTTGCATGGAATTTCATATTTTTTAAGAAAGTCAGCCGTATGTTCTGTAGCAATAAGGTTGAAGCCCTTCTTGGCAAGTGACGTCATTGCCCCAAGCAAGTTCATTTTATTTGACTCATGTCCAATACTGACTAAAATATTCTTTTTTGGAAGCTCAAATCCTGTCGAGAGAATGCTCTTCAAAAAGGCTTCAAATAGATCGTTTCCAAAGCAGGCAACTTCACCTGTTGATGCCATCTCAACATAGAGAACCGGATCGGCTCCTTTTAGTTTTGAGAATGAAAACTGTGGTGCCTTAACTACAACATAATCAAGATCAAGCGTATTATAGTTATTACCGACATCTTCCCCAAGCATTCCCAGTACCGCTTTTTCTACAAAATTATACCCCGTTGCTTTTGACACAAAGGGGAAGCTTCTTGAGGCGCGCAGGTTACACTCGATAACCTTAATATCATTATTTTTTGCTAAAAATTGAATATTGAAGGGACCGGTGATATTAAGTGCATTAATAATCTCTCTGGTCGTATTTTTTGCTCTTCTGACGGTCTCGAGATACGTCTTTTGTGGCGGAAGAACAACAGTTGCATCGCCTGAATGAACGCCAGCGTTTTCAACATGTTCAGAAATGGCATAAATCTTAAGTTCACCATTCTTTGCAACACCATCTATCTCAATCTCGCGCGCGTTCTTAATAAATTTTGAAATAACCACCGGGTGTTCTTTTGAAACAATTGCTGCTTGTTCCAGGACCTCAGTTAATGCAGTATCATCATATGCCACGTTCATTGCAGCTCCGGAGAGAACGTAGGAGGGACGGACCAGCACCGGGTACCCAACGTCTTTTGCAAACCTTTTTGCACTTTCTAGAGTTGATAGCTCACTCCATAATGGTTGGTCAATACCGAGAGTATCAAGAAGCTTAGAAAATTTATGTCTATCCTCCGCGCGATCAATGTCTTTTGGATGAGTCCCAAGGACTGGAACATTATGCTTATATAAATCCATAGCGAGATCATTTGGAATCTGACCTCCAAATGAAACAATGACTCCTTTTGTATCACTTTCAAACTCAATAATATCCAAGACTCGCTCAAGAGTCAGTTCTTCAAAATACAATCTATCAGAAACGTCATAATCAGTGGAAACTGTCTCTGGATTACAGTTAACCACAATAGAATTATATCCTTTCTCCTTTGAGGTTTTTACTGCATTAACCGCGCACCAATCAAACTCAACGCTTGACCCAATTCTGTATGGCCCACTGCCCAGAGTAATAATTGATTTCTTTTGTTTAACAACGTCGCTTGCTGTTCCATTATACGTAAAATAAAGATAGTTGGTTTTTGCCGGGTACTCTGCTGCAAGTGTATCTATTTGCTTAATAAAAGGAATAATACTATTTTTCTTTCTGTAAGCTCGCACTTTGTCATGATCTACTCCAAGTAGCCTTGCAATCTGCACATCCGAATAGCCAAGCCTCTTTGCCCGTGAGACAGCGGCTTTTTTAAGCCCCTGCTTTTTAAGCTGCCTTTCAGCATCGACAATGTTTTTACATTTATATAAAAACCATTTATCAATAAGCGATTTCCTATACACTTCCTCTATATTTGCTCCATCTTCAAGTACACGCGCAATTGCAAAGACACGTCTCTCGGTTGGATGTATGATATGTTCCCATGGATCAGAAATAGTAAGCTCGTTTAGCACAAGACCCTCTACACCAATATTTAACATTCTTAAAGCCTTCTGAAGAGCCTCCTCAAACGTTCTACCTATTGCCATAATCTCACCGACACTCTTCATCTCTGATCCGAGTCTTTGATCGCTTGATTTAAACTTTTTTAGATCCCACCTGGGCACCTTTACTACAATATAATCAAGCGCCGGCTCAAAACAAGCGGTGGTAACTTTTGTAATTGCGTTTTGGAGCTCAGTAAGTGAATATCCCAGCGAAAGCTTCGCGGCAATAAAGGCAAGGGGGTAGCCTGTAGCCTTAGACGCAAGTGCTGAGGATCTAGACAGTCTCGCATTTACCTCAATAACACGATATTCACCATTTTTAGGATTAAACGCATACTGAATATTACATTCACCAACAATATTTAAGTGACGAATCGTTTTTATTGCTATCTCTCGCAAGAAATGATATTCACGATTATTTAACGTTTGAGATGGTGCTACGACAATACTTTCACCTGTATGGATCCCCATTGGGTCAAAATTTTCCATATTACAAACAGTAATACAATTGTCATATGAATCGCGAACAACTTCATATTCAATTTCCTTCCAGCCCTTGAGAAACTCATCAATGATGACCTGAGACGAATTTGCAAGTGCAACTTCCAAAGCCTCCGTGAGCTCTTTTTGTGTAGCACAAATACGTGAACCCTGCCCACCTAGAGAGTATGCAGAACGAATCAACACCGGAAGGCCGATTTCTCTAGCAGCAGCGAGTCCTGCTCTCTTTGAGGTTACCGCTTTACTCCGTGGAGTCCTGACATTTATTTCGCTCAGACGTTTTTTAAACCGGTCCCTATCTTCTGTATCAAGGATGACATGAGGATGCGTGCCAAGCACAGAAACACTCTGTTTTGTTAAAAATCCACATTGATAAAGCTCAAGGCCAACATTAAGTCCTGTTTGTCCACCAAATGAAAGTAAAATACCATCTATCTTCTCTTTTACAATAATCTTTTTTACAAACTCGGGTGTAACCGGAAGAAAGTACACCTCGTCAGCCATATCTTCACTTGTTTGAATTGTCGCGATATTTGGATTAATGAGAACGGTTCTGATTCCCTCCTCTTGAAGAGCTTTTATTGCTTGCGATCCAGAATAATCAAATTCACCTGCTTGTCCAATCTTAAGCCCACCTGATCCTAAGATAAGTACATTTTTTGGCCGTTTTCTTGTTTTTCTTACCGTTTTTATACTCATTATTGCATTAAATCACTCTATAATTTTTTAACAAACTCATCAAAAAGCCACTCTGTATCTACCGGTCCAGGATATGCTTCAGGATGAAATTGCACTGTCGAAAATGGCTTTTTTTTATGCTTTATCCCTTCTACTGTATTGTCATTCGCATTTCTAAACCACACATCGTAGTCTTTTGGAATAGTATTTTCTTTAATGGAATATCCGTGATTTTGAGTTGTAATATAACATCGCTTTGTCCCCTCAATAATACATGGTTGATTTTGAGATCGATGACCATATTTCATCTTATAAATCGTTCCTCCTGCAGCAAGTGATAGAATTTGATTACCAAGACAAATACCAAACAGCGGCTTATTGCGCTTCATATACGCACGAACATTTTTTATAAGCGGTTTTAGAAGCCGAGCATCACCAGGACCGTTTCCAAGAAGCACGCCCGCGCATCTCTCATTTGAGAAATCATAATCCCATGGCACACGCTTAACTTTTATGCCACGCTTAATCAAACTAATAATAGAATTATTTTTCATGCCAGTATCAACAACAATCACCTTTTTCCGTCCCGAGCCATATTCTTTTGGCGCACCAATTGACACTTGAGTAACGAGATTTTTTTTATTTGGATCAATAAATCGAGTCTTTTTGCCGCACTCCATTTTTCCAAGCATAGCACCTTTTTCTCGTATTTTTTTGGTAAGTTCCCGTGTATCAACAGCATACATTGCAGGAATATTTTGTTCAATAAGCCACTTTGACAATGACTTTTCTGCAGCAAAATGAAAGTATTGCTTTGAGTAATTGGCAATAACGAGTCCGGAAACTTGTACCTTATCTGATTCAAATACTGTTGAGATTCCTTGCTCAAAAACATTTTTTGGCACGCCGTAGTTTCCAATAAGCGGATACGTTAAAACTAAAATCTGACCCTTGTATGAGGGGTCAGTGAGCGCTTCCGGGTAGCCAACCATTCCAGTATTAAATACCACTTCTCCTGAAACTGAAGTAAATTTCCCAAATGAAATACCTTCGACTTTGGAGCCATCTTCTAGAGTTAAGGATACTTTTTTGTTCATTCGTTCTTTAGCAGTTATAACTGGTTTTAAAAAAAACCTTATTGAGCAAGGAATTGTGTTTTTTGTCTCTCAAAGAATTCGTCATGTACAGTGTATATACTAACACTATATCATGAACTTTGCAACGAATCTAAAATGAGTTTTTTTGATATATTCTTCCATTTTCCCAGGGGAATACCTTTTAATTTGAGTTTACCGATTCGAACCCTTTTAAGTTCTAAAACTGGATACCTTATCCCTTTAAACATTCTTCTTATCTGTCTCTTTGCACCCTCATGGATTACCAGGTTCACTTTTGTTTTTTCACTCTGTGTATGCACTGCGACTACCTTTGCGGGCGCAGTGATTTTATCCCCAATATCTACTCCAGCCTCTAGAAGATGTAATTCTTTTTTACTCGGATTACCTGCGATAATAACTTCATATTCCTTTTCATGATTGTACCTGGGATGAGTAATTTTTTCCGTGAGATTGCCATCGTTTGTGAATAAGAGTAACCCTTCAGTGTCTTTATCAAGTCTACCGATAGAATGGACTCGACTTCGAATATCTTCAGGAAGTAACTCATACACTGTTTTTTGAGCATGAGGATCTGCCTTGGTTGATGTATAGCCCTTTGGTTTGTTTAGTGCTATGTATATGAGCTCATCCTTTATGGTTAATTGCTTCCCCTCACACTCTACTTGATCTGTGTTGGGGTTTATTTTTTCCCCTATTTGAGCAATAGTACCATTTACCTTCACTTTCTTTTCACGTATTAATACCTCCGCTTTTCTGCGTGAACAAAAACCGGCTCGCGACATAAACTTCTGAAGTCTCTCTTCCATACTACCTGTTTACTGATGAAATTATATGTGACTTACTGTCCTCTTCTTTTTCTTCCAAATACTGTTCAAAGGTTGTCTTTTTACTTAACGCCTGATACTCCGGTAACTCTTTTACTCCTGTTATTCCGCAGTGCTTAAGAAAATCAGTGGTCACCTCGTACATACTTGCCCGTCCATCAAGCGGATTTTGCTTTGTTTTGACAAGGCCTCTCATAGATAAATTTCTGAGCGTATAGACTGAGTTAAGACCTCTAATAAGCTCAACTTCTGCACGAGTTATTGGCCCTCTATATACCACAATAGCAAGGGTTTCGAGTGCAGCACTAGAGAGTTTTTCTTCAAATTCAAATTTCTTGAGCTTAGAAACTGTCTTTGAAGATATGGGGCTGGTAACCATTTCTACGGTATTTCTTGTTACAATCAGTGCAATTCCTCGGTTATCTTGCGCATATTCATGAGCAAGCGTTGCTACTTCTCTTGTTATCACCGACTCTTTTTCTCCAAGTAATCTAAAAAGGGCTGCATATGAAAGTGGTTTTCCTGCTGCAAAGAGTAAACTTTCTATACCCCGTTTAACATTTTCTTTTTGATCCTGTTTTTTTACATTACTCATATTGTTTTACCATGATTGTGTCAAAAAGTGTGTTTTGCTTAACCACTACACTTCTTTGTTTAATAAGCTCCAGCAACGCAAGAAATGTCACTACCACCTCTGTCCTGTCTGAAGAAGTTTTAAGCATTTCATCAAAATTACATTCACTCTTTTTTGCTAGAAACTGCTCAATGCTCGTAATTTTTTCAGCAATTGAAACAGTCTCTTGAATGGACTGCTCCTCACGTTTTGTCTGACTTTCAAAAAGAGAAAAAAGTTGATGTATAGAATATAAGAGAGATTTTTTTGTAAGGTTCTTTCCCGGCATAAAGAATTGCTGCATATCTTTCACCGGTTCCCTAGAGATAAGAACCGTTTTTCTGTTAAGCAACACACCAATATGCTCTGCTGCTCTCTTGAACTTTTTATACTCTTTAAGTCTAAACGCAAGTTCATCAGTACTTAATTCTTCTTCAGTACTTTCTTCTACTTGAGGAAGTAGAATTTTCGACTTAATGTAGAGTAACTTTGCTGCAATTACCAGAAAATCTGCAAGATGCACCGGATTAATATCTGCATCTTCCTTAATGTAGCCTAAAAACTGATCAGTAACGTGTGCTAATGATACATCGGTGATCTCAAGTTTTTCTTTTTCAATAAGCTCTAAGAGAAGGTCAAGGGGACCTTCGAACTTTCTTGTTTTAACATGATACTTCATTATATCAGCAATAGATTACTCACACTGCTTTTTATCTACTCCTTTGATTCCAATGCACCTTTCTTGTTTCTTTTTGAAATACGTACTTTTTGCCAAATCATGATAACAGCCATCACTAGGATAAGCACTCCTAGTGTAATTGCAGCAGCAGTCAAGTTATAGAAGGTGTCTTTAGTCAGTTCGTCATCTTGAATAATGAGGTACCCGACAAGAATTGTTTCTCCAACAAAAATTGCTACAAAACCGACCCATTGCATAATCCATCCTGCAATATGTGTTCCTCTCTTTTTACCAATATGAAGCAAAGCACCAATGATATAAAGGAGACCACAAGGAGAAAAAAGAGTAGCCAGTATTGTGACAACTACAGCCAAGCTAATTCCAAGAAACATCTCACCTTGAGTAGCACCGCCAATCGGTTCTTTCTCTTTTGCATCACGCAAATAAAGATCATCAGTCATCTCTGTTACCGGCATATTCCTGTAAAGCTTAGTCAAATACATTTTATCTTCTGTCTCAAGCCATGGTTCACCGTCTACATATGCAAAATCTTTAATGACATCTGAACCAACATAATTTGCGTAGGATGTAGAAAATCCCGGAATAGATTTTTTACCTTCAGCAAAAACATAGAGAGAGATAGGAACATACTGCGCTTCGTCGTATTGATAATAGTAAGGGTCGATTGAAAGACTGGTCGATGCCTTGTCACCATCATCATACTCTTCCTCTAAAGCAGAGAGTGGCTCACCTGTTCCCCGCTTTTCGAGTTCACCTTTGTCAGGTTTATACTGAATTGAAGAAATCTTTAGAGGGTAAACAAGCTTGTCCGTTTCAAAGGTAAGTTTGAGCGGAGTAGAGTGCCCCGTTTTTATACTCTCTGTAGCGCTAGTGTCTAAGAGATCGGTATTTATTTTTGCAGCTGCAAAATACCAGTCTTTATCTAAATAATAATCAAATATGTATGCTTCTTTTTCTGGAAAAACGTACCCATTATCATTAAGCCACTTTGCGAGATCCTTTGAATTTCGTGCTTCAAGCACCACCGTATCGTAAATATCTACCTTCTTTGATTCAACAACCGTTACTGTGTCAGATTCTGACTTAAACGCGAGAGGCTCTTCAATGCCTCCAAGACCATAATCATATCCTGAATAACCGGTATATTCATCCAATGCTGTGAATAATTCATCTGATGAACGATCTATCTCAGGCTTGGACGGCGTCGGGACAATCCATACAAATTCATCTGCATCACCCTCAAACTCAACAGAAAGAATCAGTTCTTCAGTACCATTTTTATGAGTAATAACTGCTTCCTGCCCAGACTCCTGAACATATTTTGATGGAGGTGGAATAAACGCACCATCTGCAAGTGCTCCGAAAGGAATACACAGCATTACAAAAAGCAATGCCGTAATGCTATATTTTAGTTTTGTCATATATTATTTTTTAACAATTTTTTTAATATGTAACTCTTTTAACTCAGTAGTATCAATATCTGATGGGGCTCCAAGTACCAGGTCTTCTGCTTTTTGATTTTTTGGAAACGCCATTACTTCTCGAATATTTTTTTCGCCAAGCAAAAGCATGAGTAAACGCTCTACTCCTGGCGCTATTCCCCCGTGTGGCGGTACTCCATACTCAAATGCTTTTGCAATATGTCCAAATCGATTCCAAAATTCTGCTTTTGAATACCCCGCAACGGCAAACGCTTCTTCCAAGAGCTTTGGATCGCTATTTCTAATAGCACCGCTTGAAAGCTCTGTTCCATTACACACTATATCATACTGCTTAGCTATTATGGAAAGTGGATCATCGTTTTTAAGTGCGTCTCCTCCTCCTTGAGGCATAGAGAAAGGATTGTGACCAAAATCTATTTTACCGGTTTCTTTGTCTTTTTCGTAGAGTGGAAAATCTATTACCCACGCATATGCAAGAACATTATTATCTAAAAGCCCTTCTTTTTTTGCGAGTAACTCCCTAAGTGAACCGAGCACATGATTTACAACATCTCTATCATCAGCAACAAAACAAATAAAATCGCCATCATTTGCCTCAAACGACTTAATAATTTCTTTCTGAAGTGGTTCATCAAAAAACTTTGCTATTTGGGATTCAAAAGCTCCCGCTGCAATTTTTATCCATGCAAGACCCTTTGCACCAAACCCCTGTGCAGCTTCAGTAAGTTCATCAATCTCTTTTCGTGAATATTTAGCACCACCTTCAACCTTAATACCTTTTATACATGAACTACTAGCAAAAACATTAAACGATGATTTTTTGCCAATTTCTGTTACTTGAACGAGCTTCAAATCATATCTAATATCAGGTTTATCCGTGCCATATGTTTCTATAGCCTCCGTGTACGTAATTCGGGGAAACGGTTTTTGCATAACTGTCTTCTTTGCCACCTTTTCCGTAAGTTCAATAAGTAAAGGTTCGAGGATACTGAATATATCTTCTTGCTCAACAAACGACATTTCTAAATCAAGCTGATAAAACTCGGGACTTCTGTCGGCACGAGTATCCTCATCCCTGAAACACGGCGCAATCTGAAAATACTTATCTAGCCCCGCGACCATTAGAAGTTGCTTGTACATCTGCGGCGCTTGAGGGAGTGCATAAAACTTTCCCGCGTGAATACGTGATGGGACCAAATAATCCCGCGCGCCTTCCGGTGAAGACGATGTCAGAAGCGGCGTTTCAATTTCTACAAAATCCCTTTTAGACAAATACGTTCTAATGTACGTCAAAACTTCATTTCTAAACATTAGATTTCTTTGCATTTTCTCTCTTCTGAGATCGAGGTAACGATATGTAAGTCTCAGTTCTTCATCGACATCGTCTGCCTTTTCTAACTCAAAAGGGAGTGTTTTTGATGGTGATAATAGTGTAATATTTTGAACGCCTATTTCTATTTCACCGGTTTTAAGCTTTGAGTTGACCATATCTTTTGGTCTCTTGTCTACCGTTCCTTCTATACATACAACCGACTCGGTTTTTACTTTGTCTGCGATGTCAAAAGAATCCTTGTTTTCCGGATGAAACGTTGTTTGTGTAATCCCATATCTGTCCCTCAGATCAAGAAAAATAAGACCGCCATGGTCTCGTCTTGTTTTTACAAATCCACAAAGCCGCACCTGCTCTCCCGCATGTGTACCCCGGAGCTCACCGCATGTATGTGACCTCAACATAGATAGGTTCTTTTATTTTCGTGAATAGCGTTCCCAAAAGACCAGAAGAGGGCTCGCAACAAATATTGACGAATAGGTTCCGGCCAAAACACCGATAATAAGTGCAAGCACAAACCATTGAATCGATGCACCACCAAATAAGTATAGCGCAGCAAGAACAAGAAGTGTCGTTGATGAAGTGTTTATTGAGCGTACTAATGTTTGCAAAATGCTTTCATTAACCACTTCAGTAATATTTTTTGAGCCTTCTGACTTAATAAGATTAAAGCGTACTCGGTCAAAAACAACGATAGTATCATGAACTGAGAACCCAAGTACTGTAAGAAGCGCTGTTACAAAAAGTGCATCCACCTCAACACCCATAAATATACCAAGGAGAACAAAAACACCAACAATTACTGCAATATCATGAATGAGTGCGGCAATTGCTGTTACACCAAACTTCCATGGGGAGATATGCGATGATACTTTTCTAAATGCATACGCTAAATAAAGGACAATACAAATAAGTACAAGCGAAATTGCAAGGTATGCTTTACTTTTAAGCTCTTTTCCCACAACAGGACCAATAGTTTCAAATCGCTCTTCTACTACTTCTCCAAACGAATCATTAAATATCGAAAGTATTTCTTGATGTTTTTCTTCATTAATATCATCCATCTTAACAATAACGCCAGTATCGCCTGCCGTCTTTACTTGAACTGTCTCAACGCCAAGAGATTGTATCTTATCTGAAATTATCTTAGCTTCCGGTCTTTCCTGAATAAAACGGATCTCGAGCAAGCTTCCACCCGTAAAGTCAATACCAAGCTTAAGTCCAAAAAATGCAAAAAGAAGAATTCCCACAACAACGACTGCTGCCGCCAGACCTACAAAAATTGTTGACCGCTGCGCGATTTTCATACGAATTATTTATACAACCATAAATACTTAGAAAGAAACGACCGTGCAAGAATTCTAAGGAATGTTCGCGTAATAGTGATTGCACTAAACATACTTACCAAAATACCAATAGCAAGCGTTATTGCAAACCCTCTAATGATACTTGTTCCAAACCAGGCTAAAATCAGACAGGTAATCAAACTAGAAATATTTGAATCTCTAATAGAGGTCCATGCATGCTTAAATCCTTCCTCTACTGAGCCCCCAAGATTTTTTCCTTTTCTAAGCTCTTCTCTCATTCTCTCAAAAATGAGTACATTTGCATCAACTGCCATACCAATGGAGAGTATAAATCCTGCAATGCCTGCAAGCGTAAGTGTAATTGGAATGAGCTTAAAGAGCGCAAGAACAATCATTGTATATATAGCAAGAGAAATAACTGCTAAAACACCGGGAAGTCTGTAATATACGATCATAAAGAATGCAACCAATACTAGTCCGATAACACCTGCAATAAAACTTCGTTCAATAGAAATTTTACCAAGTGTTGGCCCAATAGTTGTTTGAGAAACAAGTGAAATAGGTACCGGAAGAGCACCGGCATTTAATCTCTGAGCTAAAAGCTTTGCTTCCTCTACAGTAAAGCTTCCGGAAATAATAGCGACTCCATCACTAATTTTTTCATTAACACGAGGCGCGCTAATAACTTGTCCATCAAGAAAAATGCCAACCGGCTTCCCAACATTTCTATCAGTAACTTCGGCAAAAAGCTTCTTACCATCATTATTGAATGTCAACGCAACGACGGGTTGATTGGTTTGTGGATCAAACTGTAGCTCTGCTTTTTTTAGATGCTGTCCGGAAAGCGCTGTTAGTTTAAATGAATCGTCATACGCCTGAGCCTGAGAGTTCTGCATCTCGAGCTGTTGCTTTAACGCCTCAATGTCAAGCTCCTGGCCTTCTGGAAGTTGACTCTTTAGTGCTTCAAGATCAATGTCATCAAGGTTTAACTCTGTACTTTCACCCTCTGGAGACTCAGTATTTGCAGGTTCCTCTGAGATTAATTCTGGTGTAGGCTCTTCAGTTGCAGCGGCAAGGACAAGCTTCTTTTTATCTTCTGTGCCTTCCACTGATGTCTCATTTGGGACCTCTCCAGAAACCTCTTCATTTGGCTTTTCCGACTCTTCTCCCGTTTGTTCTGCAGGAACATCGCCTACTGGCATCATACCTGCTTCAGCTGCGGCATCATCTATTTCTCTAAAATCAAGCGAGGGGGTTTGTCCAATAAGATTAATCGCTTCATTGACGTCGGTAACACCGGCAAGCTCAACAATAACTCTGTAATGACCACTTACCTTATTAGTTTGTACAATGGGTTCACTTAACCCTAAGGAGTTTACCCGTCTTTCAATAACATCACGTACTCCTGCCATTGCACTGTCGTATTCTTCTGGAGGAATATTTTCAAGGTCTGCCTCATATACTAAATGCGCGCCTCCCTGGAGATCAAGTCCTAAACGTACTTTAAGTTCTTTTTGCAACTCAAAATCGCCCCATTTGATATTAATATCGGGGCTTTTGGGGTAGTCAACGTATCCTACGACAACCACCAATACAACAAGCGCAAAAAATGTCAGCCAAATCTTTTTTCGTATTGTCATTTTCTACTTTACTGTCTTACAAAAACTTTATCTCCAACGTCTGCCCAATTAAAGAGCCACGCAGCTTCATGCAAAGGAAGGTTCACACAGCCATGACTCATAGGATGTCCAAAGTTGTTATGCCAAAATGCCCCATGCAGTGCATATGGTCCAGTAAAATACATAGTATGTGGCACATTTGGTATGTCGTAGTTATCTGGATGATTTGGTCCGTACTCGTGCTTCATTCTTGTTGATCTCAGTTTTGATCGTACTGCAAAATCACCGATAGGTGTTGAATACCGTGCAATTCCACTGGAAATAGGTATTTCCCTGACTTTTCTACCGCCTTTATACGCATAGAGACGTTGCTTTGAAATATCTATCTCAATATATTTATAGACACCTTTTCTTCCTTCCCAAATTCTCCTTCCCGGCATAGTAATGACTTCACCGTTGCTCGATTTATCTACATTGCCATATGCAACATTAACACCGCCTCTAAAGTCATCCTTATAAGGAGAAAGCTGATATCCTATTTTCTTTCCATGCGCTTCAAAAACACCTACTTGTGGACCGTTTCCATTTGTTCCAACAATAATTTCATCTTCACCATCCTCATCTAAATCACCACCGGTAATGTTTGCCCCTTCTTTATGACCGTGATCAAAAGCAATAAAGTCACCAACAACTCTTTTGCTTTTATCTGTTTTATACACTTTAACTTGTGCTTGCCCAAAGGTTGATCTTGACACCACCACTTCACTTTCTTTCCCCTTATCTACATTAGCACACGCTACGTCAACTCCACCTTTAAAACTCTTTTCAAAAGGAAAGATATCAAAACCAACATACTTACCACTGCCATCAAACGCACGGACATGTGACGTTGAACCCATTCCCGAACCGGTGATAATTTCTGCTTTTCCATTTCCGTTTATATCACACGCCGCCACATGTGCACCTCCCTTAAAATTCCGGTCGTATGCAACAAACTCTGCTTTTACTGTTTTATTCTTATCAAACTCATACACTTTTACCCATGCCTGTCCGTCAGTAAACTGACTAACAATCATCTCATCTACTTTGTCACCGTCGGTATCACCCATTGCCACATCAACACCTCCTCTAAAATTTGGATGGAATGGAAAGAAGCTAAAACCAGTGAAAGATCCATTGCTATCAAAGGTTCGTACTTGTGGACCGCCGCCATGTCCGGCACCAACAAGAATCTCATCCTTCTTGTTTCCGTTAGTGTCGCCTACGGCAATTTTTCCACCACCTTTAAACGTTCTATCAAAAGGATAAAACGTCTTATCTAAATGCTTATTACGTGCATTATAGATCTTAGCTTCTGGAGCCATGTAATCGACAGCTTGCGCATTACCTGCATACAAAAAAACTCCAAGAAACGAAAACACTAAAATACTTTTGAGAAATATATTCTTCATAAATGTATGGTTCCTTTTTTTGTAGAATAACGTATTTTTTGTGTTGCGTCAAGCGTCTTTACTCCGACTTACCGCAACACTTTTTATATTTCTTACCACTGCCACAGGGGCATGGGTCATTTCTCCCTACCTTGTCACCCTTTTTTATTGGTTCCTGACTTGTTTCACCCTTCTTTGCACCAGAAAACTGCATGTTCTCTTTTTTCATGGGTGTGTCATCCTTCTTGACAACACCAACCTTGTATATGGTATGTACGATACGATGTTGAAGACTCGTCAGTAACTGTTGGAACGCTTTGAAGCTCTCCTTTTTATACTCAACCAACGGATCACGTTGCCCGTAGCCTCTGAGACCAATTCCCTCTCTTAGCGCAACCATATCTTCTAAATGATCTACCCACAACTTATCTATTGTCTGTAGCATGACCGTTTTTTCGATATGTCGCATTATCTCGGTGCCAATAGTATCTTCCTTTGCTTTGTATTGTTCATGCGCAATTGCACTTAAATACTCTATACACCGAGTACGCGTCTTTACACCATTTCCATTTTTGTCTTTTCCCTTGTAGATATTTAGAAGGGAAATATGTAGATCAGATGGAACAGGACAAATTGTTGCCATGACTTCACTAATTTCTTCAAAATCCCACTCCTTCCCATCTTCTTTTGATGAGTGCTCTACAATAATATTTTCAATTTCTCCGTCCACCATACCAAGGACTAACTCGCGGAGCGTATCTTTGGGTTTAGTTCGTTTTTGCTCATCAGAAACGTTGCCACCCGCTTCAATAATCGCTTTTTCCCATTCCCAAGAACGTAAAACTGCATCCCGTCTTGAATAGATTACTTCACGATGTTTATTCATAACATCGTCATACTCAACAAGATGCTTTCTAATATCAAAATTATGACCTTCCACCTTTTTTTGAGCCGACTCAATCGATCTTGAGATAAGCTTGTGCTCTATAGGCATATCTTCAGGGATATTGAGCGTCCCCATCATCGATTTCATACGCTCTGAGCCAAAAAGGCGCATGAGATCATCATCGGTAGATACATAAAATTGAGAAGCACCAGGATCACCCTGACGACCGGATCTACCACGAAGCTGGTTGTCGATTCGGCGTGCTTCGTGACGCTCAGTACCAAGAACAAAAAGACCACCATTTTGTTTAACCGTCTCTGCTTCCGTAGAATCAGTTGGGTTACCACCAAGCACAATGTCAACACCACGTCCAGCCATGTTTGTTGCAACTGTCACTCCTCCTATCTTTCCGGCTTGTGCAATTATTTCGGCTTCTCTTTCATGCTTTTTTGCGTTTAAGACATTGTGTTCAATTCCAGCCTCTGTTAGTAGACCAGATAGTTTTTCATTTTTTTCTATTGATACCGTTCCGATCAATACCGGCTGTCCCTTTTTTTTCAATTCTCGCACTCTTTCTACAATCGCATTATATTTTCCCAGTTCACTTTGGTATATGAGATCATTTTGGTCATCACGCTGTATTGGCTTATTAGTTGGAACAACGACGACATCAAGTGCATAAATTTTATTAAACTCCTCTGCCTCAGTAGCGGCCGTACCGGTCATTCCTGAAAGTTTTTTAAACATTCTAAAGTAATTTTGAAAGGTAACCGTGGCAAGCGTCATAGACTCGCGTTGAACAGAAACCCCTTCTTTAGCCTCAATAGCCTGGTGCAGACCTTCTGAATAACGTCTTCCCGGCATCAATCGTCCAGTAAACTCATCGACAATGATAACTTCACCTTCTTTAACAACATAGTCTCTATCTAGCTTAAAAAGAGTTAACGCTCTCAGTGCTTGCTCAATATGATGTACTGTTCTTATGCCCTTTTCTTCATATATATTGGAAAGACCGAGCATTTGCTCCATCTTAGCGACACCTTCTTCGCTTAACGTCGCTGCCTTCATTTTCTCGTCCAAGTTGTAATCCTCCCCTTCTTTAAGACGTGAAACGAGCTGAGAAAACCTAGCATAATCATCTGTAGACTCACTAGCTGGCGCTGAGATAATAAGTGGCGTTCTTGCTTCATCAATAAGAATCGAGTCAACCTCATCAACAATGGCAAAGTGTAATTCTTTTTGGACCTTTTCCTCATTGTCTTGCACCATATTGTCTCGCAGGTAGTCAAAGCCAAACTCATTGTTTGTTCCGTACGTCACGTCTGTATCATATGCCTGCTTTTTCTCCTCTGGACTTTGTCCGTGCAACGTCACCCCAACACTAAGTCCTAGAAAATCGTACAGCTTGCCCATCCACTCAGCATCACGCTTGGCTAGATATTCGTTCACAGTAACTACATGTACTCCTTTTCCCTCAAGAGCGTTAAGTACTACCGGCAAGGTTGCAACAAGTGTTTTACCTTCTCCGGTCTTCATTTCAGCTATTTTCCCTTGATGTAAGACAATGCCACCAATAAGCTGTACATCAAAATGACGCATATTAAGAACACGCTTTGATGACTCTCGAACTAATGCAAACACTTCAACTAAATGTGCATCTGTTGATTTGCCACCACAAATACTGTCCCGAATCGCACGGATTTTTTGCTTTATTTCATCATCAGATAGGTTTTGTACCTGAGGTTCAAGCGCGTTAATTTCACCTACCGCTTCCGTAAGCTTACCAAGCGTTTTTTTATTTGGATCACCAAAAATCTTATGAAAAAATGACATGCGTTGTTTTCTTATTCTCTAATTCCTCGCTTCTTTGTCTTGTAACGCTCAATTTGACTTTTGAGCTTAGGAATAATGAGATCAATTGCTTCCTGAAACGTTCTTCCGTTTGCCTCCGCCCTCAAAAGCCCTTTTGCTAGATCTATTGTCGCCTCAGCTCTATACTTTTCACCTGAATGCTCTGCCGTTTTTTCTTCAAGCTCAATGCGCGCACCCATCATAGCATGATGTAAGTATTTTTCAAGATGGTGTATCTTATTTGATGCATAATCTTTAATTTCATCAGATAAGGTGTTTGTCTTTGAGTAAAATGTTATTTCCATAGGTGTGTATATATTTTTTAGATGCTTTAACTATACGTAAATACTGCATGGAATGCAAGAACAGTAACTACGATACAATGATATTTTCTTCTTCAAGATTAACTCCAAATTTTTCTTTCACTGTTTTTTTGATTTGATCAACTAGTGTAATATAGTCTTCAAAAGTACCATCCCCCACGTTTACAATAAAGTTTGCATGTTTTTCTGATACCTGCACACCGCCGATTTTTAGACCTTTTAGCCCTGCCTTTTCAATAAGCATGCCCGCACTCTCGCCCTTTGGATTTTTAAAGACACATCCTGCACTTGGTTTATCAAGCGGATGCTTTAGCGCACGTTTTGTTAAAATATCCTTCACCGTCTGACGTGCAGCATCTGTATCTCCTTGACGAAGATGCAACTCGGCTGCAAGGATGACGTAGTTTCTCTGTTTTTTCATCTTGGAAGAGCGATAACCAAAATCTAACTCATCGATTGGCATTGTTTCCTTTTGAACACTTTCTTTATCATGATCAACATAAAGAACCTCTACAGACACAAGTAATGAACGAATATCTACGCCATACGCTCCTGCATTTCCAAAGATTGCTCCACCAAGACTACTGGGGATTCCGCAGAGTTTTTCCATCCCTAAAAGTCCATGGCTCAATCCAAATTGAATAATATCAGTGAGGCTAGCTCCGGCTTCAGCATAAATGTGGTCATCCTTAATAAGCGCAATGTCAGAAAAAGTTGGATGTATTATTAGTCCCTCAAATCCTTTGTCAGAAAAAACTGTATTATACCCCTCACCTAAGATAAAAAAAGGAATAGAGTGCTCAAGTACGTACTGTAGAATCCCTTCCATGCTCTCTTTTTCCGATACGTCAATAAACCACTTTGCCAAACCACCAAGATGCATGCTTGTTTGTTCTTGCAAGCTTACATCGTGTTTAATAGCGGGAAACTTCTTTTTTAGATCAGAATCATTCATGAGATTTTTTTGACTAACGCAGGAATTATGGTATTAATATTCCCCGCCCCCATTATTAAAACGACATCACCTTCACTAAGCTTTGAAGGAAGCAAGGCAGGTAGTTCATTGTAATTAGCTACGTACAGAGAATCAACACCTTTTTCACGAACACTAAACGCCATTTTCTTCATTGGAATCTCCTCCTCACTTGTTCTTCCCGGAACACGATACACGTCTGTAATGACTGCAAAATCGGCGACACTTAATGCTTCACTGAATTCAGAAAATAGTGCGCGCGTCCGCTCTTGATGGTGCGGCTGAAACACTGCTACTACTCGTCTTCCTGGAAATCTTAATCTAGCCGCCTCAATGGTTTTTTGAACCTCTAATGGATGATGTGCATAATCGTCAATGATCGTTATGCCACCTACTTCACCTCTTACTTCAAATCGCCTGAACGCACCTTTATACAAATACAATCCCTCTTTAATAAGAGCCTCAGGCACGTTAAGAACTTTGCCAACTCCAATTGCAGCAAGTGCATTTGATATATTGTGAGTTCCCGGGATATGAAGAGTGATGTCTTTTATTTCCCCTTCAGATAAATAACAATCAAAAGTAGTTTTGTCACTAAAATGAATATTTTTTGCACGGATTTGAGCATCATCTGACTCAATACCATACCAGATTGTTTCTCTATTGCTACTAGAAACGACCTCTTTAATCAAAACATCGTCAGCATTTGCAACAATAACACCATCTTGAGGCATTTTGTCTATGAATCCCTTAAATGCATTTTTTACTGCATTAATGTCTGGAAAACAGTCAGGATGATCAAAGTCGATTGAGGTCACTACCGCAATTTGCGCTGAATACTCATGAAAAGCCAAACGATACTCGTCTGCTTCTAAAACAAAATAGTCACTTAAACCATACCGTGCGGTACTTTTAAAAAATGGGACATAGGACCCAACAACAACGGTTGGATCGAGTTTTGCATGCTCAAGCATAATACCAGTGAGCGCAGTGGTTGTAGACTTCCCATGTGTTCCAGAAATGCCGATGACCTTTTTATTTTTTGTAAGAAGCGCAACAAAAGATGGATACGTATAACACGAAATGTTTCTATTTTTAAGTTCAATGAGCTCTGAGTTATCATCAGTAATTGATTTTGAATACACTGCTATATCAACGTTATTGGGAATATTCTCTTTTTTCTGCTTTCCGATACTAATCGTTGCACCTTCTTTTGCAAGTTGCTTTGTTGACCGTGTTTCGACTAAATCTGAACCAACCACCTTTTTTCCCATCTGCAAAAAGAGACTTGCGACAGAAGCAACACCTTTACCTCCAATTCCTATGCAGTACAAAACGTCACAATCATTCTTCATGGTTCTCTTTAATCGTCCTTTGAATAAGCTTGATATAACACTCTAAAGAATCGCTTCTAAAAAGTCCAGCTAAATGATCAGTTACTTTTCTTTTATACTCAGTATCTACTAGATACTTTTTAACCGCTTTAGTGATAGTAGAAACGGAAAGTTCCTCTTGTTTTAGCACCTGACACGCGTTCCTTTTTTCAAAAAAAGAGGCATTATCCAATTGATGACTATGTGGAAGTGGGACCAAAATAAGCGGTTTTTTAAGCACCGCAAGCTCACTTATTGTTGACATGCCTGCACGGGAAATGACTACATCACTTGCTGCATACGCATATTTTAAATCATCTTTTAAAAACGAGTAGGCGTGATAATTCCCCTCGCTTTCTACCACTTTTTTATCCTTGCCTGTTATGTGAATAATTTGAACAAATTTGGTAAGTTCTCTTCTTGAGTCAGCGATAATTTTGTTAAGTTCCAAAGCCCCGGTACCCCCACCGAGGACAAGTAAAATCGGAAGATCATGTCTCAGCCCAAAGCGATTTATTGCTCTTTCACGATCACCATGCAAAAGCGATTCGCGCACTGGATTCCCCGTCCAAATCGTTTTGAATTCAGGAAAAAAGTTTTTTAGCTCTTCAAGTACAACGGTAATGTGAGTTGCACACGGTGCCGTCAGTGCATTAGAAAGTCCCTTCTTTATGTCGAGTTGATGGACAATAACTGGAATTCCAAGAAGCCATGCAGCCCAAATAACCGGCGTTGCGACAAAACTTCCTGCGGAAAGAACAACTTCCGGTTTGTATTTGCTCAAAACATATAGTGACTGAAAAATTCCTGCAATCGTTTTAAATGGATCAATAAGGTTTCTTACATCAAAATAGCGTCTAAACTTTCCACTTATAATTGCAGTAAAGGGAATGTCCTCTGAGAGAGCGATGTCTTTTTCTATACCATTTTTAGTTCCTAAAAATAAAAAGGTATACTTTTGTTTTTGTGTACGAAGTTTTTGATATATCGCAATAAGCGGCATAACAGAGCCAGCCGTACCACCCCCCACCAATACTATTTTCTGCTCATTCATAAAAACTATACATCAGCTTGTCTTCCAATATTGATGAGGATTCCTACAGCGGAAAGCGAAACTAAAAGCGCAGTACCTCCGTAGCTTATAAAGGGAAGTGGAATACCGGTAAGCGGTACGAGTGAAAGCATGGCAGCAATATTAACAAATGCTTGAAAAACAATCCACGTTGTTATTCCTGCAGCTAAAATTCTTCCATAAAAATCGGGTGCTCGTTTAGAAATAGTAAAGCCAATAATACCAAAAAGAGCAAAAAGAATCAAAAGAAAAATAATTCTAAAAAAACCAAGCTCTTCTGCGATAACAGCAAAAATGGAATCGCCGGTTACTTCTGGGAGATAGTTATACTTTTGGACGCTCCTCCCCAAGCCCTTTCCAAAGAGACCTCCTGATCCAACGGCTAGAAGTGCCTGATTTATTTGGTAGCCAATACCACTTGGATCAAGCTCAGGATTTAAAAAGACCGTGAAGCGTGCCAAACGGTAGGGCGCAGTTTTAATAAGCAGCGTAATAAGCGCAACACCTGAAACGCCAAGCAATGCAAGATGGCTGAGGCGTGCCCCCGCAATATAGTAAACGACAATTGCTGAAAATACAATAACAGACATTGTTCCAAGATCAGGTTCAAGCATAATTAAAAAACAGACAATTCCGACAATGCTAATAAACGGTAGGAAACCTGTATTAAAATCCTTAATTCCTTTTTCACGTTTTTCTATCCATGTAGTGAGATAGAGAAGAAACGTAAGCTTAGCAATCTCTGTCGGTTGGAGCGACAATGGTCCCAGGTTAATCCACCTCCTCGCACCTCCTGCTTCAACAGTAATCCCCGGGATAAGCACTAAAATCAGCAAAATGAGTGTAATAAAAAGCAATGGAGCCGCAAAACGTTTCCATTTTCTATAATCAATAAAAGAGGCAATAAGAAGTACAGCTATCCCTGGAATTGCGCCGGAGAGCAACTGATGAATAAAGTAATAATAGTTATTTCCTTTATGCTCAAAACTCTTGACCACGCTTGCTGAAGAAAGCATTACCAACCCAAAAACAACCAGAATACAGGTGAGGATTAAAAGCATATGGCTAAGCTTTGTCTTTCTCACGATGGTAACCCGTTAACCGCTTCGTTAAAAATGTCAATACGCTCACGATAATCAGTGAACATATCAAAACTTTCCGCTCCTGGAGAGAGAAGAACAACGTCCCCTTCTTCTGCCAATCCGTATGCGTTTAATACAGCTTCCTGGAGTGAGCCCGCAGTAACAATCTGAATATCTTTTGATGTACTCATTTTTTGAAGCGCGTTTGCTACTTCTTCTTTGGTTGCTCCAATAAGAATCACATTCTTAACAGTGCTGCCTACGATTCCCTCTGCAAGCTTTTCATATTCACCTTCGATGGGGACTTTGCGCGTACCTCCGGCAATAAGAATCACAGGTTTTTCTAATGCTTCTAGAGCTCCAATAACCGCTTCTGGATTGCTTGATTTGCCATCGTTAATGTAGGTAACTCCCTTGAGTTCTCTAATTTTCTCAAGACGTGCCGAAAGTGGAGTAAACTTTTTTGCCGCCCGAGCAATAGGCTCTACCTCAACTCCAAGAGCAGAAGCGGCAAGAGAAGCGGCAAGTGTGTTCTCTACATTATAACCCCCAGAAAGTCCTATCTCATCTACACTACATACTGCTTGTTTTTTTCCTTCACGTTCAATAATCAATAGATCATTCTCAACATATGCTCCGTTTTTTTGACGAGTTTTTCTACTAAAAAAACGCCTTTCCCCGAGGCTCACGATATCTTGTGTCACCTTATTATCATAGTTGGTTATAAAAACATCATTCTCTTTCTGATATGCTACTATACTCTTCTTTATATCAGTATACGTCTCAAAAGTGCCACAATCATCAATATGATTTGGAGAAATATTGGTAATAACGGCAATATGTGGGCTCTTTTTAAGATCGAGCATGAGCTGTCTATGCGATATTTCCAGCACCAGTGCATCGTCCTCTGCTAGAGCCTCTACGTCATCAAGACATTGCTTTACATGACGCTCGTTTCCAGTAAGAAGTACTTTTCTTCCACTTTCTTTTATCATCTGGTAGGTCAGTGCTGATGTGGTCGATTTTCCTGATGTGCCGGTAATCCCCACTACTGGACATTTTGCGTACTGCAAATACAACGCAATGATGCTTGAAAAAGTATCTGCATATTGTTTTAAGGGTTCGTTGATAGCATGTCTAAACCATGCTTGAGGAACAAAAATTATATCGGCTGTTTCTATACCTTGCAAGTAATCATCCCCAAATGCATAGTGTACTTTTAAGGAAATCAGATTTTGATACAAGGCCTCTTTCTCATCTACGGTATACGCATCATGAAATGAAAAAAAGTTTTCCTTAAATTCGCTTTCTGATGAAAAATCATGCATTGTTAGATTCTTTTCATCAACTTTGGATGCCAAAAAAAGAGCAACTGCCGACCCTTCTGCACCGCTCACTCCAATGACGTGAATATTTTTATGTTGTAGATCCATCGTGTGTTAATTCTATTGTTGAAAAAAGCGTATACTCTCTTTGCTTCTTCTTTTCTATAAATTTTGTTCGGTAGTGTGAAGGATAATCATTTTCTGAGCACGCTGTGCATTCTCTGGAAAGGAGCATATTTTTACGTGAAATCTTGTGTTTTGTAAGCTGCCTCTTTAAAGCATAGCGCAGGTCAAGATATGCGTTTGAACCTTGTTTCACTATAGCATCATCACCAAACTGAGAGCTAAACCTTTGTACTCTGTTATCGCGAGCGTCTGAGACGTTATAGCAACATGACTGTATTGCCGGAGCAGTTTGAATAAGTATATCACGTGGGTTCGAATCAAACTCATGAATCATTCTATAAATAACCTTACCAGAGATATCAGACAGTATACCGTTATACCCCGCGTGAAACACCGCAATGACTCTTTTCTCTTGATCAAAGCACAGGGCTGCAACACAATCGCCTGAGTATACACCTAAAATAACATCGTCTCTCTTAGTTATAAGCGCATCTACACCTTGAATAATTTCTTGTTTTTTTGGTAGGGCACTTTTTATTACCAATACTGAATTGCTGTGCACTTGCTCCATGACAGCAAGTGGTTTAGCTAAACCTAGTCGCCTTGAGAGATCTTGAGATGTTTTTCTATCGATCGATGACCTAAGCTTCTCAATATAGAACGTGGTATGTATACCATTAATTGCCTTAAAAAACCCTGGGAAAAGTCTATATCCCATACTATTTCTTAAGAACTGCTCCAGGACGATTGTTTGTAAGTGAGCCTTCTTCTACCACAAACGTGCCATTTACAATGACATCTTTTATTCCCTCAGGGTAAAGAAACGGATTCCTCAGCGTTGCACGATCTCTAATTTTCTTATAGTCAAAAATAACAATATCTGCCTTCATGCTTTCATGGATAAAGCCTCTATCAAAAAAACCTATTTTGAGAGCTGGGATGCTTGTTATTTTCTGGATTGCTCTCTCTAACGTTAGTAACTCACTTTCTCGTACGTACTTCCTTATGAACCGAGGGAATGTTCCAAAACACCGTGGATGAACCAATTGTCCTTCGTGAACAATGGCTTGGTCATATCCTGCACCACCTGATGCTACGATACTTAGGGGATCTTCTATGCTTTCTTCAATGATCTTCTCTGTTTTTTTTGGCTCAAAGCAAATAACATGTCCTTTACACGCCTTAAGCACATCTAGAACCGAATTTTCTACAGGGATTCCTCTGATTTGTGCAATATCGCCGATTCTTCTCCCTACATAGGCCTTGTTATATGGAGCATACGAAACGACAAAGTCGTCAAATGGCTTATCAGTTTCTGAAAGCTCCTCAGCTATTTTATCATAGCTTTTTTTCTCAGAAAGTCGTCTGAGTAGATCCTCCCTGCTTCCCCTATACGCCCATTCTGGTAAACACGTATACAGTACTGTCCACGACGTCTTATACGGAAAAAAGTCAAAGTTTATTTCGACTCCTTCATTGGAAGCATGTTCAATCTCATTTAGTGCTGATTCAAACTCACTAGAAAATTTTTCACGAGTCTGCATGTGCACAATCTCAACCCCTACTTCTGCCTGCTTCGCAATGTCAATCACTTCTCGCACTGACTCAGCAACGCCCTGCTCTTCATCACGTAAATGGAAGTAACATTTTCCTCCATATTCTCTGGTTACCTGTGCGAGCTCAACAAGCTCTTTTTTTTGCACATAATATGCATGCGTATACTGCAAACCGAATGAAAGACCATGTGCTCCATCCTGCATTGAATCAGCCACCAATTGTTTTAAATGATCAAGCTCGTCTCTAGAAAGTTCACGTTGCTCATCTTGCACCAGCGTTCTTCTGATGGTGCTATGACCAATAAGCGTTGCTACGTTCACCCCCATTCCCATCTTCTTTAACTCTGAAAGATAATCAGCAACAGTAACCCAATTAATATTTACACCGGTTGTGTCTGCCCACTTTCTAACTGACTTAAGCGCAGTATCGCTCTGTTTAGGAGGAAGTATCACGTTTCTAAACAACTGAGCCCACCTATTCATAGCTTTCTCTACATTGGCACTCACAAGTGGTGCAAGCGATGACCCACAATGTCCTACAAGAATAGTCGTAATTCCTTGAGCAGCCAAACTTGAAAGCTTGGGACTCTTTAGCAATGTAAGGTAACTATCTGAATGATTTAAAATATCTACAAATCCGGGAGCAACAATAAGACCTTTGGCATCAATAGTTTTATGCGCGCTTTTTCCTGAAAGCTCACCAATTTCAACAATGATTTCTTTTTTAATACCAACATCACCTTTATATCGTTTTCTTCCTGTACCATCGACTATTGTTGCATTTGTAATGAGTATGTCGTACATACTAAAATATTATTTTGTTTTTAGATCTGCCTTTTTAAACGAGATTGGTTTTTTAAATATCATTTTGGCAATACGATCAACCCTTGGCGTGTAATCACTAACGTAAAACACATTCTCTGCCTTTTCTTTTGCATACTCGGGATTTTTTTCTAAAAACAATTTCAACTCCTTGGCTGTTTCTACTCCCGGGTCAATGGTAGTAATCTTTTTTCCTCTTCTGCTCATAAATGACTCAATATCTTTTAGTAGAATAGGATAATGAGTACATGCAAGCACTAGTGTATCAACTTGTGCAGCTTTGAGCTTTCGTAAATAAAACTTTATTATGCGCTTGGTTTCCGGTTTTGAAACCCAGCCTTCCTCAGCAAGCGAAACAAGTAAAGGGCATGCTGCTGTGAAAACCTTAACACTTGGGTCCATTTGTTTAAGCATCTTCTCATGCACTTCTGCAGCTATTGTCCCTTCAGTCCCTATTATACCAATTTTTTTGTTTTTAGTCGCCTTATATGCAGCAACAAGCCCTGGCTTGATTACATCAAATATGGGTATTTTAGGATATGCTCTTTTTAGCTCATCTGAAGCAAGAGCAGAGGCTGTGTGACATCCAACAACAATTACATCTGCTTTTTTACTCAGGAGAAATTCTGTGATCTCTTTTGAGTACTGCACCACTAATTCTTTACTCTTACTGCCGTACGGAACTCGTGCAGTATCACCAAAATAGACCACCGCATGGGAGGGAAGTTCTCCTAACACTGCTTTTGCAACGGTAAGACCGCCGACTCCTGAGTCAAAAATACCAACCATAGTTTCATTTCAGTTATCAATAATCAACACTACCCCATTCCTATAAGCCCAATCACCATACCAACCGCTGCAGAAATGAGAGCAATAACCCAAAAACGCATGGTCACTTTTGACTCTGGCCAACCGAGCGCTTCAAAGTGATGATGTATTGGTGTCGATCTAAATATCTTCTTGCCGGTAAGCTTCTTATACGGGATCTGTATAAGCACCGACCCTGTCTCAAGTACAAGCGGAAAAGCAAGTATAGGGAGCACTAAAACGGTATTGGTAAGCATTGCAACAATACCCAGAGTTACCCCTAGTGACATAGCCCCCGTGTCACCCATAAAAAACCGTGCCGGATAGATATTAAACCATAAAAAGGCGAGGAGTGCTCCGACTATGACTGCACAAAACATGGTGAGTTCAACCTTGCCTTGCAAAAACGCTATTACTGCATATGCACTAAAACAGATGAATAGAATGCCGCCTGCAAGACCATCGAGACCGTCTGCCTCGTTAACTGAAAAGGAGGTTGCTACAATGACAAGAATAAACAGTGGAACATACAAAAACCCAATTGACACATCACCAAATGCAGGAATATGAATGGTGTCCCAGCCTAGTTTTACGTAAAACCAGTATGCGCCAATCATAGCTACTACCGTATATAAAAGTAGTCTGACTCTTAGCCTCATGCCTCCGCCTTTTGGCCCAATTTTAAATACGTTCATTACGTCATCAAAAAGACCAATGATTGCTGCCAGCACCAGTGATGCTAGCGGCAAGAACGTTTGAGGTCGACTAAGGAAATTAAATTCTTTAAGGACGGGTACATTTAGTAGATCACAAAGATAAAAAATACCCACTAAAAACAGTACTGTGCCCCATATTAAAATTCCCCCCATTGTTGGCGTTCCCGCCTTTTTCTTGTGCATCTCAGTGTAGACAGGTGAGTCGCCTTTTCTAATATTCTTGCCAAGTCGATATTTGTACAGAAAATGTGTAAGCAGTGGTGTCCAAAGGATAGCAATACCAAAAGCAAGCGCTGCAAGAATAAACACTTTAATAACGTTTCCAACCAAAATGGGGTCCTGAATAGTATGCATTTGTGAGCGTATTGTAGCAATTTATGTGGAGGATGTCTATAAATGACACGGAAAAAAAAGAAGCAGTACATCGCCACATGGCTACTACTTGGTATGTCAAATCTAAAAATGGTAACCTATTTCCACTCAAAATTATCGTACGTCCACTCTATGAGTGCTTTTGAGTCTTGAAACTGGTTGCCGCTTAAATCGCTTCCAAGGACTACCGTTATAATTTCATCTTGAGCAGAATGCCCAGATACAGAAATAAGGCAAAACCCTGCATTGTCCGTGAATCCTGTTTTGCCTCCTTTCATATACGAATACGTATCTCGTAAAAGCTTGTTTGTATTATTAAAATAGTGAATCTTATCTACATTTAAAGCATGTGCCTCAGCATGTCTCATACCAATTATCTCGCGAAACTTCTCGTTTTTAAGCGCATAGTCAAACATAATTGCTAAATCGCGGGTAGAGGTAATTTGGCCATCTTCATCTAATCCTGATGGATTTCTAAACTGCGTGTGGTTCATGCCAATTTCTTTGGCTTTAGTATTCATCATTTCAACAAAAACGTCCATATCACCTCCGCCTACATATTTACCTACAGCTGAAGCCGCATCATTTCCGGAAGCAATCAGCGCACCACAGATAAGATCATACAATGTTATCTCTTCTCCTGAAAGAAGCTTGATCTTTCCACCTTCAAGCCTGGTCAGCTCCGGATCAATAGTAACAGTAGCTTCTAGGTCTTTTGCGCTTTCGAGCGCAACAATAGCCGTCATTACTTTGGTAATGCTTGCCATTGCTCGTACATCATCTGGGTTTTTTGAAAAAAGAACCTGCTTTGAATCTCTATCCACAACTAACGCAGATTCGGCAGTTACTTTAATGCCCAGACTATTTGATGTTTTTGTCGGTCCGGTTGATTCCTCTTTTGCAGCTGCTTTTGTTTCCTGAATTTTGCTCACATGCTGAACATCTTGAGCTTGGTCAAGCACAATGCTATTTTCTAAGCCCGCCCACGTAGGAATGGTCATGAGCAAGCCGATTAATACAGACTCAGTGAGCATCTTATTCCTCTAGAGATTCTAATAAAATACCCTCGCTTGGACACATACTAATGGCTTCATTTATTGCATCAATATCATCTTCACCTTCTACCACAACTTCCTTGACTGGTCTTGATTTTTGTCCTTCCATTTTGAAATATTTTGGCTGCAAAGCCGCACAGGTCCCGCAACCCAGGCACTGGTCTTCATTTACGACAATTCGATACTTTTTTGACATACATTTTCTGATTAATTTGCAGACCAATTGTAGCACTTATAGAACAAAAAATCAATTAGCTACTTGGTTTAGCAAGCAAACCATTAAGCAATGTAATGTCATGCTTGTGATCTTCCAAAGCTGCGCCTTCTTTATTAACGGGGAAAATACTAAATACTTTTTGTGGAAGCACTTCATGGGTCACAAAGCCATGTTCAACCACATCGCTTTGAGCGAAGAGTGTCTTAATATTTTTTAGAAAATGCTCTCTTCCATCGCGTTCCATGGATGAAAAGGGCAAATGTTCATCATGTGTTTCTGTCGCCATAACCCTTACACCACCTTTAGATGACCTCCGGGTTGCGCGTGCAAAAAATCTTCTTTTTAAAGACACTTTGGGCTGCCAAAGAGGCTCTAAACAATGGTTATAGTTAATATGTGTATGTACAATGCGTTTACCCAAATAGGAAATATAATTGTCAATTTCATTGTATGGGTCTTTTAGTTTCCGCCTAGAAAGAACAGTACTAAGATGCCCCCAATCAAAAGTAATTTTTACAAAGTCTGAAGAGAAGGTATCAATGATTTCTCTAAGCTCCTCCGCGTCCATGCCAATGTAATATACCGCATCATTCCAAAACATATTTTCTATGCCCAGAATTACGTTTTGCTGCTCAGCATATGCAATAACTTCGCTAAGGGTTTTTTTGATATTCTGTATCCCTGCCTCTTTATTGCGAATATCTTCAACAAATCCCGGGTGAACAACAAGCACCGGTTTTTCCACACTAGAAAGTGTACGGCTAATCGCAATCTGAGACTTCAGAAAGTGCACATTTTTTTGCTCTCCATTTGCCAAATTGAAATGTGTCGATTTAAAATATTCAGGTACAATTTCCAGACAAGCATGAAAGCGCGGGTATCTTTCACCATCATTAATAAAATGTCTGAGTCTATCGTGATTAATACTGCCATCCCTTAAAAATAACCCAAGAGACCACAGCCCAAGCTCAAAGCCCGAAAACCCAGCATATGATTTAAGCCCGTTTCTTGTTTTTGCAATTTTTCTATTGTACTTGTTTACCCTCTTTAGACCAGGTATCTCGGAAAAACCAAATTCAGCAAATATCCTGAATGGATTTTTCATGCCACATGAGGATTCTAATACATGTTTTAGTGGTTGTTTCATTTGGATATTGTAGCACAAAGACTGTATAGAAAAAACATTGAGACTTCTTATCCCCTCGCCTTTATTAAAAGGGGAGGAACCACAGAATCGCTAAAGTCAACAAAAAAACAGCACAACGCTGCAACAGTAAGTATTCACATCAAAAACTATTCTGTCTGTACTTCACCTTCCTCTTTTGTACGTTTAAACGAATCCTTGGTAACAGCACTATACTGTGTAAACAATATAACCGGTACAACAAGTACATCATTACTTTCACTGCTCATAACGTAAATATTAGCCTCATCGGGTGTCGGATCACCAAAATCAAGTGTAATCTGTTTATCATATGTGAGGTCAAAAGTAGCTTTAATACTAGGCTCCGTTAACCCATATTCCTCTTTATTTTCAGCCTGAAACGTTGACCGTGCAACTAAATTATTTGCGTACTTTATAAGCGATGAAACTTCAAGCGGATTGACATCATATGCCTCATCCTCGGCAAGCTTCCAGCTTTCACCATCTTTGGTAAGAGTAAACGTTCCGTTTGCATTTTGGATAACAAGCCTTGAAACATCGTCTTCAGCAAAACCCAGCACAGGGATTTCCTGCAATTCCTCTTTTTCGACTTCTATATCTTCTTTACTCTTTTTATCTTTTTCAAAAAAGAACACAAATGCGAGAAGCGCAAAAAACGCTAAAACAACCGCTATCGTTGTTATATATCGTTTATGCATGCTCCTTGTTTGATTTTCTTTTACGTCTCACAATAACCACGATACCAACAACAACAAAGATGGCGGGCATACCAAACACGATCAGACAAAAGATTACTTTTGATTGGGTTCCAGTAAGAGCAACTTCTGACGTTACTGCTTCTTTTGGTAGAATTGAAATTAAATCTTCATCTGCTGTTAGCCAGTTAACCATATTTAAGAAGAGATCGCGGTTAAAAAGACCAATGTCTGAACCGATGATCGCATCAAGAGCAAAGTCAGAATCACCAACAAGGACTATACGTGCGCTATCTTTATCATCTGAACTTTCCTCACCTTCCTTTTGATCTGTTGGAACAACTTCTTGTGCTACTGCTATAAGTGATACTGGGCCTTCTATATCACCTTCTCCAAAACCTACTTCTGTTTTGGTTGTATCAGATTCTAACCATGAAGTGGCAGTAGATCTGGCAAGTTCTGTAACTGCCCATCCTTCCGGAACTGATTCTGCCTTTCCTGCATTTGAAACTCCAGGAAAATAGACAAGCTCTTGCTTTTGAGTAATTTGATGACTTTCAAACCCATCTTTTTGAACAACTGGCGTCAGCGCATCTCCGTAATATCCTTGCGCTTGATCAATAACAACACCGTCTTTATACGCAAGCCCGAATTCATTCAGGAAATCACCCATATTAAGACCTGCGCTTGTATCGATCAACGGATCAAACAGAAATAGTACTTTACCCTTTCTGTTTACGATATAATCTCGCATGACTTCTTTTTCTTTGTCAGAAATTTCTACCGTTGGACCAGCAAGAATAACTACTGCTGCATCTTCTGGGATACCCTGCGTTGAAATAATTGAAAGCTCTTCTACAGTATATATTTGCTTTTCTAGCTCATTTTTTATCATGCCGTACGCTTTGGTCTGCTCTGTCGAAGTAACACTCTTATCCCCATGACCCGTCAAAAAATATACTTTCTTTGTGTCATCTTTAACCAAACGTAAGATTCCGCTGGTAAGCTCGCTCTCTGTGGCCGAGCTTAATTCTTCTGACTTATCACCTTTTTCTATAATGATTGCATTATACCGTGAAATTCCGTATTGACGAGCCGTCCCCGGATTTTTATCCGGATCAATAAACTCAAGAGTAATATTGCTATTTAGTGCTTTATACTCTTCTACCAAATCCTGAACTTCTTGCTTTGCTCCTGTGCTATCCGTGTAAAATGCAATAATTTTTATCTCTTCATCAACCTGATCTAGGACATTTTTTGTCTGATCAGAAAGAGTATATTGCTTATTCTTTGTCACATCTACACGATACACTTCTTTTTGCGCAATGTAATTTACTAAAATGAGAATTCCTAAAACAGCCACAATCAAAAGAATGGAGTTTGTTCCATACTGCGTTGACCGCTTGTCAAAAAAGCCAATTGATTTCTTTGACTTCATTGTATCTTTATTATCGTTATCTACTTCCATTTTCGTACCTCGATTGACTTAACCGTGACAAATAGAAAGAATACTACAAATGAGAGATAATAAATCACCGCTCTAAAATCGATAATGCCTCTCACAAAGTCATCAAAATGTGAAGAGAGTGAAATATAGGTAAAGATACTCTCGGTAGAAAAGCCTAGCGTGCCTGAAAGCCATCCAATAACCCAAAAGAGTAACATAAACGCAAAACCAACAACAGCAGCAATGATTTGACTTTCTGTAAGAGTTGATGCAAAGATCCCCAGCGCAATAAAACATGCACCAAGGAGAAAAAGACCTAAGTAACCGCTCCAGATTGGTCCCATATCAGGATTGCCGTATTTAACTAAAACGCCTACGTATACCAAGGTAGATGCAAGCATTAATGCGTACAGTGATAGTGCCGCAAAGAACTTGCCGAGCACAACCTCTATGTCACGTACCGGACGAGTCATGAGCACCTCGAGCGTTCCTGTTTTTCTCTCCTCTGCAAAGAGCCGCATAGTGATAAGTGGTGCGAAAAAGAGAAGCGTAATAACAAAATTATACATCGCTGCTCGCATTGACGCTTCTTTTGAGAGTAACAAAATCATCGAGAAAAAATAACCAGCGAGAAGCAAAAACAAAGCAAAAACAACATACGCTATTGGTGAATAGAAGTATGCCTTAAGCTCCCTCTTCATTATGGCAAAGATGTTCATGATTTTTTATCGTCCTTCGTAAGCTTCATAAATATCTCTTCTAAGTTTACTGCTTCGCGTCTCATTTCTTTAAGTCCCCAGCCATTTCTTACCACTGCTGATGCGATTACCTCGCGTGGGTCTTGCCCTTCTTTTGCAAATACCCTGAGTGTTGCAATGCCGCCTTCCTGGCCAGCTTCTTTTACTTCTTTTATCGCATCAAGCCCTTCTAAGCAGGTGCGAATCTCACTTTCGGGTCCCTTTACGGTGATATCAACACGCATCCCACCAGAGAGTCTGGAGGTTAGATTTTCTGGAGAATCAATTGCAACTATTTTACCTTCGCTGATAATAATAACTTTATTACACGTGGCACTTACCTCTTGTAGAATATGTGTGCTCAAAATAACCGTCTTTTCTTTTCCAAGATCCTTAATCAAATTTCTTATCTCAACGATCTGGTTTGGATCAAGACCTATGGTTGGCTCGTCCAAGATAAGGACCTCAGGATTTCCAACAAGTGCCTGTGCAATTCCAACGCGCTGTTTAAATCCCTTTGACAACGTTTTTATTAGTTTGTCCTTTATATGTCCAACGCCACAATCATTCATGGCTTTTTTGACCTGCTCTTTTCGCTCTTCCTTAGAAATCTTTTTAAGCTCTGCAATATACGACACATATTCTTTGACGGTCATATCCATATACAGTGGCGTTGTCTCTGGTAGATACCCAATCTTTGAGCGTACTTTAAGTGATTCTTCATACACATCAAGTCCATCAATTTCGACTTTACCCGAGGTCATGGGGAGATAGCCAGTTAAAATACGCATAGTAGTGGTCTTCCCGGCACCGTTAGGACCAAGAAAGCCAACAACCTCTCCCTTCTCAACATCAAAAGAGATGTCTTTGAGTGCTTCAAAGCTTGAATACTTTTTGCAGAGGTTTTTTACGTGTATCATCGGTTTCATATGTTATTACGCTAATTTATGTGGGGATGCGTGTCAAGTGAATAAGTATGAATGGAATTAAAGAATAATAGGTATCTAAGAGGTTTTTTAGCTAATATCACTTGCATTGGTCTTGACTTTTTTAATCTAATACTGTATAAATCCAGTATCTTTTAAAAACTTCACGGAGGAAGTTTGAAAAAACAACGCTTCAAGGAGAAAGCAAGATGACAGAAATAACACGCTGGTATATACCCTTGTATTACACGGGTAAACCCTTTGATTTTCATAGACGAACAATTGGTTATAATGAAGCTTACGACAGCGACAAGAAGAGAGTACTCGATGAAAAACAATTTCCACGAGGCAAAATATTTAGAGCACATGAGTTCAGTGATATCGCAGTGAGTAACGAGCATATTGCAGTGGTAAATAAAGGGGGGATATTAATGCTTTTTGACATTGAAACTGAAAAATGCCTTTCTTTGTCAAGGGTTGCTCGTGAAGAAGAAGATGAGTTACCGGACTCTCGTAAATCAATTGCATCTATTGGATTTTCCCCAAACGGACAGTACCTGTACTGTATTTCGCACGATCTTAAAGTATTTGAAATTCAAGACAATAAACTAAATCAAACCCCCATTTTTACTGATCCAGATTGTGTATGTCGCGCACATACTTTTTCATCCTCAAGCCAATTCTTTGTGTACCGCGTTAGGGATGGATACTGTAAGTTAGACTTAAAAACAGGAAATAATGAGCTTATTAAACATTTTATAGAAAGAGAGTGGTATCCTCCACGCCACCTTTCCTTATGTCACGAAGACACGAGGATTCTTGCTTTTAGAACCATTACCGATGAGAGAGGGTATGACTTTCAGCCGGGCCATAATGTTATAGAAATTATTGATTTTACAGGGAAGCTTTATGCGAGCATAGTTATTGAAGGATTCGTTGAAGCAGCAAGAGTAGATGAAGATAAAGAAAAGATTATTGTCATTAATCGAGTAAGCGGAAGGGACGAGCATGGACGCTATACACGTTTTTATGAATTAGAACTTGATTTTAATGGGCAAGAAATAGCGGAACCTAAAATTGTTTTGCATTATTACAACTACGAGGAGAAATTAGAGTTTATTCAAGAAGGTTACGTGTATAAAGATACTTCTAGGGTATGGATTATTACCGATGTGTTACATTACGATGGACTTGGTAAAGTTCCTATTGTGGGAACGGAAAAAGCATTTAATGCTAAACATACTATGATATGTTGGGGTATTAGCGAAGATTACTCAAGGATTGTTATTGGAAGTGAAAATGATCCAAGCGGACTAGATCGTCATTGGCTTGCTGAACGTGTTATTAACTTTTTTGATACAGAGCACAACGTGTCAAAGGAATTTATTTACACAAGTAGTCATTATGATTCAGAGATTGTTGGTTCATTTCTTTGGCTATTTAGAGACACAGAATTTAGTGAAGCTTATTCTCTAGACGACTGGATTTACTTGGAAAGCGTTGGCTTGTACGTTCAATACCATAACAGCAAGGAAGCTGAATGGTTAGAGGTGTGGAAGCCTGAGCCTCTTGAACCAGGAAAAACTCTACAGCAATGGGTTTATGATGGTGAAAATCCACTGGTTGAAGATCAATAGATTTTAAAATTACTGACACTTTTGAGAAAATATATTAGTATGATATGCACTGCGCATATCATTTTTTTTATAAAAAAAACACGCTGTATGGATACAGGTGTTTCTCTGATAGAAGTGTTTCTTCACTAGATTTAACTTATTTTTTCAACACATTCTTCGCAGAACAGTAAATGAAGTCGAATCAATTGTCTTTCTTCTTGAGATAAGATTTTTGGATCTTTTCCTAACCTCAGTGCTACCGATGCATACGAATCAAAAATTCCGGTTAAACAAGGATATATTTTTTCACCGCACTGAGTAGGAGCAGGTCTTAAGAGCCAATTGGCAAGTTCTTCTTTTGAGAAACAATCTTGAACTTTACCATCTGCAATTTCTGCAAGTTCAGGATCACCTTCCTTAACAAATAAGGACATTAGGTGTGCTTTCAGTTCTTGGAGCTTCAGAATTTTTACATTCGCTGAGGACAGTTCTTCTGAAGCGGTAGAATTTCGTATTTTCCGGCAAAGGTACAACAAGCAACGATTGCAAGATAAAAGATGCGTTGCAACTTCTTGCATCCGATGATTTTGAAGCAGACTATCAATCAATCCATGGATTTCTTCACACTCTGCTTTATGCGGAGCAAGATCTAATAGGACATACTGTTTTGCACAACAATTACAAATTCTCAAATGATACTCCATTGCTGCTTTTTCTTCATCACTCAAGTCATTTTCTTTTGAACCATACGCTTTTATCTCTTGAGCAGAATAACAAAAGCACGTTGGTTTGCTAAAGAAGGAAATTAATCTTTGAAACGTAAATTTGATTATGCTGACTACAAACCATTCATCCCTACTGGTCATTGCTGATTGCATAAGTTTTTCTCGACACGTGTCACATTCCTTGACGTGTGTCGAAAGCTCATCTAATTTCTCAACCGAGATTGCCTCGATTGAAGTTATGGGGGCGCATTTACACATGTCTCCTCCTTGAGATTTTGGTGCAATGATTGAAAAGTAGCTGAAAATTACTAAAGTTCAATACTGTTGATTTGAATTGCATAAAACTTATTTTTTCTTTTTTTAAGCCATTCGCGTAAAAACTAGTGATTGTTCTTTTGTCTTAAATAAGTAATTCGCTATTTGAGTACTTTGGTCTTGACTTTTTTAATCTAATACTGTATAAATCCAGTATCCTTTAAAAACTTCACGGAGGAAGTTTGAAAAACGCTTCAAGGAGGAAGCATGGAAGAAGAAAAAAAATTATCCAAGTGGATAATTCCCCTTTATTCTGATGGAAACCCATTTATTCCTGACAGTCATTTACGAGAATATCGTAGAGAACTTTCCCCGCTCATTGAAGAAAAATATCAAAATAAGTCCGAAATTAAAAATGCTTATAGATTTTGTGGTATTGCAATCAGCCATGGCTACATCACTCTTGTGAATCAGGGAGGTATGTTGATGCTTTTTGACATAAAAAGCATGAAGTGCCTCTCTGTTTTAAGAATTGCAAGGAAAAATGAAGATAATAGCGAAATTCCAGGCAAATATTCTTACCATAAACAAGCAAGGGTATTTTTTTCGTCAAATGACAAGTATATTTGTTGTGTAACACGAAATAGTATTGAAATTTTTGCAGTTCAAGATGATACTCTCAAGCCAATCTTACACAGACCAAAAGTGAGGACCAGCCTTGTAGCAATCTCACCCTCTAACCAGTTTTTAGCATATGAAATCAAAGATGGTTTCCAAATTGTCAATTTAGAAACAGGAGAAAACAGCTTTTGTCCAAAAGATGACTTAGACCAAGATGTTTCAGGAGCTCAACTGTCAATTTGTCCTGACGATAGTAGTTTTCTTTATACTTACGTTACTGATACAAGCCATAACGGGCAGAAACAAAGCATTATTGAAATTTTTGGCTTTAATGGAGAGAATATACTATTCATTCCTTTTGAAGGTGAAATCACAGGCTCAAAATTCGTTGGGGAAAAAGTTTTTGTAACTTATGAGACGAAGGTCACCCATGGTTGGGGTGGGAAATCGATTGTTACGTATAAAGTTGAAATCGATATTGGTGACGCTCAAAAAACAGACCCAGTAGAAATAGCCTCGATTGACGCTAAAACATCATCATCCACACATCGTATACAAAGAACATATGGAGGCGGTGTAGCTGAAAAACGTGAAATAAGATTACTTAAAGACGGGAAAACTGCAAGCAAAACCGAACTATCTCATATAGAAAATACTTCATTAAATCCTCCACGTACAGAAAATTACACCACTAATACCTTTTATATTGGAAAGGTAAGCTTTGAAACAGGAAAAGGATCAATACTTTGCTGGAATGTTTTAGACGATGGTTCAAAAATTGTTGCCGGAAATGAAAACGGAGTCATCTATCTCTTTGATTTTGAAACTAAATTATTGGTTCAATTCACTCCCGGTAAAAACTATTACACCTCCAAAATCACTAAACAATTGGCCCACTATGCTGTCGATACTGGTAATCTTTCCTCCTCCACTCCTGTTTTTCTTGAAGAGCTTGGATATTGGGTATGCTATTTTAGCGACAAGGAAGCTGAATGGTTAGAGGTGTGGAAGCCTGAGCCTCTTGAACCAGGAAAAGTACAACAGCAATGGGTTCATGATGGAGAAAATCCACTGCTTGAGGATCAATAGATTTTAAAATTACTGACACTTTTGAGAAAATATATTAGTATGATATGCACTGCGCATATCATTTTTTTTATAAAAAAACAGGAACGGGATAGACTCACTGTCTAAAAGCTTGCTATCATTAGAATATACTTCTTAATAAACAATATGATAGAATTTAACAAATTTCCTTCTATTGATCCTGAAAATACTAAGACACTTCTTTCAATAGCCTCGGGACCGGTGATTATTCAAGACAGCAAAGTCCTTTTAGATAAACACGGAGACGATAATTTTTGGAAGTTCCCAGGCGGTAGAATGCACGATGACGAATCTATGATAGAAACAGCCAAAAGAGAAGTGAAAGAAGAGCTTGGTGTTGATGTTCAAATTGATGGGAAGCCATTTGTGATTTCGTTTACTAGAGGTGCAGAAAATAAAACAGAATACGTCGTTTTATTTCACTACAAAGCTGAATTACTAAATGAGACTATCACACCAGGGAGAGATGTGCGTGAGTGGCAATGGATTGCTATTGATGATTTGCCAGAAGATGTAGCTCCAAATATAAAACCAGCGGTTGAGCATTTCAAAAGAATTACGTAATTATTACGTAATTCTTTGGTTAAATATCATCCAGGAATATTGTGACTAAACTGTAAGCGTTGAGATTCCGGCTCAGTCTTAAGAAAGACTGTCCGGAATGACAAAAAATGAATACTTTATTTCTCTTCTCCGTCACTCGTATCATCGTCATTAGAATCAACCCTTGGCTTCTCAAACGGTTTTTGTTCAACGTTTCTCTGTTCTTTGTCTTGTGTTGTTTTTTCATCCAGTGATTCTTCGTGAGGTTCTTTTCTTTTTGGTGGAACTTCAAACCCTCTGCCAAAGCCTTCTGGAGTCATTGTGTTTTTTGCTAATAATAATTGCTCTATGTGTATCATAAGAAAACAAAAAAATTTCCTCAGGATTTTTTGTTTTCTCTAAATACTCTACAAAAGATAATGCTTCAATTGTCTTTTGGTACTTTATCACCAGCTCCTCCTTAACGTAAAATGCCTTTTGTTATGGCTCAAAAAAAATGAGTAGTCAAGATCGTTACCTCTTACTAAAAGTACTTCTTTCCCTTAAGCTCATCCGGCATACACTGCATGTCTGTTTTTTTGTTTTTAAAATCGTGTGCATATTTGTACCCTTTGCCGTAGTCCAGATCTTTCATAAGCTTGGTTGGTGAGTTTCTAATATGTTTTGGCACCGGCAATGCTCCTTTTTCTTTAATATCTTTTTGAACCTGTTTTTCCGCAACATACAGTGAATTATCTTTTGGAGCTTTTGCTAAATAGACGGCGCACTCAGCAAGTGCAAGCGACCCTTCAGGGAGTCCTACACATTCATATGCGCTAAGTGCTGACACTGCTACGGTGAGTGCATTTGGGTCTGCAAGACCTACATCTTCTGAGGCAAACCTGATCATTCTCCTTAAGATATATCTGGGATCTTCACCCGATTGCAACATTCGCTCAAGCCAATACAGCGTAGCATCCGGATCTGAGTTTCTCATGCTTTTATGAAGAGCTGAAATGATATTGTAGTGCTCCTCTCCCTTTTTGTCATATAAAAGTGCACGTTTTTGAATAGCTCCTTCTATAGCACTCAGTGTAATTTTCTTTTTTCCACTACTCCTTACGCTCTGTGATGCAAGCTCAAGTGTTGAAAGAGCGGTTCTTGCATCACCGTCCGCCACATTTGCTAGAAAATCAAGTGCCTTAGGCTCGATTGTATGATTAAACGTACCAAGCCCCCACTCAGATTCACTTAGCGCTTGAGAAAGTATTTTTCTAATATCCTCTTCGGAATGAGTATTAAACACAAATACCTGACAGCGAGAGAGAAGAGCATTATTGATTTCGAATGAAGGGTTCTCTGTTGTTGCTCCAATGAGTGTGATTATCCCCTTTTCTACAAACGGTAAAAAGGTATCTTGCTGGGCTTTGTTAAACCTATGGATTTCATCCAAAAATAAAATTGTCCTCTTTTGATAAAACTTAAGATCATTATATGCTTTAGTGCATACTTCTATAACCTTCTTTTTCCCAACAGAAACTGCAGAGAGCGGTACGAATGTTGTTTTACTCTCTTTTGCAATAATTTTGGCAAGTGTTGTTTTTCCTGACCCCGGTGGACCCCAAAAAAGCATTGAAGAGATGGTATCGTCTTCAATCATTTGTCTCAGCACCTTTCCCTTCCCAACTAACTCGCTTTGACCAATAAAATCATTGAGTGTCTTGGGACGCATGCGATCAGCGAGTGGTGCAGCTTTTTTTTCGTACTGCTGTATGTTTTTGTCGAATAAGTCCATGAAGTGAGGATATTCATTAATCAAAACGCACTATTCTATTTATACACTTCTATCATTACTTTTTTACCTCTTGTCACATCCCCATTATTCCAGTCATGATTTGTGTCGAGAATTTTTTTGTAGGTGTATTGAAAATCGCGCCCATTTCTAGTCCCTGGATCATTGGTGATAAATACATTTGGCGTGTACCCCTTTATAACAAGCATATGATACAACGGCCCCGGTGGTGTGAAATTTGGATTTCCCAGTTGTCTTCCTGCAAACGGCATAATAACCGGATGTCCTTTTGCAATCGCCTCTTTTATGTCGGTTTCATCAAAATCATATCTTACTTCTGCTTTAAGACCAAAACGTTCCTCAAATACTCTCGCCGTTTCTTCTGTGGTCATGTCTATTGCCATTCCTTTTTTTTCTTCAAAATGGACTAAATCAAGAATACCTGCGTCAGCCGAGTCCTTGGTAAAACCACCCTTATTTAACAAAAAGTGAGCTGACATGAGCATTGCTGCCTCCTCACATGCCTCTTGATACGGCAGATCCCAATTTGCGTGTGGTGCTTGTGACGTAAAAGGGACAGCTAGATTCATGCTCTCTGGTAATTGGTACTGAGAATTCTGCTGCTCTGATTTTTTGTGTAAGTTTGAGATGTTTTCTTTTGCAAGGGCAATGTTGTCTTTGCTGTCATTAGAATTGTCCCTTTCTATCTCTTCTTCAACGCTTTGCGCATGCGTTACCAGCGAGGCTTGAATTTCTTCCTGCGAAATCGCGTCAGGAACTTCTTCTTTGGGACGTGTTAATTCAAAGTAAAGATTTGCCAGTGGAGCTCTAAAGAAAAAAGTTGCAAGAACAATAAAAAGACAGGCAAGCGTAAATCCTATTGTGACACGAACTTTCTTTGCCATTTCTTTATATACGCTACAACGTAGTGTACTTCTTCTATCTTAAGCACATACGCGATTATCAAATAGATACTAAATCCTAAAATGGAAGCAGTGGATAATTGAAAAAAACGACTTAACAGCGTATCACGTAATGGAAAATAGTTCAAGATTACTGCAATAACTCCTGCCATGCTTATTGTAGGAACGAGTACTCGCAGAGTATAGCCAAGCATTTTACTCAGATGCAACCTGATAAATGCCTTGTTTAAAACAATAACAAGCGTGAACGTTTGCACAATTGATGCAATTAAGAATGCGAGAGGAAGGCCATAAATACCCATATAGCGTGTTAGTGCAAAACATAATGCAATATTTATCCCCATGGCACCAAATGAAATGATAACCGGAACAAGGGTATTGTGCCGCGCATAATATGTTCTGCTCAGAAGATGATTTACACTTTCAAAGGGTACAACAAATGAGAAAATTGCGAGAACTCCCGCTGTAACGGCAACAGCCTCTGCACTAAATTTACCTGTTCCCAAGAAAAGTGAAATAATACTTGTACTAAGGAGTGCTAGAGCAAAAGATGCAGGGAGTGTAAGAAATATTATTTTTTTGAACGAATGTATAAAATCAGACATAAATGATTTTTCCCTTTTTTTTGCAAAATCTGATGACAAAAAAGGAAACACTGCCGTTGCAAGGGAAATGCCAATAAGACTTACCGGTAAACTTTGGAAATTGCGTGCCAAATTAAAGATGCCAACACTCCCCTCCTGCAGTGTTGACCCAACAAATGTAAATACCCATAAATTTCCTTGCCACGCAATAAGGCCTAAAATTCTAGGGAGCATGAGTTTTAGAGACCTCACTGCAGGTTTTGGAACTGGTTTTGTAATAAAACGATACCGCATTTTTGAGCGGATCACAGAAACAAGGCGTATTGACAAATGGAGCAAGGCACCAAAAACAGTGCCATATGCTACACCAATAACGCCATACCTGTCTGCAAGGAAAAGAATACCTACAATTATCCCTGCATTATACAAAACGGGTGAAAACGAGTAAGCTACGAATTTTTTATAAGAAATAAGCACCCCACCAAGAAGATTGCTCAGTCCAAAAATAACTGGAGAAAGAAGCATAATACGGCTTGTAGCAATGAGCAGTTCTCTCTTTTCCCCCACAAACCCTGGAGCAGTTATTAATACGAGCCATGGCATGAGTATAAAACATACCAGAGAAATAATACTGATGATTATGAGCACCGCATTTATAAGAAAACTCACCGTATCATTGAGCTCTTTTTTCTCTTTGCTTTGCAGCAAATCACTTAATACCGGAACAATTGCAGACGCGAGAGCGCCTGCCAAAAAGATATTGAGAACCAGATCAGGAATTAAAAAAGAGGCCTGATACACATCCAAAGACTCACCTGCACCAAACTTCCCTGCAAGCAATCTGTCTCTAAGTAGTCCAAAGGCATAACTAAAAAAAGAAGAAACCGCTAGAATAGCGGCTCCTTTTGTAATTTTTGACTGGTTCTTACGTCCTGGCGTTTTTACCTTTTTTGCCATTACATCATACTAACTACATTTCCTTTTGCTCTAGCACATCCCACTCATTGTCCATAGTAGCTTCTGTAACCTCACCATTTTCAAATCGGATAGACGTTTCATGTAGGGTATCTCCTCCAATTATCTCCTTCCTTGTTCTATCTCCAAACCCCTCGTTTCTTGAAATAAAGACAATAACAACATCATAGCACCCTTTACACCCAACGGGTGTAACCGATTTTACAGCAAGTGTTTCTGCCTTACCATCGAACTTATACGTCTCACTTTTAGTGACAATAAAGTCTACAGCCTCATTGCGTGCGGACTGCTCGTTAAATGACAGATCCTCGGTGGTATCTTCAGCCGCTTCCTCGTCTTGTGCTTTTGCCTCACCTTGGACTTTAGTCGTTCTAAAAGTCGATTTATATCGCTCACGTGAATCTGAACTACTACTCATTGGCAGTGAATTATTATCACTGTCCTTCACCGACTCAGTTACTACAAGAGCTACTTCTTGGTCAGGAATAAATTCTTGAGATGGAGTTATGCTCAATTTCTTTGCGTCAGCATTGTACTCATACTGACTATTTAAAAATGGATTTAAATAGACGACCAAGTCCTCATTAGTATACGAGATATAGACACCCTTCGCATTAAGTGTACCCTCATCCATCTCCTTGTTAAACGTAACGCTAACCTGGGTATCTAATGCAACATTGTTTGCACCATCTGTAGGGTCAACTGCAGTAACTTCTGGACCGCCGCCAAGCTTATCTACCTGCCCTTTAAAAAAGTTTGTTACAGAGCAACCACTTAAAAGAAAAACGCTTAGAAGCACTATGGATACAGTTACTTTTTTCATATTCTTAGTCATTATGTCCATAATTTTTGTTTGAAATTTCGTATATGTTCATCATCAATAGTTATCCCCTCTTTCACAAGTAGAGCTATTTTTCTTTTTTCACCAAAAGCATAGCCACCTACACACCCATTGGAACAGACAACACGATGACACGGAATAAGAATCGGTTTTTTATTATTGTTCAGTGCTGTCCCGCATGCTCTATACGCTCCAGGATAGCCTGCCTTTTTTGCCAAAATGCTGTACGTCGTTATTTTACCACGAGGTATTTTTTTGGTCAAAGAGAGAATCTTTTCTGAAAATTCAGACACTTTGGGCTTGTTTAAACACTTTTGGTAAATACCTGATGAGATCTGTTGCAACAACTGATCTCTCACCGAGATCCCTCTCGGCTAAATCGCCTGCAAAGCCATGAATGAATACTCCTGCAGAAAGTACAGTATGTAGTTTCTGATTTGGAAACTGAGCGAGTAGCGCTGCAAGAATACCAGAAAGAACATCGCCCGTTCCTGCAGTTGCAAGTGCAGGACTACCGGTCTCGTTAATACACTTCTGACCATCGGGACTGCATACTACTGTTTTATTGCCTTTAAGAACAATAAAACTGTTCCACTCTTTTGCCATTGTCAACGTCACTTCTTCTCTCTTCTTTGAAACTTCTTGATAATCAATTTCTAGCAATCGTCCCATCTCTCCCTCATGAGGTGTTAAAATGGTTGGTGCGGTTCTTTCAGAAAGCACGTTTACATTTCCAGAGAGTGCGTACAACGCATCCGCATCAATAATAAGTGGTTTATCAATGACTTTGATGGCCTGTAAAATAAACTCAATCGTTTCTTTGTTTCGTGACATGCCAGGGCCAATGACCACCGTATCTACCTCTTGAACCATTTCCTCACTCAACAATTCTATATTTTCTGGAGAAAGAGATTGATTGTCCTCCTCAAAGCCAGGCATTAATACAACCTCTGGCATAAGTCTATTCTTAATGTCATATACACTTTCCGGGAAGAGAAGCTTTACTAAGCCTGCTCCAGCACGGTACGCGCCATGACACGCCAAGATAGGCGCTCCAGGCATAAACGCAGAACCCCCAATGACAAGAACCGTACCTACAGATTTTTTGTGTGAAGTTGGCTCTCTTCTAATAAGCAGCTCACTGAGTGCCTTTGTATCCATATTATTTTGGCTAAAATGAATGATACTTTTTCATAGTTTCTATAACTTCGCTGTCTTTAGTTTGTGGAAACACTTCGTAAAATTGTCCAACTGCCATGAAGAAGCGAGGCTCATATAGACATACTACGTCATCCACTTCTTTTTCTATAGTATCTAGGGCTTCTTTTGAGGCAACAGGTACTGCAACAATGATTTTCTTTGCTTCCTTGGCCTTGCATGAGAGAATCGCTGCACGCATGGTAAGCCCCGTAGCTATGCCGTCATCCACTAAAAATACTGTTTTATCTTTCAGGTTCAGGGGTTTGCTTTTCCCTCGGTATAAACCAAGTCTCCGTCTTGCTTCCTTCTTTTCCTCAGCAACAATTTTCTCTATTGCATCTTGGTTAAATCGCTCTTTTTCTGACTCATTAAAGATTGGTTCTCCTATTTCTGTAAGTGCGCCTATTGCATATTCATCGTGCCCTGGTGCACCAATTTTCCTAGGAACAACAATATCAAGCGGGATATTCATTGCTTTTGCAACCTCATAACCTAGAGGTAATCCTCCTCTGGGAAGTGCAACTACAATGGCATTTGGTACATTACTATATTTTTGTTGCAGCTCGCTTGCAAGCTTTTTTCCCGCCTCAACGCGGTCAGGAAATGTCATACGTTTTAGTTAAAACCTTAGGAATGCACCTATGCTTTTGTTTTCCTTAAGAAGATCACTGCCACGCACAAACTCAATCTCAACATTACTGTTTAGTGCTTTGTTCACTATCTCAGAGATAAGGTCTGGAAGAATCTCCATGTCACCACCACAGTACGAACATTTTAGTTCATCAAGAGCTAAATGATCACACTTGGTACACTTTTTACCCGTTTCTTCTAGCTCCTCATCAATAACGATTTCCATTGCCTTACCCTCCTCAAGCATAAGAAGTACTTTGTCCATTCCTCTTACCGCTTTGTTTCCTTCTCCAAGATTATCCACAAGTCTCTTCACGAGGTCCTCTTCTTTCTCTCGTTCTATTTGCTCTTCTATCCTCATTGATTCTTCTAGCACGTCATGGTCTGAGACAAACATCTCTAGAGATAGCTTGCCTGCAACTTTGCTTTGAAGATTTTTGGGTAACATTTTTTCAAACTCAGGAAGTACTTCCTTGCTACCACCAATAATGAGTCTGTCAAACGGGTAATCCTTCTCATACCGAGTTATTGCTTTTACTGTATCTTTTATCATTGAATTGGTATGGTCTTCAATATGACGCTGGAACCGTGCTTGAGACCAGCCCCCTTTTTTGTGATGTCCTGGAAAGTATGATAATGCATCTGTATCATGCTCTTCTATTTCACCCATATAGACGGTGAAGAGACGCATCTTTTCTTTATCAATCATGATCACTGCGTATCGCTCGTATTCATCAAGCATTCTGCATAGTGGTGTCACATTAACTTTATTTGACACAGAAACCTGGTCAACTACAGGAACAGGAAGGCGTAATACATCAAAAATCCCCTGAGCATCGGATGCAATAAACATCAGTGACCTAATACTTCGCATAAGATCTTGCTTGAGGTAGTCATCAATTTTTTTTGCATCTTTTGTAAGACCTCGTTCTTCTACAACGCGCAATAGATCTTTAAGTTCTATCCGAATCTCCTCTGTTGTTCTTACGCTTTGATCAGCATTTAAGTAGAGTGATACGATATCTTCTTTCTCTGAAACAATGTCAGAATATTTCTTTACTTGTTTTACATCGAGCATACATGAGTATTAATTATTAACTGATACTTTAGTATATCAAATTGTAAAAAGAGAAGTAAGATAGTTTGTAATAAAAAAGCCCACCTAAGCGTAACAGCTAGGGGGCGTAGGATTATAATGCCAGCTTTAAGCCGGCATTGAATAAAATTTCAGAATAGGAAAACCTGCTTTTAGACTTGCCAAAGGCAAAGCCAATCGAATATCGTCCACCAACAGCAAAACGTAAATCAGGTTTATTAACTTTAAACAATCGCAAAACATGAAGCTCTAAGTCAATTCCCAGCGGAATTCTATGCTCATGTCCTTTAAGGCTACTTCCTGAAAATAGCAGCCTTGCCTCATACCCAATTGGAACAATCCAGAAGGAAAACACATTCCATTTTTTGTGGAGTAATGCGTACGCTCCACTCACTGAAACGAATATATTAAGGGAAGGTAAGGATAGTGGAAATCCGCCGTGCACAGCAAGCGACAATCTGTATCGACGTACAAAGTCAATATCACCTGCTACACCAAAGGCAAGTCTTCCCTTGGTTTTATACATAAAATCATATGTACTTATAGCAGAAAGTCCAAGATTAAAGGCAGTATCGAGCTTTTTTCCTCTTGATTCGTTTTTGAAGAATCTTTTTGGAACATATCTTGATTCTAAAAACCTTTTTCCATGATCCAAAATTACACTTAAACGTTTTTTAACGTCTTTGATTGTTTTTGTGGTCCTAGATTGGGCATAAATAGAAAATGCATTTTTATCTTCATTTTTAATAAAGAATAGAAAAATCGCATGCTTATACACTTTTTTCTGATGAATTCTAGCCGGACCACACATCATAAGAAGAATCAATCTTGCCTTTTTTTTCTCAGCATCTTTGATCAATGCTAAAAACTCTTTACGATTACGAGGTGTCTTAAGTACTTCAAAGGGGATCCCTTTTTTGATAATCATTTTTTTTACCACATTTTTCCACTGATTTTGTTGAATCTGGGCACATTTCCCAGACATTCCGACTTTAAGCACAGCAAGTTTTTTTGACAAATCTACTTGAGCAGCGCCTTGAGCAGCGCAAGGAAATAGAGTTAAGAAATAAAAAAAACACAGATATTTTTTCACAGTTCCTCCTTGGTTTTAGGGTAGCCTAAAATAATACAATAAATGTAAGATACTGTCAAGAAAAAAGCCCACCTATGCGTAATGGCTAGGGGGCGTAGAATTAAAATGTCCACAGCAATCGTGAGTGAAAAGATACATCTCTCCACAAAAATGTTGCAGGCGTATTAGTGTTGGAAACAGCAAAGCCTAATGAATACCGCGCGCCTAGAACAAGTTTCAGGTCATACGCTCTCACTCCAAAAATACGAAGTAGGTTAAGCTCAAGATCAATACCCACTGGAAACCTGTGCTCATGACCTCTGAAATCGGTACTCTTTGAAAAGAAAAATAATCTATTTTCGTATCCAATCGGTGATATCCAAAGTGAAAAAACGTTCCACTGCTTAAAGAGTAACGCATACGCCCCGCTTAAAGAAAAGAACAGGTTTAATGAGGCAGAAGTGATGGGATACCCACCAAGAGCAGAAAGAGATACTCTATAGCGTTGTGCAAAATCAATTCCTGCAGTAATACCAAAAGCAAGTCTGCGTCTGCTTTTGTACCTTAAATCGTAAACCCCCATAAAGATAAGTCCCAGATTAAAGTCGGTTGTGATTAAGTTCCCACAGAGCACAAAACCACGAACAAACGATAATTTTCGTTTTTCCCAAACTAATGACAGATATCTTTTTACTATCTTAATCACGTAGTTTTTTACCCCCTTGAACTTCTTTACATGATATAGCTTTAAGCTATCTGTCTTAAAGCTTTTAGAATTTTTCCCCAGAATTTTTAAGAGCACTGGTATAAAGAGAGTCTGATATTTGAATTTACTTACCTCTGTACTTTGGCAGGACAATAACAGTAAATATGGTAACTTTCTTTTTCGTGCTTCCTTAAGATAGTTGTCATAATATATTTGTGGTTCAATATCGATAATATCAAATTGTACATCTCTTTGACGAAGGATCTTTAAAACTACTGGTAAAATTTCTTGCTGTAATCTTTTACACACAAGTGCATGACCGAGTTGAAGTACGCCCAGTTTGTTAACACTTGCCTGGGCATAAAATGGAATCAACATAAATAGAATAATTGTGAATATTTTTTTCATTGTTCCTCCTGAACATTTGTGTAGTGTGACTTCGAATTCTACGGTAATTAGAGGTTTTGTCAATGATTTTGGCTTATTCCAGACTACCTTTGAGAAAATATAGATCTATCGTATTTCTTTTTTCACATTGAAACTGTGCTTGAAAGCACCACATTGCTATGGTATTTTAAAGATGTCATAAAAATTGCCAGGATAGCTCAGTTGGCAGAGCGGCGCACTCGTAACGCGCAGGTCATGGGTTCGATCCCCATTCCTGGCTCCAGTTAAAGTCCCAATTTTGGGCTTTTTTGTTGTCAAAGATATTTGGTGTTTTGTATCTCATGCTCGCTAGGTTAGGAAGAGACCACTCTATTAATCATACAAAATTGCCGATTTTCCTTTTATTAGATACAATAAAATAGATATTGGCAAATGTGTATGCCAGACAGGCAGTATGTGAAATAATTTTCAAAAATGATGCGAAAGTTTTAATGCTTCGCTACTTTTAGCCACTACCTATGAATAAAATAGTACTCAAAGCGCTAATTATGGTTATCCTAATCCTAAACGGTTGTATATCACCACTTGATACGAACACTACTACAACACCAAAAGAAGAAACTTCCACAATTGATACAAACAATGATGATTCATGGTATAGGCCGAAACAAGGGACAACTTGGCAATGGCAGCTATCAGGCACCATAAATACTGATTACACTGTTGATTTGTATGACATAGACCTTTCAGAAACTCCTCAAACAGTTATTGATGAACTTCATAGCAGAGATATCAACGTTATCTGTTATTTTTCTGCAGGAAGTGTGGAAAATTATAGAGAAGATGCAAAGGATTTTCCAGATGAAGTTATTGGAAAACCATTAGAAAATTGGCCTGATGAAAAGTGGCTGGACATTTCTCACTATGCTCTCTTTGCAGACAGTATAAAAAAGCGCCTTGACCTTGCGATGCAAAAAGGATGTGATGGTGTTGAGCCAGACAATAGTGACGGGTATCAAAATGATACGGGTTTTGATTTAACGTACGAAGACCAACTCAATTACAATAAATGGCTAGCAGAAGAAGCACACAAAAGAAATCTTTCCATTGCTCTAAAAAATGACCTGGAACAAGTTGATGATTTAGTGAATTATTTTGATTTTGCCATTAATGAACACTGTTTTTATTATGATGAATGTGAGAAACTATTACCATTTATTGAACAAGATAAAGCCGTTTTGGGTGTGGAATATGAGTTAGATCCTAATGAATTTTGTGAAGAGGCAAATCGCTTGAATTTTAGTTGGTTGAAAATGAATGATACTTTAGATGGACGTAGACTTTCTTGTAAATAGTACTCTCACTGAGCTGTCATGCTTCGCACTTTTTTAGAAAATGCAGAGTGAGTGCTTGTATTTGTGTCAAATTTATTTCCCTTTCCATACTACACAAAAGGCAATGATGCTATTTAAAATTCGCAACTAAAACAATGGCTACATCTTTAACTGATTTTTATCTGTCATACAGTAATGAATTATACAAGAATCCTATTTTTAGCAAGGAAATATTGTCGCATCAGGAATTTCTAAATACTAGTAACAGCTTAAGTGGAAAAGAAACGTTTGAAAAAATCTTGCAGCACTACCTCGAAGAAGCGGAGCTGACATTATCACTTATCCAAACTTTACATTATTCTAAAAAAGATTTTATGCTGGAAATTGGAGGTGGCCTTGGATTAGTGTATGGTTTTCTAAGAAAACAAGGATACACTATCTATGCTATAGAGCCCTCTGACTCAGGTTTTGGTGGATATTTTAACGCTGCAAGAGAGTTGTTTAAGATAATTGATGTTGATAAATCTCACTTTTATCCCCTACTATCTGAAGACTGCACAAAAATCAATGAGCGATTTGACGTACTCTTTTCTAATAATGTTTTGGAACATATACCAGAGTTCGATAAATCCTTTTTAGCAATGAAGAACGTCTTAAAACCCGGGGGCGTAATGATACATAACACTGCTAACTATTTTGTTCCCTATGAACCTCACATTAACATCATGTTGGTGCCACTTTTCCCTAAGCTTACACCATTTTTTGCGCCACGCTTAAAAAAATCATCGCTGTGGAATGGGTTGTATTTTGTTACAACAAGAAAACTGAAAAAACTATGTAAATCAATGGATTTAACAATTACATTTAAGAGAGACAGTCTACAAAAAACGCTCCATCGATTAGATACTGACCCAGGTTTTGCTGAGCGACAAAAATATTTTGTTGCATTGTATTCACTGCTTAAGCGTACAAGACTAGTAAGAATTCTTGATAACGTTCCCGTTGCCCTTACAACTCCTATTACCTTTACTGTAGAAAAAAGATTTACAGATACTATTTGAAGAAGAACACAACAACAAATACAAAAAAGCAACTTACGCAAAGCGTGAGTTGCCTAAAAAAAATAAATCTTCATGATATTATTTAACGCGAATTCTTTGCAGGTTCTCTTGAACTCTTCTCATGCGTTCACTAATAGACCCCCTTTGGGTTTGCAAGCATTGTGATGCACTAACTTTTATCTCAGGAGGCAAGCTTTTATCAAGAAAAATGCCCGGCTCAAATGAATTCCAGTTTCCAACCTTTTCCAATGTCGGATCCTGCAATGCCTCGAAATAGCTTGCCAAATAATGCAAAAGCGAATCATTGATAACCGGGAGGAGCGCCATTCCTTCATAGAGAACTGGAAGGATTAATTTTGCGTCACTTAAATTAAGCGCACCCAACAATCTTCTTTCAAATACTGGTACTTTGAGTTTTTCGATTTCATTTACTCTCATAATTTCTATAAGGATTAGAACCTGCAACACAATAGCGCGTGCGTTTCCAAAGAAGCTGGTGACTGTTAAAGCTTGTTCTTCGGAAATATCCTTAAGATCAATTGGTTTTACATTAAGAAGTGCTGCAACAAATAGCATCGCGGGATTGTGAGTTCCCAGCATATCTAATCCCATGAGAAAATCTTCCTTGCCAGCAGGAACTGGCATATCCAACATCCTTAGTAAATTCTGATATCCAGCGTACCTTCCATCGCTTGAATGTAGTCTACGTCTCGCCTGCCACTGGGCAGGAGTCAAAAAGGCACCATTAATATTTTGTTGCGTTAAACCTGGGCTAGAAATTATAGAAGCTGCGTTTTCCCGTGTAAACGGGATATTCAAATAATTATAAACATCCTTTCTTACCACTACTCCTCCCATGTGTCTTTAAGACACAAAAATGAACTGGAAACTACAACGCAGCTCTTTGCTGCGCTAGACTTTATATATCATAGGTTTTGAAATAAATCAAGTAAAAAGTCTTGACAAATTTTAAAGGTGTGATAAAAATAGCCCATGATCACTTTTGATCAAAACAGAGGAGGATTATTGTGGTTTTACGTAGGGCACAAGAAGAAATTGCAAAAAAACTTGGAACAACCATTGATGTGTTTACTATTGGAGAAGCACTTGTTGAATTTAAAAAAGGCATTATTGCCGAACAGGGAAATAAAGAAGAAGAATTCCATAAGCTTTCTCAAGACACTCCACTTGGTGAAGAAAGTTTGGCTCAAGCTCATCAGATTATTGCAACACTAGAAACTGCCAAGCGTCCTTGGTGGAAACGATTACTCGGTCTCTAAGAGGACCACAAATGTTTAAAAATCAATGCCATTTCTTTTTTAAGAGATGGCTTTTTTGTTTTATTTTTCAAAATACTCTACTGATTTTTCTAAAAACCTCTTCTCTGCTCTGGTAAGATTAAGTCCGGATGAATGAACATAGTTGTAGACCTCAAAAAAAATATCACTGAGGTCAAAAATTTTGCAGCACGCAATTACCTTCCCAAGCTCCCTCATTTCCCTAAATACTTGTCTCTTCTTAATCTCACTATATACCTCTAAAAATAATTTTTTATCTTTAACCTTTCCACTTGCCTTAATAAGCGATGCATAACTAATGAGGTTCATTTTTTTAGCTGGAGCCTCCCTCCACATTTCGTTTAAAAGTCGACTGCTTCCTACCTCACCTGCAGCAGTAAACGCAGAACCAAACTCAATTGGGGTAAGCATATTTTTGGGCGTCTGCTCCCAGACATCGATTAAAAGATCTTCACTATGAACGGCACCGGCAGCTGTGAGTGCAGAACCCCACTCGGGCGCAGTTAAGCTAACTTTAGGTGCACCTTTCCAAATCTCCTCAAGTAAGTCAGGAGAATATGCAGCACCCGCGGCCGTAAATGCAGATCCCCACTCAGCCGGGGTCAAATTAGCTTTTGGAATACTCTTCCACATTTTTACAAGTAACTCTTTATCATGCACGCCACCTGCCGCCTTTAAGGCAGCTCCATATGCCTTTGAATCTAAATCACCACTTGATGCTTTTTCCCATATCTCCTTTAGCAATGGCTTATTATATGTCTTGCTTGCTGCAAGTAACGCAACTGAATACTCTATGCTTCCAAGAGGTGTTTTTGATGACTCAGCCCAAATCTCTACTAAAAGATCGCCGCTTAAGACATCCCCTGCTGCCTTAAACGCAGACCCATACGTCCATGATGTGAACGTAGTCTTGTCAGATTCTGACCATATTTTTCTTAACAGGACATCAGATCTTAGGCGACCCGCCGCTCCAAAAGCAGTACTAAACCCTATTGCACCAAGTCTACTTTTTTGAAGCCGATCCCACGTCCCCTCAAACAACTCTGTATTTCTCAATTCACCAGTTCCCTTGAGCATAAGCCCAAGCTTTTTTTCCTTAGCATCAATAACATCCACGTTTACTAAAACCATCTTATATGCTTGAGTTACTGTTCCCGAAATTTCTTTATTTCTTTTTTTATTTTCGACAAAAAAGTAGGAAAGTCCGGTTAACATCTCTATATACTGTTTGTGTGTACTAAACCCCTCCACAAGTTTAGGCAACACATTTGGTTCATACCTACAGCAATACGTGGTTAAATAGTGTATTGTATTTTTTTGATACCACAATACGTTCCCATGGTCAGTTGAAATAATCTGGACAACTTCTTTGATTTGTTCCTGTGCTCGCCTTCTGTCTTGTGGCCAATTAGAGCACGGGGTATTGAGTAGCGTCATGGCACATTGCTAATGGTGAGAGACAACAAGGTGCTCGAATTTATATTTTAGAGTAGCATAAATAGGCTTGATTGTCTATTTATTTAAAAAAAATCTTTGCTATAATGAGTGTACATTAACTATTACTCATCTATATGCAACAATTTTTTGATCAGGAAATTTCTGTAGGCGACTTAAGAAAACTTCAACAATTTCACATGTTAATGAGCACTGATAGCGGCGAGATAAATGAATTATCGATTAAGGGTTTAAAAACATTCACTGACAGTGAATGGAATACTACAATTTCACTTCTCAAAGACTCTATTTCTGAACAATATGTCTCTTTCTTACAGTCCTCTTCTGCCGTTAGAGAGCAGTACTTAATAATATGGGGTAAATACCTAGACGTTCCATACTTTGACCGCATGTATGAATTCTTATCTACTGTGCAATCAACTATATGCATAGGAGGCTCCCGGTATTTTCTCTTAAAGCTTCTCATAAATCCTTTTACTCTCCCCAATAATCTTAAAAGTGCTTTGCTTTCATTACCATTTTTAGCCAGCTACAATGAATCAACCCCGGATAACAAGTTGCTTATTGCACTCTTTGATTCCCTTTTTGTGTTCAATTTAAAACAAGCGCATGAATCAGCAAAACAGATAAAGAAAATACTCGTTTTAGATACGTATACCTACAACATGGACGATATTATGAATTTATCTCTTCTTAAAGATGATTACGCGTTTTGTGTAGGTACAATATGGAATATAAGTACGGATATTATTCTCAAGGATTCACCATTCAATATGTATCTCCAAAAACAAACAGAAAAAAAGGCCACGTCTTAATAAGACAGGGCCTTCGATTATGTTCTTTGTCAGTGTTGCTCTTTTTTTAGCCTAGGTTACCAGTTTAGTTGAAAAGCGGCAGGTTCGAAACGAGGTTTAGATTGAGAAAAATCCTCAGCCCCCCGTTATGAATGTTACCTGTCAAATCACCGTACTGCGCGAAGGGATCCGTGAACACCAAGTCATACTGCTGGTTTGACGCAAGCGGCACAAAGTGAGATCCATCGGAAAGCTTTTCTGGTTCCCCAAGGAATGATGAGAACCACCGAAAAAGTCCACCGTGTCCTAAACGAATTTGAACAAATTTTTGCTTACTCCCGCTCCAGACAAGCCGGTTTGTTGGCAAAATGATTCCAGCTTCAACAGGGTCCATTGCGTTGTAGGCTTGAACCTGAGTAAGAATGGCACCAGTCACTTCCGGAGGATACGTATCGGTTGGAAGTGGTTTACTGGTAACCACTGTTGAAATCAGTCCGCCTCTTTTAACAATAAATCCATTAACAATTTTGTGGTCAATGCTTACAAGCTCTGCTTCCCACCGGTTGCCACCCATTGGAATGTCAACCATATTTCTTTGAATATATTGAACCTTATCCTCTGGGGAAATATTAGGATCAATGAACACTGCATAGGGTAGGCAGAACGGGCCATAATCCTGTGGATTACTAAAACAGAAAAGATCTTTAATGTTTCGTGCAAAAACAAGGCCTTCCACTGTCTTGTGGCGAGTACCATCATGGTAGCCAGGCGCTATCCCCATGGGCATCACATATGCTTTAGTGGTTCTTACACCAGGCGTAAGATTGATGACGACCCATCGGCCCGGCCACCAGGCACCAAATTCATAAACAACTTCCCACTCTTTGAGCAGGGCAACCTCTTGAGGCGTATGAGGTGCAATAGCAACCTCAAACTCTGATGAGGCACTTCGCTTGATAAGAATTTTATTGCTGACTGTTCCATAGACAACCATGGGATACAGCGTACCCTCGGTATGAGAAACCTTGGTCGCCATGTATATGCAATTGGCAGTTGGTTGCTGTCCATGCATCAACTGATTAATACAACTGCTCAAAGTAATCTCGGGGGCAAGAGCGGTGACGACATAACCATTACCCTGTTTTTCGATCCGCTCTGGACGCAGTTTGCACTCCCATCCATCGTTCAGCGCATGGATGGGGTCAGGACCATAGAGCCTATTCGCGTCAATATTTCCTCCCGGATAACGCGTAATAACTTGCCACATGATCGGAATCATACATCCCAGGGCCCCACAGTCAAACTGGTTTGCACTTATGTGCGCTCCCGATGTAAGCGTGGTTCTATTGAACTCATGCATCCGGAACCCCGCTGGGGTAACCGGCTCACTGGGATCGTTAACCTGAGTATCATAGAGTTGGGCGCGTAACTCAAGATCTTCGTGCGTAACAAACCTGTATAAATTTTTATATGGGTCAACGTCAGTAGTAACTTCTTGTACCCCTTTCACGATAGGGGCAGACACCGTACAACTACTCGTTTTTTGTCCTAATGCCTTTTGTGCTTCTTCTTGTGGCGGCATACCCATTTGGCACGCCGAAAAAATAACAGTAGCTAAAAGGGCAACGAGCCCAATTTTTTTTCTAAACAACTTTCAAGTCCTCCAAGCAAATATTTTTATTTGCATTAATGTGAAAAGAGCAACATTTGTATTGTACATCTTATAGCCCAAGAATACAATGACGAGCTATCCACATTTCCAATAAAAAAAGGCTCTCATGGTTCTTACGAGAGCCTCAAACAATGTATATACAACAGTTTTTATTTCTTAGCAATGCATCGTTTCAACTTTTCTGAATACGTTCTACCACTGGAGAAACACCACAATCTGGGTGTACCCTTCTTCAAGAAATGTTTTGTAAAATCAAAAAATCTACCTTTGTATGTATGTGCAACTTTATCAGTAAAAGCAGTCATCGGCAGCCCTGCTTTATTAACGCTGGAATGGAGTGACTTTCTAAAATCTAAAAACGTTTTGTCAGCCTTATTTGGACATTTTAATGTTGTATACGGCTTACATTTAGAATTAAGTTTTTGCAAATCTTTAGCTCTAAGAAGACCTTTGAAGTTTTGATGAGAAAACCATTTTGGATACTTAACGCAAATTTTCTTTGCCTCATGACAAAGCATATTTGAATATCTAATCAATGCGACACGGTTTATTAATGATGTCGCAAGTTCTTTCCATGGCCTTTTTGAATATGCACCACAAGAGTCCTTAATCTTTCTCAGTCGTGATTCTATGCTCCCCCATTCCTTTTTTTGTTTTTCAGGGTTGCCTGCATTATAAATCATATCATACGAGATTAAACCATGTTTTAAAGGATTTTCCTTAACGGTATCCATTGTCTTTTTGGCAAGTGCATAACACCAGTCAAGTGCCTTTTTTTTAAACTGAGTCTGCTTTTTTTTAGTAAGCTTTTTCGTCTCTTTTTTACGAGAAAACTTTTTTCTAAACATTTTTTTTGCTTGTGGTACTCTACCCGAGAACGAGGGGTGAGAGAAATCGTCACGTGGCGTTTTTTGAACAATCGGCGCTGCATACGGCTCTAAATTTTTGTCACCGCTTGATGCAAAAATAATTATTAACAACAAAACAATCACCAAAAACAGAAGCGCGAGCATTCTATAATTTGCTCTTGAAACGCTTTTCTTCTGTACGGCCACTTTTACCTCCTGCTGCAGAAATTTTGCACATTCCCCCTAGTAAAAAGGTCAACACTACTCATTTAACGCTAAATTATTCAAAAGTCAAATAAAAATTAGCTAGGTAACCGTTTCGAGGCTCTATGAGACTTACACTTTAGCTCCTTTTTCAACCTTTTTTGGAAGCCTAAAAAAGAGTACGACAACTACTGCCAATGCAAGACTCAAGATATACGGATAAATCATTCCCATACCGATTAAATATGCACCCAAAAATAAAATAGGAATATCTAGAACGCCTTTTAGAAAATTGGCAAGGGATAGAGTTGTAGCACGATTATATGACTTAATATTCTTATTAAACCACTCAGAATACATGGGCCACCTGGCAAGCTCAAAGAAAACAAACGCGGAATAGAAAATCAAAAGAAGATAATTATTAAAGAAGAAAAAATAACACATCACAAAAAGAAAAATAAAAAACGTGACAATACCATTAAACACATTTATCTTTTTTCTAAGAGTTACTTTAGGTAAAAACAAATGTGCCTTTTGATTAAAAATAAACCCGCATAGCTGAGTTACTCCATACATGATGCCTATAGTCAAAATCGAAATATTAATATCTACAAAAAACTTCTGATGATACCGCCATGCTATAAATGTTGCAATAAAAATTAATACTCGACTCAAAATGGCCTTAACAAAAACCCAGTTAGCTCTAATTATATTTATGGCATCAAGAATAATACCTGCCTCTTGCTTTTCCACTTTATAGAAGTGTTTAGGTTCAACAATCCTAAAAGCAATTACTAAACTTACCATTGTCGCAATCAAATCAAGGATGATGAGTGTTTGAAACTGCCACTCGAGTAAGTTTCTAGCAATAAGTGCACCAATAACCGGCGTGAATACTTTTGCTAAGTGCCGCGCAGAATAGTATTTTCCAAATCGTTTTAGGCTTTTTCCCTCTTTTTTAAGCTCTCTACCTGTATCATAAATAAGTGCTTCATCTGTGCCGGAGAAAAAGGAATAGCTCAAGGAAACAAGCCCTACCCCTACTGCAAACCACACAAAGTCCCATGCAAAAAAGTAGATAATCCAATGGAGATTCACAAAAAGAGTACCCAAGATAAGTGTCTTTTTTCTTCCCCATTTATCTGCCATATAACTTGAGGGAACCTCAGAAATAAGTGATACAACCGACCACACTATAGCGAGATAGAAAACTTCTTCAAGCGTTAACCCACGATGCAGATAGAACAACACACTTACCACATGCAAGAAGCGCACATCAAAAAACAGACGAATCCAAAACATTCTAGAAAAGTTTCTCTTTAATGCACTATTTCTCTCTTGTTTGTTACCTTCTTTTGCCATAAAAAAACACAACAAGACAGTGTGTACTCCTTTTATCTCACAATTATTTTATCTCTACCAAAGACTCATTTTTATTCCAGGAAATATCTTTGCCAAAAATATATACGTTCTGAGCCTTTTTTTGGTCAGCAAGCCATGAGTCAAAAGTATCATCAACTAAGAAAAGTATGTGCCGTACATGAATTTCCTTTTCTCCATTGTTTTCTTGCACTTCCTCTGCATAAATAATGTGGTAACCGTATTCCGTACGTACGAGATCACTCACTTCTCCTTCTTGTAGTTCAAAAGCAACTTCATCAAATGACTCGGGCATGTATCCTCTAGAAATAGTACCTAAGTCTCCTTCTAAATCACGGGTATACACATCTTCACTATGCTCAGATGCAAGAGTATTAAAATCTGACCCATTCTTGGCGAGCGCTAATACCTCAAGTGCTCTCTTTTTAATCTCGGCATCGTTTTTATGCTCGCTCCCTAATGATTCATTGCTCATGTAAAGATCTTTAAGCTTTTTTTCCTGAAGTGCAGGTTTCACTGCATACTTAATAAAATCTTCCTTGGTCCACCCATACAGTTCTTGCACGTGCGTCTCTAAATCAATGTCATTTCCAAGATTTTCTTGTACACGCGCTAGCTCGTCATTAACCTCTTCTTTAGAAACGAGTGCTGAATATTTTTCTAGCTGCTTTGCAATGAGTGCATCGTCTATCATTCGTGCAAGAACCATTTGCTGATATTTAGCATTACTCATTTGTTCTCCCTGTTCCTCGCCTGTAATCATAGTCTCATACGTACGAAAATGTCTTAGCCCTTCTACCGCATTAGAAACATCACTCAACCGAACCCACGTTCCTTGAGCAATAGCTTGTGGAAAAGGAATGTACTGAGCAATAGGCTTTGCAAGCGATGGAGCAGAGATAAAACCATAGACTACTACGCCAAGACCAGCAAAAGCAAGAATAACAATCACAAACACAATAAGTACCCAATGAACAATTCTCTTACTCATCTTGGGCTTAGAAAAATCGAGCTCTTCTTTTTTGTTTTCCTTAACCATATCTTACCTTTTTTTAAAAAAGTAGTTCCACCACTTAGAAACATTTGACCCTTCTGCTTCAAGGGTTTTTTCATTGATCTCAGGCACCTCTGGTATGTCTGTATTTGGCGTAACCGGCTCAGTGATAGCAACAGAGGTCTCCCCATCTTTTTGCATCCCTAAGCTTTGCCTAGCCTGAATTTCTTTAAACGAATCAGTTCGTAAATAATCAATAAGAGAAGATAATTCTGCGTTTCGTCTCTCTAGTCTATCTATTTCTTTCTTTACCTCTTCTATCTCGTTATTTACATTATGCTTTCTCATAAGCTCTTTTGTGAGAGCTACAGAGACAAGCACGAGCAAAATAAACCCAATAAACACCACGATCTTTGAGCTAAAGAGCGCTTTGAAAAGTGAATTTGAACTATTTCTTTTTTTTCGCATTATCTCTTGATTCTTGTATTAACTCAACAAGCTCCTCTGCAGAAACCGTTAAATCTGCCGCAATTTTTAAATCAAATATTAGCTCTTGAATTTCCTGTGGATTCGCTACGTTCTTTACCCGCATACCATTTCCTCCTTCTGACGCAACGTTTAACATGCCAAATCCAAATAGTGATGCTGCTATTCCATCAATCTCGTACGTAATATCTTGAATATGTTCAAGTGGAATTTCTGCCACAGATTTAGAAAACAGACTCTTTTGATCAATATTAATAACTCGCTGATTGGTTAAAATAAGTGAATCAAGATACCACATGAGCCACTGATATATCCCGTACGAAATACCAACTGTCACCCAGATGAAAAAGATAAGCATAGTCCACCACCGAGAGAAGAAAAAAACGATAAAGAAAAAAGGAAGGACAAGCAGAACAAAAGTGACCACCACCTGCTTAATGAAGCTCCCCCAGTGTTTTCTGATAATCTCATCTATCTCCTCATCTTCTTTCAAATTGTTACTGATTGGGTCCCTAAACATACGTTTAGTAGAAGGCAGGCATAACAAGCCACGCGATCATTGATAGCGTGATAAACGCAACGAAGAGGATCAAAAGCGCCTTTTTTATCTTTTTATGCATACTTATTTTTTTAATACTGCTAAAAATGCTTCCTGCGGAATATCAACGTCACCCATTTGTTTCATTTTCTGTTTTCCTTTCTTTTGTTTCTCAAGTAGTTTTCTTTTTCTGGTGATATCTCCTCCGTAGAGTTTTGAGGTAACGTCTTTTCTATATGGCCTAATGTTTTCTCTGGCAATGACAGTGCTCCCAACTGCGGCCTGCACAGGAATGAGAAAATTCTTTTTAGGAATAACATCTTTTAACCGTCCTACCAGTTCTCTCCCCTCATGCTGCGCTTCATCTTTTGGCACAAATTTGGAAAAAGCCTCTACCGTCTCTCCAGCAATGAGTATATCAAGCTTAACCAAGGCAGATGGTCTTTTCTCATCAAGTACTTCATAGCTGAGTGACGCATATCCAGAAGAGGCACTCTTAAGTTTATCATAAAAGTCAGAGATAATGCTAGAGAGAGGCAGCTCATAATGCAAAAGCGCTCTGGTTGGATCAAGGTACTCAGTATTTTTATACACACCTCTATAGGCTTGTATAAGCTCCATAATTCTTCCGATCTTCTCTGTAGGAACAATGACGTCTACGGATGCCCATGGCTCTTTGATTTCAATTACGTTTGATGGATCTGGAAATTCAGCAGGATTCATTATTTCTTTTTCTGTTCCATCTTTTAGTACAATAGTATAGGCAACCGTTGGTACTGTAATAACCATATCCAAATCGAACTCTCTCTTTAGCCGCTCCTGGATAATCTCTAAATGTAAGAGACCAAGGAAACCACATCTAAAGCCCCTTCCCAGTGCTTTAGAGTTTTCAAAATCATACGTTATAGATGCATCATTTAAGCTAAGTTTTTCTAATGCTTCCTTGAATGTCGGAAAATCATCCGCGTCAACTGGGTAAAAACTTGCATACACCATAGGTTGCATCTTTTTGTAGCCGGGAAGTGGTTTTGCCTCTTTTGATGTCGCAAGAGTATCACCCACTTTACAGTCTTGCAACTTCTTTAACCCAGTAACAACATACCCCACGCTTCCCATCTCAAGCACGTCTTGTTTGTGCCTTTTGGGTGTAAAAATACCAACCTCACCGGGCTTGATCTCTGACTGCGTTTGCAGAAAAGTTACTATATCATCACGCTTGATTGATCCTGAAAATACACGAACATACGCAATTACTCCTTGAAAATTGTCGTACACTGAATCAAAGATGAGTGCTTTTGTTTTACCTTCAATCTTTTCTGGTGGAGGGACTTTTTTTAAAACAGCTTGCAAAAGATCCTGAACACCCTCACCCGTTTTTGCACTTATTTTATAGATCTCATCACTTTTTACACCAACAATGTTCTTTATTTCATTTTCAACAAGCTCAACATTTGCGTTAGGATGGTCGATCTTATTTATCACCGGAATAATTTCTAGGTCATGCTCAATCGCTAAGTATAGGTTAGAGAGTGTCTGTGCTTGTATTCCTTGTGAAGCATCAACAAGTAGTAGAGCTCCCTCACAACAGGCAAGGCTTCTTGAGACCTCATACGAAAAGTCTACGTGACCTGGCGTATCAATAAGATTCAATATATACTCTTTTCCATCACTACCAGTATATTCCATGGTAACCGGTGCAAGCTTGATAGTAATTCCCTTCTCTCGTTCTAAATCCATTTGATCTAGGAGCTGATCCTTCATGTCTCGCTTTGAAATAGTTTTTGTTATTTCCAAAAACCGATCAGCAAGTGTTGATTTTCCGTGATCAATGTGGGCTATAATGCTAAAATTACGAACGTTCTCTAATGATTTCATTTACGCATCAAATAATTCACTAGTATCTTCCTCAATTGGTATGTCATCTTCTTCTTTTTTCCTTTTTCCAGGCGTTTCCCGATCATCAAACACACGCTTATTTTTTGAAATAACTGCCGACGTTTTTACCCCAAGCTTAATATTTTCATTCTCAAAAAATGTAAGCATGTTTTGTCTTATTTTTGAACGAACGGAGAATTCATATACCTCCCTTGGATGTGCCCAAAAATAATACCGTAAAAGCACAATATGATCTTTGAAATCAGTAATTACTCCACGCGGTTTTGGTTTGGTAAGCACTCCTACACTCTTTTGTACTACAGTAAGCCCTTTAGTCAATGCCTTTTTTAGATCGGTTTTGTAGTCAAGCTCAAATTCTACCTCATATCGTTTTCTGCCATATGCATTGTCTTTGATTACTGATTTTTTGAGCATTTCTGAGTTTGGAACAGTGACCTGCTTATTGTCAAAATCTTTAATCACTGTATATCTGGTAGAAATTCTTTGAACAATGCCATGCGTTTCACCAATATGCACCTGGTCTCCAATAATAAATGGCCTTTGTGTTAAGACAATGACACCACCTAAGAAGTTTTCCAAATAATCTTTAAACGCGAAGCTAATGCCAAAACCAACCAGTCCAAAACCGGTTGCGAGCGCCGTCCAGTTAACACCAATGATTGAGAGACCAATCACCGCACCAATAAACACTAATGCAATACGCGTTACCCGTGCAATAAGGATTGAATAGGCCTTCCTAGAATCATTTTCTATCCTGTCTATTACTTTTGTCGACATTATTCTTTGAAGACGTGAAATACCCCAAAAGACGGTAAATATAATAAAGGCCATCAGGTACCTGGGCAACTCTATAGCAACTTGATCAAAATACGTTTTTGAGCTTGTGAACATTTCACGAAAAAAATCTTCAACCATTCTTTTTCTTTAGTTTTTTTATCTTGACTACCACTCCCTCTATCATAGCGCGAACTTCCTCATCTTTAAAGAGATAGAGTAAGAACACGTAAAGCACCGCAGAAGAAACAGTAACAATACTTGTTTCAAGAAAGACTCCCATAAACGTTTTAAGATCAAAAACGTATTTGGAAAGTTCCATTATACCTGCAGCTACTATATAGAGTACCACACCTGCAGCCAGTATTTTTACAAATTGATTAAAGAGCCTTTTCCCATCAAGAGAGCCTGCTTTTTGACGAAGAAAAATAAAGAGAAGAACACACTGAATAATTGCAGCTATAGAATATGCCAGAGCAAGCCCAGGAACACCCATGCGCGGTGCAAGTAAAAGGCTTGCCGCAATGTTTATAACCATGCTTACCACACTTATTATTACAGGAGTTTTAGTATTGTGCGTCGCATAAAACGCACGAGCGATAAGTGGAATAAGCGCTGAAGCAAAAAGCCCCATGGCAAAGTATCCAAGTGTCTGAGCAGTAATAAGTGTTGCAGTCCAATCAAAATTACCTGCGCCAAAAAAGATTCGAATAATCTGCTCCCTTAGGATCCAAATCAAGATACTTAAGGGAATAATGAAAATCAGTATTTTTGAAAAAGCATTAGCAAAGTAATACTTAAATCCTTTAGCATCATTTTTAGATACCGCCTCAGCAAGAAAAGGAAACGCGGAAAGCGCAAACGATATTCCAAAAATACCTATGGGAAAGCTATGCACGTTGTTTGCTAGATTAAAGATGGTAACACTTCCCTCCGGAAGTGTTGTTGCTATAGAGGTCGTTACGAACAGATTTATCTGCATCATGCCTATGCCAACTGTTCTTGGAATCATAAGCTTCCCAATCTTTTTTACACCCTCGTGAAAACGAATATAGAATGCATATTTAAAGCCACACTTAATAGCGCTTGGGAGCTGGACAAGAAAATGTGCAATGGAACCGATAATAACACCAACAACCAGTCCATAAATTCCCCATAAATCAGTTAGAAAATATGCGCCAATAATAATACCGATGTTATAGAAAATAGGTGCAAGAGCGTATGCAGTAAACCGCTTAAATGAATTTAATATACCCGAGAGAATGTTTGAAAGGCCAAAAAATATTGGGGAGAGGAGCAGTATGCGAGAGAGCTTTACCGTTAATTCTCTGAGCTCACTATCAAACCCCGCAGTAATAAGCGAAACCACATACGGCATAGCAATATATAAAATCGCAGAAACCACAACAAGCACAACAAGGGTAAGATTTATTAGACTGTTTGCTGTTTCAAACGCCTTCTTTTTATTGTTGTGTGCCAGGTATGACGTAAACACCGGCACAAACGCACTAGAAAGAGCTCCCAAAATTAAGAGGTTAAACACAAAATCAGGTATTCTAAATGCAGCGTAATAGGCATCAACAGTGCCAACGGCACCAAATTTTGATGCAATGATTCTATCCCGGAGCACTCCAAGTACTCTGCTTACAAAAGAAAAGAGTGCCAAGACAACTGCCGCATTAATAAGAGTTGCTTTTGCTTTATGAATATCCATTGCTATTTCGAAAACACGACCGCAAACGTTTGATCTTTATCTAATAGGAACTCGCTTTCTATCCGTCTAAACTTCTTTTCTACATACGCGTCCGTTAAATACTGCCAAGATGCAATATATGAGACCGGATAATTAATCACAAACGAAACATGAGAAGGCATAGACCCTGGCTGCTTTTCTAGTACCATACTATAGTGCTGGGTGGGGGTATCAGCTGAAAGTGCAATGTTAAAGGGTAACCGATATTTTATTTGCACCTCCTTGGTCTCTCCTACTTCAACACCAACAAAATTGCCAAACACCTTCTTCCCTGTCTCCGCATACATCCTCGTATGCGATGGAGCATGAATAGCAGCCTTCCCTTCAGTCGCATCTAATACCGGATCAACTATCGCACCATCTTCATTGGGCAAAAGCAGGTTAAAAAGTTCGGAGTCAAAACCTTTTGCTTCGATAAGCTCACTTCCCTCAGGTACGTAGAAACGCATATAGGAAACATTCTTTACTCTTGTCCAAAAATCGCTCGGGTTTCCATTGTGAGTTTTTTTAACCGTCACTGTATTTACTACAGAACCATCCGGAAGCACATCAACCTGAACATCTGTTTCTTGATCGATCACCCTGTCTGTTTTGCCACCACCAATATTGGAAGAAACAATGTTAAGATAATCACCTTCGGTCTCCGTAAGTTCACCTCCCCAACCTAAATCTTGAACAATACCTTCAAGATTTTGATCATTAAAATACACAAGCACGTCTTTCTCGTCAAAAAGTCCCGTAAGCACCATAAGAACATCTAGCCACTTTTTTTGCTCTACCCCTTGGATCTTTTCGAGAATTTTTGGTATTAGGTCAGAGATAAACTTCTTTGGACGATTAAGTTCTTTATCATAACTTATTTCGACCTCTCTTTGGGTTTCTTCAAAGAAATTCTCATGGGTAACGGTAACATCATACTCCTCCATTTCTATTGGCCCAGTGAGCTTTAGAAGCTCAACTATCATATTTGCGTTTATCGCGATTACTCCATCAACAGATGGGCCCCCTGCCTTTTCATGCATGGCAGAAACGCTTTTTGCGGAAGTTGGAAAGTCAGCAAACCAGTTGGCATCACGCATGAAATAACGCGGATTAATGAGATGTAGCGCCTCTGGTGCAACAATATTCTCTGTAAGTTGACCATCAACGTTGTATGGACCTTCTACTTTAAGATTTGTGAGCTTTCCTTCATCAAGTTCAGCAAGTCCATACGTGCCGATAAATCCACCGGTAGCCCTAAGTTCAGCATTATTTTGGAAAAGGATTAAATACCGTTTAAACGTTCTATTGCCAAGAATTTCTAAGATAACGTCTGAATATGAGAGAAAGTACTCGAGTGATGCACGAATCTTGGGCATTTTGTCTTTTGCAAGCTCAATACTCGGTCTTAGATCCTCCGGAAGTTTCTCTGGATACACGTTTTCTAAATCTCCTTCAGCTTCTTTAATCTTACCAAGAGCTAAATGTAAGTTCTCACTCGACACGGCAAGCGCCTCAGTTAATGTTTGTTGATCTTTATTCACCTCAGCTGCTCTGTCATATTCCTCTTCATTTTCTTTTATTGCTTCAAAGAGATCTTGCGACTCAGAAAAAGGCTCCATTGCTTTAGTTGCATATTCGCCCGCGACAGCAAGGTTTCCTCCCGCTTGAAGAAGGTTTTCTGCTGTTGTCACTTGCGTACCGCCGGGAACATGCTCCAAAACACCGGTAAGGCCTCTACTAAGTGAGTCAATCTCCTCTTTTGAAGAAAAGAATCGCTCTGCCGCAACACCAAACTTATACTCAGCCAAATGGAAATCTTTGTCCACCAAAGAGTTTGATGCCGAGGTCATGTAGTGATACCCGATACCCGCATTGTCGACAACTTTGTCTTTTGCCTCATACACATTATCTGTTACAAATGCAAAAGAGTGCACAGTATAGGTAAAAATGAATGCAAAGAGAACAAACCATACAAATGATGCTTTGAAATTGAGAGAAAATGCGCTACTCAGCCTCCAATCTTTTATTGTCTTAAAGTAGCTCTTAATAAACCCCAAGATACCACTCTTTTCCTTTTTTCCAGAACTTTCTGTAGCCTGTATCGTATTTAGAGTAAAGGCCGGCTTTAAAAAGTTATGCGTTTTTTGGCTTCGTCCAGAAAATAGAGATGGTGCTACGTTTGCTTCAGCTTTTGGTTCACTTTTCTTTTGACTTTGTATTTTTTTTGCGGTCTTTAAAGGGACTATTGCTTCAATACTTTCCGTTTTTCTGTTCTTAGGCTCCCGTGTCTCACGCAGATTTACAACCCGCTCTTTTGCATTAAGGCTTTTAAGTGCTTTGGTAATTTCTTTTCTTGGCACAATTCTTGCCTGAGCCCTTTTCCCACTATTTATTGTAACCGGAACTTTTCGTATATCTGTGCTTACCTTTCCGTGCACCTCTTTTTGCATGCTAGTGCTTTTTTTGGAAGTAAGGTTCCCTTTACCCCATGCCAAAAAAGCCGGGGTTCTTCTATTTCTACCCAGCGGTAATGGTCTTTTTCTGTTAGTGTTTCCAGAAAATTCGTTCATAGTTCGTACTACAAAACAGCCCTCCTGGCAGTTACTATCATACTACATTTTGTATTTATTCTAAAGCCTGCTTGTAGACGGCAAGGGTTTGCTTTGCACAGGTGTTCCAACTAAACTCTTTCACTCGATTCTTTCCTTTTTCTATGAGACTTTCACGAAGCTCACTTTGCACGGCAATCTTAGTTATTGCTCCAACAATATCATCCACACTCATTGGATCAAAATAGGCCGCTGCATCTCCTAAAATTTCGGGGATACAGGTGGTATTAGATGCAATAACCGGAATGCCATGACCCATTGCCTCAAGTGGCGGAAGTCCAAACCCCTCATAAAGCGAGGGAAACACATATGCAAGCGAATTTGAGTACATACATGCAAGCTCATCGTCAGAGATATATCCGGTAAAATTCACATTATCGATACATTCATTTTTGACTATTTTCTTAATCTCACTGAGAAAATAGTCTTCTTTACATACAATGGTCAGGTGTATATTTTTAAGCTCGGGATTCTCCCGTGCCCGTTTAAACGCCCTAACAAGCCTTTCAATATTCTTGTGTGGATAGACGTTGCCAACATACAATAAATATGGCTCATTAATCGAGAATTTTTCCTTCACTGAAGCAAAATCCCTGCAATGAATATCGTTTTCATCTATCGCCTCATAAGTCACTACCACTTTTTCTTTTGGGACATGAAAATATTTCGCAAGCTCGCTTCTAGAGTAGTTTGAAACGGTAATAACCTTTTTTGATCTCTTTACCGCTGAACGAATAACTGTTTTGTACCCCCACTGCTTAAATTTGTATTTAAGGGGGCCTAATGTTGTTGCCTTTTTAGTTGGAAACCGCATGATAATAAGATCATGGATTGTTACCACAAAAGGCTTACGGTACATAAGCGGTACATTAAAATGCGGGAAATGAACCAGATCCAGAGCATGCTCATTTAGTACTCGCGGCATCTCTCTTTGTTCCTCAAGCGTATACCACTGAAAGTCAGCCAGTATTTTTTTGAATCGGCTACCTTGAGGAATGTATGCATCAAAATTCTCTTTCCTCAAAAAGATGTAGTATTCATTTTTCGTATCGATACGTTCAAGCGAGTGTATGAGACGTTCTGTATATCTTCCCAGCCCCTTGCCAAATGGACCATAGAAACGTGCATCAATGCCTATTTTCATATCATTTACTTATAATAAACTCTACTACCCACCCTCAGATCAATGTATTCTACCTGCTTCTTCCCCTCAATTTCTTTTCTTAAAATAAGATTTAATGCTTCCAGCTGACTTTCCACACTGCTTTCTAGATTAAAGTATACCGCTGGCCCTTCTTCTGTTTTTACATGAACTTCAAATGCATGCGAGGATGGAAGTTCAAAGTGTGATACCTTTTTCCCTGTTGCTTGCTCGTATTGCTCATCGATTTTTTTAATGAAATGGATAATACGAGGGGTTGTTGCTTCAGATCCAAGAGAAAGATCTTTCTCTTGCAAATTCCTTACAATAGGATAATCAGATGACTCTATTTCACCAAGAGTTGCATTACGTACCAAGAGGCCATCAGAAGAGAGAAAATACAGGCTACTATTTTGCTCCCACACACACACGATTTCTCGTTCTTTAACAACAACCCTTAATACATCGGGAAACTCCTTTTTAAATGATACTTGTGCTATGAGTGGATTATTATTAAGTAAGTCTTCTTTTACTTTTTCTTTATTGAACACAAAGATATTTCGTGCAGGAAATATAAGATATGAACGCCCGCTAAAAAGGTTCTCTACCGATTCCGTTATTTCTCCCTCAGTAACAACAGTGTTTTCTGAAACAATAATATTATGTATTTGGAAGAAACTGTAGTAAAACACAAAATAAAATACAGAAACAACAAGAAGTATTGAAACAACAAAATATGCCTTTTGATTAAGAAAAGAGTTGCTGCTAAATGAACGTCTCTTTCTTGTTTTATAGAGCGGTTTTTTGAACCTGTTTTTTTGTTTTTGCTCAAAAAGCTTCTTCCTGCTGTGTGTTCGTCTATTTTTTTGGGTAAACGCCATATATGGTTACTCTGGTTTTTTAAAATAGTAGCCTCTTTTCCTTCTTCTCATAGTCTCTACAATCCAGTTTAACCGATACTTAATACCTAACGGAAAGTCTTGCGCGTGCAATAAATCATACTGATACCCTCCAAACCCTCGCTTAAAATGACTGACTCCCGAAATAGGATGTGGCCTATCTTTGTCCGGTGAGACACCCCAGAAATTGTAGACTGTGCACCCTCGTTTTTTTGCCTCCTGCATTGCTTCCCATTGAATCAAATACGATGAAGGTATTTTTTGATGCTCAAGCGAATTAGCACCATGATGGTATGCTGCCATTTTTCCATAATACATAATTATCGCAGAACTAATAACGGTGTCTTGATACCGCGCGTTATACACGAGCACTTCGCTTTCCCTCCTAAACTGCTTCACCTGCTCTCTAAAGAATGAATCAGGATACGGCGTGAAATCATGCTTAAGCTTTGTTTGCTTATGAAGAGCAATAAACTCCTCGACCGCGCTGTCGTCAGTACTTTTTTCTACCACAACTCCTTCTTTTACTGCTCGCCTAATCAAATTTCTATTGGTTTTTCTCATACCTTCCATGATTTCTTCTTCCGATTGGGTCAAATCAACAAGCCACGTAGTTTCTGCAAGTGCATGCATTGGTGCATCGACTGCACCTTGGTCTTTAAAAAGAGTATCGTTTTTAATTGTATTTTTAATAAATGGACTCACTCGGACAAATGCGATTGATTCATTCTCCCCTCTCTTTTTGAGGTAATCAATAAATGTAGAGAAGTATTCTGACTTCCATTCGTTAAATACGGGGCCATACGGGCAGAAAAAATGACTTCCTCTCTTTGCCTCAACTACAATTATCTGTGCAATACCAACAAGCCTGTTTTCTTCGTAGACGCCTAGTCTAAACACTTTCTCCGAAAGTCCTTTGCATAGTTCACCATAGTTCCATGATTGCAAGAAGAGTTGATTCTTTGCTGACAAATTAAACGCCTCAAAGGTCTCTTTTTTTGTTATTTCCTTAGCTTCTATCATAGTGGGTTCTTTGAACAATAGTCTTTAACGATCTTAATTACTTTACTCATGTCACTACTAGACACGTCAGCATGACTGGGAAGATTTACTGACTCAGCTGCACGTTTTTCTGCATTAGGGCACATCCCTTGAGTATAGAACACTTTTTCAAAAGCAGTATCAGGAGGAGCAACGGCTACAGAATACCAATCGCCTAAAATGATATTATTTTCTTTTGCCACTTTTCTAAGCTCGTTTCCATTCTTTACTAACACAGTATACCTTAGAAAAATATGTTTTTCATCTACGTCTTCTCTGGGAAGAATAATACCCTCTACTTCTTTAAGCGCTTCTGAATAGTCTTGAGCTTTTTTTCTTCTGTCATTATTTATAGTATCAACAGAGGAGAATTGTTCCAAGATAAGACAGGCAAGCGCATTGGGCATTTTTTTAAAAATATCTTTTGGCATGACCGCACACTTTTCTGAATCAGTAAGTACAAGCGGAGTGATTCTCAGCTTCTTTGCTATGTACGCTAGAGCCTTGCCAAATGATACAACCGAGTACGTTTTCTTAATGAGATAAAAAAGTGGTGGATATACTAGATGCTTTGCAGTGGCCATTCTTCCAAACGATGGTACACTCTCTTGATACTCTCTGACTCTTTTAGAGATGGAATCATCCTTACATGACACAGCGCCACCCGAGACACCAGAAATAACTTTATCTCGTCCAAACGAGAAGATAGCCGCGTCTCCAAAAGAGCCTACTTTTTTGCCTTTATACTCTGCCCCCAATGCATGCGCGACATCCTCTATGATAATAAGATTATATCTCTTGACAATCTCTACTATGGCATCCATATCTGCCGGCTTGCCAAAAGTATGCTGCACAATAATAGCCTTTGTTTTTTCTGTGATATGCTTTTCTATTTGCTTTGGGTCAACATTGAAGTCATCTTGAATATCTACATATTTAGGATGTGCTGAGGCCCACAGTACTGCATTTGGTACAGAAACACACGTATATGCCTGGACCAATACTTCATCACCTTTTCCAATACCAAACGCCTTAAGCGCAAAATAAAGCGCCGCTCTTCCACTATCAAACCTAATGACATGAGGTACGTGCAAATACTCTTCTAATGAACGCTCCAGCGTATCTCCGCACGCTCCCTTTCTCCATGCACCCCACTTAAAGGGATTAAACAAAAAACCAAGGCATGTGCGCACCTGTCTTACTGTTATATTAGGAGATAGCGATGTAGTGATAACTTTTTTAGTCATGAAGACCCTTAAAAATCTTTTTTGCTCCCCTACCAAGGAACGCTACTGCAACGTTACCCTTCATTTTTCTTATGTCCCCTACAATGGTGGTCTGCTTTCCAATATGTACCCTGGAAGCCGATTTTCCCGCGCGAAGCATGCTCTTTTTAACAATCACTGCATAATTCTTCCCTATTAAGTACACGTCGTCAACCCCTTTAGAGAGCGTTTTTCCAATGTTACCATGGATTGCCGAGCTTTTATTCCCTAGCTCCAAAACATCGTCAAGCACTACTACTTTTTTGTATTGTGGATACGCTTGGTTCATTAGTTTTTTTGCCGCAACAATACTTTCTGGATTTAAATTGTAGGTATTATCAATGTACACTCTATTTTTTGCTGTAATCACTTCCATATTTTCATGAACCGGTCTAAGTTGTGACACACTCTTTTGTATGTTCTGATAGGGTACCCCAAGTTTTAGTGCAGTTACTATTGCCGCAAGAAGATTTTGGACAGTATGCTCACCAATAAGTTTTGTTGAAAATTGATGTATGGCACCTTTATAAATTACACTAAACGTTGTTCCTTTTGCCCCAATATCACTCTTCTTAAGTGTTAAATCAGCCCGTGTCTTCATAGAATAATATGATGTTTTTTTCTTGATTTTTGACCCTATTAACCTACAGTATTTATTGTCCTTATTTAAAATGACCTGTCCTTTTTTTGGCACTGCAAAGGCAAGTTCTGCTTTGGCACTGACAATGTTCTTCATTGATTTAAACAGTGCAATATGCTGCTCGTTTATTGCAGTGATTATTCCAATAGTTGGTTTAACGATTGAACAAATCTTTTTTATTTCTCCCTTTTTGTAGGCGCCCATCTCTACAATAAATATTTCATGATCACTGGTTAGCTTTTCAAGTACGGTACGAGCAACACCAACCTCAGTATTTACGTGTTCTTCAGTTTTAAGCGTGTTAAACTGATCCTTTAGAATTCCATATAAAAACTCTTTGACACTGGTTTTGCCATAACTCCCCGTAACACCAATGACTATAAGGTTCTTGCATTTGTCTCGCTTTTCTGTTGCCTTTTTGAATATTCGTTTTTTTAAGAATACACTCATTGGGTGAATGGCAAGTACTGCAGTAAAAACAAAAATGGGAGACCACGTCTGGAACATAAGCAACGTAACATCCATATAGTGCAAGAGAAATGAGTAACTAAAAATGACAATAATCAGCATAAGCAGTATCGCAATAGCAAGGGTCAAAATAGCTCTGGATGTGATCCCTGGAAGTCGTAACTGTTTTTTTCTTATTTTTTGCATTATTGAGTACGTTTGTGCAAAGACATAGAATGCAAAGAGCAAAACAGGAGAGGCGGCTATTTCGGCAGGAATAGATTTATTTTGAGAGAGGTAGGATATAATAAGCACAATTGCCAAGAAAATGAAGAAAAAGAAAATCAGAAATAATCGCTTTTTTATAAGCTCTCGCCCCTCAGTTGAGGAAAAATACTCTTTAAGTCTATCAACTCGATATTCCTTTAATTGTGCAAGATACGTCCAAAACAAAAGATCAACTACAATAAGTCCTGTTGCGAGCACATATATGCATATAAGAACAAATATCATGGACGTGAAACAAAATGCATAATTATTCTATAGAGCCTCTTTGGCACATCTCTATGAAGACCATGTCTACCCCCCTGAATCAATTCAACCATTGATCCCTTTATTTTTGAATGAATAACTTCCGCGTCTGACACGGGCACATACGAATCGTTTGTTCCCCAGACAATGAGTGTTGGCAATGCAATAGTGCCAAGCAAGTCAGTAAGATCCTCATCAATTACATTTTTAAACGTATCCTTCATAACTCCACGCGTTGCAACATAGTCCTGTTCTCTGAGAGCTTTATACAACAACTTCCTTGAAAAAGTAAAAAATTTATTGAGAACCGGGAGTTCAAAGAGCGCTCTTCCATATTTTGCAAGAAAGTTTCCAACGCGCTGCTTGAGGCTTTTTGTATGCTTAACGCCTGCAGATGCAACAAGGATAAGCGCTGATACCTTCTCTGGATATCTAACTGCGAGTTTAATTGCGATTCGCCCGCCAAAAGAGTGTCCAATAAGTACTGCTTTTTGAATATGTATATACTTAAAAAAGTCCAAAACAAAATGGACATAATCAGAAACAGTCCAAGACACTGGTGGATCGTCACTTTTGCCAAACCCCGGAAGATCTGGAATAATAAACTGAACATTTTTTGTATCGCATTCCTTCAAAAACTGCTTCCACGTGTCTGACGAGCCTCCCCAACCATGCAGCACCACAATAGGCGAACCTTCGCCACAGGTTTTATAGGTCACTCTAATGCCTTGAACAATTATTCTGTGCTCTTGTATCTGCATGTAGTGCGTTTAATCCTTACCGGTAATTATAAACAATAATGGCTATAATTCATAGCATATTCATGAGGGTTTCACTCTAAAAGACTTGTCTCACGAGAAACGTATGTAAAACAAGCTAGTGATTATTTTGTCTTTTGTGTTGGCTCAATTTTTTCTTGACCAGACATATATCCTTGGAGAACTTGCGGAATACCTATAGTTCCATCTTTGTTCTGGTAGTTCTCCATTATTGCAGCGAGAATCCGAGGGAATGCAGCTGCAGTACTGTTCATCATGTGTGCGAAGTACTTCTTGTTGTCTTCATCTTTGTAGCGAATATTGAGTCGTCTCGACTGAAACGTTGTTGTGTTTGTTGCGGAAACAAGTTCTCTGAACCGATTTTGACTTGGGAACCATGCTTCTAAATCGTATGTTTTTGCTGCTTTGTGATTTATGTCTCCCAGAGATAAATTAACCTTCTGATAGTGCAGTTCCAGTCTTTGTAAGATCTCTTCTGCAAGTGCAACTAACTCCTCAAACTCCTTCCAGGAATCCTCTTCAGTCGTTATCTTAAACATTTCTACCTTCTCAAACTGATGCACTCTAATGAGACCCTTGGTGTCTTTACCATACGCTCCTGCCTCTCTTCTATAACAGGAGGAAAAGGCCACATATTTTTTAGGAAGATCTTTCTTGTCGAGTATCTCATTCATATGATACCCGGCAACAGATGCTTCTGATGTTCCGATTAAGTACAAATTATCTTCGTCTGGATTTACCGCATAAATTTCATTTTTTTCAGCAGGAAAAAACCCTGAGCCTTCAAGTACAGTGTCACGCACAAGCACCGGTACCATAAGCGGCGTAAAGCCTTTTTTGGTAAGAAAATCAAGCAAGTACTGAATAAGTGCAAATTCCAATCGTACCAGATCATTTTTAAGAAAGTAGAATCGATTTCCTGACAGTGCTGCAGCTCTTTTCTGTTCAAAAAGATCTAACCTTTCACCAAGCGTTGTGTGATCTAAGACCTCAAACTCAAATAATGGCTGCTCTCCCCACGTCGTTTCCACTGCACTATCATTCTCATTTAGTCCTTTAGGAACAGAAGGATGGGAAATATTAGGCACCTCAAGCATACGCTCCTTGTACCTTTTTTTAATTTCTTTAAGCTTGGGCTCAAACTCTTTTATGCGCTCTGAAACAGCTTTCATCTCAATGAGTTTTTGCTGTTTTCCCTTCCCATCCTCTACATTACCAATTTCTTTTGAGAATGCATTTTGCTTGGCTCTTAGCTCATCTATTTTAGATGCAAGCTCTCGCTTTTCCTTATCAGTCTCCAATATCTCGTCAACAATTCCTGGTTTAAGCCCTCGTTTCCTTAATTCCTCCCGAACGCGACTCTTCTCTTTGCGAATAAGATTAATATCAATCATTTCTCTAATTTAATACTTACCTTTCAATAGATGACACAAAATACATTTTCTTGGAAGAGATTATTTTTTTGTCTTTGATTTTTTAGCAGTCTTTTTCTTTGTACTCTTTGCTTTTGCAGTCTTTTTTGTAGCTGTCTTTGCTACTGCTTTTTGTACAGGCTGCTTAACAATTCCTTTTTTCTTGTTTATATAATGTACGTACATTATTCCGATACCCCAGATTAGAATAAGTGCTTTAAAGATCCAGCCGAGAAAAGGAATAATCATAAGAACAAAGATGATTACCACACCAATAACTGAGGCTAAATAGAGAGAGTGAGGTTTCTTTTTTGAAAGTGACCCTAAGATAAGCCTTCCAATGTGAACAGCAACCACGACTTTTGCCAGATATAAAAGAATAAGGTAGAAACCAAGCAGAATCATAGAAAGCGGGAACCCTATGATAGTAATGGCAAGAAACAAGATAACAACCGGTGCAAGGATACAGATAAGTAAGCCATACCCAAAACTCTTACCATACGCACCTTTGAAAGTCTCATGTAGCTCTTCTGACTTTCTCTTAAATACTGCAACAAAGACCAGCGCAACAACAAGTAGACCTAAGAAACTCACAACACCCTTCAGGAATGCAAAGAATGAAAAAGCTGCTAAGCCTTCCTTCCCATTGTTCTTTGTTTGTACTTGATTTTTCTCGGCTGTGGGCATTGGCGTAAACTGTGTTTTCCCACCAACTTTTGCATCATTTTCTATGAGTGCTTTTTGACTTGCTTTATACTCAAGGTTGTCATGAATTTGCGCCTTATTTTGTATGCGTAGCGCATCGGCCTCGTTGCTGTTATTAACATTGAGATAAGCACTCCCTTTTATTTCTGAACCAACATTTAAATCACCTGCACCTGCGACTAAATTTTTACCAATTTCACCCATAACATCTGCAGTCCCCGCTCCTAAGAAAAGATCGGTTCCTGTTTTAAAGCTTGGGTTTGTTGTAATCATTCCACCTGCAAGGTAGGTACTTCCACCGACTGTGCCAGAAACGTCAACGGTGCCGCCTGCTGCAAATAAGTCGTTTTCAACGTTTCCGTTTATATTCACTGACGATGCTCCTGTATATAGTGTGCCTTTAATAGTGCCATCCACTGTGACACTTGTTGCAGCAGCAAAAACATTGCCTTCGACCGTTCCTTCAATGTACACATTTTGTGCAGAAACGTAGAGATCCTCTTGCAACGTTTGACCTTGTTCAAGTCGATACGTTTGCTCACTGTATGTTGCACCTAATGCCGTAAGCGGCACGCACAGTGCAACGAAACTGACAATAAAAAACGTAAGTAGTTTTTTCATATGTATTTTTTTATTAGTTGAGACACAAAATGTTGTTGCAATACAAGATTTTGTGTCTTTACTTTTAATTATTATTTTTCTAAATACTTTTTTAGTTTCCTAAATGCAATTCCTCTGTGGCTGATAGCGTTTTTTTCTTCTCCCATCATCTCTGCAAATGTTTTTTCTTCTTCTGGGACGTAGAAAATGGGATCGTATCCAAAGCCTTTCTGTGCAAGCTGTTTTTTCTCTTCCGCGATAATACCTCGAATTTTTCCTTCAAAAGACACGTGTTCTTTTGTGTCCGGATAATACAGTGTTGTCACTAAACGAAAATCAGCTCCTCTTTCATTATAGGGTATTTTTTCTAATTCTTGAAGTAATTTTTCCATACGTTCTTCATCTGAGTTTGCATACCTACTACTATAGACACCCGGTCTCCCCTCTAAAACATCCACAAATAGTCCTGCGTCGTCAGCAACTGCAGGAAGTCCGCTCAAGTCACCATAAAACTGTGCTTTTTGTAGTGAATTTTCTTTGAGCGTGTCCCCCGTTTCCTCACATTCCTCAGTAATACCTACATCATTTAGACTCACAAATTCTACGGGAAGTTCACTAAAAAACTCTTGGTACTCTTTTACTTTTCCGGGATTTCCGGTTGCTACGAGAATTTTCATAGATTATCTTTGTCAACAAATAAAGTATTATTTCTATCACATTTCAAGAATCGCGATTTATACTGATTTTTTTTATATGGTTTTAATTTCTTTATTATAACACATAATCCACATTTTTCTAAAAAAGATTCAAGCTTATCGATAAAAAACTCTTGATCATAGCCAAGACAAATTGTGTTTGGTCTTTCTTCAAGAATAATTTTGTACGGATCATCAAGATAGCCAAGCCGTGCATGGTCAACGAAAAGAATTTTCTCTACCTCATGAAGACGCTTTTCTTCAGAGTTAAGGGGAGTTCGCTTGAGCTTGCTCACAGTCTTGTCCCGTGCAATCACCACAACTAAATAATCCCCATATTTTCTCGCTTGCCTAAAAAAATCAAGGTGTCCGGGATGCAGAATATCAAATGTGCCAAACACCATTACTTTATCCATACCCCTTTGTTTTTACCGTATTTGTTTCGGTCAATTATTTTTTGACGCTTAACAGGGTTTTTGTAATTTCTAATGCTGTGAAATCCATGATGCGTCATCCACCAATCATGTCGCTCGTTAAAAACTTTTAGCTTTCTTTTAAGCCAAAATTTCCATGGAAAAAGGTTGAAAGCAAGCTTTCGCCACGTATGTATCGGTTCACCTCGTCCATGTCTGGCAATGGTAAATATAACATCTCCATACTCTAGCCCCACTTCCTTTTTACCTTTTACTGTTACTACAGCTTCCAAAAACTCCAAAAACTCGTCAAAAAAATCTCTGAACTTTTGCTTAACCGTAAATGGACGGCACTGCCATTCCTGACAGAGTCTGTACGTTTCATCAAAAAGATCAGACATTGGAGATTATTATTAAAGACACAATTCATCAGAAATATCAGTCATTGCCGAAAGTCCGATTTCAAGAAATTCATCTAAAGGTACACCAAAGTCCTCACATGTCTTAATCGCATCTCGACGTGCTCCTTTCGCAAAGGATTTATCTTTAAATTTTTTCTTAAGCGACTTGGGTTCAACACTTGCAAGCTTCTTGTCCGGTCTCACTAGTGCCGTAGTAACAATAAGACCGGTTAGTGGATCAACGGCAAATATTACTTTTTTTATAAGCGTATCACGCGGCTCCCCCGTTTTATCATTATGTGCCTTGATTGCACCCGTAATACTACCCGCGATTCCTTTTTTTGTAAGTTCCTCAGCAATAAGCACCCCTTGCTTTGATGGATCATCTATAGCTTCCTTCATTTCCATATCTGCATCATGCAAGAGTCCAGCAAGTCCCCAAGCTTCTTCATTTTGACCCAGTTTTTTTGCAAGCGCACGCATGATTGCTTCTGTTGCAAGCATGTGTTTAATAGAGTTTTCAGTTTTAACTTTTTCATTAATCAGCACGATTGCTTCATCTCGAGTAATGCCTGGATCGATATTGTCATCTTCGTTAGCGATTACGCTTTCTTTTTTTTGCACAGCGTTGCTATTTGAGTCTTCCTTGCCATCCTTTGGTTTCATCGTTGGAAATAAAATAACTTCCCTTAAGCTATGTGAATCGGTAAGAAGCGTCACTAATCTATCAACACCCATGCCCCATCCCGCAGTTGGTGGAAGACCATATTCGAGTGATTTTACAAACTCATAGTCAATAAACTGTGCTTCTTCATCACCCTGTTCACGAAGCTTTTGCTGCTTTTCAAATCTCTCAAGCTGATCCTTGGGATCATTGAGTTCTGAGTATGCTTTGAGTATTTCAAATCCATTTATCAGAAGTTGAAAACGCTCCACTAACTCAGGATTCTCCTCAGACTTCTTTGCGAGTGGCTCAAGTTCAATCGGATGGTCAATGACAAAACACGGCTGGATAAGCTTTGGACGCACGGCATCTTTGTATAAGTCATCCACCAATTTTGCATATCCCGCTTTTTTGTCCACTGCAAAACCTCTTTCAGCAATTGCTTCTTTAAGCACTGCTTCATCCCTTGTTTTAAGAATATTTATTCCGGTCTCGGCAAGAATAAGTTCATGAAATCTATGACGCGCGAATGGAGGTTTAAAGTTCAGTTCTTGTTCTTCATAGAGTACACTCTCTGTTCCAAGCACATTTTTAACAACGGTTGAGATCATGCGCTCAGTAAACTCCATAAGTTCTGTATAGTCTTTATACGCCCAATAAAACTCAAGCGATGTAAACTCTGGGTTGTGTTCTCTATCTACTCCCTCATTTCTAAACTGCCTTCCAATTTCAAAAACTTTGTCAAAACCTCCTACAACAAGACGCTTGAGGTAGAGTTCGGGAGCTATGCGCAGGTACATATCAATATCGTATGCATTGTGATGCGTAATGAAGGGTTTTGCGGTAGCGCCGCCTGGAGTCACTTGCAATACTGGTGTTTCCACTTCAATAAAACCTTCATTCTCCAAATATTTTCTAAATTCTTGGATGATTTTTGAGCGAATGAAAAATGTTTGCTTTACCTTCTTGTTTGAGATTAAATCTAATTCACGCGACCGGTACCTCTCATCAATATCTTTAAGGCCATGCCATTTTTCAGGAAGAGGTCTCAGTGATTTTGTGAGTATGTTAAAATCCTTCACAAAAAGTGTTTGTTCACCTCGTTTAGTGAGAAATAACGTGCCTGTTGCCTCAATAAAATCGCCAACATCAAAAAGCTTCAACTCAGCATACTTATCTGCACCGATATCCTTTTTTGAGAAAAATAACTGAAAACAGGCTGATTCGCATTTATTTGTATCAATATACACATCACTACCATCATCGATAGTCATAAAGCACGACCCACCATGGAGTCTCAGAAGCTTAATCCTCCCCGCAAGTGATATTTCCTTGTCCCCTAGTTTATCAAAATAGAGTGACGCTTCAGCGCACGAGGTATCTCTCCTAGTTTTTGAAGGAAACGGATTGATTGATTTCTCTTTGAACGCATGAAGCTTTTCTTCCCTACGCTCTAGTAACTCGTCTTGTTCGCTCATAGTGACATATTAGATGCTAAAATCTCGTAATGAGCTTATTTTAGCAGGAAAAATGGGGCATGTAAAATATACTCAAAAAAAAACGAGGTCTTTTTTAAACCCCGCTTTAACGTGACTAATGTGTCGTTATGACACGTTAGTGATGGTATATTTTTGGACACCGCCGGGGGTCTCTACATCGACAGAATCGCCCTTTTTCTTGCCGACAAACGCTTTACCAATAGGTGATTCGTTTGAAAGTCTTCCTTTGAGCGGATCTGCCTCCCCCGAGCCGACTATAGTGTATTCCTTTTTTTCACCACCTGCGTCCTTAATAGCAATAGTTGATCCAAGGCCAGCGGTTCCAGTGTTGTTTTTATTTTTAGTAATAACTTTTGCGTTCTTAACAATACCCCTCAGTTCTAGGACCTTACCTTCAACAAATGCCTGCTCTTCTTTGGCTTCAGAATACTCCGCATTTTCAGAGATATCCCCTTGTTCAAGGGCAACTTTAATACGCTTGGCCACCTGTTTACGGCGGACATTTTCTAGATAATCGAGTTCTTCTTTTACACGCTCAAGTCCCTCTTTGGTGTAGTAATTTTTTTTCATAATTCAGTGTGTTTTTTTAAACGGATTGTATACGAATGTATACAATTTTTATTAATTTGTCAAGAATATTATTGTCCACACGCACGAGCAAGTATAACACAATTTTCTAAAAGCTTGGATACAGTAATGGGTCCGATTCCTCCCGGAACTGGGGATACTAGCCTTGCTTTCTTTGATACCTCTTCGTAACATACATCACCAACGATTACTCCTTTTGTAAATGATGCACCGGTATCAATAATAACCGCATTGTCTTTCACCATATCACCTGAAATAAGATTAGGTCTCCCAACACCTGAAACAAGAATGTCAGCTTTTCTTGTAAATGAAGCTAAGTCTACTGTTTTACTATGGCATACGGTCACCGTTGCTGAACGTGCAGTTAAAATGATGCTGAGCGGCTTTCCAACAAGCTCTCCTCTCCCAACAATCACTATGTCTTTCCCCTCTACTAAAACATTTTCTTGGTCCAATGCATACTCGATTGCCGCCGCAGTTGGTGGTTTGATACGTGACGTACCAGTCATTAACTTCCCAAGATTGATACTCGTTAAACAATCAACGTCCTTGCACGGATCTACCATATCAAGAATACCTCTTTTGTCTATATGTTTTGGTAATGGCAATTGTACGATAAGGCCTGTAATGCTTGGATTATCTTGAATCTCTTGCACGCTTTGTAATAACTTCTTCTCAGAAATATCTTCCTTGAAATGGAAAAGTTCAAAATTGATCCCTACGTTTGATGCTTGCTTTTTCTTTTTGTTTACAAAGTTTAGCGACGCCTCGTTATCGCCGACAAGAACCACCGCAAGAGTAATACTAATGCCCTCGGCTTGCAACGCTTCAACATCACGTTCAACACCGTGCAATACTTCTTTCGCTAACTTTTTCCCATCAATATCCATAATGCATTATCCAAGATAGTAAATAAGATCTTCGATCGTGATTATTTTTAATGCGTGGTCACTGGCAAGTTGAAGAAGTGCATCTCGCCTTGCCATTGAACCGTCAACTGATAATATCTCGCAGATAGCAGCAGCTTCGTTTTTGTTTGCAAGTTTTGTAAGATCAATCGCTGCCTCAGTGTGACCTGGCCTGGTGCATACGCCACCTTCATTCGCCCTAAGCGGAAATATATGCCCCGGATAGACAAAATCTTCTGGACCAGCATTTTTTTCTGATAACATCTTTAAGGTGTGTGCTCTGTCAGACGCGGAAATACCGGTTGTCGTCTTTTCTTTTGCGTCCAAGCTTACTGTAAATGCTGTTTGTAGTTTTTCTGTATTACTTTCCACCATTTGTGGAAGCATTAATCTTTGCACAAATTTGTTGCTCAAAGGAGCACATATAAGTCCACGCCCAAAGGTAAGCATGAAATTGACCTTCTCAGGAGTAATGTCCTCCGCAGCACAAACCAAATCACCCTCGTTCTCTCTATCCTTGTCATCAACAACAACAATAGTTTCTCCTTTAGCAAACGCATCTACCGCTTCGGGGATTGTATTCATGGTGTATTCATGGATGTATCACTATTTTCAAAATACCACTGTAAGATTTCATTTGCAACAGGAACCGCAACGTCTTGGCCTCCACCACCACCTTCGATTATTACTGCTATTGCTATTGTCGGATTCTCATAGGGTGCAAATGCAGTAAACCATGCATGTGTTTTCGTATTATTTGCAAACTGAGCAGTGCCTGTTTTTCCCGCTACTGGGACTGGTAACCCTTGAAGTTCCTTTGCTGAGCCACTGAGCACCGTCTCACGCATTGCTTTTTTTACAATAGCAACGTTTCCCTTATTAACCACGTTTTCCTTTACGCTATTTGGTTGAAATTCATGAACGGTGTTGTCTTCCGGATTGTATGTTTTTTTAAGTATTTTTGGTGTATACATCGTGCCACCATTTGCGATTGCTGCGGTAAACACTGCTGCCTGAAGCGGGGTAATAAGTAGATCACCCTGGCCTATCGCTAAATGATAGGTATCACCCAGATACCATGTTTCCTTTTTTACTTCTTCCTTCCACTCAGTCGTTGGGATAAGCCCTGTTGATTCACCCGGCAGATCTATTCCTGTTTTTGACCCAAATGAAAAAAGCTCGTAGTATTCACGTATTTTATCCGCACCAAGCCCCTCAAAATCTTCAAAACCACCACCCACATAATAGAAGAAAATATCAGACGATTTAGCTATTGCATTATACACGTTCATTGGACCAAGCCCTGAAAGGTTCCAACTGACAAATTGATATACAATGTCCGGATTATACTTATTTGGAACTAAGATTTTACCTTCATCCAAAATTGTTGTATTGTCCGTTATCACTCCTTCCTCAAGACCGGCAAGAGCCATGACAGGTTTTACAATTGACCCAGGGGGATACACTCCGTTAAGCGCCCGGTTAACGAGTGGTTTATTTTCATCTTCAAGAAGAGTATTGTAATCTTCTGAGGAAATACCTCTGGTAAACAAATTGTTATCGTATGAAGGTATTGTTACAAAAAAGTATACCTCTCCTGTTTGGGGGTTGATTCCCACTGCAGATGCTTTTGAAGATCCATGTTCACGCGCCTTTTCAACCAATGTTTCACGTACAAACATCTGGAGGTCTTTATCAATAGAAAGAACAATATCGTGCCCTGGTTTTGGATCTTGAGTTGCTAGAACCTTTTTAACCTTACCATGCGAGTCAACTTCAACCTGCCTTTTACCATACGTTCCTCTGAGCACATCCTCGTACGAAAGCTCTAGTCCCGCCTTTCCTACAAGATCATTGGGTAAATATGCCTCATTGGTACGCTCTCGCTCTCTCACTTCTTTTTCATTGATTCTACCAATGTACCCAAGGACATGAGAAAAATCTTCTGGATATGAATAATTTCTAATAGGAATTTTCTCGATTGTGATTCCCGGTAAGTTATAGAGTTCTGATTCGATAAGAAGCGCACTATCTCTTTCAACATTCTCTGCCAAGGTTACTGGTATATATGATCCATAATTCAACTCTTTTACGACTGATTCAAAGTGTTGATCATTAAGATCAATGTACGATTTAAGCACTTCTTTAATGTCGTTAATTTTTGCATCATCGCTCTTTTGAGGAAAATCAGCTGGAACAATAGCTACATCAAACTGGGGAAGATTATTAACTAGGAGAGCCTTGTTCCTATCATAAATAACCCCACGTGGTGCTTTAACTATTTGAATACGATATCGATTTTTATTTGCCTCGCTTTCAAATGTCTTACCAAGAACTACTTGCAATTGAAACAGTCTTCCCATTAATACAACGATCAAAATACTGACAAATGCAAAGAGCCATTTCATTTTAACTAAATTAAAAAGTGGGCGAATTTTATGTGGCTCTGCCGCCCCTGTATCAACGAGGGTTTCCTCCCATTCATGCCCGTATTTTCTCTCTAACTTTTCATCCCTTCCCGTAAAACGATTATCATGATACTCAAACGGATCCGGATGATATGGTGCTTTCATGAAATAAATGAGTTACTTCTATATTCTCGTTTGTCAAAATACATATTAAAAAAGAGTATACCCTTAACGACTAAAAAGAGAACGAGTGTATTAAGGATCGCTGAAATAAAAACATCAACAATACCCTCGAAGGTAAGGATGGGTTTAAGGCCCACCACACCAACAACATGCAGTCCATAAAGAAACACATACTGCAAGAGTGCAAAGCCGATAGTTGCGATAAATGACAGCGCAACTTTGGCAAAAATAGTACTGTGTTCTAAAAAGATTTTTAAAATCAAGGTTGATAGAAACACCACTAAAAGTAAGAGTAGCGTTATGTGCCCAAAGAACAACTCAGAGTGCATGTCTAGCACAAGACCTGATGCAAGCGCACAAAAATATGCGTTGCGCGTGTCTTTAGTAATGATTAAGGCAAGCAGCATAACAAGAACAATACTCACCGTAGCACCAAAAATATAAAAAGAAGAAAAGAAAGAAAGTTGAATAAATGCAAGTAACACAGCAAGCGCACAATAAAAATATGTCTTCATAACTATTTAACGATAAAAACCATCTCGATTGCTTTAAAATCTCCAAGAGGACTTACCTTTGCCTCCTTAAAAAGCTCATTATCATGAGCTTTGATTTCTGCAATCTCGCCAATAAGCAGCCCCTTTGGCATGCCTTTTTCCATTCCTGCCGTTACCACCCGTTCACCACTTTTTACGTCTTTATCCTGGGGGATAGTTGACATGGTAAGCGCCAAACCATGTTCCCCGTTTAGTACGCCCGTTGCTCTGGAATCTTGTGTGATTCCAACAACTGAGCTATTTGAATCGGTAAGAAGCAACACTGAAGAAGATCTGTCGTCCGCTTTAACAATTTTACCAAGCATTGCTCCACTCGAGTCAATAACAGGCCTGCCGATCTGAACACCATCTTTTACCCCTTTATCAACGTTTAACGACTGCACTAAACTGGTTGGATCAAGACCAACAACAAGTGCTGGAATCGTCTCAACCGGTTCGTTTTTTGCAAATCCTATTTGCTTTCTGAGGAGTTCATTTTCACGTTCAACTTCCTTTAAATGAGCCATTTCGCTTTCTAACTCCCCCACCTTTTTCTCAAGTGTAGTGTTTTCTTCAGCAACACTTTTTAGAGAACCAATCAAAGAAAGTGATCCAGAGATATTTTGCGCTTTAACGAAAAGAAAGTTTTGGACAGGGCTTGCCGTGCTCACAATAAAGCTTTCGACTGGGCGCAAGACTCCTACAACATGTAGCACAAATAGGGCAACCACAACGGAAACGCTTATAATGAGTGGTGTTAATTTATCATCCCCTATCCGGGTCATACATTTCTTACTTAAGTTTTGTCTCGTATTCACGGGAGACAATGACATCCTTAAGCATGTCTAAATCTTCAAGAACCATTCCCGTACCTCTTACCACACAGGTGAGAGGATCATTTGCACGATGAACGGGCATAAGTGTTTTTTCATGAATAAGTTGGTCAATTCCTCGGAGAAGTGAACCACCGCCTGCAAGGATTATTCCTCTCTCCATAATATCCGCAATAAGTTCTGGAGGAGTTTCTTCCAACGTCAGTTTAATATTAGTAACAATCGTTTTCACGGAGCGCTTAAGCGCCTCACGCGCTTGCTCATCATTTATGGTAATCTCTTTGGGAAGCCCGGAAACTAAATCTCTTCCACGCATTTTGGTCTCAATTCTCTCTTGAAGTTCGTATGTTGAACCAATAGCGATTTTTATTTCTTCGGCTGTTTTTTCACCGAGCAGAAGATTAAACTCGTCTCTGGCATATCTAATTATATCACTATTCATTTCATCACCGGCAACGCGGAGTGAACGAGACGTTACCGCACCACCCAAAGAGAGTACCGCAATTTCAGAAGTACCGCCACCAATATCAACGATCATACTTCCGGTGGCATCTTGTACGGGAAGTCTGGTGCCAATCGCTGCCGCTATTGGTTCTTCTATAAGGAATACCTGCCTCGCCCCGGCACCAAGCGCAGCATCTTCAACTGCCTTTTTTTCCACCTCAGTAACGCCAAGAGGAATTCCAATAACCACGCGCGGACGGGGGAACAGGCTAAACCCTTCACGATGAACCTTCTCAATAAAATATTTAAGCATCTGCTCAGTAACTTCATAGTCAGAAACAACACCATCTATAAGCGGTCTAATCGCGACAATATGAGAAGGAGTTTTACCAACCATTTTCTTTGCTTCCTCACCAATGGCAAGCACTTGACCAGTTCTTTTGTTCACCGCAACAACCGAAGGTTCGTTAATAACAATTCCTTTGTCCTTTACATAGACAAGAGTGTTTGCAGTTCCCAGATCAATGCCAATATCCTTTGAGAAACGACCTAATATATTGTTAATAATTGCCATGAATAAAAATATGGTTAAAAAAGATGGCGCTTCTATCATACGTCATCTTTTTTCTTTATTCAAGCTATAATTTTGTGTTTTTTAGCGATAATACTCCTTGATTTTTACTGCTGCATCTGCACTACTAGCTCTCCCCTGCTTGTCAACAAAATCAAGACCCGCGCCATCTCTTCTTGTAACCTCGACGTGTGGATCACCACTGCCCATCGATTTTTTACCAACTACTACTCGAATATGCATACCATAGAGATCTGCGTCAGCAAATTTTTCTCCTGGAGACACGCTATCCCTATCATCATACAATACTTCCAGTCCTTCTTTTTTGAACAATTCATATGTTTCATCTGCGATTTCTTTTATAGTATCTCCTTCTTTTCCCGAAAGAGCAAGCAAATGTACCTGATATGGCGTTACTTCTTTTGGCCAAATTACGCCATTATCATCATGCGAAACCTCAACAATAGTCCCCATAACCCGTGAGGGACCAATGCCGTAACAACCCATGTGTACTTCTTTTAACGTTCCATCTTTATCTTGTACTTTAAAATCAAACGCATCTGAATAGCGTGTTTTGAGCTTAAAGATATTACCCACCTCAATTGCCTTTTTCTCCTCTCTTTTAGCACCACATCCAGGACATGCGTTTTCCTCTATAATTTCCTTATTTTGATTTCTGCCACATTTTTCGCACACAAATATTATATCCTCACCATATTTGGTTACTACCTGGAATTCATGTGAATATTTGGAAAATGCCCCACCAGAAGCTTCAACAAGAAGAGCATCAAGCCCGAGACGTTTAAAAATACGCTCATACGCTCCTAAAACATCGTCGTAATAGCGGCTCAAATCTTCTTCACTAATATGAAAACTATAGAGATCCTTCATGCTAAACTCTCTTCCTCTAAGAAGGCCTGACTTTGCGCGACGTTCGTTTCTAAACTTATCTTGAATTTGATACACTGCCTTTGGAAGATCCTTGTATGATTGAATAAACTTTTTACCCAAAGGGGTTACTACTTCTTCATGAGTCCATCCTAGGCCAAGATCTTTGTCGCCACGACCAACAAACTGAAACATCACTTCTGTTTCTGATTCCCACCTCCCTGTCTTAGCCCACGGTGCTTTTGGATGAAGTGCAGGCATATAGATTTCTTGCCCGTGCACTGCGTTCATTTCTTCCCTGATGACGTTTTTTACCTTTTCGTGAACTCTATGCCCTAAAGGCAAAAAAGAATAGACACCGGCCTGAAGCTTATCTATGTATCCAGCTTTAATAAGAAGCTGAGCATTAATGCTCGTTTCCTCTTTTGGAATTTCTTTTATTGTTTTAGAGAATAGATTTGATTGCCTCATGAAAATATCCCTTTGATTGACTCCCAAAAATTAAAAAATATATCTTTGAATTTTATCACATCCCTAAACGTTACTACAACCATAAGCAGCATAAGTACCGTAAATCCGATTAAATGGACCATGTTCTCCGTTTTCTTGTTCATGGGCTTTCTCCGTATCTTCTCTACCGTTGCAAAGAGGAGTCTGCCACCATCGAGTGCGGGGATGGGTAAAATGTTTATTATCGCTAAATTGACACTGAGCAGTGCGGTAAACTGAAGCAAGTAGGGAATCCCCATCTTTGCCGCCTGATTAGTCATAACAGCGATACCAACAGGCCCTGCAACATCAAGCGACGCCTTTTCACCCACAAGCAAGTTTTTTATGATTTCTGCAAATGTGACTACTATAGTTATGGTTAAACTCAGTGTGGCAACAATGCCCTTCCAAATCGATTCAAAAAATGGATACGACACGATTGCTGTTCTCACCAGTGCCACACCAGTTGCTCCCTCGTCTTCTGGGTATTCAGTGCGCGGAGTTAGCGTTTTATCCAGTATTTTGTCTCCTCGCTTGAGAGTTACTGTTGTTTCCACTCCCTTGTTTTCATTTATGTATTGCTGAACATCGGTTACTGTCTGAATCTCATGCCCGGAGATGGTGAGAATTTGATCGCCAATCTGGATATCATTTTCTTTTGCAGGAGAACCGTCTGTTACTTCCAAGACTTGCACTTTTGGATCTCTTAGTTCGCCGTTTTGATAGTCATCAGAAATTGCGGTTGGAAGACCAATTTTAAAGCCAATAGAAAGCAGTACTGCTGCGAGCACCATATTCATAGAAACACCAGCGATCAAAACGAGTACCTTTTTCCAATATTTGAGTGATGCAAAGCTTCGTGGATCTTTTTTGTCGTCACCGTCTTCACCAAGTATTTTAACAAACCCTCCAAGTGGGATAAGGTTTAACGAGTACCTGGTCTCCCCTTTTTTAACACTAAAAAGACGTGGTGGAAACCCAATACCAAACTCTTCAATCTTCGCTCCAGCTTTTTTTGCAACAATGAAATGCCCAAGTTCATGGACTAAAACCAAAAGCCCAAGGATTAATACAAATATAATAATAGTAGTCATGTGTGCTTTCTGCTTTCCTTAATTACTGATTATACGGTCATTATCTCTTGCTCTTTCTTTTCTCCTATCTCTTTAATCTTGTCGTTATAGTCACTCACTACGGCGTTTAACTCTTCCTCTGCTTTGTACTTTTCATCTTCTGTTATCTCGCTGTTCCCTTCTGCTGCTTTTATCTTCTTCCAGGCCTCTTCTCGTACATTACGAATACTTATTCGGGCTTCCTCAAGCTTTTGGTTTAATACGGAAACGAGTTCTTTTCTTCTCTCTTCTGTGAGTGCTGGAATTTGAACACGGAGTATTTTGCCATCATTAATTGGAGAAATGCCAAGATCGGACTCACTAACCGCTTTTTCAATTTCTTTAAGAATATTCTTGTCAAATGGGTCAATAACAATAAGCTGCGCCTCTGGTGTAGAAATAGTCGCCAGCTGCATAAGCGGCGTAACAGTACCATAACTTGACACAGAAATATTTTCAACCAGAGAAGTGTGTGCTCTGCCAGTCCTTAAAGACGTTAGCTCCTTTGCTAAAAAATCAACTGCACTCTGAAACCCTTCTTTGGCTTCACTAATTGCTTCTTTATACATACTATGTGATTAGTTATAAATTACTCAGCAGGCGGCTTGTACCAAATACCTGCAAATAAAGTATCCGGCTGCTCCGGTTTTATCAAAAGAGAATAGATAAAACTTGTCGTTACCTTTTGTATCTTCCAATGCGCTCCAGCATCTGTTGACTTATACATAGAAGTGTCAATTGACAAATACATATTGTCCGGGTTTTCTGGATCAATCGCGAGCCGCACGAGCGCGTTTTCACCCGGGGTGGTTAGAAGCGGTATAGACTCCCACGTAGCTCCAAGATCTGGTGAACGAAGAAGGCCATACTGGCTTCCGATAAGAATAGTGTTTGGCTCAGTGGGATGAAACTGCAAATCATAGATTTTATTTGCTCCACTAAAATCATCCTCATTTATCCTAATCTCTTCCCAAGTTTCTCCACCGTCGAGTGTTCTTACAATACCAAAATCCGGACTTGCCACAAAGAGAATTCTTGAATCAAAGGGTGACATACGAAGAAAGATTGCTCGTCCGTCCAATCGGTTAATAACTACCCAATTTTCGCCATAATCTTCACTTTTTATGACTACCCCATTTTGGTTTGTAGCGTAAATATTCCTTGTGTCAAAGTGGTCAACCACGACATCAAACACTTTTATCTCCGGATCACCCTCACGGTATACCTCATGCCAATCTTGTCCGCCGTTTCCGCTTCTGAGAATTTTTCCGTAGGTGTCAATGTATCCAGCCGCATAGAGTTGCCTGTTGTTTTTTGGATCAATGGCAATACCATAGAATGTACCCTCTTGCTGACCCGTTTGCTCCCATAAATCACCGCCATTTGTTGACTTAAGCATCCCTTTCTCAAGAGTTCCAAGAAACATCAAATTTGGATTAAAGGTGTCTGCAACTATCTCAAAAATACTCGTCTCATTTAGGTTTTTATCATCAGGCAACTTGTTTGCCTGCTCATACGACTCACCGTAGTCTGTGCTTCTAAACACCCCTAGGTCCTCCGGACTGCCGCCCCCACCAATGGAGCATGCAGAAAACATAAAAACGGTAAATAGTGCACCAAAAAGGACCACACTTCTAACACGTATTTCTTTTTTCACTCTATTTATTATATGTTTATACATATGTTTTCTACAATGAGACGCTTATTTACACGTCGCTTTAGTAATGAAAGTGCTGCGTGCAAATTTTCTAATATTTTCTCTAGATGAAGAAGTGAGTAGCGTTTAAAGACTGTGTTTTGTTCATCCAACTCTTCTCCCTTTACACGTACACGCATAATGTCTCTAAACACCGTTATCCAGGTTATAAGAAGTACATCTACCTGCTCATCTTTATAAATCATTTCTGCATATTTCATGCGCGCCGCGAGTGACCCAGAAAGGACTTCAGTAAGAAGATTGCTGTATCGTATATGATCGAGGGTGCCGTCTTCTACCAATGCTACCGCACGACCAGGTCTGCCCGCGATTGCAGTGAGTACCTCTTGACTTGGAGTACAATTATTTTGAACTAAAAAGTCAGAAATTATTTTTTCTTCAACGGGATAAAATCGCACCAGAAAGCTTCGTGAAACAATAGTACTGAGTACCGCATTTTTGTTTCGAGCGATAATAATAAAATGTACACCGGACTGAGGCTCTTCAAGCATTTTTAGCAGTGCATTCTGTGCTTCTTTGGTACTCTTTTCGTACTGGTCAATAATCCAGAAGCGCTTTCCTGTTGTTTTGAGCGATGTCTCTTTTTTGATTGTACGGACATCTTTTATGGAGATTACCTTTGAATCGAGTGTTTTTATTTGTTCAGCATTGCCACTTTGCACCTTTTTGCATGACACGCACTCAAAGCAAGGTCTTATCTTAGCTTCACAAAGAGCTGCTTGTGCAAATCTACGTGCTATAGTGCTTTTCCCAAGCTCATCTTGTCCCTCAAAAAGATATGTGTGAAAAAACACATCACGCACAACAACATCATCTAGTGATGCTATTTTAGCATTGTGACCAATAATATTCCAGTGGGCTGAGTTGTTTAATGTGATCGTCTTTTTGATTACCGTTATCTACTCTTAAAAAGTATCATTTTTTTGCGTGTGGTGCAATGATTACTATTATTTTTTGCGCTTACGATCTTTTTTATCGAGAGCCTTATTCACGAGCGCATCAGCATATTTATTTTTAGTACGTGGAATATGTTTGAATGAAATCGATTTAAATTCTTGGGTCAAATCAGTTACCTCTTCAAAAAGCACTTTCATACCTTCATTTTTAACCTTGTACTCACCATTTAATTGTTTGACAATAAGCTCGCTATCAAGAAAAGAGGTAATTGATTTGATATTCAGCTTTTTTGCTTTTTTAAGACCTAGAATCAATGCCATGTACTCAGCTTGATTGTTAGTCATTTTCCCGAGAGCCTTTGAAACTTCTCCAAGGACTTCTCCTTTTTTCCCGTACAGAACTGCACCTGCTGCTGCAGGGCCAGGGTTACCTCTTGAGCCTCCATCGGTATACATCGAATATGTCTGTGCCATTATTTTCTTTTCCTCTTTTTACTGCTTATCTTTAAATCAAGAAGCATTACCTCTAGTTCTCTTTTCCCATTCCACTCATTTACGGAAAGTCTACACACAATATCAACCATGTCTCCAATTTTTACATCAGAAAGTTTCTCAGTAAGACTAAACCCGATTCCTTGTTTTCTTAAACCGTTTTCATCGTCAACTGCTATCTTTACATGCTTACCCTCCTTACCTACAGCCTTCTTTGAAGTAAGTGTTACCCCCTCAATTAGAAATGCAGGTGCCGGATTCCCCTCACCAAATGGCTCCATCTTGGATACCGCATCATGCGTATCCCAATTCACATCAGCAAGAGTAATCTTTGCATCAACTTCAATATTCTCCACAATCATTTTTGCAGTAATCTTCTTACCTGCTATTTGTTCCATTTTTTTAACAAATGCTTCGTACTTTTCCGGAATAATAGTCATTCCTGCGGCTTGCCTATGGCCGCCAAACGTTTCTAAATATTCCTTACATTCAGAAATCGCATCAACGAGACTAAAACACTCGGGACCACGTGAAGAAGCAGCATAGCCCTTCTTCCCTTTAGTCACCACAATTGCCGGTCTAAAGTAGTCTCTGGTAAGCTTGCCCGCTACAATACCCAGCGTTCCTTGCGGCCAGTTTTCTTTTGATACAATAATAATCTTTTTCTTCTCCTGTTTTTTTGTAATTAATGCCTTTGCTTCTTTGTACACCTTCTCCGTCAACCGCTGCCTCTCTTTATTGGTTGCCTCAAGTTTTTCTGCATACCTCCTAGCATCGGCAGCAGTTTTTGACACCATCAGTTTATACCCTACATTTGCATGATCAATTCTCCCAGCTGCATTGATTCGTGGTGCAATCAAAAATCCAATATGATACGAGGTAACTTCTTTTGGTAGTGATGCAACGGAGCTTAATTCTTTGATGCCGATTCGTTTTGTTTTGTTGAGCACCGTCAGTCCATAGGTTGTTAATGTTCTATTTTCGTGAAGCAGCGGTACACAATCTGCAACTGTGCCAATTGCAACCAAATCTAAAAGCCATTTTACAAATGCCTCTTTGTTCTTCATACAAAGAGAGTCCTTCTCATAGCGATAAAAGGCTTCAATAAGCTTAAAGACAACTCCTGCGGCACAAAGTTCTTTAAAAGGATACGTATCTCCTTTTCTTTTTGGATCAACAACAATATACTCTTTTGAAAAATTAACAGGCACGTGATGATGATCAAGCACTATTACGTCGATCCCGTGTTCTTTTTTTGCATAGTCAATTTCTTTCTTATTGCTTACGCCACAATCGCAGGTAATAATAAGGGTTACGCCTTTTTTGAAAAGCCAATCGATTGCATTTTTGTTGATTCCATAGCCTTCTTTTTCTCTGTCGGGCAGATACACTTTCCCAGATATTTTAAGCCCTCTTAATAGCTCTGTCAGAAGTGTTGATGCAGTGACTCCATCTGTGTCAAAGTCACCACAAATACCGACCTCTTCTCCGCTCTTTTTTGCTTTTAGTATTCGTTTTACCGCACGCCTCATGTCTGTCATAAGATAGGGATCGTGCAGGTCTTCTTTATAATCCGGATTAAAAAACTCGTCGATGTCTTTTTGTGTTTTTAAGCCTCTGTTATCAGCAAGTTGAACTACCAATGGATTGTACTCACCAAAACGTGCTATTGTTTTCTTTGGTATTTTTTTTAATACCTTCCACTCTGTTTTTTGTGTCGACATTATCTGGAATTATTTTCTAAAGAGTACTCTAGTCATGACACAGCATTGCTGTACCAATAATTGCTGCGTCATTGCTAAGCTTAGATTGCAAAATTTCAGGCCGCCTTCCTTTAAAAAAGATATTGTTGTAACAGACATCTCGCGCCTGTTCAATGAGCAGTCGTGAACGTCCAACACCACCTCCAATAACAATCATCTCAGGGTCAAGCAGATTGACTACACTCGCGAGACCAATGCCTAAATACTTTCCCGACTTCATATAAACGTAGTGCTCAGGGGAATTATTGTCTTTAAGAGCAACCTTTTCAATATCAAACGCTTGTTTATTGTCTCCTGTTTTTTCATAATACATTTTCTGAATCGACAAACCGGAAACATAGGCCTCTAAATGTCCTTTGAGACTACATGAGCATTCTCTCCCATCAACCTCAATGGTCATGTGCCCAAGCTCTGAGGCAAAAGCAGACCCATGGTATATTTTTCCATCAACGACTACTCCGCCACCAACTCCTGTGCCAATAGTGATAGCTACAAAATACTGTGTTCCTTGCCCATGCCCAACAGTATGTTCCGCTAGTGCAAAAGCATTTGCATCGTTATCAATAACAATAGGCGACTTTTTTTCAGACAGAATCTTGCCAAACCGATTACGCACTGCTTCAACTAAAGCAATATTTCTAAATGTGGGCATGTTTGGAGAGTAAATGACCACCCCTTTTTTTCTGTCTATTTGGCCGGCAAAGCCAATGCCTATCCCATCAACAACATCAACGCCAAGCTCTGATACTGCTTCTTCAATATTGTGCAACACACCATCCATACCCAAATGAGCCTCGGTCTCAACTCGTGTCTTGACATGTATTGTTCCGTCTGCTGAAACTATTCCTGCTGCAATTTTTGTTCCACCAATATCTAATCCAAGATAGTTCTTCATATATTTTTTACTCGTATATCAAAAAGATTACAAGTGTTTTTGTATAGCCTCAAGCCTTTCTCTGGATAACAGTCCATTTTGTGCACCAAATTGAGTAATAACTGCACCGCTTTGAATGATTCCCCATTGAAGCGCTTCTGTAACGTTACCAGTTACACTATACCCCGCCACAAAACCTGAGCCAAATGCATCACCTGCTCCTGTAGTATCTTTTACCGAATCTATTTCATGATTTTCTGACGTACTAGTGTTTCCATCCTCATACACACTCGCTCCTTTTTTGCCATCGGTTATAACAACAATTTTTGGACCGAGCGCGCTTAGTTTTTCATGAATTGGGGTAAGATCGTCTATTTGAAATTCCTTGAGATTTGGATCACGCGCAATACTTAGCCCTGACAACAATTCCGCTTCTTCTTTATTGATGTTTAAAATAGTCGTATGTGCGAGTAGTGAAGAGAGATGCTCAATGCCTTTTTTAAGTTGTGTTGATCCTGGATTCCACGCAAGGAATGTTTCTGGGTGATCTCCCAGAAACGATGCAAATTTCTCAATACAGGTATCACTGTCCCCGGAAAGATGTGAAAGGTATAGCCATTTAGAACTATTTAATACCTCTTCTTTTAAGTATGTAGGCTTTAGCTGATCATTTACACCTCTGAACAATAAAAGTGTTCTCTCACGCTTACCTGCATGCAATGCAACAGAAAGCCCGCTTTTACCTTCATTGCTTTCCGTAATGTATTCATGTGCAATACCTCTTTCCTCTACCCTCTTTAAAATACCTTTTCCTATTTCATCATCGCCAACAATACCAATAAATGCAGTACTTAGACCGAGGTACGCAAAAGATACCGCTGTGTTCATGCCGCCTCCACCGTAAGTAAAATGTACATCGTCAACAATAATTTTATCGCCAAACGTCATACAAAGCTGCTCTGTATCATCCACCTTTTTTGAGATTTCAAACTCACCGTCCTTCATAAAAATATCGAGTGTTGACCCGCCTATAGTTATGACTTCATATTTCTTTTCTGCCATGAAAGTGTAGTTAAAGAATAGTATTTATTAAGCTGATACCGGTCATCTCCTCTGGAATATCAAGCGCCAGCGATTCTAATATGGTCGGTGCGACATCTGCAAGAACACCGATCGGTGCAAGCGAGTGAAGATTCTTTTTTTCTATTGAAGTGATTGGTTTGCCTTGTGCATCTTTTGTCATAAAAATAAATGGCACAGGAAACGCAGTATGTTCTTTGTCTTCATCTCCTGATATCAAATCAATCATAACCTCGGCATTTCCATGATCTGCAGTAACAACTAGTAGACCATCTTTTTTTATAACTTCATTTACAATCTTTCCAAGGCACCTATCTGCGGATTCAACAGCCAAAATAGCTGCTTTAAGTTCTCCTGTATGACCAACCATATCTGGATTTGCAATATTTATGCAATAAAAATCGTACACATTTTTTTTGAGTGCATCACATGCCTTTTTTGTTACCTCTGGGGCGCTCATCTCAGGCTTTCTTGCATAGCTAGAAATGGGTGGCGATGACACGAGCTCCCTCATTTCATTTTTGTACGGATCAATACGCCCACAATTAAAAAAATACGTGACGTGAGCATACTTTTCTGTCTCTGCAATGCGTACTTGCTTAAGCGACTTTCTTGAAATCACTTCGCCTAATGTATTTTTTATTTCTTCTCTAACATACGCTGGGTGACAAGCAGACTCTTGATTATACTTAGTCATAGTCACCATGTAGAGATTGTCTAGCCGCTTAACTGGCTTAAACGCATTGAAATTCTTATCTGTGAGTGCCTCAGATAGTTGTCGCGCCCTGTCTGCCCTAAAATTAAAGAAGATGAGAGCATCGTTAGTGTCAATTCTTGCGACAGGTTCACCTTTTTTTGTAACAACTGTTGGTGGAAATTCCTCGTCAAATACGTTTTGTTGATAGGCCTTTTTTACTGCATATATTGGGTTTCCTGCCTTCTTCCCTTTACTAAAAATGAGTACGTCATACGCCTTTTGAACCCTATCCCATCTTCTGTCTCGATCCATTGCGTAAAATCTTCCAGTGATGCTCGCAATCTCACCTATGCCAAGTTCTTTCATTTTCTGCGTAAGTTCAGTCAAGTAGTCTAGCGCAGAATCCTTTGGCGCATCTCTCCCATCAAGAAATAGATGTAAGTACACCTTTCTAAGCCCCTGCCTCTTTGCAAGTTCAAGGAGCGCATAAATGTGATTAATCTGGGCATGCACACCCCCTTTACTCAAAAGTCCCATAAGATGCAATTTTGAGTGAAATCGTTTTACATGACGAACAGCATTCTTAAACGACTGGTTTTCAAAAAACGAACCATCACGAATAGCCTTATTTATAAGCGGTAACTCCTGATACATAATACGTCCGGAACCAATGTTCATATGGCCCACCTCAGAGTTGCCCATATTCTGCCAGGGTAGCCCAACTGCCTCACCAGCAGCTTGAATGGTTGCACGAGGATACTCGTTTATGAGCGCATCAAAAACGGGGGTACGTGCAATAGTTATTGCGTTCCCTGGAGAAGGTGGGGCAACGCCCCAGCCATCAAGTATTACAAGTACTACCGGCTTTTTTTTATCCATTCTCGTTCATTCCTACTCTTCAAATAGTATTAAAACCGGTATTGAATTTCAAGCAACCGATTATACTTTGAGATACGCTCACTTCTGGAAAGCGACCCTGTCTTTATCTGCCCTGCTGCTGAACCGTATGCAAGATCTGCGATTGTCGTATCGCATGTTTCACCCGATCTATGAGAAATAATAGTCTTGAAATCAGCTTCTTTTGCAAGATTAATAGTTTGAATCGTCTCAGTTAATGTTCCGATTTGGTTGAGCTTTATGAGCACTGCGTTCGCTGCTTTTTCTTCTATACCCCGTTTGAGTATTTTAGGATTGGTTACAAAGAGATCATCCCCCACGATCTGAAGAGTATCGCCGTACTTTTCTGTCATCATTATAAATCCATCCCAATCGTTTTCGTCAAACGGATCTTCAATGGAGATTATTGGAAAGCTTTCAGTAAGTTCACTGTAGTAATCAAGGAGTTCCTCTGTTGAGCGTTTACCGGAGCTCATCTCATAAATATTTTCATTCTTGTTGTAAAATGAGGCTGCAGCAGAATCAAGCGCAATAGTAATATCCTCACCTGGCGTATAGCCTGCTTTTTCTATAGCGGTCATAATCAACTCAAGTGCTTCTTTGTTTTCACTGAGCTTTGGCGCAAAACCACCCTCATCGCCAACACCGGTTGATTCTCCTTTTTCTTGAAGCACTTTCTTTAATGTATGGAAAACCTCAGCACCAATCCTTACCATTTCTGACATCTCTTGCTTTTTTGGCATAATCATAAATTCCTGAATATCAAGCCCTGAGTCTGCATGTTTACCTCCATTAATGATGTTCATCATTGGACGAGGGAAAGAAAATGAATCATTGCCGGTAAGCTTCTTAATGTATTCATACAGTTGCATGTTATGTGACCATGCTATTGCCTTTGCTGCTGCAAGTGACACCCCAAGAATAGCATTAGCACCGAGTCGCCCTTTATTCTCCGTGCCATCAATCTCTATCATTTTTGTATCAAGTGCTTCTTGATTTTCAGCATCAAACCCCCTAAGCTCATCATTGAGAATGGAGTTAACATGCTCTACCGCTTTAGTAACTCCCTTGCCACCATACCGCGATTCATCGCCATCGCGAAGCTCAACTGCTTCAAACACACCTGTTGACGCGCCAGAAGGGACTGAGGCAAAACCAAAGCTTCCATTTGCAAGAAGCGCTTTAACCTTTAGCGTAGGATTTCCCCTTGAATCAAGGATCTCTACTGCCTTTAGTTCTGTTATTTTTGTCGACATTTCTCTGATGTTATTTTTTATACTTTTCTTACAAAATATCTGAGCCAAAAGAGGCCCTTTCGCTTTTGATCTTCTTTTCTCTCTGTCATAAGAACCCTAAAACCTACTTCTTTCAGCAAATCTCTCACTTCAGAATATGAATACAGCTCCTGCTGCTTTTTTGTCTCTTTATCTACTTCTTTTATTTTTAGACCTTCCCCCTCTTCAAATGACAAATATCCGGTGCCACCCTTCCTGGTTACACGGTAGAGTTCTTTTATTGACTCCTCGAGCTCAGGTCTTACGACCAAAAATAAACTCGCATTTGCCCAAAAACCATCAAAATGGTTGTCATCAAATTCCAGGTGCCTAAAGTCCATTTTATGGAACGTAGCGTTTCTGGCTTTAATCTTTGCGATTTGAAGCATGTTATCTGAAAGATCAACGCCATGTACCTCGTATCCACTATCAGTAAGTGCTCTTGCATCTCTTCCCGTTCCTGAGCCGACATCAATAATGACTCCCTCAGTCTTATCCATATACTCCCTAAACTGCTCATATGCCGATTGCATATTATAGGAGTTTGCCCACTCGTCATACTCCTTTGCTGTTTTATCGTACGCTTGAATGTTTGCTTTAGTTATATCTGGCATAGTACCTGGTTAATTACACTCTAAAATAAATTACACTGATGAACTCATAGTGATTATGCATCATTTAGCGCTTCAAATCCAGGGAGACTTTTACCTTCAAGAAGAGTAAGCGATGCACCGCCTCCGGTCGACACAAAATCCATTTTTTGATCAAGACCGTCCTTTTCTAAAGCGGCAGCAGTATCTCCACCACCAATGAGCGTAAATGCTGAAAGGGTAGCTATTTTTTCAGCAAATTCCTTGGTTCCTTTATCAAATGGGGGTATCTCAAAGGCACCGAGCGGGCCATTCCAAATAATCGTTTTTGCGTCCCTACATTCATTGTAAAAGCTATCTACCGTCTTTGGGCCAACATCAAGCCCCATCATATCTGGTGGGATATCATCAATAGAAACTATTTGCGACTCTACTCCTTCTTCTAGCTTTAGTGCAACAACCACATCTTGAGGAAACACCAGCTTATCTGGGTATTTTTCTAGAATTTTTTTTGCAGCATCTACAAAGTTCTCATCAACAAGTGAACTACCAATTTCCTTGCCCATTGCTTTAAAAAAGGTAAAAATCATGGCACCGCCAAAAAGAATCTTGTCTGCTTTTTCCACAAATTCATCGATCATGGGAATCCTGGTTTCCAGCTTGACTCCTCCCATAACAACGATAAGTGGCTTTTCTGGATTTTCACGAACCTTGGTAAGTGTTTCTACCTCTTTTTCCATAAGTAGCCCCAAAACAGAGGGCAAATAGTGCGTCACGCCCGTTACAGAGGTTTGGTCTCTATGAGAAACACCAAATCCATCAAGTACAAAAATATCAGCAAGCGAAGCAAGCTCTCTGGCAAAATCCGGATCGTTTTCTTTTTCTTGCTTATTAAACCTAACGTTTTCAAGCATGAGCACGTCACCCTCTTTCATCTGGGAAACAGCTTCTTTTACCTCCGGGCCAACGCAGTCATTTACTTTTTTTACTTCTCTGCCAAGCAATGTGGAGAGTTCCTTTGCTGCATTGTCTGTCTTTAACTTTTCTTCAACAATACCCTTGGGACGACCTACGTGAGTAACCACTATTACTTTTGCTCCATGATCAATTAAGTACGTCAGTGTGGGCAGCGATGCTTTGATTCTATTATCATCAACAATAATGCCCTCATCATCAAGGGGAACATTGTAATCCACTCGGACAAGAACACTTTTATCCTTAACACCTATATCTTTGATTGTTTTTTTTATCATAGCACTTCTGGAATTATAAAATTAATCACTATCAAGTGAAAAGAGCCCATCTTCAAGTTCTAATTGTTCTCTTTTTACTGGATCAACCGCTTCGCTGAACATAAATGTTCGCACTGCAATTCTCCCATCAATTTTAAATGTTGCTTCAAGACTTACTGCAGTTCCTTGTACGGTTTCTTCCTCAAAACGTAAATCTAGGGGCCTGTTTCCTACTTGATCAGTTTTTGTGGACATTGTTTCGTTATCATATAGTGGATATTCCTCATCATTAAATACTAGCATAAATCCTGTACTGTCATTTGAAGCAAAATAGGCGAGATGCTTGCCATCTGACGAATATGTTGGCAAACTTACTGAGTCATATTCCTTTCCTCGATGCTCATCGTTAGATTTAACCGAGTACTCTCGTATAGATTCTCTTATATTCTTAGAATCTTTTGTATCCCCTTTCCATGATTTTGTCTCTATGGCAACTTTAGATGAATCGCGTGACCATACAAAAGCACCCATATCGTTCACCGGCTCACCCCGTCTTTCCCCATTTATCATGCATTGAAAACGTGAACTTTCTGCTGCATTCTCTCTTGCAATTACATGCGTATACGCACAATGTGTTGAATCCGGTGCAACTTTGAGATTTGAATAATACCCTTGTTCATCGGGGTCTCCTTCGAAAATCCCTTCTTCATTTTTGTAAATGGTGGGAATCTCTGTACGGAAATCTATTCCCGTGCAGTAAAAATCGTTGCTATCTGGGGAAAATTGCGAGTTTCTTGTATCACGAGCGGGAATAATATGATATTGATTCTCCTCATCCAAAATTGCTGTCATATTTTCTCTTGTTCTCTCATCTTCCCTGTCAAGACGAGAAGAATAGTCTACAGCAATTTTTTTACCATCAAGAGAATACTGTATACCTCGATGCATAAGTGTTACTGAACGTTCAGGACTTGTTCGACGTTTCCCATTAATAATTAACGCTCCTCCCCACAAAGACCAATCTCCCTTGTCTCCTTTCTGATTTTTAACACAAGAAAAAGTTTCTCCGTTTGGATTAATCGCGGGAAAGGACAACGATTTGCTCTGAAAAACCTCCTCTCCGTTGCATATTAACACTTCAAGATCATCTAAGTCTCCTTCCTCGGCAATCTCTCCGCCTGACGGCACCTCCTCATCAATGTGATATCTTTTTCCGATATAAACAAAATCACTTGAATCTTGCGCCCACTGTAAATCCTTAACCCTTTCAAAGACACTTCCCTTTCTGAAGTTCACAAATACTGCTTCTCCCCCTTCTTTAAGCTTACCAAGCATAAGCTGACTCCCATCCTGAGATACGGCGATTTCTCCAGTCCTCTCTATTTCTTCAGGAATTTCCCAGTATTTATATTCAGGACCTTCTATAAGAACTATTTGTTCCTTTGTTCCTTTTTGTATTTCCTTGTTATATCCTTCTATTTCTGGTCCAGGAGCTTCTCTTACCATTGTTATCGATTTAGCTATAATTTTTACTTAAACACCACTAACTATCTTTTTCCCATACTCAATAGCCTGATCCACCAGTCTCACTGAATATGCCCACTCATTGTCATACCAAATAATCACTTTAAGCAAATTACCACCAACAACGTTTGTTAATTTTGAATCAAATACGCCTGAATAGGTAGTTCCCTTTATATCAGATGAAACGAGCTCTTCTTCCGTATACCGGATAATCCCTTTGTATTCATCGGTCCCCGCTGCATTCTTTATTAGCTCATTTACTTTCTCTACCGTTACGTCTTCTTTTGTTACCGCGGTAACGTCTGAGAGAGAAACAACCGGGGTAGGTACACGGATAGAGAGGCCATCAAAGACGGCAGGCTCAATGCCATTTACGACATCACACGTTGCCGTTGCGGCTCCCGTTGATGTTGGAATTAAGTTTACGGCAGCGGCACGAGCGCGTCTTAAGTCTTTTTTGTGTGGACCGTCAACTAAGTTTTGATCCGCGGTATATGAATGGATTGTTGTTAAGAATGCTTTTTCTATTCCTACACTCTCTTGCAATACTTTAATGACCGGGGCAATACTGTTCGTGGTACAGGATGCATTGTCAATCACTGTGTTTTCCTTGGGATCAAACTCATTGTCATTAACACCACGAACAAACGTTTTTATTGGACCGCCTTTTCCCGGCGCAGAGATAATAACCAGCTTTGCACCAGCATCAAGATGTTTTTTTGCGTCCTCATACTTTCTAAAAACACCGGTACATTCTAATACAACATCAACACCAAGCTCCTTCCAAGGAAGCTTGGCAGGATCAGGCTCAGAAAAAGCATGATATTCTTTGCCGTCGACTATAAGCTTGTCATCTTGTGCCTCAACTGTTTTATCGAGTGTGCCATAATTGGTGTCATATTTTAACAGATGCGCAAGCATCTTGTTGTCGGTCAAATCATTAATTGCGACAATGTCAATATCAGGATTTTCAATCGCAACTTTAAAGGTAGGACGACCAATACGGCCAAATCCATTGATAGCAAATTTTATCGGCATATGTTTTAATTATTTTTGCACAGCTAAAAAACCACGTTTATTATAGCAATAGTGACGTGGTTAAGCAATCAGAATAATTTTCAATTTTCATTACATGAAGAGCGTCTTCCCGAATATTTACTTCACTCTCTCAACGTACTCCCCTGTATCAGTCTTAACTCTAATCTTATCGCCCTCATTGATAAAAAGAGGTACAGCTACTTTGCCGCCTGTTTCTATAGTGACTTTTTTGGTCACATTTGTTGAACTGTCACCTTTTACTCCCGGTGGTGCTTCAACGACTTTAAAGACGAGCTTTGGCGGCAGCTCAATATCAAATATAGTTCCCTCAAGATAGACGCCTTTTACTTCACTGTTTTCCTTCATAAACGCGTATCTGTTACCAATAATATCACGAGGAATTGGTTGCTGATCGTACGTTTCGGGATCCATAAAGTAAAAGTTCTCGTCATCTGCATAGAGATAGGTGGTTTTTCTGAGCGTTACATCGGCCTCCTCAACTGAATCATTCGATTTAAATACATGTTCAAGAGCATTGCCTGTTTTTAGATTTTTGAGTTTTGATTTAACAAAGGCTTGACCTTTTCCAGGAAATACAAATTTAGCCTCAACCACTGAGTGAGGTTCGCCTTTAAAAATAATCGCTGAGCCTTTTTTTAGATCGTTTGCAGACATGTTCGTTTTTTAATTTGCAAAATTCACTCAAACACTTCTTCGCCCGAAAACCACATCACTTCAGAAATTGACTTTGTCCCGGTAAGTACCATAACTAATCTATCAAATCCAAGTGCAATGCCGCTCGATTTGGGCATACCATATTCTAACGCGTCAATAAAGCCCGTGTCAACGTCGTATACTTCTTTGCCTAGCTCCTTGCGCTCCTGTCTCTCCTTTTGCAGTCTTTCTTTCTGCTCTTTTGGATAGGTAAGTTCTGAGAATGCATTAGCGATTTCTATGCCGTCAATATACAGCTCAAACCGCTCACAAAATAATGGGTTATCCTTCTTAATTTTAGATAGAGCTGCAAATTCTGCAGGATAGTCAAAGAGAAAAGTCGGTTTCTTTTTCCCGAGATGAGGTTCAATGTCTTTTAGAAATATCTTATAAAAAATATCTGCTGTTTCGTCTCTCACAGTAACCGCATATCCGATCCCTTGAGCTTTTTTTATAAACGTGTCTTTGTCTTGATACAACTCTTCAAGATGCAATCCAGTATATGCTAAAAAAGCTTCTCTGCAGGTTATGTGTTCAAATGGTTTTTGTAGTTTTGCAAATCCTTGAGAAATATACAAAACAAGCTCTTCGGTAAAATCGGCCATACTTTTGTAATTACCACCAGTAATGTACCATTCGATCATGGTAAATTCCGGGTTGTGATAGGGACTTTTTTCTTCAGCGTTTCTAAAAACCGGGCACATTTGCCAAATCTTTTTCATGCCAGAACACAAAATCTTTTTCATGTGGTATTCAGGGGATGTTATGAGATAGGCATCGTGGTTTTTTTTGTTTCTTAACAGTGAGGTCCTAAATGGAGTTAGATTTGGTTCCATGCCAGGGAGACTCACAAGTTTTGGAGTCTCGACTTCCATAAAACCTTTTTGATCAAAAAAACAACGAATGGATTTTTGAATCTGCATTCGCTTTTTTAGAATTTCTTTCTTTTTTTTTGAAAGTGGAGAAAAGCTTGTATTCACTGAAACGCCCATTATATTTCAAACTGAAAACTATAGGGCTCAGCATTCTCCCAATCAACCGATGTAATACTCCTGATTATACCCTGGTCTTCATCAAAATCAACTATGAGGTCATCGTACGTCCAGTCTTTTGTGATGGCCAAATCTTCTGCAAATGTGTTTCTCAGTTTAATGCTCATTCCCTCTAGCGTTGTAAGTAACTGAGTAATATCTTCACCAGGCAATCCCAAGCCCCTCAAATAACTCTCAAACTCACTAGCTTGAACACCATCTGTATACTCTAAAAGAACGTACGAATTTTCAGATCCTTCTTTTCCATTTACTATTCCAATAGGAGCGGGGACGGGGAAATTTTCTTCCTTTGCTCGCAAAAGAGTCATATATTCTCTTTGTGCTTTCTTGTTATCAGTAGTGCCAAATTTTTTTGCGACTACGTGATCTCCGTTGGAAAGTGAAAAATGCGATGTTCTTTGTTCACTTACATCAACATCGCCTTGAATACCTTTTGCGTGCGTTGCAATATATTCCTCCGGATCGTCAAGAAACCCAAGAGGGATATTTTCATCACATTCCTGCTTAATGCGTATTCGGTACTTCTCTGATTCGTGGTTAACTGTCTTGAAAGGATTAAAGTGACGCTTCTCTCTCACCCAATAATGTCGGGTAATTGCTTGTTTTACCATCTCAAAATGAAACTGATCTTCAGGCGATGCTGGACGGGCTACATTTTGAATCTTTCCTGTTTTTGGATTTCTATAGAGCCCAAAAGACATCTCTTCTGCAGTTGCCTCTGCCTCAATTTCTTCAGTCTCAGACATACTGTAATAGTATGGGACACCAATTACTTGCCTCTTTTTATCATCCGCAAGAAGCATGTGGATACGTGCATCAATCTCAGTATCATCAAATCCCATTATGCGCATCATATGCTCTGGCACAAGACCATGATGTCCAACATCACAAAAAACAGGATCTTGCTCATGACTGATTTGCTCTTGTTTTAAATACTCGGTAAGTACCTCTTGCTTTATATTGAGTGCAAAGTAGCGTGGATACACAATATACTGTGGTCTAATACTGATTATTTCACCGCTCTTCTCTAATGCTTCTCTTTGATTATCATCAAGTGACCCTTTTCTGGCCATTTCTTGTGCTCGCCTCCCAACATATGCCTGAACAAACGCCCTCCCAATGTACACTTCCATTGGGTCCCTTCCAGACTCGCGCATTAGATCAAGCTCTTTGTAAAGCTTGTCATACAGAGGAATATCTATAATGTAAGCCTTTCTGTACTTTCTAAACCCCTCTTTTACAAGGCTTTTAATTGCCTCCCTATTTTCAATTAAAATTCGATTTAGATCCTCCGGGTTTCCTTCCGCAAGAAGTGATACATATCTCCCAACAAAATTCTCCACATTGGGCATAAGATTGTTCATCTTAACATCACTGTTTTCAGGTGAAAACAATGCATCAGTGTCCTCGGTTGGCACAAATTCTTCAGCAAGGAGCTCTTCTTTGAACATCTCGTATTCTTTTGCTAAAATGTCTTTGATCTGCTGCAAGGCCTCTCTTCCTTCTTGATTTAAACTCATTTCACCCTCTTTTTGGGCTTGCTCAGGATTTCTTAAAAGAGCAGCAACTCCACGCGCAAAGAGAATTTTTTCTTTATTTAGACGATAAAAATGATCCTCATATCCATCTTTCTCTTGTAAACCACCCTTCTCACCTAAGTCATTATATTCCTCAAAAGTTTTTTCCAATGCCTCTGTCTCGCCAGTTTTTTCTATTCTATTTTGTGCGACCTTCAATGCATAAGGAACCCATGGTTCATCCTTCCAAACAGGAGATTCGTCGTACATTTGCACAAATAACTCTGCAACCTTTGGATGTTCTAATGCTATTCTTACAGCGCTTGCTGCAATAGAATCTTGGTAAAAGGAATCGAGTTTTTCAATAACAATACGTGCCATGTCTCTATCATCTCTCATTCTATCAATGAGTAATGAACGCATGAGCTCTGTAAGATGCGGCAACACCTCCTGCACGTCATCAGAAAAAAATTGATGCGCATACTGCTGAGTTACTCTTCTACTATGCCCGGACTCTCTATTAATTTTTGAGAATGTACCAAGGCTCGTTAAATACTCATTCGTTTTTTCTTCAAGACTCAGGGTATCTTCTCTATCAATTTTTTTGAGATAAGTCAAAGCCTCAGGGATTAATCTACACAATACTTTTATATCAGATCCATTAACATTTCTTACAAGCATTTGAACAATAGTGTCTAACGCTTTCCGAGCGTCAGCTTGAACATCAGCATCAGAAACGAGCCCCTCACTAATGAATGGTGCTATATTTTCTAATGCTCCAGTGTTTCTAGCAACGATTTTCTCACACTCACTAAGCCATTTACCTCTAAGTTCAAAAGGTAGCGCTAAAAGTCCTTCGCCATCTTCTGAGATTTCTTCAGTGGCAAGAACATCTTCATGGTCGTATACAAACTGAGGATCAATGCCTCTCTTTGCAAATCTACCGGCAAGAGCAATGAATGCCCGCGCATCATCGGGACTTTTACTTAGTGCATCACTTAAAAAATGTGTTTTTCTCCCGGAATCTCCTGGGAATCTATGCCCATCTGGTCGATACGATGTATCTATTTCAACAATCCGTAAGTAATTGCTCAAATCATGAGAGTCTTGAAGAAGCTCACGCATTTGCGAAAATCGCTCTATCTGCTCTGTTTCTTGCCCATATACGCCCTGTATTAATTTTTCTCTTTTTTTGGGATCAGTGATTGACTCAAGAAGCCTCTTTTTCTTTGGAGAATAGTCTTCTCTACCAATACATTTTTCTACTTTTGAGCGTCCAAGAATATGCGCAAATTTCAACAGTCTCCGAAGATCCTCACTTGAGCGAATAAGCGCGCTTACATTGGCAATTTCTGTTAGTGCGTTTAGTTCGGGCTGGTGATTTGTAACACGACGTGGATTATCTTTTATAAAGCCGGTTACTCTTTCAAAATCACCTTGTACATCATCTCTCAGCAGTGATGTTACGTCAGTTAGTGCCGTTTTCATGGTATTTTGTGTTACATCAATAATACCGTTTCCTTCCTCGTATGTTCTAAATGATTTTAGAACACCTACCATGCCATTTAAAAAGCGTTTTGCGTCCTCTGCCGTCAGTATGTGATCTATATAGGGCTCTTTTCCTAGTGTCTCAGAGATTTCTTCAAAACACGCTTTAACGTTATACTTATTTGTATCTCGCATTTCTTGGGAAAGCACTTCTTGCTCACATCTAAGAATCTCCGTCTTGACATACTCACGAATTTCTGCACGCTGACTCTCTCTAGAAAATTCTTCTCTTGATCTGCTCATAGGACATTACTTATTCCAAACTAGTTTCAATAACTTAACTATTTTCTTCTCATCAATTTTTTTAGGAGAATCAACGGCAATGTATTTGGTCGTTTTTCCGCCACCGTCAAACAATACTATCTCATCTTTACTTAATCCTATTATTGAAAAGCCTAGATTTACGTGATCTTTTAGGGCAACAATGTAAAATTTATCCTCATAGTAGGGTACGCCGTACTTCATTTCTTCTTTGATTTTTGGAAAGGTTTTTTTGATGATTTTTCTGAGAGCCAGAGCTACCTCTTTTTGGGGGGATTTTTGGTTATTAAAATAATTGCCTACATCAGTGTTCATAGATTTAATTCCTTTTCTATTCTTTCTAAATCCTCTACGGAAATTAAATAGGTGTCCTCTCGAATATCATAGCCATTAAACTCAGTGTCTTCTTTAGACTTGAGTGTGACTTTTTTTAAATACGGTTTAATTTTACTCAAATAAGCGAAAAAGGTTGGACGATTGGTTGCAGAGCCGCCAGAGTGATCATCAATCGTAATGGCAGTTTTTCTTTCTAACCTCTTTGCCGCCTTGTCGAGATGAATGAGATACTGTTTTAGAAAATCTCTAGGAGAAAGCTGATTAATAACGTTTTCTAGAGGATTTATTCCTGTAATGACAAGTAGCTTCTCATTATCTTTGCTTTCTGTTTCTATAAGCAAGGTTGCACCACCAAATTTTTCATTCTCGGTGTCAGGGTTAATAACAAAATTTTCTGAGACAACATTAGGAAATTCATCAAGAATGCTTACTACTTCACCTTCAAAAATATTCTCTTCATCATCCACGTCTCCCTCTGTCCAACACGCATCGGCAATATATCCAGAAAATTCGGTAAGGAGATCTCTGTGCGGATCAAAACGCATGGACTTGCTGCCTTTTGTAGGCAAGTTGGAATATTGAGAAATCCCTTGTTTAAGTGCTGAAGTATTTAAGAGACTTTTTAGTTCTTTGCGAGCTTTATTATTTTTAAAATAGGGAAGAAGTGTTGCTTGTAAAGCTACATGACCAGTAAAATTGTGCACCCAGCTCAGTTCATCTATGGAGGAGTTTTCCCTATTAAATTCACCTACTCTTTTTTCTAAGAAGTTCGGATGATTAAGAAATGCAAAATAAAACATGGCTTGCCTGAGTTCTTCTTCAAAAAAATTGCTTTTTCTGAGAGTAACAAACATTTCCTGAGGATTTTTGAGCTCTTCTAAATCAAGCGCCTCTAAATTTGCTTGGAGATCACTAAATGCAATTTTAGCCTTTTCGTTTTCTTGTGATTCTATACGCTCTGCAAGTTCTAGTACAGCTTTACTTCGTTTCTCACGAATCCTCTCTAAAAGAAGATTGGCACCCTCGTCTTGTCCAGCGAACCTTCTCGCTTCTTCAATGGAATGTAGTAGAACGTTGAGTCTGTGTTGTACTGGTTCAGGGAATTGGAACTCGTCTTGAGCTTTTCCGTCATACCGGAAAACGCGTACTGGCTCACTGGCTACATATGCTTCATTAAGGGATACATACTGAGATTCATTACTATAATACAGCTCTACTTTTGCTCTAAAGACAGCTTCATTTTGATCACCATATTCTGCATACCCAAAACGAACAATAGACTTAAACATAGTATCAAAAACACTATTTTGGAAGTCCTCCAAAGAAAAATCACCACTGATTATGCGGCTCCTTTCCCTTTGATACACCTCAATCAACTCTTGCAGTCCTTTTTCTCCTGTCTCTTGCACGCCGAGTGCACGAAAGTCTTCTGCGGGTTCTTCTTCATATATTTGCTGAGCAAGCACAAACAACCTTAAATCCACTCTTCCTTTATATTTCTTAGAAACTTCATGTAAGAGCTTGTCAGGTATTCCAGTTTTTTGATTTACTCTCTCAGCTAAATCAAGCCTATCCATATTTATAAGTCCTGCAATAACTTCATCCGCTCGATCTGAACCTATTTCTGGAAGCTTATGTATATTCTCCCCTACAATGGCATAGAGTTCATTAAATTCTTTCTGATCTTTATTTTTTTCTGCATATACCCAAAGCCTCTCATACGCCTCGTCAAATACTTCTTCTTTATCTACTCCTTTTAGTTTGTCTAAATTTTCAATAACCGCTTCCCAGTTGCCGGTAACACCATGCTTTAATGCTCTATCAACTAATCTTTGATGATCGGAAACGTATTGCTCAAAGTCTTCTAAATGCCCTAAAATCATGTAGTAATGACCGTATTTCCAAAAATAGTCAAAAATTTCGTCAAGGTTGGTGAGTTGATCTCTGCAACTCTCAAACATCTCATCAATCCAGGGACTTTGTTTCTCTATTAGCCTATGCATTAAGTCTTGTTTATCCACAGCGGGATTCCTAACCACTTCTGGGGAAGACAGCGCTCCAAGAAAATCTATTTCATGAAGCTTACTCACTATTTTCCCCCATGTTTCTTCATTCACTGGTAGAGAGCACATTTCACGAACACCATTTCTAAGCTCTTCGTGCTGCCCCATCCATTTTCTGTCGTCATACTCTTTAAGTTCGTCTGCATCTAATCTTTCTAGGAACTCTAAAATAGCTGGATCTGATTCAGCTTGGCTTTCTATGTACGCTATTTTTTCCTGTTCTCCTCTCATACTAAAACGCTTGAATGAGTTGAATAAAGTCGTCTTTCTTTAAGCTTGCACCGCCAACCAATACACCATTTATTTCATCACTATTTGCAAAATCGTCAATATTATCTGGCTTTACGCTTCCACCATACAAGACAGACAATTCCTGAGCTGTCTCTACAGAATACTTTTCTGCAATTGTTTTTCTAATTGTTTTGATCGCGGCTTCTGCATCCTCTAGAGTTGCGTTATTTCCTGTCCCGATTGCCCATACCGGCTCGTAGGCGATAACAACGTCCTTCATTTGCTCAGGTGTTGCTCCTTCGAGGCCTGCGACTACTTGGGTTATAAGCACATCATCAGTCTCACCATTCTCTCTTTGCTCTTCTGTCTCTCCTACACAAAAGATTGACTTCATGCCAGAATCAAGCACTTTTTTATTCTTCTTATTAACGATTTCATCTGTCTCACCTAAGACATGCCGTCTCTCAGAATGGCCAACAATAACATATGACGTCTGTATTTCTTTAAGCATTTCTGTTGAGATCTCACCAGTAAAAGCGCCATTATCTTCATAGTAGACATCTTGTGCACCAAGGATAACCTTAACTACCTCATCTTTAACCAGCGGCAACTGCATAAACGTAGGGCATAAAACCACTTCATTTTGAACCTTGTTTTCCTCTACGTACTTTTCAATATCTCGAGCTAATATGACCGCTTCATCGAGCGCTAGATTCATCTTCCAATTCGCGGCAATAATTGTTTTTGGTTCCATGATACAATGGTTAATAATTTAAAATACTGAAGCTACTCCAAGTGTCATTGCGCCAACAATAATCCCTGCAATTAATACGCCAATTGCAATAAGTGGAAACGCTTTTTTAAAGGGAATACCAAAGACAAATGCAGCTACTGATCCTGTCCATGCACCTGTTATTGGAAGAGGAATTGCGACAAAAGTGATAAGAGCTATTACTCCCCACTTTTCAAACTTTTTAGTATGCTTTTTTTGAGTTCTGTCAAAAAGCCACGTAAAAAAGCGATTCATAAGCTTTGAGTGCTTCATGAGCCACTTTGAGACAGGGTCAAGAAACCATAGAATAAACGCTACAGGGATCAAGTTTCCAGCAACACTAAACAAGTATGCCTCCCAAAAAGGCATATTATAGACGGTAAGTGCTATTGGCAGAGCAGCTCTCAGTTCTCCGATTGGAAGCATTGCCGTCATCATTGTTGCAAGCCAGTGCGGAATGTTTTGGAAGAGGTGGACGAAGTCCATATTTGTAGATAATTACTTCTTCAAAAACTCACACGCCATCTCCGGTGGCATTTCATTGATTGCAATTCCTGCACCAAACTCAAAACCAGCCAAGATGTTTATTCTTGGGAAGATAGAAAAATGCCAATGGTATGAGTCTTGCTCATCACTGTATGCCCCATTTACCGGCAACGTATGTAAATAATAGTTGTATGCCGGCTCACCGAGCTTCTTATCAAGAATGCTTAAATACTCTTTTAAAACTTCCGCAAGTTCTCTTCTGAGTGCTGGCTCAAGAGATTCAAACATTGAATGATGATCCTTTGGAAGCAACCATACTTTGAAGGGAAACCGTGCTGCATACGGCATATAGACAATAAAATTGTCAGACTCCATTACCACCCGTTTTTGCAAATCGCGTTCCAGCTTTAATATATCACAGATAAGACACCGCTTGTGCTTCTTAAAATACACCTTTGAATTTTTTATTTCTCCAAGCGGGTGAGACGGTACATGGTTCATAGAAATAAGCTGCGAATGAGGATGCACCACAGATGCCCCTGCCTCATCTCCTTGGTTCTGGAAAATAATCACATACTCTATATGCTTGTTTCTTGAAAGCTCCTGAATACGAAGCTGATACGTCTCAAGCATTTTATCAACAAGAGGAACCGGCATTTTTGCCGTGTACTTATCGTGATCACCTGTTATGAGCACTTCATGTGTCCCTGTCGCTGCTTTTCTCTTGTGATACGTGTCAATAAGGCTTGGCTCTAAGTCTACCTCTTCCTCAAGCACTGCCGGGTATTTATTGGGAACCACTCTAACTGCCCATTCCTTTTGGCCAGGCATGTAGAGTTCTAAAAGGCTTTTTGGAGTAAATTTTGCCTCATTCCCATGACAAAACGGACAACTTTCTTTTGACGCCTTCCCCTGTCTCCTTTTCTTTGATTGATCAAACTCCTCTGGACGTCTCGCACGTCCAGGGTTAACAAGTACCCACCTCTTAGTAACCGGGCTTTGTCTAAACTCCGCAAAACTACTTGTGTTCTCTTTTTTTAGCAGCTCTGCCATATGTTCCTTTTATTAAATTCTTTCTAATAATATAGAGTTCTTTTAACGTATTTAATGCGGCTTTAATGGGTTCAACTCGACTTTCTCCAATGTCATGCCACGTCACCGGCTCCTCCTTTACATTGTATCCTTTGTGCCTCGCAATTGCGAGTACCTCCATATCAAATCCCCACCCAAAGATAGTAAGTCTGGAAAAAATATCATCGTAAGCCTTACTCGTAAATGCCTTAAAGCCACATTGCGTATCATGAATGCCTGGAATGAGTACCATACGAATAAGCAGGTTTCCGCTTTTGCCAAGCCAGCGTCTATAGAAAGGTTGTTTTTGTGTAATTTTAGACTGAGCAAGCGCTCTGGATCCAATAACAACATCATACCCTTGATTGAAGTATTTCCAGAAATGATCCATTTCACTAAGCTTGGTTGCATTGTCGGCATCCATAAATACGGCAACTTCTCCTTTGGCTTTAGCCATTCCCTCTTTGACCGCCCAGCCCTTACCCCCTTTTGCTTCAATGTTTAGCACATTAAGATTATTGATTTTACCCTGGAACAAGTTTGCAACTTCCACCGTATCATCGCTGCACCCATTAGCCACAACAATGACTTCTGATTCATACTCTTGGTTTTGAAGATAGTTTTGTACTGACTCTAATGTTGGGATAATCCGCTTACTTTCATTGTAAGCGGGAATGATGACTGATAGTTTCATAAAAATTCATTACTATTGGTGACTTTTTTTGTCTATATATGTCTCTAGTATAACACATGCAGCAAGACTGTCCTCATCTGCAGTCTGTTTTTCATCAAAAAAAACTTGAGCTTGTTTTGTGCTTAACCGCTCATCGGTGAGATGTACTGGAATAGAAATACTTTTTTCTAACTCTTTCTTAAATTCGAGTGTCTTTCTGGTTTGATCGGTTTCATTTCCTGAAAGACCGATAGGTTTTCCAAGCACGATTTCTTGAATATCGTCCTCCTCTACTGTTTTTTTTAGAAAAGAAATAAGCTGCTTGTCTGATGTGTGGTGAATAGTTTTTCTTGGAAGCACTATATCATTTTCTGGATACCAAACAGCGAGTCCAGTCTTTTTTTCTCCGTAATCGATTCCTAGAATCATAGTATACCTACTCCTTTGTTAAAATAATCGGGCCTCCTTCAGTAATTGCAATAGTGTGTTCAAAATGAGCAGAGTGACCACCATCTACCGTCTTAACGGTCCAACCATCTTCTTCAAAAAAGACTTTTGATCCTCCACTATTTACCATCGGTTCAAGCGCAAGCGTCATACCTTTTTTTAGAGCGATTCCCTGCTTTTTTGAACCGTAATTTGGAATCTGCGGCGGCTCATGGATATCCCTTCCCACACCATGCCCAACCAGTTCTCGTACTACAGAAAACCCTTCTCCCTCAACGTAGGATTGAATCGCATAGCCAATATCTCCCATTTGGTTCCTCTCCCATGCCTTATTAATTCCAGCGTATAATGCTTTCTCAGTTACGGCAATAAGTTTCATATCACGTTTTAAGCATCTACCGGCAGGTAGAGTTACTGCACTGTCAGTACACAGTCCGTTATACCAGAACCCAAAATCAAGCTTGAGCAAATCACCTTCATTAATGACCTTGTCATGCGGCACCCCGTGCACCACCTCATCGTTGACTGAAACACAGAGATTGGCAGGATACCCTTTATAGCCTTTAAACGAAGGGGCTCCGTCATACTTTTTTGCAAGCTCTTTCGCTTTTTCATCAAGAACTGCTCCACTGCGCTCACCGTGCACAACAAGTTCTTTTAAACACTGTAATATATAAAAAAGGCGCTTACCTCCTTCGCGCATCGTATGTATCTCTTCTTTTGTCTTAAGTACTGCGTGAGCCATTGCTTCTTTTGGTTCAGGCAAGTTTTTGCTTTAACTCTTCATACACTTGGTCAATTGATTCATTGCCATCAACGACAATAAGAACACCTTTTTCTTCGTATGCATCAACGACCGGTTGTGTTTCCTTATGACTCCATGCGAGTCGTTTTTGAATCTTTTCAGGTTCATCATCTTTTCTTCGAACTAATGTGCCTCCGCATTTCTTGCATGCTTCCTCAGCACTATCACTTGTTGGTGCTTTACACGATTCGCATTCTCTTCGACTTAACAAACGCTTCATAGCTTCATCATCAGTAAGGGTGAAGTAGACTACACGATAATTTGCTATATTGTGTTCTTTTAGAATTTCCTCAAGATCATGCAGTTGTACAAGAGTGCGCGGATACGCATCAAAAATTACTGGAGTGCCCTCCTGGATGTCATTTAAAAAATTTTTAACAAGCTCTTTGGTAATTTCATCCGGCACAAGTTCACCTTTACCATGAATGATTTCGTCTATTTTCTTTCCGAGACTAGAGCCACTTGCTGCTTCTTCACGTAAAATTTTCCCTGCTTCCAAAATAGAATATCCAAATTCATCCGCAAGGAGACGTGCCTGTGTCCCTTTGCCAGATCCCTGAATACCCATAAAGATAAGTGCGTCGTAGTGTTTCATGCCTCTTTAATAGAATGACTCATAATCACGCATAACGAGCTGCGATTCAACCTGTTTGACCGTTTCAATAACCACACTCACCACAATTAATATTCCTGTGCCACCAATAACAAGCGATGGGATATCTATGACTAATTTTAAAACAAACGGTAGCACAGCAACAGAACCAAGGAAGAGTGCACCGGTCAAAGTAATTCTGTTGAGTGTTTTGTGTAAATAATCAGCAGTGGGCTTTCCTGGTCTAATACCCGGGATAAATCCACCGTTTTTTTGTACATTTTCTGCAATCTGTTTGGGATCAAACGTAACCGCAGTATAAAAATAGGTAAACGCAACCACTAATACAAAATACAGAAGTCCATAAAAGAGCTGATTTTGGAACAGATCAACAATGTTTTGAGAAATATCTGAAACAAGTTGATTTTGGGTATTCACAAAGAAACTCGCTACAAGCCCCGGAGCAAGCATTATTGACATAGCAAAGATGATTGGGATAACACCTGCTTGATTTACGCGAAGTGGCAAGTGTGATGCAGTACCTCCGTACATTCTGTTCCCACGCACACGACGCGCGTACGAGATAGGAATATTGCGCTGCCCCTCTGTAATAAAGACAATAGCTGCAATTACCACAACGGCCACAACAGCAAAGACGACTATATCAATTACTTTTGATGAATCAAAACTTACAATTGTTTGCTTTAATGCCGTAGGTATAGCAGAAACGATACCCGCAAAGATAATAAGCGAAATACCATTGCCAATACCCTTTTCACTAATAAGCTCTCCAATCCACATAAGAAGTACCGTACCAGTAGCTACAATCATCACCGTTGAAATGATTGTCCAGAGTGAGTCATCCGAAAGAAGATTTACTCCTGACCTTTGTAAAAATGAAATCATTGCATAGCCTTGCATTAATGCAAGGGGGATCGTCAAATACCGCGTAATCTTATTTATTTTACGTCGTCCTTCCTCACCTTCTTCCTTTTGCATTCGCTCTAAACTCGGGATTACCATAGTCAAAAGCTGCATAATAATCGATGCGGTAATATATGGTCCAACACCAAGTGCAACCAAAGAAAAGTTCTCCATGCCACCACCGGAAAAGAGATTCAAGAGACCAAAAAGCTGGTTGCTTTCAAATAGACTCTTAAGCCCAGCAGGATCCACGGCAGGAACTGGAATAGTGGCAAGTAATCTAAAAACACCAAGAAGCGCCAAGACAAATAATATCTTGTTTCTTAGTTCTTTTATCCTAAAAATCTGTACAATCTTCTCTAACACGTATATTACCTTCCAATATGCCACCACCAGAAGTTGAATCGCTCTGAGCCTTTAGGCGGCTTAATAAGTTTTTCCCGTGCAGTATCGTAAATCCTTTGATGGAATTGGGACTTAACAACTAGTTCATTCTGAAGCTTGTCATCACGCTTTTTAATTTTCTCAAAAAGCTCATTTTTACGTTCATACGCACGCTGGTCTGCTTCAGTGAATCGATCAAGCCACATCTCCATTTCATCGAACACTATTTTTATTCTATCCCTAGCTTCAAGGATAGCAATAAGTTTATCATCTGACACCTCGCCAATATAGTTCATTTTTTCTGCGTAATCCTCGTAGAGCTTCTCAAGCTCCATGTGAAGGTCATCTATCACTTCCTTGTCAGAGAGTCTATCATATACGGAAAACATTTTTTTATACTCTTCCTGCGCTGCCTGCTCTAGCTCATCAACCTTTTTTAATATTTCTGGATCAGGATCTTCTTCATACAAGTCTCTCATATACCGTTTTTGATTGTCAAAGGTCTGCGCACTTACAAAACAATCACTAATTTTAGCATCATCTTTCTGTACTTTAATAATGCTTTCTTTTACTGATTGTAACGTTTTTTCTAATTCCCCAAGATCTTTTTCTGATTGCTCGTCCATGTGCAGATTTATTTTTTTGAAAGAGTTACCTCTCCTCCTTGAGCCTCTATTGCTTTTTGTGCCTCTTTAGAGACTAGTCCATTTTTTACCACTACCTTCTTTGAAATCTCCCCACTATTCAATATCTTCCAGGGGGTGCTCATTGATGGGATAAGATTGTGCTTTTTTAGCGACGTTGATGTGACTAATTCTCCATCTTTATACTGTTTGCTTAAGATATCTAAAGAAATAGGAACTGCTTGTTTTTTAAAGCTTTTAAACCCTTTAAGCTTAGGTAATTGCTTTGAGAGACTTGTTCTGCCACCTTCAAAACCCCGCCTACGTGAATAGCCTGAACGAGCTTTTTGTCCTTTACACCCTTTTCCACAAAAGGTACCGGTAGCGCCACCACGCCCAACACGTTTTCTCTTTTTAGCAGAACCTGAATCCTTTTTTAATGAATGAAGCTTAACCATAGTATTCTTATTTCTGCTTATCTTTTGCCTTAGGGGCAGGCTCCTCTCCTCGAGTCTGAGCGACCTCGGAGTCGAGGACAGAACCTTGAACAGCTGGCTTCTTTTCTACTGTTGATGGTTTCTTTAACACCTGCTTCTTCTCTTCCTCAGGAACTTTCTTTACTTCTTCTTTTACAGAAGCATCGGTTTTTTCTTTAAACTCTTTCCCTCTAAGTTTAAATACTTTCTCTTTACTTCTCATTTCAGAAAGAGCCTTAACTGTTGCGTTAACATTATTGAGCTTATTGTTCGTGCCATAAATCTTACTAAACACGTTTCGTACACCCGCGAGTTCAAGGACTGAACGGACAGAACCACCGGCAATAATACCAGTTCCAGGAAACGCCGGCTTCAAAAAGAGTCTGGCTGATCCTTCTTCTACCATTACCTCGTGAGGGATAGTGCCATTTTCTGTAACTGGCACCGTTACCATGTTCTTCTTTGCTTGTTTAATTGCCTTTTCGATTGCTGAGCTGACATCATTACCCTTTGCAGTTCCAGCACCTACGCGTCTTTTCTTATCACCAAGAACAATGGTCACTCTAAAACGCATACGTCTACCACCTGCGACAACGCGGGTAACGCGGCGAATATCAACAAGCTTCTGATCAAACTCAGATTTTGGCTTCCGTCTAAATTTTCGTCGTCTATCTGCCATTTTCTTTTACTCGTTAATTAAAATTGTAAACCGCCTTTTCTTGCACCGTCAGCAAGAGCTTTCACGCGTCCTAAATACGCATAGCCACCACGATCAAAAACAACTGACGTGATCTTCTTTTCTTTGGCTTTCTTAGCTATCTCTTCACCAAGTTTTGCAGCTTTTTCACTCTTCTTTAGTGATTCTTCCTTAAGCACTGTATCAGAAAGCCCAAGAAGTGTTTGCTGCTTGTCATCGTTAATAATTTGAACGTACAGATGATTCAAACTTTTGTATACTGAAAGCCTCGGAACTTCTTTTGTTCCGTACACCTTTGCACGCACTCGCTTATGCCTATGTATACGTCTCTTGTCTCTACTCTTCATTGATCTATATTAATTATTCTGCGGCAGCTGCCTTCTTGCCTGCTTTTCTTCTTACATGCTCTTCAATATACTTGATCCCTTTACCCTTGTATGGTTCAGGTTTTTTTTGAGCTCTAATCTTTGCAGCTAGTCTACCAACCTTTTCTTTATCAATACCACTTACCACAATAATGTTATCTTCGACCTTAAACTCTACTCCCTCGAGAGCTTCAATCTCAACAGGATGAGAGAAGCCAAGATTTAGTACAATCTTTTTTCCCTGCACCTGTGCTCTATAGCCAACACCGTTGATCTCGAGTTTTCTCTCAAATCCCTTAGACACACCAATCAGTGCATTTCTAAGCAGTGACCACATTGTTCCCCACACTGCATGCTCCTCATCGGAAGAAACAGAGACTAGAAGTTCGTTTTCTTCCCTCTTTACTGTAACAGCGGGGGCAAGGACAACTTTAAGCTCACCTTTTGGACCTTTAACTAAAACCGTGCCGTCAGTTACTTGAACTTCGACATTTTCTGGGATCTCTAATGGTTTTCGTGCTAATCGTGACATGATATTACCAAACGTTACAAATTATTTCTCCCCCAAGCTTTCTTGCCTTTGCTCCATATGAGGTCATAAGACCCTGAGACGTTGATATAACAGCAATGCCTAGCCCCTGAAGCACTTTCTGGATTTCTGTACTTTTTACATAAATCCTTTGGCCAGGCTTACTAACCCGTGCAATATGTTTAATAGCTCCTGTTCCGTCCTCATCTCTTTTGAGCGTCACAATAATGTTCTTCCTAACGCTCTCTCTTTCTTTCCTCTTTTTTACGCTAGAAATATATCCTTCCTTTTCCAGAATTTTTGCTAGCTCAAATTTGAGATTTGAATAAGGCATGCAAACCTCGTTCTTCCTTGTGAGTTGAGCGTTTCGAATTCTTGTAAGCATGTCAGCGATTGGATCGGTCATAATGAAAAATTAATAGTGTGATTTACCAACTTGATTTTCTTACGCCAGGAACTTCACCCTTGCTTGCAAGCTCTCTAAAACAGATCCGGCATAAACCAAAACGTCTCATATACGCACGAGATCTACCGCACACTGAACAACGTCTCACGATGCGTGTTGAGTATTTTGGAGTTTTCTTAGCTTTTGCAATAAGTGCTTTTCTTGCCATAAAATTTAATATCTATTCTCTATCCTCTTTCTTAAATGGGAAACCGAGTGCCTTTAGAAGTGCATACGTTTCTTCCTTTGAAGAAGCTGTTGTCGAAATCGTCACGCCAAGTCCATGAATACGTGCTACATCACTGCTTTTGATTTCCGGAAACACTACATGCTCTTTAAAACCAATTGTGTAGCTGCCCTTACCATCAAATGAGGAAGTGCTTAGACCCTGAAAATCACGTACGCGAGGAAGGGTAATATTAACAAGCTTATCAACAAAATCATACATCTTTTCTTTTCTCAGTGTTACTTGAAGTCCTACTGTCATTCCTTCTCTAATACCAAAATTTGAAATAGATTCTTTTGCACGTGTCTTCACCGGCTGAAGACCAGTAATGCGCCGTAAATTTTCAATCATCGTATCAAGAAACTTTGCATCTTTCAAGGCTTTTCCGGTACCAATAGTAACAACGACCTTCTCAATTTTTGGAACTGACATCACATTTGCAATAGATAGTTCCTTTTGAAGATCCTTAACGACCGTTTTATTGTATTGTTTTCTAAGTCTTGACATACTATTTATCTAAATTTTCACCAGTTTTCTTACTTACGCGCACCTTCTCACCATTTTCAAGCTTCTTAATTCCAATTCGTGTCTGCTTATTTGACTTGGGATCAATGATCATAACGTTTGATACATGCAGGGGCGCAAAATACTCAATGCGTTGTCCCTTTTCTCCCTCTTTCTTTGGACGTACATTTCTGAATGACTTGTTTACTTTATCAACAACAATACGGTTTTTTTCTGGAAGTACTTCAAGTACCTTTCCTTTTTTACCGCGGTTTTTACCTGCAATTACTAAAACGTGATCATTCTTTTTAATTCTCATCTTCTTCATATGGTTACTTCTATATGACCTCCGGAGCTAGAGAAATGATTTTTTGATACCCCCGAGCTCTCAGCTCCCGTGCAACTGGCCCAAAAATACGAGTTCCTCTTGGTTCGGTTCCATCTAACATAACAACTGCGTTCTCATCGAATCTAATAAATGAACCGTCTTTTCTACCAAACTCTTTTCTTTGCCTCACAATAACCGCCTTTTCTACTGATTTTTTCTTTAAAGCTCCACCTGGAACTGCTTCTGCAACAACAACAGTAATAACATCACCAATTTGAGCAATCTTTTTTTTCGTGGGACCGAGCACCTTAATACAGCGCACCCTCTTGGCGCCTGAGTTGTCTGCAACTTGGAGAACTGTTTCTTCTCTAATCATGATTACTTATTAGCCTTATTATCATATTCTACACGCCATCTTTTTTCTGCAGAAAGTGGACGACAGTGAACCATAGTTACTGTGTCACCTACCTTACACGTATTCTTTGGATCATGAGCCTTGTACTTCCTGGTTGATCTGTAGCGCTTCTTGTAAAGCGGATGGGTCTTTAACGTTTTTACTGCAACAACAATAGTCTTATCCATACCGTCACTAATAACCTCACCGGTAATTCGTTTTTTTATCACCTTTTCTGTAGACTTATGCATGCTCATCTCTATTTAGAATCCTTATTAGATAGTTCATCTACAAGCTTCATTTCTTTCATTACTGTTAAAATCTGTGCGATATCACTTTTAAGCACTCCCAGCTCATTGTAATTCTTATGCTGGTTTTGAGACACCTTAAAACGAATATCTCTTAGCGTTTCTCTTTTTTCTGCTAAGAGTTTCTGCAAATCACTTACTGACTTTGCTCTAATTTCCTTAAGCTTCATTATTGCTTCTCTATAAACTTAGTCTTGACCGGAAGTTTGTGTGCTGCAAGTTGCATTGCTTCTTCAGCAACATCTCTTGGGACACCGTCAATTTCAAAAATTATTCTTCCTGGTCTACAATTAAATACAAAATGGTCTACTGCGCCCTTTCCTTTACCCATAGGCATTTCTGCGCCTTTTTGAGTCACAGGCTTGTCTGGAAAAATACGGATCCATATCTTACCGCCGCGTTGCACAAATCTGGTCATAGCACGCCTTGATGCTTCTATCTGACGTGAGGTAATCCATTTACTTTCCAAAGATTTAAGAGCATAGGTACCAAAAGCAAGCTCGTTTCCACTTTTAGAAACGTTGCGCAATTTATTGCGTCCCTTTTGCCACTTTCTGTGTTTTACCTTCTTTGGCATCAACATATGCGTATCCTATTCCTTATCATTCTTAACTTCTTCTTTAGCCTTCTTTTCTTCAAAAATTTCACCTTTATAAAGCCATACTTTAATACCAATCACGCCATACGTAGTGTGTGCAAGAGTCTGAGAAAAATCAATATCTGCTCGAATTGTATGAAGCGGAATTTTACCAAAGCTGACCCATTCTCGTCTGGACATTTCTGAACCGTCGAGTCTACCTGCAACCATAATACGCGCACCTTGGATCTCTTTGTTCTGCTGAATCCTGTCGAGTGACTGCTTAATAACTCGCCTGAACGGAATACGCTTTTCAATCTGTTCAGCAATGAGGAATCCAACAATAGCTGCATCTGTCTCTGGACGTCTTATTTCTTTAATATTAATATCGATCTTAATATTCTCTTGAATAATAGTGAAAATTTCCTTTTTTAATTCTTCAATTCCTGACCCCCCTCTACCAATAATTATACCGGGACGTGAGGAATAGATAATAATAGATACCACGCGGGGAGACCGCTCAATGTCAATACGAGACACAGCAGCATTTTTTAGCCTTTTGCGTAGAAAAGACCTGAGCTCAATATCTCTTTTGAGAAGATGTCTGTAGTTTCGCTTTGGCGCAAACCACTTTGATCTCCAGTCCTTGAGTACACCTAATCTGAAACTTATTGGATTAACTTTTTGTCCCACTTTTGCGCCTTATTAATTATCTTTCTTAGAACGAACAGATTTCTTCTGTGCTTCTTTTCCAGTAGTACCTTCCCCTCGGGAGCCTTCTACAGCTTTCTTTTCCTTCTCTTGCTCAACTTTCTTTCTTACTTTTTCCCCGCTTAACCCTATAGTAATATGACTTGTCTTCTTTAAAATCGGGAATGCACGACCAAATGCGCGTGGCTGCCACCTTTTGAAAACTGGGCCTTCATTTACAAGCACTGTTGAAACTTTAAGACTTGATCTGTTTAAATCATGGTTATGAACCGCGTTTGCTGCTGCGGAATTTACCAGCTTTGTAAAAAAATACGCACTCTTCTTATTCAAAAATGCAAGCTGCTTTAATGCTTCATCAACTTCTTTTCCGCGCACCAAATCTGCGACTAATCTCGCCTTGCGTGGTGCTACTCGTGCATGTCTTAATATTGCTCTGGATTCCATACTATTTACTCTTTTTTATCAGATGAAAGTGTTGTTTCTGCCTGTGCCTGTTTTGCCTTCTCAGCTGTTGCTGCAGCAATTGCCTCTTCTTTAGCTTTTCTACCACCGTGCCCTCTAAACGTTCTTGTTGGTGAGAATTCACCAAGCTTATGTCCGACCATATCCTCGGATATAAATACAGGAATATGATCTCTACCGTTATGAACACCAATAGTAAACCCAACCATCTCCGGTGCAATTGATGATGCACGTGCCCAGGTTTTAATAACGGTTTTATCGCCTGCTCTAAGATTTTGAATTTTCTTCAAAAGCTTTTCATCTACATACAACCCTTTTTTAAGACTTCGTGACATGAGCGTTCTTCAAAAAATTAGTATCCAATTAATTTGGTAGTATACCCCTTTTAAAAAGGGCCGTCAACAACTTTATTCGCTATTTACGCTTATTCGCTCGTCTATCGCGTACAATATACTTACCTGACTTCTTGTTCTTTTTCCTTGTCCTTACACCGAGTGCTGGTTTTCCCCATTTAGTCTTAGGATGAGTAAGGCCAATAGGTGAACGTCCTTCACCACCACCATGTGGATGGTCAACCGGATTCATAGCTTTACCACGCACTGACGGACGCTTTCTCATATGTCTAACACGTCCCGCTTTACCAATGACCGTTTTCTCATGAACAACATTACTGAGCTGCCCAATTGATGCTGCACAACCATCTTTAACAAGTCTGATTTCTCCTGACGGCAACTTGAGTTGTGCAAAGCCTCCTTCTTTACCCATGAGTGTTGCTGTCCCACCTGCTGATCTCACAATGCATCCACCACACTTTGGCGTCAGTTCAATATTGTATACAAAACTTCCATCCGGGACAAATTTAAGGGGCATTCTGCTCCCTGTTTCCGGCTCTATTTTCTTATCACTCGAAACCACTGTAGCACCTTTTTCTAACTCTTTTGGTGCAAGAATATATGACTTAGTGCCGTCTGGATATTCTACAAGCATAATAAAGGAGGTTCGGTTTGGATCGTATTCTATAGAAGTAACTGTCGCTTTCTCATCAAAACGTGTTCTTTTAAAATCAATTGCACGATACTGTCTCTTTGATCCACCGCCACGTCTTCTGACTGTGATAGTCCCTGTGTTGTTTCTTCCTGCCTTCTTCTTGATATTACTTGCGAGACTCTTTTCCGGCCTCTTTTTATCGATTTCTGAAAAATCAGTATTTGACATATACCGTCTTGCAGGAGTTGTCGGTTTGTATGTTTTAATTGGCATAGCTTTATACTCCTTCGTATAATTGAATCTTTTCACCCTGTGCAAGAGTCACAATCGCCTTCTTGTACGTACTCGATTTACGCATTTTGTGTCCACTTCTACTCTTGTTTCCCAGAACGTTTACTACGTTTACTTTAACTGGTGTTACATTGTAAAGAGCACTAACTGCTCGCTTTACATCGCTTTTTGAAGCATCTTTTGCAACACTGAATACATATTTACCCTCTGTTTCCATACATGCAGCTTTTTCTGAAACTAAGGGTTTATTAAGCACTCGATTGGCACTCGAGTGTACACGTACCTTCTTTACCTTCTTTGAAGATTTAGAAGTAGCCTTTTTAGACGCAGACTTCTTAGCCTTTTTTACAGGCTTTGCAGTCTTCTTATCCTTTTTTGAAATGGTATCTAGAAGTCCCATGATGCTTATTTTTCTGACTTAATAAAACGCTCTTTAAGCTTTGCGCATGACTCATATGGCATTACACACACCTCTGCATTCAATACGTCATACAGATTGACTGTTTCAACGGTAGCCACTTTAGCAATCGGAATGTTTCGTGCAGATTTTACAACTATATCATCTTTTTTAGGAAGAACAATAAGCGATTTCTTTTCTGAAAGATCAAGCCCCTTAAGCATTTCTGCCATCTTCTTCGTTTTAACAGCTTCGAACTTAATATCATCAAGAACACGAATGTTCTTATCTTGTGCCTTAAGTGAAAAAGTCATAAGTAATGCTGATTTCTTCTCCTTCTTGTTGATCTTCTTTGAAAAATTTCTGTCGTTTCTTGGTCCGAACGTAACACCACCCTTTTTCCAAATCGGAGAACGGTTTGACCCGTGACGCGCACGACCGGTCCCTTTTTGCTTCCACGGCTTTGCACCACCACCACGTCTTTCTGAACGTGTTTTTGTATGTGCAATAGCTTCCCGTCTGTTTGCCAAAAAAGCATTTAATACACGGGTGATAAGCTCTTCTTTTACCGCAACTTCAAAAACCTCAGGAGGAAGTTCTACCTCTTTTTGCTTGGATCCATCTTGACTATAAAGTGTTACTTTTGACATTACTTACTCTTACCTTCTTTATCTTCTGAAGACTTTGTCACAATAAGTTTGAGATATGTATTGCGGGCTCCTGGTATTGAACCACTAAGTGCTATCAGGTTCTTTTCTGGATCTACATCAATAACCGCTAAATTTTGCACTGTTACTGTACCACCACCCATCCGGCCTGCCATCTTTTTACCCTTCAAAACATGCTCAGGAAACGCGCACCCGATTGATCCCGGTTTTCTTAAATCGTGCTTGTGACCATGCGTCTTTGGTGACCCCTTGAACCCATATCTTTTAACAACACCCATAAATCCTTTACCTTTTGATGTACTGGTTACGGTAACAAGATCACCTTTATTGATTACTGCTGCGGTGACTTCTTTTCCAAGCTCGTATGCTTCATCAACCTGTGTTGTTCTCCATTCTCTTACAAATGCATAGTCTTTGATACTTTCTTTCTTTCCCTTTTTTGACTTCTTTAAGCCATACGCAAGCTGAACTGCGAGATAGCCGTCCTTATCATTTGTCTTTCTGGCAGTCACTGTGCAGGGACCAGCCGTAACAAGCGTCACCGGCACTGCGGTGCCGTTTTGGTCAAAGACTCGTGACATTCCAATTTTTTTACCTAGTAGCGCCTTCATATGATTAATCAACGGTAGTGTAAATAAAAAGTAAGACCTATATGTATGAGTCTTACGGAGGACTCTTAGCTCCCGACCCAATCTGAAAGTACAGATACTACTGCATTCAGATTCAACAGGGTAACAATGCAGTATACTACATCTTTATTTCAATATCAACCCCTGCTGGCAGATTTAGCTCTGTTAAAGATTCGATTGTCTTCTGATTAGAGTCAACAATGTCTACTAAACGCTTGTGAACGCGGATTTCATACTGTTCACGCGAATCTTTATGAGCAAAGGGAGATCTGATAACGGTCTCTCTGTGTCTCTCTGTCGGAAGCGGCACAGGACCACACACTCGTGCACCTGTTCTTTCTGCAGTGTCAACAATTTGTGCAGCAGATTGATCAATAAGCTTATGATCGTACGCTTTGATCTTTATTCTGATGCGTTGCTTTTCTTCTGGAGTCTTTTTCTCTTTTCGAGAGCCTGAAGGCTCCTCAGAGCCTCGAATGGCCTTTTTGGCATCAGATTTCTTCTCTGATTTCTTCTCCACTTTTTTCTTCACTTGTTTAGTACTCGCTTTAACCATGTATGTTTGCAAAAACTATCAAAGAGGAACGTACGTTACGTTCCTCTTTTGATTGTTTAATTATTTAATGATCTTTAAAACAACTCCCGCACCAACGGTTCTACCACCTTCACGAATAGCAAAGCGCATACCGTCTTCCATGGCAACTTCTTTTGCCAGCTTAACCTTTAGATTTGCAGTGTCACCTGGCATAACCATTTCTGTACCTTCTGGAAGCTCAACTTCACCAGTTACGTCTGTTGTTCTGACGTAAAACTGCGGCTTGTAACCCTTTGCAAATGCAGTATGTCTACCACCTTCTTCTTTAGTAAGAATATACACCTCTGCTTCAAACTCAGAGTGAGGAGTGATTGTCCCTGGCTTTGCAAGAACTTGTCCACGCTCAACTTCTTCTTTTTTAGTACCTCTAACGAGTATACCAGCGTTATCGCCAGCCTTACCTTCATCGAGTGACTTGTTGAACATCTCAATTCCGGTAACAATCGTCTTTTGCGTTGGGCGCAGACCGACAATTTCTACCTCGTCATTAACGTTAACTACACCACGATCAATTCTACCGGTTACCACTGTACCTCGACCTTCTATTGAGAAGATGTCCTCAATTGGCATAAGGAATGGCTTGTCAATATCTCTCTCAGGCTCAGGAATGTAGGTATCAAGTGCCTCAAGAAGTTCTAAAACAGGCTTTGCATCATCACCTGAAGGATTCTCAAGTGCTTTGAGTGCTGACCCTTTAATGATAGGAATTTCATCACCTGGGAATTCATATTTTTTAAGAAGATCACGTACTTCTTCTTCAACTAGCTCAATAAGCTCTGGATCATCAACCTGATCAACCTTATTTAAGAAAACAACAATTGAGGGAACACCAATTTGTTTAGCAAGTAGAATGTGTTCACGTGTTTGTGGCATAGGGCCATCAGCTGCAGATACCACTAAAATAGCACCGTCCATTTGAGCAGCACCGGTGATCATGTTCTTGACATAATCAGCATGTCCTGGGCAGTCAACATGTGCATAGTGTCTCTTCTCTGTCTCATACTCACAGTGAGAAGTCGCAATAGTAATACCACGCTCTTTTTCTTCTGGAGCATTATCGATTTGACTGACATCTTTATCTTGTGCTTTACCAACGCCTGAAGCACCAATAACTTTAAGGATTGCCGCAGTCAGTGTAGTTTTACCATGATCAACGTGTCCAATGGTACCCACGTTGAGATGGGGTTTTGTACGTTCGAATTTTTCTGCCATATTTTTTTGATTTAATACTATTGATAGATAAAATTATGTTGAACATTAAGTCCCGCTAGAATCAACCTAGCGTAACACTAGGCATGAGTATAACAAGTTCTTGTAAATCATGCAAGTATTTTATTTCCGTATACCCTTTTGAGCTTGGAGATACTTTTTTTTGGCTTGGATAAAAGAAAAAATAGACACGATTGCCTGTTATTCCCTTACATTGGATTTTTTGAGGGTGTGGATAGAGGGCGTCCACAAGGGACGCCCCTACGAATCATAATATTGTCCTTTTTGGGTTGACGTGGTCTGGGTTTTATGCTATGGTGACACGCATTCTTATGGTCTTTTTTTCATTCACAAAAGGAGGAAATTGTGAGAAAAATGTTGTTTTTGGTAGCGCTTTTGCTGCTGCCACAGAATGTATTTGGAAGCGCCGTTATTGGCGTTGGTGGTTATGCGATGAAGGGCACATTGTGCAAACTGAGTCGCGACTTGGTTGTTGAATCACTTAAAGCGATGCTTAAAAAGGGATCGGTAGTGAGATTCAATTCATACCTTACGCTTAGTCACACGACAAAAAGTTTGGTGCCTGATTATAACAAGATTGCTCCCAATGTTGTAAAGAAGTTTCACAAAGAAGCTATAAAAAAGAAAGTTAAGCTTTTCTTGTTACTTGGATGTACCCCTTATAGCCAAAGTACAGTTCATTTCTACTACGAATTTGTACAAGTTATTCAAAATTATCATCCTGTAAATAATACCGGGCTTCGTGCGTACAATGGAGGCGGTATTACGTTTTCTTTGAATTATAACGACCCTTACTTAAAGCTTGTACAATTATATGGGGTTGGCTTCGAAAGTGATTCACTTCAATACAAGATTAATGCGTATTATGCCAAAAGTAATCGTGCACAGCTTTGGAAGAAGAATAATACTACCTGGCCAAAAAAAGTTGCAGATATTCTGCGTAAGCGGTATCCATTGCCTTGGAAGCCTGCTGCACGAACTGTGACAAAGCTGATTGGCATTGGTACATATGAGATGAAGGGACGATTTTGTAAGCTCGTTCGAGATGCTATTGTTGTTTCACTTAAAGAATCGCTTAATCTTGGTGCAGTTGTTAAAATACAATCTACTCTTTCTATACGTGCGACTTCGGATAGCCAAAGTCGCTTTGACAAAAGTAATCCAGAAGTTCGAAAGTTTTATACGGAATGTTCCAAGAAAAACATACCGCTTTTCCTTTTGATATCTTGTGTGCCAGATAAAAGATTTGGTGCCTCATATGGTATCGAGGTTAGGCGCACACTCAGCTCAACTGGATCGCATTCAGGTTTGTCTGGTGGAATTTCCTTCTCAGGAACCTACCCAAGAAGAAGAGAGGACTACCAAAAAATAGTTTACAAACTTGGCCTTAGTCATCAAGTATTTGGAGGCGGTGTTGTAAGCCATGTTAAAAGCTTTTTAAGTAAAGTAGGTAGAAAAAAATTCGTTAAAAACCCACTTCCAACTGGTAGAAAAATTGCTGAAAAGCTGTATAACAGATACCCGCCACCATGGCCACTAACAAAGAAAGTGACATGGAGAAAAGTGACTTCAAAAAAGAAATCCAGCCGCAATGTCATTGTACAGTTTGGGCCCACGCTTGGATTTACAACTGACTTTGCAAAGATTTCCAGGAAATCTTCCCTTACTATTGGTGGAATAACACGGGTTAAAGGAAAAATTGCTCCTATTGGTGGATCGCTTGAAGTGACCGTTGGAATGAATATGTTTAATCCAAATGGGTTCGATTTGCACATTCTCTTTGGCATGGATTTTTACCTTAGTGGCAAACGACATAAATCAGACTTCTTCTTTGTTGCCGCAATGGGATGGCATACTAACCTTTATGGCATATCAAAGACAGTAAAATATTATAATCTGTCTGTGACACAAGCCATGGGGCATTCCTTGCACGGCATCTATGTTGAACTGCGAGGAGGATGGTATCTTTCTGAGAAGTTTGATATGAGACCGAGCACATTTGGGTTTTCGCTCAAATGGAAACCAGGCATGTACACCTACTATAGCCTGGAGAATCCTAATCCTCTTGCCACTTTGAAACTTACCTACTTTTCCTTAAACGTCTTCTACACCTTCTGATTTTTTTCAGATTAATGCTAAAAACGAGATCCCCTCCGTGCATGTATGCGTGGAGGGTTTTTTGTATTGTGAATATGGAATGACCATGCAGTCGGGTACGATTCATTTATGATTGTCTTTGTTTTTGTCATCCCTGTGGAGGCGGGGATCCATCTTCTCAAATCAAAATTACCTGATCTTGATTGTGACTGAATCAATATAATAATTGTTTTCTTTGCCATTTTTTTGATATGGACACTGATAAAACCTAAAATAAAATAATACAAATGTTACTATAATGAGCCATGTAATCACTACTAAAAAAGCCATCTTGCCAAAAAATGAGACTATACCTATATGTTTAAATATAATACTAATCTTACCTTTAATATAACGATAAATACTACCAAAGAAATTTTTTTCTTTTGATATAACACTCCTAATGGCATTTATAATAAGAATATTTTTTACACTTTTGTTTGGATGCTTATCTTTGGCATCCTCATCATCTTTTTGTTCTGCTTTTCCCATATGCATTAATGAAATAATAAAAGAACCCTCTCCATATTTTTTTCTAAAACAAGAAGAATATTCTCCTTCAGGAAATTCTTTTACACCTAAATCATATTTTTTTCTTTCATAACAACCTTCCCCCCATGGGATATAGTTTTCACTAATACAATCCTGCTGTTCTTTTCCCTCTTTTACCACAATATATCGCTCTACTTCATAGTCATTACTATCTCTAGGCACTATAAATTGATCGTTCTCGCCCACAAGATGGACTCTAATCTTTAAATTATTTACAAACGGAGCATGATTAACTTCGTATCTTCCATTTTGCATAAGCACTGAATTGTATGGTTTATATAGGGGTTTGCTGTATTCATAATATCCGGGAATATCACCAACGTTCACAAATACACCACCACGAGAGACATAATCAAAAAATAGATGTAAGCTCTCCAATGATTCTGCATCACTTTCGGGGTATACGCCACTATATGGATTTAAAACTATATCACAACGATTAAGACGAAAAGCTGTTATTTTGTTAATCGGTTTTACAATTGTATTCCTTCTTTCAAATCCTTCCTTCCAATCTTCATAGGAATAAGGAGACCAGCTTCTTCCAAATTTACTAAATTCGCTCCAATCAATTTCATTCAAGATTCCAACAACAATTGATTTGTCTGTTCTCCTTCGAAGAGAAGCTAAGCATGTATTTATTTTGTTATAAAAGACCTTCAAATATAAACCAAAAATCAATGCAATCAAAAAAAAGATGGCAAGGATTTTATTTTCTTGAAAAGACAATCCTACTAAAGCTGAGCTTAAAATAATTAGAATTTCTCCAAATGTTTCGCGTGTTTTGTTCATTATTAGTATCAAATAAAACAAACAGCGCCAGCGCTGCTTATTTTTGTTTTTTATGTAATTTTGCTACGTAAGTATATCTATTTTACATCGTACTGTCAAACCACCAATATTCACAACAAGCAGATGGATCCCCGCCTCCACGGGGATGACAGTTAAAAATATTTATCAAAAAGCATTATTATACTGTGCCTACAACATCCCCACGTAGGGGCGCCCACAAGGGGCGCCCCTACGTGGTGTTTTGTGCAAATATGCATGTACGTGTAGATATGGTAAAATTGTTACATGAAAGACAACTACAAACACGCAATCTTCGCCGGAGGCTGCTTTTGGTGTATTGAAGCCGCTATGGAAGAGCTTGATGGCGTTATTGAAGCTATAAATGGGTATACCGGTGGCAATACAGAAAATCCAACGTATGAAGAAGTTTCCACTGGAACTACCGGGCATATTGAAGCAACTAAAGTGATCTACGACCCAGAAGTTATAATGTATCCTGAACTACTGAATCGTTTTTGGGGAAACATTAATCCGACTGACAAAGGAGGGCAATTTGCTGATAGAGGCTCGCAGTATGAGACGGTAATCTTTTACACTGACGATGAACAAAAAAAGTATGCAAAAGAATCTAAAGCCGATTTAGAACGCTCAAGTAAATATGATAGTCCGATTGTCACAAAGATTCTTCCCGAAAAACCGTTTTATGAAGCTGAGGAAGAACATCAAGATTACTACAAAAAGAGGCAAGAGCACTATTTAGCATATAAAAAAGGATCAGGGAGAGAGGAATATATTAAAAGCCATGAATGACAAAAAAGATTTAAGAAAGAAGTTGACTCCCCTCCAATACTCAGTGACACAGGAAGAAGGCACGGAGCCTGCATTTAACAATGAATACTGGGACAACAAGCAAGAAGGTATTTATGTTGATGTGGCTACCGGTGAACCATTATTTAGTTCAAAAGATAAGTTTGATTCTGGAACCGGTTGGCCCAGTTTTTCTCAGACGGTAAGTAGCGAATGTGCTATCGAAAAAAAAGATACGAAGCTCGGTATGGAGCGAACAGAAGTGAAAAGTAAAAAAGGTGCCTCGCATTTGGGGCATGTATTTGATGATGGGCCAGAACCAGACGGTAAGCGCTATTGTGTTAATTCTGCAGCTTTGCGATTTATTTCTAAAGAGGATTTGGAGAAAGAGGGGTATGTGGAGTTTTTGGAGATGTTTGAGAAAGATTGAGTGATTTAAATAGCATGAATTCCGCCCGTATATATTGTTTTTATGGGATTTTGCGTGCACAAAAAAAGGGCGCCCACAAGGGGCGCCCCTACGTAGAGATCAAATGGTTTTATTTTGCAGCTACGCCGGTTTTAACTTCGATGATCTCTTTTGCGACGTTCTTTGGCACCTCTTCATAATGATCAAACTCCATGATATAGCTTCCACGGCCTTGGGTCATAGATCTGAGTGACGTTGCATATCCAAACATTGATGCAAGCGGCACCATACACTTAACGACCTTCATTTGACCTCTGTCAGTCATCTCGTCAATTTTTGCGCGCTTGGAGTTTAAGTCGCCAACGATATCACCCATGTACGTTTCTGGGGTTAATACCTCGACTTTCATAACCGGCTCGAGTATAACAGGATCTGCTTTAAGACAGCCTGCTTTAAGCGCCATGGAACCGGCGATTTTAAATGCTGCCTCGGACGAGTCAACATCATGGAACGAACCATCAAAAAGCGTTGCCTTGATGTCTACGAGTGGATACCCAGCGAGAACACCGTTATCTAGTGTTTCTCTAACACCCTTCTCGACCGGAGGAATAAACTCCTGTGGGATTGCACCACCTTTTATCTCATTTCCAAATTCAAATCCTTTACCGACCTCATTTGGCTCAACTCTCAGCCACACATGGCCATATTGCCCACGACCACCGGACTGCTTGATGTACTTTCCTTCCGCTTCTGAACTTTTCTTTATTGTTTCTCTGTAAGCAACCTGAGGCTTTCCGATATTTGCTTCAACTTTAAACTCTCTGCTCATTCTGTCAACAATGATATCCAGATGGAGTTCTCCCATACCGGCAATGATTGTTTGTCCAGTCTCTTCATCTGACCTGACCCTAAATGTTGGATCCTCTTCTGAAAGTGTTTTGAGCGCGTTACCCATCTTTTCTTGATCCGCTTTAGTTTTTGGCTCAATGGCAATAGAGATAACGGGTTCTGGAAAGGTTATTTTTTCAAGAATTATTGGACTATCCTGATCACATAATGTGTCACCGGTTGTAGTGTCTTTAAGCCCTACGATTGCTGCAATATCACCCGCGTACATTTCTGTCACTTCTTCTCTTTTATCTGCATGCATACGTACGATTCTTCCAACACGCTCTTTGTTTCCGGTAGCGCTGTTTAGAACATATGATCCAGAGGAAAGCATGCCTGAGTAGACTCTAAAGAAGACAAGTTTGCCCACATATGGATCGGATGCAACCTTAAACGCGAGGCCAGCGAATGGCTCGTTATCATCTGCTTTTCTCTCAAGTTCTTTTTCCGGATCTTTTGGATCTTCGCCCTTAACTGGAGGTACATCGAGCGGGGACGGCAACAGTTTAATAACCATATCCAAAACCGGTTGAACACCTTGATTTTTAAGCGCAGTTCCGCACATAACAGGAATAATATCAAGCGAGAGAACGCCTTTTCTTAGTGCTTCTATAAGCTCCTCTGGTGTTACCTCAGTTCCTTCAAGATACTTCTCCATGAGTGCTTCATCTTGCTCAACAATCTTTTCTACCATTTTGTCCCGGTACTCTTTTACTTGATCCTTCATGTCTTCCGGGACTTCTTCTTCTTTTATTATCGCACCCATTTCCCCCTCAAAAACCAATTTCTTCTCATTGATAAGGTCAATCACCCCACCAAACTGATCTTCTGCGCCAATGGGAAGCTGAATCGGTACTGCACTTTTTGAAAGTCTCTCATGAATAGAATCAAGCGCTGCAAAAAAATCGGCGCCGGTTCTGTCCATTTTATTGATAAAACAAATACGAGGAACCTTGTATTTATCGGCCTGATGCCATACCGTTTCTGACTGCGGTTCAACGCCTGCGACACCATCAAAAACCACCACACCGCCATCGAGTACACGAAGTGACCGCTCAACTTCTACGGTAAAGTCAACATGTCCGGGGGTATCAATAATATTGATTCTATGATCCTTCCAAAAACACGTTGTTGCAGCTGAGGTGATAGTGATTCCTCTCTCACGTTCCTGCTCCATCCAGTCCATAACTGCTTCACCCTCATGGACCTCACCAATTTTATGTGAAATCCCCGTGTAGAACAAAATACGCTCGGTTACGGTAGTTTTACCGGCATCGATGTGTGCGATAATTCCAATATTTCTGGTTTTCTCTAGTGAATACTCTCTAGGCATTTATTTGATCCTCAAATTGTATTTAAATATAATAAGTAATCCAAACATACCTTGCGCATACGCAAGTTTGTTTCTTACATTAAAACATGACTCACCAAAACAGACAAGTGGAAAGCTACTCCCTAAATATCAGCAAGAACGCTGTGCTATTTGGTAATGCTTTGAAAAAACTTTTCTAGCTCAGCTTGATATTCTGGATCATCATCTCCATGAACATACATCATCATAGTTTTAACATCAAACCCAGAAACATCAACGCCATCTAATGTAACAAAATATTTTTTACTCCCAGCACCTTTTATGTCCGAGTTGGGGTCATATTCAACAACCTGCGCTTCAAACCCAGCAATGTCTTCTGTAGTCCACGTCGTTTTTACTGAGTCGTCTTGATTCTTCTCTTCTTCTATTAATGTATCTACAATGTCATTTTGCGCGTAGAAAAAGTCAACTTGACCGGCATGAATATCACCAAAACTTACATCGCTAGGACTGATTGCCTGAGTAGGTAAGTCAGGGAGAGAATTCTCGCCTATACTCTCACTAATAGTGGTTACGCTCCAGGTGTCTGGGACCTCTGCGGTATAGCCACCCATAACCGTAATGTCTTTGTAGGCTGGTTCATCTACTTTTACATCATCCATTTTCTTTGGAATCATCGCTACCTCATCTATCTCTTTTTCACATGCGTGAACATCAGCATTTAGATCTTGCATTTGACCTATAAGCTCATTTTTTTCTACCCGACATGTATTGCCCTGCCAGAAATAGACAGCAGAACCACACAGTGCACCTGCAAGCACGACTGCAATAATAATGACAATCCATACTTTAGCATTCATAGACTTATATTACTTTTTGTAAATTGCTCTAGACACAATACCAAAAAAACGGTATAGTTACAAGCTGAAAATTGCATTAGGAGGAATGATGGCTGAAATGCCAAAACACTACACCGATTCATTTCAGAATTGGAACAAAATTATGAAAAGGAACCGGATTCTTTGGAAGATCTGGCTCTGGATTGCACGCACCATTGGTTTTTTTAAACCCTGGTGGATTAAACCTTATTTTTCTAAGGAAGAAAGAAAGGCATTATCGATCATCTTCTTTCAACATTGCGTCATTAAGTATGCCGGCAATGATAGTGATGGGTATGTTATTTTACGACTTTCATCAAATCAAGGGGGCGTAGTACAAAGCCCACTTAGCGCTATCCACTTGTTACAATTTGGAGGTGGGGATCTTTTAAGTCCAATAAACGTCTTTTTTGAAGCACTTCCACCCAAAGATACAGATTATATGCTTTCGCTAGATCCTCAAAATGAGGTGCTACTGAAACTTCATATCATAAAAAAGCCTCCAAGAGACCTTTTGATGCTTATTGGGTCAGAAAAATACGTTCCTGAAAAAATTGTTTTTGATATTAAAAACGGTACTCGAGTTGAGCTCGATGACCTCGTTAATGAAGCGCTAGAATGAATTCTAAGCGCTTTTTTTGTTTGTTTTTAGGCTTCTATTGGCTTAAAGAGACTGCCCAGTTTACGTTGTTCACTTCTCTCACCTGTGGCTTTGAGCACCTTCAGTTTTTCTTCTATTACGGTTCTCGTTACAATATTTATTGCTACCTTTTCTGCAACTTCACCTGCTTGTGAACGTATCATGTTTATTTTTTCTGTATTTTTTTGCTTTACTTTAAGCAAAGCCTCTCTTTTTTGAGCAAGCGTTTCCTTCCTTCCTTTATCGGCTTTTGTGAATCTTCTCCACACGTTTATGAGTAATCCTGGCTCATCTTGAATTCCATATGATTGTAACTCATCATCAACATCATTATTATCATTTTCTAAACTTCCTACTTCCATATGCATCCTTCCAAGCTCATGCTTGAGCTCTCTGGATTCTTTAAGTAAATCCTTTTTCACTTCTTCAAAAATGAATGCATCGCCAAACGATTCAAGTGATTTTTTGCCCAGTCGCTTTGCTAATTCTGCATGACGCTCAGCAAAATGTTCTTTTAGTTCATCAAAATTTACAAGCCGTTCTACTTTGCCGTGAAGTTCCCGGTAAATTTCTGGATGTACGTAGGCTAGCGCCTTCTCACCTGATTCAAGCTTTTTGATTTCTTCTAAAGCTCCAAGTTCTTGTCGTAGGTTTTTGAGTCGAGACTCAACTCTCCCAAGAGATGTCTCCAAATTCATTGTTGCAAAGGTATACGCTGAATTAAGTTCGACAATACCTACTGATGATTCCAGTCCCGCTTCTGCCCGCACCTTCTCATTTACCATGCGCTCCCTGAGTCTTGACAATGAATCAATCATTGTTTTAATTTCATCTGGGGTTAGCTCAACTTTATATGCTTGCTCCACTCTTTTTTCCTGCTTGGTAAGTTCTTTACCCTCCGCTCCCAAAACACTATTTCCTTCTCTATCTAACATGGGTACATCTTCAGTAAACGTTACCTCCTCATACATACCCTGATTAATCAAGTGCTCCGTTGCCAGCGCAAATTTTTCTGCACGTGAATACACACCTTCTACATGTTCCCGGATTGGCTTTAACGCATCCTGGCTCTGCATTGTTAGTGTTTCATCACTCTCAGCTTCTCGCTTTTTTTTCTCGGCATCCGCTTCTTCTCCTCCAAAGTCTTCTCTCTCAGCTTGCTTGCCGGGGATAACTTTGTGAACTTCCTCTTCCGCTTCTTTACGCCGGGCCATTCGCGTATCCGCTTCAAATCTTATTGGAGCACGCTTCGCTTCATACTTACGGGCAAGCACTCGTGTCTTGTTTCCTTCTACTCGCGCGTCCTCGAGTGCCATAAGATACTCAAGATATCGAGTTTCAGATTCTAACTGTTTTTGCTCATTCTCAGAAAGGCCCTCAGTCTTAAGTTCATCACTCTTTTCTTGCAGTTTCTCTTTTCTTTTCACCGCCTCAGCATTATCCATAACTAAGTCCCACTCCTCATCAGTTGTAGTCTTTTTTTGCCTACTTTCAGCCGTCTCCAAAATCTCTTCTTCCAGGCGAAGATCGTTTAACTCAGCGACGGGAACAGTATACTCATATGGTGACTTTTGTACATTCACGGAGAGTGAATCATCTAGAGCCTCTACATACCCCGCATCTTCCAACTGTTTCGCTACTAATTCACGTTCAAGCACAACCTCGTAAGAATCTGCTTGTATACGATCTTTAGGCTGCTTGGCATGTGCTCGGGTACGTAGGTTTTTAACAATCACTTTTAGATTATGCGTTGCTGTGGTTTTGTCATATTCTGAGGAATCTTGACCGGTTCTAAGCGCAATCATAAGTCTCCTTTGATCTTCTATTCTATCTTCAAGTGATTGGAGTGCTTTGGCATAATGAGGTGGAGCCTCTTTAATTTGATAGACTGCATTTCCAGAGATCCCGCTACTCAAAAACGCTTCATGCTGTGGACTCTCTACCACCTTATTAAAAATGAGCTGATACGCTGCGAGTACTTCCGCGGGGCTCTTTGGTTCTTGCCCCTCTTTTGGTGAAAGGACATCATCTGAAACCATGTCTAGAGCCTCAATGATAAACTGCACTTGCTCATCATCTTTTCCTTCTGAAAAACGAGGATTGCTTTCAATAAGATCGGCAAACGCTTCGTTTGAAGGGGCTTTTTGTTCTTTTTTTGATTGCTGTTCAACCATATTTTTTGAAACTATGTTATAACGTCATTGTACCATTCTTTTGGATAGAGAGGAACTATTGACCGTGCGAATATTTTGGGGTATAATCGATTGTTACAATGTACACATTTTTTGGGAGGAAAAATGAAAAAGTTTTTCAATCATATTAATACACTCATTAAAAAAATTGGTACTGCCATTGGCTTCTTCATCTGCGACTACATCTTCATGATGAAAGATAATTCAACCCCCGAAGACCACACATTGGAACGTATAAGAATTGAAAAAAATGATCATCTCTTCTGGAACCATTTCATAGTCATAGAAGACTTTGAAAATGGGGTTCTCCACTTACAAGCAGTTATGGGTGCTGTGTCACCAAGAAGTATTAGTAATTGTGTTGATATTATCCCAAGAGCTGATCAGGCATTACATCTTATTTGCGAACGTGAATCAGATGGAAAAGGAGGAATAATCATTATACTTCACGGTAATTGGAAACAATTTATATACTTGTTAAGGACCTTACGCAATGGCACATTAGAACGCATTGGACCATTTTTTGTTAAAGAAGGTGCTGACCAAGAACTTATAGCAGAGATGTTTAAACAATAACTCTGCTTTTTTGTTTTATGCGGCTTTTTTCGTCTTTCTTCTATCACCCACTCCTCTATACTGTATTTTCCAGAAATCGCGCGCTAGATTGAGTTTTTCGAGCTCAGTTTTTTTTGCGTACATTTCACTTTCAGCAGCAATTAAACGAGTGGCAAATTCATCTACAGATAGGCCAGAAAACTCTCTGTAACTTTCAGGTTCTGGCGCTGTTTCCTCGGTTTCCTCACCAACCTCACTTTCAGTTTCTGATATTGTTTCCTCGGTTTCCTCGCCAACATCACTTTCAGTCTCTGGCGCTGTTTCCTCTGTTTTCTCAACAGCTTTACTTTCAGTTTCTGGTTCTGGTTCTAATTTTCCAATCTTCCTCCAAAACCTAATCCTTTCACGAGTTGCTGTGAATGTATTGTTTGAAAATAAATTGTTCATATCAAGCTTAATGTCTCCATCTTCCATAAAATCTTCATATTTTTGAAATTCCGCTTGTAGCACAGCAACCTCTTTTTCCAATTCCTTTGACTTAAAATGCGCATCCATATCTATCTTGTTGATCTCATGCCGTATCAGTGAATCTAATCGTTCATCTTCACCATATGTATCTCTCACCTTTTGTTCTATCCTTTCTGACAGATCTATCACTTCCGCGAGCTGTTGTTCTTTGTATTCTTTTGGAATGAGTTCCTCCTCTCTTTCCAAAAGCTTTTTGTTCTCTTCTCTAAGATTCAATCGTTCCTCAAGCTGCATAGCCATACGCTGTATTTCTCGCTCTGCTTTAAGAATTTGCGCCGTATTCTTTTTATCTACCGTGACCATCCCACGAATATTTAGACGAGACTCATCATGATTTAACGCGTTTACTGATTCAGAAAGAACCGCAATATGTTTACTCAGTTCTTTAGTTGAAAAATTTTTCTTATCTCCGGTAACAATAAGTGCATTATGAAAAATCTCACGCGACAGATCCACTTGTTCTGCAAGCTCTTCTTTGAGATCTTCTCGCAAATTTTCTTTATCATCTTCTGACGCAAAATCGAACTCTGCATTGAACATTTGCTGCTCACCCTGACTCATCCTAATTTGTTGAATACGAAGATCGCCACGCAAAGTAGTCAAATGCGTTTTGTCAGGATTTTCTTTTTCTTCTTCGATTTTAATAACATCTTCCAGCCTTTCAATCTGTTGCACAGTTTCAACGATACCTCCAGCAATATTCTTTTGACGATCTACAAGCGCTTTATTTCTTTCTTGTTCAGCTCCAATATCTCTCTGACCTTCTTGTTTACCGGCAGAACGCTGATTGTCAACATCTGTTTCTTCCAAAACCACGAGTGAATCTGCAAACATCTCCATTTCTTGAGCCAGCGAGTTTAAATGGCCAATTTCCATAAGAAGCTCGCCACGTTTTTGTCCTTCCGGCATGCTGTTTACTGCGTTTCTCCACTGAGTATATTTTGCTTTTGTTTTGTTAATAAACGATTTAACTTGATCCGGCCTTGCCTTCTCACCCTCTGCACGAAGAGTATTAGATTCTTGCATTAAAGGAACAAAATCTTCCTGGAATTGTTTAAAATCCATAGTTGCTTCTTCTTCCAGATATATCTCTAAACTTCCCAGTTCAACGTTTATTGTACGTGCAAGAGAAGGAAGAATGTTGGCACGTGCTCGATCTTCACCTCCTGAATCAAAATCAAGTTCCACGGACACTCCCGCTTCTTTTAAAGCCTTTTGTAGTTTTGTGTACTCATCATATACTTCTTTAAGCGGTCTCTCACTTTTCCCAGGGTCATCTGGACTGTACCCCTCATTAATACCAGCCATGGCTTCCTCGATAAGCTTTGCCGCTTCATATTCATCCTCCTCGATTCTTTGTTTTAATTCTTCCATAAAAATTGCAGCACCCGCTTCAGAGGACATATCCGGGAGCACGTCTTCTACCGTGAGCTCTTCAAAATCATCCTCAGGATCGATTGGCTGTTCACGCTCAGAACTTGGGGGTTGCTGTTGTAACTCTTGCATAATTTTTAGGTTATATCTAAAAGGGTAATATATGAATTGAATTCAGTCTCATATGCTGCTTCATCTTCCCTCAGTTTATCATAAAAGATGAGTTTTGTCAAGGTATCATCTTCAAACTGATATGTTTTTCTAAATACAAATACATCATCTAGAATTGCATAGAGGTATCCCCTATTTTCTACAAGTGGTTTCTCTGACAATGCAAGCTCCTCAGCAGTAGTATCTATTTTGTAAAAATCAGTTCCCAGTGTTGCGTAGAGCTCCGCACCATCTCCCCATGCATACTCAACATGCTTTCCCTCAGGAAGCTCTATATCCTTCCTCTCCATAAACGAATCACCTCTAAAAACGGCGAGCCCGAGCTCCTTTTTATTTTCATCTATTACTCGCTCAAACAGCACTGCAATTTTCTCACCATCTGCTGATTGCTTAGCAAGAAGCGGCGTTTCGTTTTCAGCAAAAAACTGGTTGAAGGAAAGTTCTTCAGCAAACCCATCGCTGCTTGCATCATGTAGCCTGTATACTTTCCCCTTCTCATCCTCGTATCCAACTAAAAGAATACTATTATCCAGAAGCCACTCATACTGAGAAACCGTAAGTGGCAACTCATCTGAATGCTTTACTCGTTGAAACACTTTTTTGTTCACATCATACAATACCAGTTCTTTTGTCCCTTCTTTTTCTTGCAATGCTGCAAGACTGTTTCCATCTTTAGAAAATGAAGCATCACTGTATGTTTGAACGCCTGCTACGTTTTCAGCAATAAGTTCTTTTTTTTGCGTTTTGAGCGTTACATTGTAAAGCCCTCCACTTAGGTTGTTCTCTGATTTACTGGTTGTATACAATATGTGTTCATCTGATGTGTCAATGACGGCACTAGTTATATTTGGATCTTGGATGAGTATACTCATATCAAACTCATCGTTTTTTCTTTTTTGAAGTTGAATATATGTTTCTCCGTTTATCGTACCGAGGAATATATATTGATCTTCTTTAATGAATACTTTAGTTGGCGTCGGAAGATAGTCACCAATCTTACCTTGTGAGCTTTCAGGAACGATGTTGATATTGTCAATCTCTACCATATCTTGCGGCTCTGTATATGAGTCGATTTTATTATTTCTCCATACAAAATAAAAGGTAGTTGAGAGACCAACTACCAAAAGAAGGGCAAAAACAATGAATATATTTTTTGTGTCTCTACTTGTTGTCTTCATTGAGCTTATCTTCTTTTCTTTTGACCATAAAGTAATAGATGAGCGCACCTATCCACCCAGTGAGTACCACCACAAGAATCCACAGTAACTGGTCATTTTCTGTTTTATACTTTCTTTTTGCCGCGTCTATAATCATAAAAATCCAAAAAACCATTCCTGCAATATTTACAAGCATCATCAAAAATACAAACCCCATCCACAGCATCCATATGATTGATACAAGGCTGATTCCACCAACAGCGAGAAGCCCTGCGAGTGTATCATCTTGTGCATGTACAGTGGTACCACTAATACAAAAAGCAATGGCTACTACCATTACTAAAAATCTTACTAAGCTCTTTTCCATACTATTTTATTTGTACTTTTATCTCGCAAAATGAGCAAACGCTTTATTTGCTTCTGCCATTCTCTGTACATCTTCACGTTTTTTGTATGCTGAACCTTGCTTTTCAGAAGCATCGATCAGTTCAGTTGCAAGAAACTCAGCCATAGGCTTACCTTTTTTTCTTCTACACGCTTCAATAATCCAGCGCATAGCAAGCGTGTCTCGCCTGTCGCCATGAACTTCATAAGGAATTTGATAGTTTGCACCACCAATTCTTCTACCCTTGACTTCGAGTGACGGACCGACGTTTCTTAATGCTTGATCAAAAACCTCAACAGGTTCCTTTTTTGCTTTTTCTGAAATAATATCAAAAGATCCATACACCACGCGCTCTGCTGCACCTTTTTTACCATCCTTCATGATGTGGTTGATAAACTTTGCCACAAGTTCATTCTTAAACTTGTAATCTGGAATCCTTTTTTTCTTTGGCGCTCTTGCTCGTCTTGACATAGTTCTAAGTACAATTATTATTTTTTACCGGTGGGCATTTTTGCCCCGTATTTGCTGCGTCCTTGCCTTCTGTTGTCTACACCTGCTGCATCAAGAGGACCTCTCACAATGTGATACTTCACTCCAGGAAGATCTTTGACTCTTCCACCACGTATTAATACGATTGAATGCTCCTGTAGATTATGACCTTCACCCGGAATATAGGCAGTCACCTCAATACCGTTTGTTAACCGCACACGAGCAATTTTACGGAGCGCTGAGTTAGGTTTTTTTGGCGTTGTCGTCGTAACCTTAACACAGACACCACGCTTAAAAGCGCTACCCTTTGGAAGGGTTTTTGATCGCTTAGTAACACTATTATACACCTTCTGAAGTGCAGGTGCTTTTGACTTTTTGGTTACTTGCTTTCTCTTCTTTCTGACCAGTTGGTTAACCGTAGGCATAAAAAATAACTTACACTATACGAAAATTAATTATACGTCTCTTGATATGTATAACAAGATAAGTATTGCAGGAATTATTACTCGCGTCAAGGAATAATCGCAGTATTACTAAAAAGGGATAAATAAAGATAAGAAATATCTTTGAAACAGCTCTAATAGCTCCCAAAGAAAAGGTGATCCTACAAGAATAAACCCGATAAGAATAAAAAAGCCGTACTGTTGAAGAAAAGCCTTTACTGGGGTCCAAGAGTCAGGCATGACTGCAAAAAGTAGTTTAGAGCCATCAAGGGGAGGAATGGGAAGTAAGTTGAAAAGCAATAGTATTGCGTTTGACACCAAAAAAATCATTAGAAAAGAGTATAAAGCATTGCCCTTATCAAGACCAAACAATGGAAACACAAACTTAAAAAAGAGTCCAAATACAACGATAAGGAGTAGATTTGAGAGTGGTCCTGCAAGTGCAATGATAACTGGACCCAAACGCTGATGCTTGAGATTGTATGGATTAAATGGCACTGGCTTTCCCCACCCAAATCCTGCTAAAAAAAGCATAACGGTGCCCCATAAGCTCAAATGGGCCGCTGGATTTAATGTGAGTCTTCCTTCTTCTTTTGCGGTAATATCACCCAGAAGATACGCTGCAAGAGCATGAGAAAATTCATGAAACGAAATAGCAATAACCAGAGCTACTGCCCATGCGACAAAAAGAATCGGTTGTGAAAAAAGGAAATTAATCGGCACAAAAATTGTATTATTCAGTAATCAGGATTACATAGTATCACACGTGCAATGCTTAATCAAGATTCTCTCGTCCCCATTTTAACGTTTTACTCAACCAGACAACGGTATCTATGAATTTCTCCGTGTGCTCGTTATATTGTTTGCCAACAATATCACCGTCTTCATCAAAGAGATTCTTAACATTGGGGAATTGAAGATCTGAAGCTGTTACCACCAGTCCGAGCATTTTGAGGACAGGGATTAGGTTTTCTATAACCCGTGTTCCACCCCAGGGGCCTGCTGAGACGCCCACAAGACCAGCAGCCTTACGCTCATACTCAGGGTATAGTGAATCAAGTACCGATTTTAATATCCCCGGATACCCGTGATTGTACTCTGGCACCACAATAATGAGTCCATCTGCTTGTGTAATCGCCTCTTTATATTCCTTAAGATGCTCCTTTAAATCTTGCCCGTAGTTATCTTGTGGAATAGATACGTCATGGAGATCAAGAAACGTTGTTTCTATTTCATCCCTTTTTTTAAGCTCTTTAAGGAGAAATTGTGCTACTTTGGTACTCTCGCTGTCTTGTCTGTTTGTTCCCAACATGAGAACAAGTGATACTTTTTCTTCCATATTTTTTTGTTATTTACTTTGAGTTATTATAGCATACCTTTATACGATTACTTTTGGATGACAGTAATAATCTCTTGTACCTTCATAGAATACATGGTTAAATTGCAAGCCGAAGTGTTTGATCTTCTATGAGGAGGAAAGTGTGAAAACAGTGGTACTAAGCTACATTTTAGAAGTGTGTGAAGCTTTTTTTCATGATAAAAAAGGAATCATATCTCTGCTTGCTGAAATTTCTTACTATGTGCACGGAAATGCACAAAGAGAAGTTCTTAGTGAAGAAGCTATCACGTGCAGAGAGCAGCAATGTTTTAATGGACCACATACCTTAACGCGTCGGCGTATTAGACTCACGTCAGATAAGCCATTCGACGTGAGTATTGTTCTCATGATTCACGATGAACAGTGGGGAACATTAAATGCAACACATGACGTTTTTAACAGAATAAGTGCAAAGGAGAGAACATGAAGGATACTACCACTCCAATTATATGGGACTCGTCAAAAGAGCCATTTATCATACCAGCTTGCAAGGACGTGTCAGTGCATAACCTATTTTTGAGATTATTTCCTAATAGAAGATTAAACCCTTTATTCTCATTCCTTGTACCAGACACACTAGAAGTTGAGGTTTGTGTCTGTTACTTAGAACGCATTTTCTGGTATGAATCAACTAGATTTAGCTGCTTCAAAGAGGATCTTGATAAGCTTTGTTTAACTCAAGCACAGATTTTACGATTTTTATACAACTATCTACCCCTACTTTTCCCAGTAAATTGTGAAAGAGAGTACTCATTTTTATTTACTTCAGCCCAACAACACTTTATGATAGCTAACACATTCTTGCAAGCAAATCAACATATAACAATAGAAACAGTACCATTCGAAGATAAGAAAAAAAATTCATGCTTCTTTCACCATTCGATTGTCCCAAAGCAAGCGATTGCTTCAAAAGTGCCATTTTGATTCTAGGTTTTTTTTGATTCTTAGGTTCTTGGTCCCCTGAATTCTTTGAAATTCTCGGGGCTTTTTTATTTTCATAAAGAAGATATGAATATAAACAAAAAAGACCTACACATACAATGTACATAGGTCTCTAACGTTTTCAGGAAATACACCGCTATCAAGGAGCTCGCATAACTGTTTTTTTTCTTGGATAGACAGACTATTATCGTTAACTAATCGGGATAGCCGGATTTGAACCGGCGACCTCATCGTCCCGAACGATGCGCGCTACCACTGCGCTATATCCCGTCAATTATTACTCTATCGTATTATTGTATTAGATTCAAACAAAAAGCCGGATAGTCCAGCTTTATGATACGAAAAACATACAAACTCTAGGCAAGCCACTGCTCAGCCTTTTTCCCAATATCTTCCAGTTTCCAATCAGACTTCACATAGTATTCATCTATACCAAGCTCCTCAAACTCTCTTCTCGTTCCTGTTTCATTTAAGTTTGAAAGTACAACTACATGCGCATTTTTTCCCCATGCATCTTCTCGTAGTTTCTTTGTCATCTCGAGACCATCCATTTTAGGCATAAGTATATCAAGGAGGATTAAGTCCGGATGCTCACGTAACGCAAACTCAAGCCCTTTTTCACCATCATCTGCTTTAAGCACTGTGAAGCCTTTTTGCTCGAGTCTTTTTTCTAAAATGTCTAAGAGAAAAATCTCATCCTCAACAATCAAAATCTTTTTTGTATTATGGGGAGTCTTACTCATATGCTTACGTTAATTTTTTGCAGAATTCACCGTTCTCGCTTCACCGTCAGTGTATAAGCGTTGGTTCAGCTTTGCAAGGGCTTTTTTGCTTCATAAAAAATTGAAAACCGGCGCCCCACCCTGTACCAGGATAGGAATTCGGTACAGGGTTTGAGATTATAAATAAAATGGCCCTGCCATGTACGAAAATTCCTATTCTGGTACATGGTCGGGCTGACCGGATTTGAACCGACGACCTCACGCACCCCATGCGTGCGCGCTACCAACTGCGCCACAGCCCGTGTATGTTACTTTCTCATATGCTTTTTATTTTTTCAATAACAAAAAGAGCATCAAGAGGAATCCTGTGCTCATTAAAATATAAATGTATGCGTCTACTGAAATAAAGTGTCTAAATCCAACAGAATGGGAGGTTCATCAAACTCACCTGAAGGAGATTCAATCTCCCCTTCTTCTAAACCGTTTAAAGAGTCCTCCTCTTCTTCAAAAGCACCATTTCGCACATCCTCAAGGAGCAAGTACAAAATGCCACACTGCATAGGTGCTACATGTTTCCACGTGCACCTATCACACTCCATTTTTCCTCCGCATGTACATTCTTCCGGAGGATCTTGAAGCTCATCCTCAAACGCCTGTAGAGCATCGACATCTTCCTTCAAATCCAGGAAGTATTGCTGCATCGCCAACACTGCCATCTCAAATTCCTTCTTTACCACTGGAGACTCCTCTTTCATTTGTGTACTTTTGATTCTAACTAATGTGCAAATAACTAAATCAATAGTACTGAAAAACAATTTTTTGGTCAATAAAAAAAGGTGAATCATCTTTCACCTTCTTTTTTAAAATTTGTACCCCTCTAATCCTTCCAATACAAGAATGTCTCATCAATCTTTGCATAGTCGTAAAGCTCATCGTCATTGAAGAACCGATAGATCTCTTCCTTTGCATTCTCAACTGAATCAGAAGCGTGGACAATGTTCCCTGGTGTTGCCATAGCAAAATCACCACGAATGGTTCCTGCATCCGCTTCAGCACCTTTTGTCGCGCCGGTGATGAGTCTCACTGCATCAATACATTCTTCGCCTTCAAGAACCATGGCTACAACCGGCGTTTGCTTCATGTATTTTTTAAGTCCTTCAAAAAATGGCTTATCTTTAAGATGAGCGTAGTGCTCGTCAAGTTCTGTATCGCTTAACCCAACCATTTTGATCCCAACAAGCTTTAACCCTTTTCTCTCAAAACGAGAAATAACCGCACCAAGCAGGTTTCTCTGCAATGCATCGGGTTTACACAAAATAAGTGTTCTCTCTTTATCCATTGACTTTATTATTAAGATTTTTAAGTAATTCCTTAGTCTTGCCCTTTAATGTAGATAAAAATTCACGATTCTTCTTTACATCAAATAGTTTTTTAAATTCAACTTCTCTCTTAAGCTGTTTTTGCATCTTCTTTCTAATCGATGCAGCATCAAAATCTTTAAGCGTCTCCTGATACACTTTGATCAGCTTTCTTGTTTGGTTTTCAATGGAATACTTGCTTGCAGCCTCTTTTGCTTCTCTTGAAAAATCATCGTGTAGTTTTTTGCTTGAAAGTAGCCTTAAGGTCGCGTCAGCAAACTCGTCAGGAGTATCTACCACAAACCCATTCTTACCATCTTTAACAAGATCTATCAATCCTTCATCCTTGAGCATAACTATGGGAAGCCCCGATGCGGCAGCCTCAACAATAACTAAACTTTGAGTATCGGTTTGTGATGCAAACGCAAATATGTCAGATCCCGCGTATGCCTCGTACACGTCTTCTCTCTTTTTATGTCCCGCAAAAAGAACATTCTTAGCCAGTGATCTTTTCTTTGCTTCTTCCTTTAGTTCGTCCTCTGCGGGACCACTGCCAATCACAATGAGTAAGACATTCTTGTTCTTTTTTCGAATAGTTTCGAGTGCATCAAAAAGAAATGAGACGTTTTTTTCACGACCTATTCTACCCACAAACAGAAGTGTCTTTTTCTTTTGTAAAATCTTGTTCTTTTTCTTAAACGCATCTTTATCAATGTCCTTGAGTGCTTCTAAATTGATCCCGCTCGGGAGCACTGTTACATTCTCAGTGATACCATACTCCGCGAGAATATTTTTCATTTTTCTTGAAGGAACAATAACTCGGTTACACCTGGCAGTATGCAAGACTGAGACCTTTGCAGCAACATTCATAATCAATTTATCAGTCTTTTTCCCTTTTAGAAAACTATGCCCCGCAAACTTTTCGTAGAGTGTATGATAGGTATGAATGACAGGAACGTTGAGTGTGAAACCAACCACGTTTGCATAAAAACCCATAATGAACGGGGTATGCGAATGAATAAGATCAAGTTCAAATTCTCCAAAGTTTGCAATCACTTTTGCAGACAGTGGAAACGTCAATTTAAACTCGGGAAAAAAGTCTTGGTTCATGGCCTGAAGCCTAAAGATACCTTGGTCGTTTTCTTCCTTGGTATTCCATTTTTCACCATCAAGAGGCGCAAAGATATAGACTGTATGTCCCTCAGCCTCAAGCTCTTTTTTAAACGAGTTTATTGATGTCTCAACACCACTAAAACCTTTTTGATAGGTGTCGGTAAAAAAACCAATATTCATATTTGAATCTTCTCCATATAGCATCTATGATAATAGAAAAGGAGAGTTCTGTCATCTCAAAATGGTTCACATTTCTCACATCGATTAAAAACTGGACAAAAACCTTTTTTTGATGTATTGTACTGCCAAGAAAATGCGTATAAATATTATCAGTGAAAAATTTGTTGGCACTGCAAACGGCGTCTACACCGCATACGTTGAGCTTTTACAGGTACTAAAAAACAAAAAGATCCAGTACACAGTAAACGGGAGCAACTCAACTTGTGACGTCATCCATTCCGAAACGATTGGTCCCAAATACATTCTTGCTTCGTTAAGACACAAGCACAAAATGATTGTATCAGCCCATGTGGTCCCCGATTCCTTTGATGGTAGTCTTGTTTTTAGCACAATTTGGAAGCCACTTGCCAAATGGTATTTAAAGATAGCGTATAATCGTGCACAAACTGTCATCGCCGTTTCGCCGCAGGTAAAAAAGGAACTTGAGATTCTTGGCGTGACGAGCTCTATTGTGGTGCTGTGCAACAGTGTTGATAGAGAAACGTTTAAGCCAGATAATACAAAAAGGGATCTAATCAGAAGTAGGCTGAAGATTAGTAAAGATGCTTTTGTGATACTCAGTGTGGGTCAAATTCAACCAAGAAAAGGGGTTAGAGACTTTGTTGCTGTTGCGAGAAAACTTCCAAACGCAACGTTTGTGTGGGTTGGTGGCAGGCCATATGGAAAATTAACCGCAGGATACGCTGAACTTTCTGAGATCATCGAAAACCATCCCTCAAACGTTATTTTTACCGAAACAGTTGAATACTCAGACATGCCTGGGTATTATGCCGCAGCTGATGTGTATTTTATGCCTTCTCATCATGAGAACTTTTCTTTTGCAACGATTGAGGCAAGCGCTACCCACCTTCCTCTAGTCCTCCGTGATATTAAAGAGTATAGAAATTCCCTCTTTGCACATTACCTTAAAGGGAAAGACGTTGATTCTTTTACGTTAGAAATTTCAAAATTACATACGGACCTTGACTATTTACACACGTGGCAAGATGAATCGGATGCCCTTGCTAGGAAATATGATATGGATTCGTTTGCAAAGAAGCTGATTGAGGTTTACGCAAGTATTTAACGATCTGTTTTAATTTCATACGACCCATCCTCAGCTAACACAAATCGGATTGTGCCGCTTTTGGCTGTTTCTATCAGGGGGATAGTGTACTCGGAAAAGCGCGTGATCACCTCATAGTGAGGATGGCCAAAACTGTTGTCCTTTCCCGCTGAAATGATCGTGTATTCAGGGTTTGTATACTCGATTATTTCTTCGCTGCTTGAATGCTTTGAGCCATGATGCCCAGCCTTAAGAGCCAATGCATCCATGCAGAGCCCGCCATTATCCTGCTCAACAAGTTTTCTTTCATTTTCTACCCCAAGGTCTCCGGTAAGTAAGAAGCTTTTGCCACGGAGTGTAAGACAGGTGACAACCGATGCTTCGTTCATGTCGTCTACCGTCATTCCCGCATGTGATACAATCGGATGTACTACAGTTAGCCTTCCCTCTGGGAGTACATATTCCTTTCCTGCATATACAAATTCCCTATCTATTCCTTTTTCATCAATAATTCGTTCCCATTCCTGGCACAGCTCTTTATGGCACGTTATACCACTCTCTATAACCTTAAGCACCTCATACCTCTTCATAACTTCAACAAGTCCTACGGCATGATCAGCATCAGCGTGTGTCATGACCATAAGTTCAATCGTTTTATCAAAAAAAGGCATTTCTTTTGACAGTTTCTCTATAACATCAGCAGTTGCCCCGCCATCAATGAGAATATCAGTATCAGAAGATCTGATATAGATGGCATCGCCCTGTCCAACATCAAGAAATGCAACCACCGCATCCTTCTTTGAACGTGAATACGCAATCATAACCGAAATGACTGATGCGGCGATCAGTAGAATGCTCAATGCTTTTAGTACCCAGATGAGCTTAGTTTTTTGGGCTGATTTTTGCTCGTGCATAGTGTAACCGTTTAATACCAAACCACAAAGTAAGTCCGAGTGACCAGATCATCACTGAAAGTGGTACATGCGATTTTTGAATATCAATAACAATATATGAAAGCTTTGAGAGATACATAATAATGGCAACGATGGTATGTAAAATAAGGTAGGATACCCACGAAGCTACCATGCCAACATCGGTACTCAAAAAACCAATCACTACTGCAAAAAACCCCGTTGCCATTCCCAGAGGAATAAATGGCGCAATGAGCAGATTTGCAAGCGGGGCAATAAGTGATATGCGTTTGAAATTTAAAATAACAATGGGAAGAGTCGCGATTTGAGAAGCTAGTGTCAAAGCTAATGCCTCCCTCAGACCTCCTTTCTTTGGGACAAAAAAACAGAGACGTTCACAGGGCTTTGCAAAGTAGACAAGACCAATGGTAGATACATATGACAGCTGAAACCCAATGTCATACGTAAGGACAAACGGATTTTGTATCAACATAAGCACAGCGCTCAATGCAAGAACATTCTTAACGTCTGAAAGACGTCCGGACATTTTTGATATAAGTACAATTGAACCCATAACAGCAGCACGAACGACCGATGCTGATGCTCCGGTTATAAGCACAAACACCGTGAGGCTTGCAATAATAATGAGAGTACTCATACGTCTCGATACCCGTCCCTTCAGCATAGAGAGGATAATTGATGAAATGAGCGTAATGTTGTACCCGGAGATTGCTATGATGTGTGTTGTTCCCGTTTTATTAAACGCATCGAGCACCTCATCTGGAATTGACCGACGTTCACCAATGAGTAGGCCTGCTAAAAACGATGCCTCCGGCTCTGGGAGCAAGATATTAATGGTACGTGTAAAAGCACCTTTTATTACGTAAATACTACTTAAGGGACCGCCTTCTTCGCTTAGTTTTGTAACTTTTGCTCTATAGATAGCACCAATGATATTGTCTTTAAGTAAATAGTCTCCGTAATTAAAATCTTCAATTATTCCTCCTTCTTTGAGTATCCCAGAAACCTGTACCCGGTCTCCATACCTGTATTCTGGAAAAAGCATAGTGTTTACTAGAATCCGTGTTTTTGGTTGATCTAAAAGCTCTCCATTTACTGTCTCTACGAGTACTCGCAAACGTTGTTTCTCGCTATTTTTTTCTACGTCACCTACTATACGTCCTTCAAATGAAATATCTTCCTCATACACTTGTGTGAGTGGATGGGTCGTTCGCTCTTCAAGCGTACTCCAAAAAAACAATGCACTGCAAAAAAAGCAAACTATTATAAGTAAAAATACAAAGGGAGAAAAGCGAAAAAATAGGACATACAAGATGATCCCAAGCACACATACTGCAAAGACTGCTTCAATACTTTTAGTCACTCCAAAAAAGATGTTACCGGCTATGCATGCCACCAAGCAATAAAAAAAGATTTGCGACTTTGAAATAGTTTGAATCATAAAAAAAGCGGCTATTTCTCCGCTTTTTATAAATAGGTTTTACCCAAACGTTCTATTGATGAACTTCTACAATTTTACTACGCCCTGTTTCCCCTTTTACTATACGAACATTTCTTTTGTTCACTTTAAAATAATCTGCTAACAACCGTACAACTTCTTTGTTCGCTTTACCCTTTTCAGGAGCATCGTGCACTTTTACTTTATACTGGGTCTCCGACAAAGGAATTACTTCTTGTTTCTTAGCACGAGGGATCACCGTGACAGAAATGATTAATGCAGAGGTGTCTTTGGACATAAAAAATAGGGTCAGTTTTGACCCTATTAGTATAGCATTTTCTTTACTACGAAACTACTTCATTTTCTTACGAATAAATGCAGGGATATCCAACTCATCCTCTTCTGTTGTATCTTCTTTTTCAGTATCAGAGTTTTTATAGGAAAACCCTGGTGTTGCGGTCATAAGCGGCTTCTCTTCTTTTTTACCAAAGAAGCCAGTTTTTGCCTCTGTTGTTGTGTCTTCCTGCCTATCTCTTGCTGCTTCTGCAAACCCTGTAGCAATAACAGTTATCTTTATTTCATTGGTTAGGTCTTGGTCTCTTACCGCACCAAAGATGATCTTTGCGTCTGGATCAACCGATTCTGTTACTACTCGTGCAGCCTCATCGATCTCAAACATACCTAGATCTTCGCCACCTGCAATGTTAAAGAGAACACCCTTTGCACCACCGATAGAGAGTTCAAGAAGTGGGCTCGCAATTGCTGCCTTAGCCGCTTCAACGGCTCTATTTTCTCCTGATGCTCTTCCAATACCCATCCAGGCTGACCCCGTTCCCTGCATAATAGCTTTAACGTCAGCAAAGTCGACATTAACAATACCGGGGATAGTGATAAGATCGGATATTCCTTGAACACCTTGTTTCAGGACATCATCAACAACTTCAAACGCGTCAACAAGACTGGTTTTTTTATCAATAAGTTGTAGCAATTTATCGTTTGGAATAGTGATAAGGCTGTCCACTTTATCTTCAAGCTCAAGATGCCCCTTATTTGCAATTTCTCGTCTTTGTGATCCTTCAAAACTAAATGGCTTTGTAACTACACCCAAGGTTAACGTACCAAGATCACGGGCAATTTCTGCAATAGCTGGCGCAGCACCTGTACCGGTACCGCCGCCAAGACCACACGTAATAAAAACCATGTCGGCTCCATCTAAAGCCTCTCTGATTTCAGTCTCATCTTCCTCTGCAGCTTGTCTTCCTATCTCTGGATTCATACCGGCACCAAGCCCTTTGGTGAGTTCCTTCCCAATGTGAATCTTTTTTTCTATACCTGATGAATGAAGAGCTTGAGCATCAGAATTGACCGCAATAAATTCTATACCTCTCATTCCTGACTCAGCCATTCTGCTTACCGCTGAGTTTCCTCCGCCTCCGACACCCAACACTTTTATCTTTGCGAATGTCTCTAGTTCCGGTTTAATTTCCATAGTTTTTGGTTACTTTCCCTTTTTATAATAAAAAATAAGGTTTTAAAGCAACCTTATTATACCAAAGGAATCCGAAGGCACAATCACCCATGTGGATAAATTGAACACATATGTTACTCGTCTACTTTAAGGAAGGAAATTCTTGAACCATTTTTTTACTCTACCAGCCATTTGCTGTGCATTCACCATAGTCGATCCAAAAGAAGAGTCACTATCTTTGTTTTCAATAGCCCATAGTGCAAGACCTTGTGCAACAGCATATACTGGATCATCCATCTTATCAGAGATACCTGGTAGGTTTTCTGGAAACCCAACTTGCGCCGGAAGACGAAGCTCTTCTTTAGCGAGATCAACAATACCGGCAATTTTTGCACCACCGCCAACTAGGACTACCCCACCAGGAAGTTTGCCTGACCTACCAATTTTTTTAAGTTCTTTATCTACAAGTGAGAAAATTTCTGAAAGACGTGCCTCGACTATTTCAGCAACTCGTTTACGAGATACAACTGCTTCTTCACCTTTGTCTAGTTTAGAAAGATTAATTTCTTCTTTCTTATCAATTTCTGACGCGAGCGCAGTTCCATATGAGATTTTAATCTTTTCAGCAATATCTACAGAGGTCCTCAGACCAATCGCTAGGTCATTAGTAATATGCTCAGAACCCACTGGAAGAATTGCCACATGAAGCACATCCCCTTCCTCGTATACAGAAAGACCGGTAGTTCCTGCACCAATATCAATAAGTGCTACGCCAAGTTCACGTTGCCTTTTTGAAAGCACTGACATGCTTGCCGCAAGCGGGGTAACCACAAATGATTCAAGATCAACACCAACACGATGGATACACTTAGTAAGATTTTTAAGATATGAAACAGATCCTTCAATAATAAGCGCTTCCACCTCTAACCGAATACCATTCATTCCAACGGGGTCTTTTATACCTGATTGGTCATCTACGGTGAAGTTTTGTGGAAGTACGTGCAGAATCTCATGGTTTGGCGGCACAGACACTGCTGACGCTGCTTCTATTGCCCTACCTATATCTTCTTCAGTGATCTCACTATCTGCCCTGGACACTGCAACGACACCCTTGCTCTTTTGTGCAAGGATATGAGAGCCGCTTACCGACACAAATGCACGCTCAACGGGAACACCGCCAGTACGTTCAGCTTTTTCCAAAGCTGCTGAGATGCTGCTCACCGCTTCTTCAACGTCAACAATAACTCCCTTTCTAATTCCACTTGAAAGAGACTCACCAACACCAATGATACGTGGCTTACCTTGCTGTTCTACATTTAATTGAGCAATCACTGTTCGAATATGATACGAACCGACGTCTATCCCAACAATGATATCCTCTTTTGCCATATCAGGTTTTTTTATTTTTTATAGTTTGCCCTTTCGTTTTAACAACGCTCAAAGGACTTCATCGAATTCCACAATGAATACAAGTATAGTTTACTATACCATATCAATTTTATCAATAATCTTGGGGACAAAAATAAGAAGACCAATAATAACTGCGCCAAACGATGACATAAGCACCATTGCGGCCATAATATCCTTCATTGTCCGTGCCTCTGGTGTAAGTCTTGGTTTAATGATATCAACAATACGCTCTAACACTGAGTTAATAATCTCTGCCAGTAGCACAATTACAATCGAAATAATAAGGACACTCGTTTCAAGAATAGTGGTCCTAAAATAGAACATAAGCACTACTACTATGGCAGTCAGTATAAGATGGATTCTAATGTTTTGCTCTGTTTTTACGAGTTCAAAAAAACCAGTACTAGCATATTTAAAACTCTTTAACAGACGTACGGGATTAAGAAATGACATTATTTCTCTTTAATGTTCAAAAATATTTCTTGCGTCTTTTCCCCCATTCTTTGTGCTTCTTTTTTACTTATTTCATGATCATACCCCAATAGATGCAAGAATCCATGTATGTACAGCCACGCGACCTCATCTGACAAACTGTGTTTGTGCTCTTTTGCCTGTTTTTTTGCAGTATCAACTGAAATCAGGATCTCACCCAAGTAGTTTTTTTCTTTTTCATCCGGCCATGAAACTTCTTTATCTTTTTCAGCGAAAGCCAGAACGTCTGTTGCGGTATCCTTGTTGCGAAACTGAGCATTATACTGACGAATAGTAGCATCATCAACGAGAGAAAGTGATACTTCCACTGGTTTGTTTATCACTTCTGCAAGGATAATCTCCTGATTTATTCTATCAAAAAAACTCTTTTTAAAATAGTCATTATCCCAGGAATACTCTAGCACACAGTTATTCTTTTTCATATGAGATCCGGTCATGATATACCCCTTTTAACACTTTAACAAATGAGCGTTTAATTTTCTCTATATCGCGAAGAGTAAGGGGAGAATTATCGAGCTGACCATCATTAAGTTTATCGTACATTATCTTTGACACTGCCACCTCAAGATCAAATTTTTTATCATCAGCTTGCGCCCTAACGTAAGCTTCAACAGAATCTGCAAGCATTATTATTGCGGATACGCTCGTTTGAGGCTTTGGACCTGGATATCTGAATGCCGAATCGTCGGTACTTTTTGCACGATTAAACGAAGAAAGTACTACGCTCGTACCATGGTGCTCAGAAATCGCAGCAATAATTTCATTTGGCAGCTTATATTTCTCTCCAAATGCTATTCCTTCCTTCACGTGACTGATAATTTTTTCTGACTCCTCTAGAGGACCTATTTCCCCCTTTGGTTTTTCTTTCCTATTCTCTATGTAAAAAGTCGGGTTCTTTAATTTGCCAATATCATGATAGTACGCTGCAACGCGACAAAGCAATACATCAGCACCAACTTTTTTTGCCGCTAGTTCAGCAAGAGAACTTACAATAAGACTGTGATGATACGTTCCTGGAGCAGATACTGATAACCTTCTAAGAAGCGGCGATGCGGGATTTGCCAAATCAAGAAGTATTGGAAATGTCGAAATATGGAACAACGCACTCAGCACAATAAGAAGCCCTACGAGCAAGATAACGGTAGAAAATGAATATGCTGCAGCAACTACTAAAAGTTCAGTTATCTTTACCACATCCAATGTTCCCGCAAGAAAATGAAAGGCAAGGAGTAGCACAAAGTCAATACAAAACAGAATAACCGCAGACCTAAGTAAGTCAGAAAATTGTTTAAGCGACTGGAAGAGAAAGAGTGCAACAAACGAAACAACCAAATGAATAATAAGTACATCCATAAGGTTTCCCGAAACAACGGAAACAATAATGGAAAAAAACAGTACCGAGAAAAAGCCAACTCTCTCCCCTGCGATTTTGCTAATAACCACCGGAAACGCTGCAAGCGGTATAATATAGGCGACTACAGGTTTTTCTGTAAAAAAGTATTTAGAAACAAACACTAAAATAATTGACCCAAAGAACAAGATGCTTGAAACTGCAACGATATACTTCTCAGGTGAGACATTTTTTAGGATAAAGATACATGCAAGAAAGCTCAGTAACGTAATAAGGAGGATCGTCCCTATTTTCCCTTTCATGGCAAAGTCTGGGGAAAGTAAGCCTGTTGCTGAGAGCTTTTCTATAGCTACGTCATCGACAGCGTTTCCCTTTGCAACAATTATTTCATCCTTTTGCACTTGGTAATACACCGGCTCCACATCCCTTTCTGCCTTCCCTTCTCTTTCTCCAGTTTTTTCTTGATCAACAAGAGTGTTAGTAATTAAGAAGTGTCTGATCAGTGACTCACGAAGGCTTCTTTCCTTTATTGATACATCAGAATTAATGTTGTTTCCAACGTGCTTTTTAACTTCAACAAGCGTGTCTTTAGAGATTAACTCAGATTTTTGTAAATCAAGGAGCACAGAGCGCACATCATCCTCAGTTTCTTGAAGTGCTAGTGCGTCTTTTTGAATAAGTGCAGTAATGTGGTCTTCTTCAATGGTATACTCAAGAAGCTGTGCAATTTTTTCTTTTTTTTCAAAAAACGAGATCTGTTCATCTAAAGCAATACCTTGTATAGTATCAAACGCTTTTTTTACCGTATCCTCTTGCCGTGCGTATGCAGACTGATCCACGGTGTAGACTTCAGACACATCACTTCGAGCTTTTTCTTTAAGCTCGTTTGTTTTTGATGTACTTTCAAAGACAACCGTTTTTGGTGAACGGATTGTCTTGTTTGCTGTGTCTCCTATCTTTACATCAACCGTATTGTTTTGCGCGTCTGTAAGTACTACAAAACCAGTCAAAATAATAAAGACACATGCAGCAACAATGGTTGAAAAATATACACGAAACGTGTGTCTTGTATGCATGGTTTGACCTTACACTACCACTTTTTGTTTGTCTGGATCTTCCCGAGTTTCCGAAGTAAGTCTTTTTCTTTACGAATTTTCTTTCTTCTTAGAGCATCATCTTTAACTTTACGTTTGTTTTTTGTACGTAAATAAAAACGACGTTCTCTCGCAGCATATAATATGCCACTTTGTTGAACTTTTTTCTTGAATCGTCTAATTAGGGCTTCTGATGATTCGTTATCTTTTCGCTTTACTTGAATCACGTAAGCTCACCTCACTTTCCTTGGGTTATGTTACCCTTAGTTTCTTTAATAATCACTGGGTAACTAGTGATTATAAAATACTTTCAAATAAATGCAAGCACAAAAGTAGATTATTGTTCTACTTATCTTCTTTCTTAGTCACTACTGGTTTCTTCAACCGCTTCTTGAGTTCATCGGCTAGATTCTTAAGTGGTACGATTTCTTGAATACCGCTTATCATGTCTCGGACAATAATAGTGTCCTCCAACGCTTCCTTTTGACCAAGAATTAATGAAAGTCGGACATTATGCTTATCTGCCTGTTTTAGCTGAGATTTGATACTGTCTCTATGAAATGATTCCTGGACACTTATCTTTGCCTCAATAAGATCGTTAAAAATCTTAAGACTCTTTTTCTTGGCAAGTTCGCCAAGCTGGATCAAGAATACGTCGGTTTTTTTACTTCTTTTAACGGGGATTTTATTCTCTTTGACCTCATCAATAATTCTCTCCATACCAAGCGCAACTCCTATGCCCGGTATTTCTTTCCCGCCAAGTTCCTCTGAAAGTCCATCGTATCTTCCACCCCCTGCTAGAGCTTTAGAATACTCGTTCTTTGTGTCGTTAAAGGTTACAAATTCATACGTTGTACGGGTATAATAGTCAAGACCACGAACAAGCGTATGGTCAAGATGATAGGTAACTTCAACTTCATCAAGATACTCCAAGACATTTTTGAAGTGCTCATTACTCTCCGCATCAAGATAATCAATAATCTGCGGTGCATCAGCAATAAGACCTTTGAGTTTTTCATCTTTACTATCAAGCAAGCGCAGAGGATTTCTTTTGAGACGTGCTTTTTGCTCAGCGCTCAGAAGATGTTTTTTCGAATTGAAGTAATCGATCAACACATCAATATACTCTTTTCTGTTTTCTGGTGTACCAATGCTGTTTATTTTTACTACAACATTTTCAAGCCCAATTTTCTTAAGTATGTTCCATGCCACAAAAATAACTTCGGCATCAATAACCGGATCGGCATTACCAATGATTTCAAAGTTTGTCTGATGAAACTGTCTGAACCGCCCTGCTTGTGGTCTTTCCCTTCTAAAAAGAGGTCCTGATGAGTAGAGCTTTACCGGTTGAGCAAGAGAGGATAATCCATTTTCAATATATGCTCTCATGACTGACGCGGTCCATTCGGGACGAAGCGTTAGCTTCTCTTTGCCTTGATCAACAAAGCTAAACATTTCTTTCTTAACTATGTCTGTTTCCTTCCCGATTGCTCGACTAAACAAATCTGTCTTTTCTAATACCGGTGTCTCGATTTTAAGAAAATTATAAATGTCTGCATATTTCTGGACAATAGAATAACAATAATCCCAATATTCGAACTCTTTTGGAAGAATGTCATGCATACCGGGGACATGCGTGATCAATGTCTTTTTTCTTGTCTTAATCTTTGGCTTTTTTGTCATGGTTTGCTTTGGCATATATATTTTTGATTATTTAGTTCTCTACTGCCTTATATTGTGGTGTGGTGAATGCTTGTGCCTTTGAAACCGGCAATGCACGAATCCATGCTTTACCGACGATATTTGCTTTAGGAAGCGATCCCCACACGCGTGAATCACTACTTGCACTTCTGTTATCCCCAAGAACAAAATATTCTTCTTCACCTAACGAAAATTTTGCTTCACCAGGGGTTACAAGGTCTTGCGTCAAATAGTATTCACGAAGTACCACACCATTTTCATGTTGATCGCTATAGACAATAACTTCTCCATCATCTACTGACACTGTCTCACCAGGAAGTCCAATAACTCTCTTTATATAATACTGAGATGGATCATATGGATAGCGGAACACAACGACATCACCCCGATCAGGCTCAGAAAAACGATAACTGATTTGGTCAATAATGAGGTACTCTTTGTTAGAAAAATTTGGTTCCATGCTATCGCCCTTAACAAAAAAAGGCTGAATCAAAAAGAAACGCACAGGAATAACAATAGCAAGACAGATCACTATTATTTTTACTAACTCAAAAACAAAGGATCCAAAACCTGACCCCGACTCTTCACTGATGTCCTTTTTATGCTTTTTAGGCATAACATAGACCTTTCTTTCTGGCTTCTTTTCCATACGTGTTTCGAAATACCTCAATTTCAAAGTAATCTATATTATACAGGAACACAGGTAATTTTGCAAATATCTTTTAAAAAAAATAATACCAAAATTTATTTGCCCACAAAACTATTTTTGTGTATTATGAACTATACTATGAGAAAATTTCCAAAGCTTGACTCAATTGAAAATTTGCCTGAGTACTCTCCTCCGGACGCAGTAAAGAAAACAAAGAAAAAAGGCAGTTTTTTTGTTTTGAAAATTTTTGCCGCGGTCCTTGTTGTTGTTGCACTCATAGGCTCAGTGTTTTCGTACAAAGTTCTTTCTGTTAGTAAAGATGTGTTTGTTGAATTTGATAATAAAAAAACATCGCTCTTCCAACAACTCAAAAAACTCATTCTCTCTGAAGATAAGATCCTTCTTGGTGAAGAGGATGGCCGCACGAACGTGCTGCTCCTAGGCATGGGTGGCGAGGGACATTCCGGTGCTCTGCTCACCGACACTATTATGGTTGCCAGTATTAAATTTGACAAAGAGACGGGAGAAAAGGATGTCGCACTCCTCTCTATCCCTCGTGATCTATATGTACCTGTTCAAGATGGAAGACAATCAAAGATAAACAGCGTGTACTCTATTGGCGCACGTGATGGTGAAAATGAGGGTGCAAGGCTGATTGCAAATGTGATAAGTGATATTACCGGTCTTCCCATTCACTACTATGTTCGTGTAGACTTTGAAGGTTTTAGAAAAGTGATTGATGCACTTGATGGCGTAGATGTTGAGGTTGATAGAAGTTTTGTAGATACGCGCTATCCAACGTATAACTACGGGTGGCAAACGGTTGAATTTGAAAAAGGAATACACCACATGGATGGTGAAACGGCGCTTCAGTTTTCCCGGTCACGCCACGGAGTAGTTACCGAGGGAGAAGGCTTTGAGGGAAGTGATTTTGCTCGCGCAGAAAGACAACAAAAGGTGCTTCAGGCGGTTCAGGAAAAAGCGCTCTCAGTAAATACTATTGCAAACCCTAAAAAGGTTAATGATTTGCTTGGAGCACTGGGCGATCATGTCCGCACGAACGTTGAGCCATGGGAAATGACTATCATGTTTGAACTTGCCAAGGAGATTCATAAAGATGACATTATTAATAAGGTTATAGATCAAGGTGAAAATGGACTTGTGTATTCTTCCAACCGTGGTGGTGCCTACGTATTGATTCCACACAAAGAAGACTTCTCAGAAGTCAGAGATTTTGCTCTAACCATTTTTGATCAAGCAAAAGAAGACTCTGTAGAATCTGAAATACTGTATGTTCTTAATGGCACAAAGACTGTTGGAATCGCGTCTACAGAAACAAAGAGGCTTGAAGACGAAGGGTATGAAGTAACCGGAACAGGAAATGCACGAAAATCAGATTATACACAAACAGTAATTTACACAAAGAAGGAAGACTACAGTGACTCAGTAAGGAAGGCAAAGGATGATCTACACGCACGCATAGAAACACTTGATGATCTTTCTTCAGTGTCACTTGACGTCATCCCCTCATCAGTTTCTGTTGTTATTGTGCTTGGTGAAAACTACTCGTGATTTTAAAATCATTTTCCTCTTGAAAAAATATGTCTTTCGTGTTATAAATCCTAAACGTTCGTCTATGAACGTTTTTTAGTACGTACTATGTTTACCGTCGCAATAATTGGAAGACCAAACGTTGGCAAATCGACACTTGCGAATACGTTTGCTGAAAAAAAGGGTGCAGTAACCTCGCCGGTTTTTGGTACAACGCGAGATTATGTCTCACAACGCGTTTCGTGGAGAGGCCAAGAATTTACTGTCATTGACACCGGCGGTGTTGTTTTTGATCCAAAGGAACCACTAGAAAAAGAGGTTCAGAAAAAGATTGATTCTATTATTAAGAAAGCTGACCTGCTCCTCTTTCTTGGTGATGCTCGTACCGGGATTACCAACATTGATCGAAAGATTGCACACTACTTAAAGAAGTTTGATAAAAAAACACTTTTTGTAGTCAACAAAGTCGATAGTGACAAACACCTCTCTGAAACATACGCTTTCAAAAGCCTTGGTGCGGACACAATTATCCCTATATCAGCAATAACCGGAAAAGGTATTGGTGATCTTCTTGATGAAATATCAGGTGTTATGAGCAACGTTGCAGAGGAAAAAGAAGTGCCAGAAGAAAAACCGTTCAGGTTTGCGCTGCTTGGAAAGGTTAATGCGGGAAAATCAACCCTCTTTAACACTATCATTAAGGAAAACAGAGTTATTGAAAGTGACATTCCCGGCACAACAGTCGATCTTATTGATCATACTTTTACGTATGGCAATACGCCACTAAGCATTGTTGACACTGCTGGCATCCGTAAAAAAGCTAACGTTACTGAGGCAATAGAAAAGCAAAGTAGAAAGAAGACATTACATATTTTAAGAAAGATCGACCTTGCCTGTCTGGTGATTGATATCTCAAAACCAATTTCCAGACAAGACCAACGTATTGCTCGTGATATTGAGACTGCGTATATTCCTACAATAATTATCGCAAACAAGAGCGATCTAGCGTGCACACTTACCGACACCAAAGAATGTAGTGAATTTTTTAAGGAAAAAACGCGTGAGATCAGGCATAAGCTTTCGATTCTTTATTTTGCAGACATCATCTTTGTTTCAAGTAAGGAAAAGTACAACGTTCGTACTATTTTAGGTACGGTACGTGCAATAGAGTACGATAGGAAACGGATCGTTAGCTATGAACGGCTTAAAGGCTTTTTATTCGATTACCTTATCACTCATCCACCAAGGTCCAGACGGGGGAAAGTAGTGTCTACTGTAAAAGACATTTCACTTATTTCATCTGACCCACTACTCATTGGCCTTCATACCTCAAAAAAAGGATTTGTTGCTGATAAATTTATTCGCCACCTTGCGAAATCTCTACACGAATATTTGAAAATAAAATCTCGTCCACTGCACATAAAAATTATTAAGTAATAGCATGAAAGCCATTATTGGCCTGGGTAATCCAGGAGAAAAATATGAACGCACCAGACACAACGTTGGGTTTATGATTCTTGATGCACTTGCATTTGACTTTGATACTCCCTTTTCTTTTCAAAAAAAATTCAACGCCGAAATTGCATTGGTAACAATAAATGGTACAAAAACACTGCTAGTAAAACCCCAGACATTTATGAATAACTCAGGTCTAGCTGTTTCAAAGATCACCTCGTACTATGCCTTAGATCCTGAAAAAGACGTTACCGTGATATATGACGACACAGATCTTGATTTTGGTGAGATTAAAAGTTCTGGGAAAAGCTCCGGTGGGCATAAGGGCATGCAATCGATTATTGATACTCTTAGCACTGATTCCGTTAACCGTATTCGCATTGGCATACACTCTGATTTGAAAAAGGACATGCCAACTGAACACTTTGTTCTTAATGACTTTAGCACTCAGGAACTTAAAGAAATGAGTGCCACAATAATCCCTTCTGCAGTTACACGCACACGAGAGCAATTTGATTAATCTTCCATTGAACACAAATAGTGTATGGACTTAGCTCCACTGCTTTCAATTCAAAAAAAGAGCACCGTCTCAGGTCTTCCCCTTTTTCTCTTGGCATATTTTTGTGTACTCAAAAAAGAAAATGGACTGATTGTGGTTGTAGCATCAGAAAAAGACATAGCTACCCTCGAATCACTTTTTGCTCTATATAAGGAAAAAGTATACACGTTTAAGCCACCCCTAGTACATAGTGATTCCGAACCACATCACTATACTCATACAGCAGAATTTCTGTATGCACTAACATCAAAAGAGTCTGGAATTTTTTGTTTACCTGCTGAAAACGTTTCATATAAACTATCGTCCCTTAAAAAATACGAAGAGTCTCTTTTTTCACTATCACTGAACAAAAAAATTGATCTAGAAAAACTGATAAAAGATCTTTCTCAGTTTGGTTTTGAGCGTGCAGAAAAAGCACTTGAATGTGGTTTCTTTTCTGCGAGGGGTGATACGGTAGACATCTTTGCGGTCGGGATGAAAAGTCCTTTGAGAGTAGAGACTGAGTTTGGGATCATATCGTCTCTGTACTACTTTGATCCAAAGACCAACAAGAGTATAGAGTCAGTTGAAGAAGCATCTATTCCACCAATACATCTAAAGGAAAGAACGAGTTTCATTACCTCATATCTTTCAGCACTCTCGGTGATAAAAGACATTACCCTTATTGATGTTGATCCGGATATGATTAAAGAAATTTTAGATCCTTTGCAAGAAGGTGCATATAAGACATATAAAGATACATTGAAAACGCTTGAAAATATTGAACTGTTCCCTATTAATAGCGAAGCTCAAACCTCTTTTACTGCTAGCGACATTTCTCCTTTTTATTTGAACCCAGATTACTTTACTAAAAATCTTATAAAAAATAAAGACTACCAAAAAATAATCTTTACCAAGGAGCATTCAAAAGCAGAGACGCTTTTAAAATCAAATACTATCCCCTACTCAAAAGCACCGCTTTCTAGCCTCTTAAAAATCCTAGCCTCCTCTGATAGTTCGCTTACGCTTGTTAAAACGCCAAGGACACATTCCTTTTTGTTTAAAGGGTTCGCTGAGGAGTCGTCAAAAATTATTGTGCTCAGTGATAAGGAACTCTTTAAGCGAAAAATAAGTAAGAAACGATCTAAGGCAGACGAGGTGTTTATTGCTTCTCTTAAAGAAGGTGACTACGTTGTTCACATTGATCATGGTGTTGGAAAGTTCATTGGGATGACTAAACGAGCTTTTGATGATGCCATAAAAGAATACTTTATTATTGAGTATGCAAAAGGCGATAAGATCTATCTCCCTGTAGAATATGCGGACAAGATTGCAAAATACATTGGCGAGGCAGCTCCCAAAATCAATAGACTGCATGAAATGAGTTTCAAAAATATTAGAAAACTCATTAAGAAAGATGCTGAAAGAATCGCCAAAGAACTTGTTAGGACACAAGCACTGAGAGAATCACGGGAGGGAATCTCTTTCCCTATGCAAAACCAAGAAACTGAGTTTATTTCTCTTTTCCCTTTCACTGACACACCATGCCAAAAACAAACATGGGAAGACATAAAACACGACCTCGCAAGCGAAAATCCTATGGATAGACTTGTTTGTGGAGACGTTGGCTTTGGAAAGACAGAAATGGCTCTTAGAGCTGCATTTAGAGTGGCAAGCAATAAAAAAAGTGTGGTACTCCTTGCACCAACAACTATTCTTGCAAAACAGCATTATGATACGTTTACCAAACGGTTTAAAGGATTTGGCTACTCAATCGAGCTCCTCTCAAGGCTTAAATCGCCAAAGGAGCAAAAGGAGATTGTACACAACCTTTCTTTAGGTGAGGTTGATATTGTTATCGGCACGCACAGGCTTCTCTCTAAAGACATTGTAATAGGCAACCTTGGACTTATTATTATTGATGAAGAACAACGCTTTGGAGTAAAAGCAAAGGAAAAGCTTAAAATGCTTAGAAGCAGAGCAGATATTTTAACCATGACCGCAACGCCTATACCACGAACACTTAACATGAGTCTCTCCGGACTCAAGGATATTAGCATGCTCACTACGCCACCGGAGGGGCGCATACCCGTTGCAACAACTGTTTCACGCTATAATAAATCTTTAGTTAAAGATGCTATTTTAAAAGAACTGAACTCTAATGGGCAAGTGTTTTACCTTCATAATAGAGTACAAACAATCCTTGCTGCACAGAGAACTATTCAGAACCTTATTCCAAAGGCACGGATCGGTATTGTCCATGGACAGCTTGATCCAAGACAAATCAGTAAAACAATGAAAGCGTTTGAGGAGAGAAAACTAGACATTCTTGTCTGCTCATCAATCATTGAAAACGGTATTGATCTTCCCAATGTAAATACGTTGATTGTTGCTGATGCGACACGGTTTGGACTTGGCCAGCTCTATCAACTCAGAGGAAGAATTGGCAGAGGTCATAAAAAAGCACATGCGTACTTCTTATACTCAACACAGAAAGTAAATGAAATGGCGAGAAAACGGCTTACCGCACTGCTTGCTGCCACAAAGCTTGGTGCGGGATTTGAAATCGCCATGAGAGACTTGGAAATTAGAGGTGCCGGCAATATTTTAGGTAAAGAACAATCGGGACGGGTTAAAACAATAGGACTTACTCATTATCTCAGGCTCCTAAATACTGCAATAAAAGAAATTAAAACCGGCAAGGTTGAAAAGGAAATTGATGTCTCAATTGATCTCCCACTTAACGCCTTTATCCCCACTGACCTTGTTGATGATGAAGATGAACGACTCAAGCTCTATCAAAGTCTTGCAGCGATAGACACAATCAAGGTGCTTGATGCAAAGAAAAAGGAGCTTCTGGATGGTATAGAGTCACCTGAATTTGAGAACCTCTTCTATGTCCTTGGCTTAAAAATCCATGCAAAGAATGCACGAATTACCGGTATTGATTCCAAACCCTTCTTGCGACCTGATGAAACTCCCTACAAACGAATTGTTATCACGTTTGAAAAAGAAACGGATTATAAGAAAGCGTATATAGTTGTGCAAAAATATCCCTTTGTTGAAGTTGAAGGTAATAAGCTTAAGATTGACTTGCATAAGCTAGGACCACAGTGGAAAGAGAGGCTTGAGGAGATTCTTACACTATTTGGATAAAAAAGTATTTGTCAAAAACATTAAGGATGCTATACTACACCTAAGCGGAGAAACCCGCTTATTTTTATGCAAAAAAAATGGATGACCGTATCTACCTTCATTGTCTAAATGAAGTGTGCTCTATTGGTAGCAAGCCAATCAAAAAACTGTATGCGTCACTTGGTAGCTTTGAGCGAATCTTTTACGCATCAACAAATGAATTGAAGAGATGCGGCGTACGCGAACTTCAAATACAAAATCTTACATCAAAAAGAAATACAATCCACGCGGACAAAGAAAAGGATTTTCTAAACTACCATGGTATCTCTGTATGTGCATTTGTTGATGACACCTACCCCACCCTTTTAAACCACATACCTGACTTTCCTCCTATTCTTTACTATTTTGGCAGGCTCCCTAAAACACACAAAAATCTGCTTAGTGTGGTTGGCACCAGAAAGCATTCAGCATATGGGAAACGAGTAGCTGAACAGGTGTTACCACCTATTACACAAAGTGGTATTTGCATTATTTCCGGCCTTGCACTTGGTATTGATACGCTTGCTCATAAAGCATCAGTTGATACCACTACAGTGACGTATGCAGTTATTGGCTCAGGCCTTTTACACCTATCTCCACTGTCGAACACAAAACTTGCTCAAAATATTATTAAAGGAGGTGGGGCTATTATTTCTGAGTTTCCTCCACGTCTTGAAGCGCGTCCTGAGTTTTTCCCAAGAAGAAATAGAATTATTGCAGGAATGTCTAAAGCAACGCTCGTCATTGAAGCGCCAGAAAAATCCGGAGCACTGATAACTGCTGATTTAGCACTAGACTACAACCGGGATGTCTACGCTATACCGGGGAGTATATTTTCTAACGTGTCACTTGGTACTCATACACTGATAAAAAACGGGGCAAAGCTCATAACAAATAGTTCTGATATCTTGGAAGAGTATTCGATCACTGAAAAAATAAGTACAACAAAAACTTCCTCATACGTTCCACAAAACAATTCTGAGAAATTAATTCTTGACGCACTTGATACACAAAACGAGCTCCTCGCCGATGATCTTGCCCAGTTATCCACGCTTTCAATTTCTGAGCTCAATAAGACATTGAGTCTTCTTGAAATTCACGGCATTATAGAAAAGAGCAGTATTGGCTATATAAGACGTATCGCTTAAAAGAATGTCTACTTTTCCTATTGATATCATCATAAAAAAATTACGTACGTATGTGCGTACTCTTGACGTCCCTATAAAAAAACTTGAATCAGCGATTGGTGATGACCCGTTTCGTATTATGATTTCAATTATACTTAGTGCAAGAACTAAGGATGAAACAACAGCAGCGGTGACAAAGAGGCTTTTCTCCATTGCCTCTACACCATCTAAAATTATACTGCTCCCTGAAACAAAACTGAAAAAACTTATTTATCCTATAGGATTTTACAATGTCAAAGCAAAAAACATTAAGAACGTGGCTCGCATTATCCATACTCAGTACAATGACACTGCTCCAAAAACGCGCGCAGAACTCTTAGATCTCCCGGGTACTGGCAGAAAAACGGCTAACCTTGTTCTTTCAAAGGCATTTAACATTCCTGCGATTTGCGTCGACACGCATGTGCATCGTATTCCAAACAGATGGGGATATATCAGAACAAAAACACCATTTGAAACAGAAATGCGTCTTCAAAAGAAGCTTCCAAAGAAGTATTGGATAGAGTTTAACTACTTGCTCGTTGCGTATGGTCAGTCAGTGTGCACGCCTGTTAGTCCAAGATGCAGCTCATGCGTAATACGAGAATACTGTAAACGAGTAGGCGTAAAAAAATCACGGTAACAAAAAAGATTCTTGCCGCTTTGGGAGCAAGAATCTCTAATCTTTTGATATTAATTGTACCACTTCCGCTTTTAGTATTGGTGATAAATCGCAAAGCATAGTACATTCTTCACCGCCATCCCCCTGGATCACAATCTCACCTTTGACAACACATAGTTCAATATAGCGCTCTCCCTTTTTATCAACAACGTATTCAGATAATACGCCTTCAACACCGCCTAATTGTGCGAGACACGAAAAGTTAACCTCTCCACATGGAGGTCCTTGTAAAACAGCATGAGAAATATCCAGGACTAATGAGTTCCATTGAATAGTTATCACCGTAAAACGTCCTTCGGTAATTTTGTGACTAATTTGCTTAGAACTAAACGTTAGAAATGCTCTCATTTTTTTGTTACGTACTTTCACTGCATATCTCCTTAGCTCTTAGAGAATCTCTTAACCCCAAAAATGATCCTTCTAACCTCAATTACCGGGCTTGTTAAACGTCCTTTGTTCATTGGTGGGCCATGCATTTGCATACCATCAAATTCGCATGCAACTGCTTCGCCACACGTGCTAGATTGTAGTAATTTCTCAAATGCTGTCTTGAATGGTTCTAAACATTGCCCTCCCAAAGCGATATCACGCCAATGCTGACTTGCAATTCCACCATTCACAGGATACGTAAAAAATGCATTTCTTAAATCTATACGTGTAGTACCATATGGATGATGACTACTAAAATCCAACGTACCAGTAATAATCGCTTCTAATTTTATGGCGACTATCGCACCAATCATGTTTATCATTTCATCCTCCTCTTCAAGATTTCAAAATCATTCGTATCAGTATCCGCTATTTATTTCTGTAAGTCAATGAATAATCGTCAAGGATAGACATATATGAGCACGCATTTGACAAAAGAAATAAAAACCACTATGTTTTGTATCATATATGTGTTAAATCAAACTATTTTTTATGTCCAAAAAGACCCTCGTTATTGTTGAGTCCCCTACAAAAGCAAAAACTATTTCGCGTTTTTTAAGCAAGGACTATATTGTTAAATCATCGTATGGACATATTCGTGATTTGCCAAAAAGTAAACTTGGCATTGATGTCAAAAAGAATTTTGATGTTACCTACACCGTTCCTGCAAAAGCAAAAAAGACTATTGCATCTCTAAAAAAAGACTCAGAAAAATCGTCAGAAATTATCCTCGCAACGGATGAAGACCGCGAAGGAGAAGCAATCGCCTTTCATCTAGCTCATCTTTTAAACATTGATCCAAAAACTTCAAAACGCATTGTATTTCATGAAATAACCAAAAATGCTATCACTGACGCCTTAGAAAACCCGCGTCATGTTGATATGAACCTCGTTGATGCGCAACAGGCGCGGCGCGTTCTTGATCGCATTGTGGGATATAAACTTTCTCCCTTCTTATGGAAGAAGATTCGTTATGGCCTTTCTGCCGGACGCGTGCAATCCGTTGCTGTTCGTCTAGTGGTTGAGCGAGAACAAGAGAGAGATGCATTTAACCAAGAAGAATATTGGACGCTCCTGGGCATTTTTACAAAAGTAGATGACGATAAAAAGCCCTTTGAAGCTAAGCTTGTCAAAAGAAACGGTAAGACGCTCAAAAAGCTTGCCATAGAAAATGAAAAAGAATCAAAAGAAATTGAATCGGATCTTGCAGGTGCTTCCTACAAGATAACGAGTATAGAAAAGAAAGAACGCAAACGGACACCGCCGCCGCCATTTATTACGAGTACTTTGCAACAAGACGCGGCATATAAGCTTCATTTCTCTGCAAAAAAAACAATGACCCTGGCACAAAAGCTCTATGAAGGTATTAACACCGGTAAAGGGCAAACGGGTCTCATTACCTATATGCGTACTGACTCAGTCAATCTCTCTAAGCAGGCTCTTTTAGAATCGTCAACCGTTATAACTAAAACGTTTGGCAAAGAATATGCACTGCCTTCTCCCAGATTTTATAAGAAGAAATCAAAAAATGCTCAAGAGGCACATGAGGCAATACGGCCAACAATGCTTTCTAGAAAGCCTGAGGATGTAGAAAACTACTTAGAGCGAGATATGCTGAGACTGTACGATCTCATTTGGAAGAGAACCATTGCGTGTCAGATGAAGGAAGCATTGCTCGATGCAACGCGCGTAGATATTGAGACAAAAACTAAAAACGAAAATTCATATACCTTTAGGGCAAATGGAAATCTTATAAAATTTGATGGGTACACCAGAGCGTACACCCGCGGCAATGAGAACAATGGTTCATTTTTTGAAGAAACACTCCTGCCTGAGCTTTCAGAAAGTGAGCCTGTAAATCTTAGTGAACTTAAAAAAGAGCAGCATTTTACCGAACCACCTCCACGGTATTCTGAAGCAACGCTCGTCAAAACACTTGAGGAATACGGTATTGGCAGGCCTTCTACGTACGCACCGACTATTGGTACCATTCAGCAACGTGGCTATGTAGAAAAGGAAACGGGTACATTTAAACCGACTGACACCGGTATTTTGGTAACCAATCTCTTGGTTAAACACTTTCCCCAGACAGTGGATTATACCTTTACCGCAAATCTGGAAGAAGACTTAGATAAGATTGCTCGGAATGAAAAGGAATGGGTCCCCGTGGTCAAGGAATTTTATACTCCTTTTATGGAAAACCTCAAAAAGAAGGAAAAGGAGGTCAGCAAAAAAGAGCTCACCGAAGAAAAAACCGACGAGAAATGTGAAAAGTGTCAATCACCCATGATTATTAAAATGGGACGATTTGGAAGATTCATGGCATGCTCAAATTATCCAGAGTGTAAAAACACCAAGCCCTTTGGCAAAGACAAAGAAGTACAAGAAGAGTTTTCTGATGCAACATGTGAAAAGTGTAGTTCAAAGATGGTTGTAAAACACGGCCGCTATGGACAATTTCTTGGCTGTTCAAAATATCCTGATTGTAAAAGTATTCAAAGAATTGAGAAAAAAACGGGTGTTGCCTGTCCAAAATGTAACAAGGGAGAAATCGTAGAAAAGAAATCAAAAAAAGGTCGTGTTTTTTATGCATGCAACACCTATCCAGACTGTAAACATGCTCTCTGGCAAAAGCCAACGGGAAAAAAGTGTCCAGACTGTGAAAGTCTTATGGTACATGCCGCTAAGAAGACCACTAGATGTTCAAACAAAGACTGTCCAAAGGCTAAAGCAAAAAAGAAATAGTTTCCCCCGTAGTTTAACTTTCAATAATCTGGTTGGTCGTCTATAATGAAAGAGTATTTTCAAAAATACTCTTTTTTGATATACTGCGAAGCGCCTAGAAATAGTAGTTAGAAAAAATGCATGCTTGGAGACAATCTCCTTAAAACAACCGAGAAGTACTTAAAGCCAAAAGAGGTTGAGAAAATCAAACGTGCTCTTGAGTTTGCAACAAAATCCCATAAAGGCCAAAAAAGAGCAACGGGAGAAGACTATATTGTTCATCCTCTCTCAGTTGCGCTACCTCTTGCGAAGCTCCACTTTGGTGCAGCAACTATCTGCTCCGCGCTGCTTCATGATGTTGTTGAGGATTCTAACGTTTCTATCAGTAAAATCGAAAAACTATTTGGCAAAGAGGTTGCCACTATTGTAACAGGACTTACCAAGTTAAAAAAAATACGCTTTAAAGATAATTTGGAGGACTACTCCACAGAAAACTTACGGAGAATGTTTCTCGCGATGGCTCAAGATGTTAGGGTACTTATCATTAAGCTTATAGATAGACTTCATAACTTACAGACGCTCGAGGGTCTCCCTAAAGAAGATCAAAAAAGGATTGCACAAGAAACGTTAGATATTTACGTACCGCTTGCGTCTAGGCTCAGTATGGGTTGGATAAAAGGCGCTCTTGAGGATCTTGCATTTCCCTATATCTTACCTGAAGAATACGAATGGACAAAAGAGATACGAGAAAAGGCAATTCCAGAAAAAGAAGAGTTTTTATCCGACTTTGAACAGGCTCTTAAAGAAAATATAGAAGCAGAAAAAATTGAACCGGTTGCAATACATGGACGTATCAAAGGACTTATGAGCCTGTATAAAAAACTTGCACGGTACGACAGAAACATCAACCGAATCTATGATCTAGTCGCCGTGAGACTTATTGTGTCAAACGTCTCTGATTGTTACAAGGCACTCGGCATTATCCATAACCACTACAAACCGCTAATAGGCCGTATAAAAGACTACATAGCTACGCCTAAAGCTAATGGGTATCAATCACTCCATACCACCCTCATTACACCTCAAGGTCAAATTGCAGAGGTTCAAATCAGAACGCTCAAGATGCACTACGAAGCAGAATACGGCGTTGCCGCCTATTGGTATTACGATGAAGCGGGTAAGCCAAAACAAGGGAGAAAAGCTCCCTTTGAAAAACACACGTGGATAAAGCAACTCGCGGAATGGCAAAAAGAACTCAGTGATACTAAGGAATTTAAAAAATCGCTCCGCATTGATTTTTTCACAGACAGAATCTTTGTGTTTACGCCGGAAGGAGAAGTTCTTGATCTTCCTGAAGGAGCTTCACCAATTGATTTTGCATATGCGATTCACACGGACATCGGCCACAAATGCATTGGTGCTAAAGTCAATGAAAGAATCGTCACGCTTGATTCACTACTTGAAAACGGTGATGTGGTTGAAATAACCACCGGCCCCATAAAAAAGCCCAGCCACGATTGGCTGAATTTTGTCAAAACAAATTCAGCAAAAACAAAAATTAAAAATTGGTTCAAGAAATCACACAAAGAACGCAATGTAGAGGACGGAAAAGCACTTCTCAACAGAAGATTGGTACGTCTCAAGGGAACAACGATAGAAAAGATTTGGAAGGCAAAAAAAGAACGTGCTGCAAAAACACTTAACTTTAAGGATTTTGATAGTCTCCTTATTTCACTGGGCCAAGGAGATCTTCCTGTTGATCGGGTTATACGCACTCTTTTTTCGGAAAAGGATATACTTCAGATTAGGCCACGCAAACAATTCCTATTCTTTAGCCGAGCTGAGACACCACGTGCCATTATTGAAGGTGAACGCGGTATTCTTACTAATATCGCCAGGTGCTGCAATCCTGTTTTGGGAGATAAAATCAAAGCATACATTACCAGACAACATGGAGCAAGCATTCATAAAGCAGACTGCCCTGAGCTTACTAAAAAAGATGAGGAAGCACGTATCTTGAGTGCCCACTGGGAAGGAAAGCCTACTGCACTCAGCATTGCTCATATTGATATTCATTCACTTGATCGCGTGGGTTTGCTTAAAGATGTCTCTACCATGTTTTCTGAGAACAAAGTAAATATCACCGATCTTTCTTTGAAAGCAAAAACAAAGAACGACATCGTCATTCTTTCTGTAGCGTTTGAGATTAAAAACGTTTCACATTTGTTCCACATTATTGAGAAAGTGGAGCAGATAGATGGAGTGATAAACGTGGTTAGAAAATAGAATTCAAAAATAAGAAAGTTAAGAAGCAAGCCTCAAAGGGGGAATCCTTACTACGGTACGAACACCGCCACTCGGATCATGTACCGTAGGAGCATCCCAATCCAGGAGAACATGCCGATCAATACAATCCCAATATGCGTCGGGCACAGATTTTGTAACAAAATTATACGAACCGATAAGACGATCAGAACATCCTTCTTCTTCATTATCAATCACTTGATTGGTTTTTTCGAGGTGTGTTGTAAAGAGTGTCAGCCAGTCTTCGGATGTTTGGCCAGATTCGTGATGATATTCTTCTTGTGTTTGGAGTATTTTAAGGTATTCTTCTGAGGATTTTCCTGCTTCGAGTTGTTTTCTGTTTCCTTGGGTTTTCCCTTGTCCTCCCTGTGGAATGTTGATGTCTTTTTCTCTGAGATAAACATTGAAGCCGGGAAAAAGAGAGTTTCTCGAGGCATCAAGAAGCTCTTGCTTCGTTTTTCCGTGGTGGTTTTTTGAGAATTCCTGAGGGTAGTAGATAAGTTCTCCTGTGGTATCCGCGTCTTTGAGCTCTTCCCAGATAGAGAGCGGTACATTCTCATCAAGCTTAAGCGGTTCCAAAGGTTCTGACTCATCATCTTGATTCTTTCTGGTACCAAAGAGCGTTCCTTCTTTGTAGTGTTTAAGGATAGTTTTCTTTGCAGCGTCAATCAGTCTCTCAAGCGGCAAACCGAATGGAGTGATTTCAAGCTCAGTAAAGCCTTGGTTCATCTTGGTTTCAAAGAGTTCTTTTGTTTCCGGGTTTTTGAAGATTTCTGCTCTGATCTGTTCTTCGCTTGGAAATGGATACTCTTTACCATCGATACCGACGATTCCTATTTCTCCGCTTTCAGGGAGGATTTCTAAGAGACCCAGTTCGTTTAGGATCTTTGCTTTTTCTTCGTATTGTTTGGGGAGTTCAGAAGAGAGCCACTTTTCTAGGTTAGAGAGGGTTTCTTGTTCTTGGGGTGGGAGGTAGGAAGGGTGCTCTGGGTTCATAAATGTGGTGTTATTGTCAAAATTGTTGGTATAATTCATGAATTGCACCAACAATTTTACGAGAGCAAACTGTCAGTTATCTCCTTTAGATCTTCAGGAGAATAAAAGGAAAGCGCAACCTCTCCACCTTTTTTGTTTATTCGAATTTTTGCTTTAGTCCCCATCTTTTCCTGAATTTTTTGCTCAAGTGCAATAATGTCAGGAGATTTTTCTGGTTTTACAGTTATTTTGTTTTCTTTTTTCTTTTTTATGCTACTCTCCGCTTCACGAACAGAAAGATGAGCATCGAGAATTCTATGAAAATAAATCAGCTGGTCCTTTGCGTTTTCTATACTCAGGAGCGCCTTTGCATGTCCCGCGCTAATCACCTCTTTTGAAAGTGCTTGTTTGATTTCATCCGGAAGAGAAAGAAGCCTCAGCGTATTTGCAACCGATGACCGTTTTTTGCCAACTCGCACACCTATTTCTTCTTGTGTTAAGTTAAACTGATTCATGAGCACTGTATACGCATGTGCTTCCTCAATAGGATTAAGATTGTGACGTTGAACATTTTCTATCAGTGCAAGTTCAAGTTTCTCCTGTTCTGAGACAGCCCGAATAACTACCGGCACTGTCTTAAGTCCCACAAGTTTAGATGCCTGAAGCCGCCGCTCACCTGCTATAAGCTGGTACGAGTTGTCTTCTTTTTTTGACACCACGAGCGGTTGCATAATACCATGCACTTTGATTGATCCGGCAAGACTCCTCAGTTTATCATCGTTAAACTCTTTTCTGGGCTGGTGAGGATTTTTTTCAATTGCTGAAATATCGATTTCAACAATACTGCTTAGTGACCTATCGGGCTTTTTTGCAACCTCAGTGGACATACGTTCTTTTCTTTGAGGAATAAGGGTGGAGAGGCCTCGTCCTAGGCCAACCTTTTTTGACGCTGAAGCATTTTTGTTTTCTGGTTGATTTTGTGTTGAGTCCATGTTTATTTAGCGTTAGTGTTAATGACTTCATCTGCCAATTTTCTGTATGCCTTTGCCCCTTTTGACCACCCGGCAAGCGTTAGCACCGATTGACCAAAACTGGGTGCCTCGGCTAATCTAATATTCCTTGGGATGACTGTTTTGAATACAAAGTATGGAAAGTTGTTACGCACTTCTGAAACTACATCTTCTGAAAGCCTAATACGCCTATAATACATGGTAAGTAATGCACCGAGTACCTTGAGGTCAGGATGAAGATTTTCTTTAACGAGTTTAATGGTGTTTAAAAGCTGTGAGAGTCCTTCGAGCGCATAGTATTCACACTGAACGGGAATAATGATCTCGTCAGACGCAGTAAGTGCATTGAGCGTCAACAGATCAAGACTTGGCGGACAATCTATAATGATGTAGTCATAATCGTTTCGAATTTCAAGAAGCGCATTTTTAAGCAGAAACTCCCTGTCTTCCATATTAACCATCTCGATTTGACCTCCGGATAAATCTTGCTCAGCAGGAATAACGTGGAGACTTCCCTCAACATTTGTTTCATATATTAGGTTTGATGGTGCGGCCCCCTCAATGAGAGCATTATAGAGTGTACCCCTTTTTGGATCTGCTTCTATGCCAAGACCACTTCCCGCGTTTGCTTGTGGATCAAGGTCAACAAGCAACACAAACTTACCCTTTTCTGCAAGGGCACACGCAAGATTCACCGACGTTGTTGTTTTCCCGGTACCGCCTTTTTGATTGACGACTGCAATGACGCGCGCCATGTAGTTCTCGTTTTTTTAAGCACAATCATTATATCTTTTTTGGTTTGGGAATGCAATTAGAAAGCCAACACAGAATTAGCTTTTAATAAGTGCGCTAAGTGCTTCAATAGTCACCCGCTGTTTTCCTTTTTGATAAATCGTGTCATAGACAAATTCTTTTGCATCAGCCAAAGGAACCCATCTGTATTCATCAAACTCGGTTTGCGAAATATCGAGTTCTTTTGTATTCACTTCCGACTTACAAAATAGATACGCTTTCCCCTCCATGATTACTTCTTCACCTTCATCAGTAACAAGACTTCTTGAACCATGTAGATGAGTCGGAAACTCGAGCACGTCTTGACCACTATACTGACACGGCCCTGCCTTTTTAACGAAGGTACTGTCCAGTTCCTCACTCATTTCTCTAACAAATGCATCTTCAAGTTCTTCTTTATTCTCTATACCTCCTTGGGGTAGTTGCCAGAGCTCATGCTTTTCTTTATACACAAAAAGAACTGATTTCTCATATAAAAAACAACCGACGACGACAGGGCGAAGGTTTTTCTTGCGAAGATTGTTTATTTCTTCTAGTGAAGGAGAGGGCATAATTGCTTAATTTTCAATTTCTAAAGCTCAATTTTCAGGCATTCTCTTCAATGCCATACTGGCTTAACTTAAGAGTTATGAATTTAACCAAGGCTCAAGCATTAAGAGGTGGAATTCTTACCACGGTATGAACGCAGCTATTTGAATCTTGAACTTCTGAACCATACCCGCTCAGAGAAGACTGTCGAAAAAGACGGCTCCAGCCCACATTGCCCACATTGCCGGAAGCAGAACTATATGAACCAATAAGCAGATTATCGCTTCCATTTCCTTGCGCGTCATCAATTACTTGGTTGGTTTTTTTGAGATGGGTTAGAAAGAGAGTGAACCAGTCTTCGGGAGTTTGACCGTGTTCGCTTTGGTATTCTTCTTGCGTTTGGAGGATTTTGAGATATTCTTCTGAAGATTTACCTATGTCAAATTGTCTTCTATTCTCTTGCATTTGTCTTTTTCGATCTTCTCGAAGATTAACATCTTTTTCTCTGAAATAAACGTTAAAGCCAGGAAATGGAGTTTCTCTTGATGCATCAAGCAGCTCTTGTTTGGTGAATCCTTGATGATTTTCTGAGAACTCTTTGGGATAATAAGCGAGTGTTCCATTGGTATCTGCATCTTTGAACTCTTCCCACACAAAGAGTGGCTCATCTTCATTAAGCTCAAGCGGTTCTAGCGGCTCTGACTCATCTTCTTGATTCTTCATAGTACCAAAAAGTTTTTCTTCTTTGTGATGTTTGAGAATGGTTTCTTTGGTTGTGTGAATAAGTCTCTCAAGCGGCAGCGCAAACGGAGTAATCTCGAGCTCAGTGAAGCCTTGCTTCATCTTGGTTTCAAAGACTTCTCTATTTGTAAGTATTTCTTCTTTAATCTGTTCCTCGCTTGGTAACGGATACTCTTTACCGTCAATACCTACGATTCCTATCTCTCCACATTCAGGGAGGATTTCTAAGAGACCCAGTTCGTTTAGGATCTTTGCTTTTTCTTCGTATTGTTTGGGGAGTTCAGAAGAGAGCCACTTTTCTAGGTTAGAGGGGGTTTCTTGTTCTTGGGGTGGGATGAAGGAGGGGGTTTCTGAATGTGCCATTTTCAATTACGAGTTATATTACTGAAAGAAAGTAAATAAACTTCATCTTCAAAACATGCTTAAGGTAAGACTTTTATGGAAATTGTTAATTCTTCAAAAACCTGTCATATAAAGGAAGTGGTGCTGTCATCCCGGACAGTCTTTCCGAAGACTGAGCCGGGATCTCCATGCTTACAGGTTAAGCTACGAGATCCCCGGAGGCTTTGCGAAGGGATATACGCAAACTGGAATGTTGTTTAGGAACTTAAGGGGTCCCCATTAAATTCTGATTTCATGGGGAAGAGGAGGAACAATATGGAGGGTGGAGTCAATTCCGTAGCGTAGCGGAGGGATTGACGTAACCCGGAATATTGTTCCGACGTGCCGAAGATGAGACTTGAACTCACATGACCTAAAAGGTCACACGGCCCTGAACCGTGCGCGTCTACCAATTCCGCCACTTCGGCTTCGTATCAGATAATACGATCTATCATTATACTAATAGTACTGATAATTTTTCATGAATGCTGCAACTTCCTTGCCAATCTTTCTTAACTTTGATTCTCTATTATGATTATTAAGCACCTCTGAAATCCACTTTACAATTAGTTTCATCTCAGCTTCCTTCATGCCAATTGTCGTCACCGCAGGCGACCCCAGACGTATCCCTGAAGGGTCCATTGGCGGTCTTTCATCAAATGGAATCGTATTGTAATTCACAATGATTCCTGCTTTTTCTAAAGCAATGGCTGCTTCTTTTCCGGTAATATCACGTGTGGAAACATCAGCAAGAACTAGATGATTGTCGGTTCCTCCAGTTGCGAGTGTAAATCCTTTCTTTGTGAGTCCTTCTGCAAGTGTCTTTGCATTCTTGATTATCTGCTCGGCATATTTTCTAAAATCAGCTCTAGACGCCTCTTTAAGTGCTACACCAATTGCCGCGGTTGTATTGTTATGGGGACCACCTTGAAGACCCGGGAACACGGCTTTATCTATACTCTTTGCATACATTTTCTTTGAAAGAATGAGCGCTCCTCTTGGTCCTCTAAGCGTTTTATGTGTTGTAGCAACAACAGTGTCAGCAAGACCAGCCGGAGAAGGATGAACGCCTGCAGCAACGAGTCCTGCAATATGCGAAATATCAGCATGCAAAAAAGCACCAACTTCTTTGGCAATTTTTTGAAAGCTAGAAAAACTAACCTTTCTAGGATACGCGGTAAAGCCGGCAATAATCAATTTTGGTTTCTCTTTTTTTGCAATCGCTCTGATTTCATCAAAATCAAGTCTGCCCGTTTCTTTTGAAACAGTATAGGGGACAACCTTAAAAAGTTTACCGGTATAGCTAACCGACGAGCCATGCGTTAAATGTCCGCCTGACGTAAGTGTCATACCCATAATGGTATCACCTGGTTTTAAAAGCGCGAGATAACAGGCTAGATTTGCCGGTGATCCTGAATACGGCTGAACGTTTGCATGAGGCATCTCAAACAATCTCTCAGCACGACTCTTTGAAAGCTCTTCTATCTCATCTATTATGCTTTGCCCCTGATAATACCTCCTCTTTGCATATCCTTCAGAATACTTGTTTGTTAGCACTGATCCAACAGCCTCAAGTACCGCTTGAGAAACATAATTCTCTGAGGGAATAAGCCTTATGGTTGTTAGCTGTCTTCTCTTTTCTTGCTCAATCAAATTGTATATTTTTCTGTCGTTTTTTTGTAGGTAGCTCATAGTCAAACCCTTTCTAAAATTATCTGCTTGTCATCTAGTAAAATCATATTATACTCACTCTATTTTTGTTTTGTCAGTATGTCATTCGTCTAACGTTTGTTTTATATGCCCAAAAGGAATTTCTCCTTCTCGTGTCAATTGAATACTTTCTCCTGAAAGATCAATAATTGTTGATGGTTTCCTTTTTTGAAGCGTGCCTCCAAGGAAAAGCGCATCAGGAGTATTATCCCTTCTTTTATATGTTCTCACAACTTCCAAGTCACTGTAAAGATCGTTTTCTCCTCTTACATTAGCTGATGTTGCAGATAAGGGAAAAGTGATTTTTTCAAACAAATCTTTAACTTCTTTTTTTGATGAAACACGTATTGCGTTTGTATTTTTGTACGTTACCCCATGGATTGTTTTTTTTGCGGGAAGAATTATTGTCACAGGACCAGGGTAGAACTCATTGAACACTTTTTTTGTTCTTTCATCTACTTCACATAATTCCTCTGCCATTTTTACATCTTTGATGAGAAGAGACAAAGGACTCTCCTTACCTCTTCCTTTTATTGTATACACTGCATCTATCGCTTTTTCATTATATGCATTACACAAAAGCCCATACGACGTCTCGGTAGGAAATGCAACAACGCCGCCTTTTTTTAACACAGAAGCTACATCGGATAGTAAACGAAGTTCTTTCATTAGTTTTTTAGAAACGCTTCAACAATAGATATGTCTTCCGGAGAACCAAAATCATACCAATATTTTTGAATCATGTGCACTTTTACACGCCTTTTTTCTGCAAGAATTTTAAGCGCGTCAACAAGCTCATATTCTCCCCTTTCTGACTTGGAAACATCACCCAAAACAGAAAACACCTCAGTAGTAAATTTGTATAGACCCACATTAATAATGTCTGACACAAACTCTTTGGGCTTTTCAACAATGTCTTCCAAGAAAGAATTTTGACATTTGAGTACACCATACTGAGACGGGCTTTTGTGTTTCATCCCGGAAACATACGTATAGTCGTCATTGTATGAAGCTAGTGCACTGAGATCTTGCGGAGAATAGAGATTGTCACCGTTAACCCACACACATGCATCTGAAATGTATTCCTTCGCTGCCTTTAGTGGCCCCAGAGTTCCGTAATACTCAGTGCCAACTTTCTCAAACTGATGTACCGTTTGGATTTTTGGATCGTACTCTTTTAAATACGTCTCAAGGTTTTCCGCCTTATATCCTGTTACTACAATGATATTCTCAAAACCCGCTTCTTTTATGTTTTGAAGTAAATAAAAAATAAACGGTTTTTCAAGAACCTTTATAAGTGGTTTAGGGATATCTTTAGTGAGTTCCCCCATGCGTGTTCCCTTCCCTGCCGCTGCAACAATAATTGTTTTTGTCATGCGCAAAGTCTTTATTATTCGTCTTTATCAAACCGTCTAAAGAGCAACGCTTCATCCTCTCCGTAAAAATAGTCTTTTATGACAACTTCCTCTTTAGCTCCTATGTTTTTTTCATAAAATGCTTTTGCCTTATTCGTCGTTGCCGTACTAATCTTAACGAGACGTATTTTGACTTCTAAATCCTCTTTTGAGAAGCGCTTAATATCTTCAAAAGAATCAATGAGTAAGAGTTTACCAAGCCCCTTTCCCCGTGCATCAGAATGCACACCGATTTGATCAAGTTCTATAACGCCTGATCTAAACCCACCTATATACATCCAGCTTGCATAGCCTAAAATCTTCCCCTCTTCCTCAGCAACAAAATACTGAATACGCGGATACGCTTTATAGTTTGCCATAATCCATTCCGCTGCTTCATCACGATCTTTAAAATCATTAGGGAAAGCGTTTACCCCAATGGTGATAATATCACTCAAATCCATCTCTTCTGCCGGCCTTACTACAATTGTTTTTTTCTCGTCCATATTTTTTATTTATATTTCTTCGATTGTAAGCCCTTTGTAGTCAAACCTATAATCAAGAATACGCGCGCCATTTTTCTTGAGCACTTCCTTTAACTCGTCCGGATCATCCTTCGCAAGCACGACCATACACCCACCACCACCTGCCCCACATACGCGAGCAGCACGCGCGCCGTGCTCTTTTGAGACCGTAATGAGCGACTCGATTTGATCCGTTGTTACTCCCGGGGACAGTCTTTTTCTGTTCTCCCAATCCTCGTTTAACACGTCAGCAAACCTATCTATATCTTCTGCAAGCAATGCTTTTCTCATCTTTTCTGCTGTCTGTCTAATATTTTGCATTGTTTGTATCACTTCTTTATTACCATCTATATGGTCCTTAAAAATCTGCCAATTGTTTGTGCCAGAAAAATGAGGCTCGCCGGTATAGACAAGTATTAGTTTTTCTTGCAGCTCATCCAAAAATTCTTTCTTAAGACTGGGCTCTTCTCTCTTGTTGCCACGGACGGTAAGCCATAAAAAAGTGAGGCTTCCGTAGAGAGCAGGGTAATAATCTTGAAATCCGGTCGGCACCTTTATGAGCTGCGTTTCTATGCTCTTTGCAATAGTTAGCATTTCTGGCTTACTTAATCCTCTTTTTGTGTGGTGGTTAAGCGCACCAACCAGTGCAATCATAAGTGCGCTTGAACCGGCAAGGCCCGATCCTTTTGGAAGATGAATATCGGTTGTTACTCTGAGTGCTTTTTTTGGTTCAAAGTAACCGACTGTTCGGGTAAGTAACTCAAGTGTGCCTTTAGGTTTATTTTTCATTTCTTCAATCGATCCATACTGCTCCCTACTATCAAGATCTTTCGAGTAAAATTCAAAGTCTCCACCTTCTCCCTCTACTTCTTCTAAAGTTACCTCAGCGTAGAGATCGATTGCGATATTTATTGTCAGTCCAAATTCATGAAACAAAAAGAGTGGAGGCATGTCGAGCGTGCCACCGGCAAGATCAATTCTGGTTGGTGCGAGTGCTTTAATCATGTTTAAGAAAATCAAAATTTAGTTTTCCGTTGGTTGCGACTAATCGGGGAAGTGATTTATTTTTGCCAAGATTATGTATGGTGCCGCCGGCCTCTGTAAGTATGACAATAGCAGGCGCGACATCGTAAATCCTTGTTGATCCTGAAAAATCAATATATGCATCATACTGACCACGCGCAACCTGACAAATACTCCATGACCCTAAATGCAAACTTAGGTAGTTTTTTACTTTTTTTTGGACTTCTTCAAGGTCTTTTTGCATTTTTTTTGAAAACTCCTCAAAATCTGTTTGCCCTGCGAACTTTTTTTCTGGTTCTTCAACTATTACTGACGCTTTACTTACTTCTGTGCAGGAAGAAGCTTGGATTCTATCATTATTTAGAAAAGCACCGCTATCAACAACCGAGTAATATTGATTATCTTTCAAAACTTCATATACAACACCGCCGACCATGCCAAAATTACCTGAGCAGTCTCTTAGTTGCAAGCCAAGATTTACTGTAAATGCTTCACCTTTTTTCTCCTTGTAATAGCGTGTACCATCAAGAGGATCAACATGCCAAATATAATTGTTTCCTTTTATATTTCTCCATCCACTTATACTTCCAGCTTCTTCTGATGCAATCGAATCATTAGGAAAATTCTTTTTTATACCACGTATTATTATTTCCTCTGAAGCATGATCAGCGTTTGTCACCTCATCAGCTGAAACTTCTTTTTGGTAAACTTCAAGATGGGTGTTATAAAGTTCTTTTAATTTCTCTCCCGCCTCATATGCTAGATCTCTTGCAACTTCAATTCGCTTGCTAATTTCTTCGTGTGTTGTAGCATCAGTATCCATAAGCATTATTCAACAGTAACACTTTTTGCCAAGTTTCGTGGCTTATCTACATCACATTCTCTCAACACCGCAAGATGATACGAAAGCAGCTGAAGCGGAATAACGGTAAGAAGCGGTTCAAGCACCTCGATCGTTTCAGGTACAGCAATGAAGTCCTCAACCATTTTTGGAAGCTCAGTGTCGCTTTCTGAACCAATCGCAAGCACGTCTCCCTCTCTAGCTTTTATTTCTTGAATATTATTTATTGTTTTGTCGTACACGCTGTCTTTTGGCGCAACAAAAAGGGCGGGGAACGTTTTGTCAATCAATGCAATAGGTCCATGCTTCATCTCGCCTGCCGGGTATCCTTCAGCATGAATGTAGGAAATCTCTTTGAGCTTTAGCGCTCCCTCAAGTGCTATAGGAAAGTTAAACTTTCTTCCCATATACAAGAAATCTTCAACGTCTTTATACTTCTCTGCGATTTTTTTGATCTCATCGCTTTTTTCTAAAATCGATTCAATTTGCGCCGGAATTTTTACAAGTGCTTCCGTTATTTCTTTTCCTTGCTCAACCGTCATGTCACGGTGTCTCCCCATTTTGACCGCAAAAAGCACCAGCACCGCAATTTGAGCAACAAACGCTTTTGTTGAAGCAACGCCAATTTCCGGCCCCGCGTGTACAAATATTCCACCATCAGTGTCCCGGGCAATAGTTGAACCGGCAACGTTACTTACCCCTAAAACACGATGTCCCTTTCTTTTAATCTCTCTTAGTGCTGCAATGGTGTCAGCGGTTTCACCGGACTGGCTTATGACAAACGACATGGTGTTTTTACCCAAAATGATCCGTTTGTATCTAAATTCAGATGCGTTTTCTATGTCTACCGGGATCCCAAGTAATTCCTCAATCATATACTTACCAACAAGACCAGCATAATAGGCGGTTCCCATCGCACAGATCATGATTCTATCAACCTGCAAAAGCTCCTTTACCGTGTAATTGAGTCCACCAAGATGAGCAAGCCCTTCTTCAGGGATAATACGACCGGCGATGGCGTTTCTGATAACTAAAGGCTGCTCAAATATTTCTTTGAGCATAAAATGCGGATAGCCTTTCTTGGTTGCCATGTCACTACTCCACTCAACCTTTTCTACCTTACTTGTTGCTTCTTCTTTGCTTTTGATTGATCTCACTTCAAATGCATCTTTAGTGATTCTAATAATCTCACCGTCACGCGGGTATACAACACGCCGGGTATACGGCAGCAACGCAGAAACATCAGATGCAATAAAATGTTCGTCATCACCTATACCAATAATCAGTGGGCTTCCATTTTTTGCACCAATGATTTCGCCGGGGTGCTCCTCACTCATCACTGCAATGCCATAGGTTCCGTGAACCTCGTTTAATGCCTTTCTTACTGCTTCAAAGAGCGACTTCTCGTTCTTTAAATGCTCTTCAATCAAATGAGCAAGTATCTCAGTATCAGTCTCCGTATTAAAAGCATGTCCTGCCTTTTTTAACTTTTTCCGCAAATCAATGTAATTCTCAATAATCCCATTATGCACAATAAGGATTTTCTTGTTGCAGTCCCAATGTGGGTGCGCGTTTAAGTCTGACGGCGCGCCATGCGTAGCCCATCTTGTATGGGCAATGCCGGCGTTTCCTTCTGGGTAATCAACAGATAGAGAATCCTCAAGTACTCGTATGCGCCCCTTCTTTTTTTCACACTCAATTTTTTCCTTACCAAAAACCGCAATTCCCGCAGAATCGTATCCTCTATACTCAAGTCTTTTTAGCCCATCAATGAGAATTGGAGTTGCCTTTTTCTCACCGACGTACGCTACAATGCCACACATATGCGTCAAATAAATTAAAAATAGTACATAGTAAGTATGCCTCAAAAAAGACCTTTAGTCAACGATTTTACAAAACAGATCACCCTCTAAAAAAGCTAGCCCTGCTTACAATAATTTGTTACAACATAAAGAGTTTTACAGAAAAACTAATTGTAACAAACCCATTATGAAATCATTTGAACATCCTCCACACCTCGATACAAAATGGTACGATACTTTTGAACAATACGGTGCATTCCAAGCATATGAGTATCTAAATGGAGATTTGGAATGTTATAAAAAATAACCCAGAAGAAATGCTTCGTTTTGATGTTGGCAAGTACTCACCCACCAACGAAAGACATATATGGATTTTAGATACCCTAGGGACTACAAATGAAGATCTAGAATCAATTGAAAACAGTCAGGAGCAACCATAGAGCGTAAAGTAACGTAAAAAAATTATGAATGACTTTAAGAAGTATGTTCCGCTTCATGAGTGGCTGGTAAGAATGGTTAAGCGAGCAAAATAACTACTTTGTAGATTTCTATAAAAGAGTATGCACATTTTCTGCATACTCTTTTTTATTGCCCAATTAATATTCAGACATTTGACACAAAGCTCAGTTTAGTGTTACGTTTAAGAGCAATTTTCACGAAGGAGGACCCTATGTCAGAAAAGACAGAAAAAAAGCCAGACCCGATCTGGCAAAAAGAAGAATCAAGAAGAAAATTTTTCCAAGGAGCATTGCTTAGCTCCGGTGTATTCATCATTTGTGGAGGAATGTTATTTTTTGAAAGTTTTGAAATATTGAAACAGAGCAGTCAATTTGTGGCTGCATTATTGATAATAGTGTTTGGAATTGGACTTTTGTTTTATGGCTTTTTACACTCCAGACAAGATATTCAAGAGGTTGAACAAGAGCATAGACTACTCCTCTACTTCTTCTCTAGAGTTTTGATGCTTAAGGGAAAAGGAGACACTATTCTTCGAAAGATTATCGTAAGCTACCAAGCAGAGTCTATTTTGAGACAAGAATTAGACCTCTTGTTTCAAGGAAAATCTGATCGATCCCAAGATAGCATTGAAGAAGATATCCAAAAAGTGCTCGAGGAAAGAAAAGAAATTCAAAAGGAATGCGAGAGTTTTGAAAGACTGCATAATTTAGAAGGAGAATCAATCACCGCTTTTATTGAAGAGTTGTTTGGAAAGCCCAGAAGAATTTCAGAAGAGACTTTACAGATGATGGACTCAAAGGTTCTAGCAAAAGAAATTCTGGAGAAACTTCAAGAAGAAACTGGCCTCAGTAAAGAATTATTGGCTCTCATTATTCAGAAGAATGATGGCGAAAATTGATGCTACTGCTATTAACACGACTTACGCCAAGACTCATACGAGATTTGGCTATTTTTTTTATACATTTTTTTCTAGACTTGTTAGCGCTTTTTGTATGTTCGTCTTTTCCTTAAGTATTTCCTCCCATAAATCCCCCTGTTTTTTTATCCTTTTCCCCATAGTTTTTAGCGTATATTTTTGTGGTGAAAGTTTTGCTGTAACTTCTGACCATTTGAGCGGAGTTGAAACAAGGGCACCCCTCACAGGCCTAAGTGAATAGACCGACACAGCAGTTTGCCCTTTTCTGTTTTGAAGAACGTCTATATACACTTTCTTTTCTCTCTTCTTTATAGTTCGCTCCATTGTTGCAATCTCTGGCACTTTTTTAACTATCATGCGACCCACAAGCTCAGCAAACGTTCGTGCCTGCGCGTATGTATACCGCGCTTCCAAAGGCACATAAATATGGAGTCCCGTTTTTCCAGATGTTTTACAATAATTGGGAACGTTAATCTCATCTAACAGTTGGTGAATTTCTCTTGCAACACGAACCACATTTATAAACAGTGCGCCATGCGGATCTAAATCAAATAGTACATAATCTGGATTATTGATGCTACTTACTTGTGAATGCCATGGGTGCAGCTCTAGGCTTCCAAGGTTTACCAAATAAACAAGTGTTTCAAGATTATTGCACAGCACATAGTCAAGATATCGTTTGGTTGATTTTGAATAGATTCTTTTTGTTTTAACCCATTTTGGCGTTGTACCCGCCATATCTTTCTGGTAAAACCCTTCCATATCTATTCCTTCTGGAAACCTATGAAGCACCATTGGTCTGTTTTTAAGATAGGGTAAAATAACGTCTCCAATTTCTATATAATACTCAGCTATATCTTTTTTGGTGTACTTAACCTGAGGATACAAAATCTTATTTGGATTTGAAAGATGAAATCTTTCACTTGTCTTTTTTGGTTTTAACTCCTGTTGATAGGACTCAAAATCAATCTCTTCAATTTCACCAATCACTGGATGCCTCAGCATCCCCTTTCCTGTCACTTCAGAGTATTGAACACTTATTTTGTACAATGGTTTTACCCACGTAAACGAATACTTTGTTTTTGGAATTTCACTTAAAGCCGTCGTTTTTCTTTCTACCTTTTCAAGTTCATTTCTAAGGACTACCGATTGCCGCTCAGAAATGCCAGATCCTGCGTTACCCACATATTCATAATTTCCTTTTTTCTTTTGAGCAAGAGCTAGTGATCCAATACCTCTACTCCCCTTTTTAGGCTCTGTAAATCCAACTATATATACTTTCTTCTCTTTTACACGCTTTATCTTTTTCCAATTTGTGCTTCTCTTCCCTATTTCATACGCACTATCTGCTTTTTTTGCCATAACCCCTTCTAGTCCAGCCTTGCTCGCAATATCAAAAAAAGATATTCCTGTTTTTTCTATATGGTCTACATACAAAAGAACCTGAGACTTCCTAGGAAATATTTTCCTTAAGACTTTTTTTCTTTCTGTAAGAGATACATCAATCAATGATTTTCCCTGAAGTGACAGAAGATCAAAAATACAATATGTCAATGTCCCAGCTCTACTACTGTCTTTAATCAAATCAAACTGCGAGTGGCCCTTTTTATTAACCATAACAAGCTCTCCATCAAAAACTGCATCAAAAGGTAATCGCTTTAGTTCCTTTACCACTTCTGGAAACCGTTCATTGAATGATTTACCATTTCTTGAATAAAGATCTACCTCACCCTCTACCTTTTCTGCAATGGCCCTAAATCCATCGTACTTAATCTCAAAAAGCCATCCAGGGGAATCAAATGGCTCTCGTACAAGTTCCGCAAGCATAGGACTCACATTAGCGACCTTTTCTTTTTTTGCATCAACTGATTTGAGTACAGCCTGCAATTGTTTTTTTGCTGGTGATGTAAACTTTTTTTGTGTGCTCTTCTTTTTTACTGCTTCCTTTTTCCATCTTTCATCGCTCACTTTATAGAAAAGCCACGTATCTTGCTTTCCCGTTTTGAATTTCACCAGAGCGTATGTTCCCTTAAGTTTTTTACCATAAAACTCCAACACAAAATGACCTTTAGTAAGTCCTTTTTTAATTTTTTCTTCATTGTACTTCTTGCTTTTTTCTTTACATCCAACGTAATTGTAGACACCCTCATCCCAGATCTCTACCTTGCCTGCACCGTATTGCCCTTCTGGAATTTCGCCTTCAAATGTTCTGTATTCAAACGGGTGATCTTCTGCATGAATAGCAAGACGTTTCTTTTTTGGATCTTTTGACGGTTCTTTTGGTACAGCAAAACTAACAAGTACTCCAAAAAGTTCTAAACGTAAATCAAAGTGGAGCCTTTGTGCATGATGTTTATGAACTACAAAACGCAATACCTCGTCGTCCCCCTTATTGACTTTGCCAGAAGGCTCTGGCGTTTTGGTACGTGTCCTTTTTTCTTTGTATTTTTTTAAGGTCATATATGGATGGTTAGACCTTCACTTTTTTTGATTTTTCCAAGCTCTTTTTAAGTTCCTTCATTAAATCAGTGACTTCTGTTGCTTTTGGTATTTTCCCTTTTGGGGTAATGGTCTTCTTTTCTTTCTTCTCTTGAATTGCTTTTTTTAACGATTTTACATACGAGTCTTTGTACTTCTTTGGGTCAAACTTTCCTTCCATATTTGAGATAATATCAATTGCCATGTTTAGCTCTTCTTTTTTAACCTTCCCTTGCTTTGGAATGGTAAGTTCGCTTGGATCTCTAAGCTCCGTAGCAAACCTGAGTTGATTTAATACGAGCATATCGCCTTCTGCTTTGAGCGCTGCTAGATGCTCGTGCGTTTTAAAAACATATGTTGCGACACCGACTTTTTTTGATTTTTTAAGCGCTTGAACAAGAAGCGCATAGATCTCAGCTGCATTTTCTGCAGGCTCAAGATAGTAAGGTTTATCAAAATACTTTGTATTGATTTCACCCACGGTTACAAAAGAAGAAACATCAATCGTGTTTGATTTTTTTACGTCAGCTTTTTCAAAATCACTGTCTTCCATGATAACGTACTCACCTTTCTTATACTCATACCCTTTTACAATGTCATCTTTTGAAACTTCTTTGCCATCGGACTCGCGATACTTTCCATAGTGTATACGCGAATTATCGTTTTTATCTAAATAGTGAAACGTAAGTTGATGGTCCTTTGTTCCGCTATATAGATTGACTGGGATATAAATAAGGCCAAAACGTATGCCTCCTGTCCAGATTGGTTTCATGGGTTTAGTTAATGTTATTTGACATAAAATATATTACGTGTTATTTTGCAATGCTCGTTCACTCGCTAGGAGGAAAGATGAAAAAGGTACTATACGTCTTTGCGATTTGTTGTTTTTTTCTAAACTTAGGCTGTCGTCAAATCAGGACTGAAGCTGGCTGCCTTGTTTGCGAAAGCGGATTCCAATGCACCAATGGCTATGCGTGCCGAAAAAATACATGCAAGAAAGTTGCCTGTAAAAAAAATTCTGACTGCAACAAGAACGATTTAGAGAAATGTGAAGAGGGTTTTTGCCACGCTCCAACACCCAAATGTTATGTTCGTTGTGGAATAAGCAATTCAAATACAAGTTGCATCAAATAACAAAGATTAGATAACCACAAAATTCAGCAATCTACCCTCAACGTAGATTGTTTTTTTTATTTCCTTTCCTTCAATAAATTTTTGAACGTTTTTCACTTCTTTTGCTAGAGCAATAATATCCTCCTCGGTACTATCGGATGCAACCATAATGGTTCCACGTACTTTGCCATTAATTTGAATGGGGATCTCCATCTGGTCTTCAACGAGTAACGCTTCATTATACTGAGGCCATGATTCTTTAAAGATGCTGTTTTTGTGTCCAAGTTTCTCCCAAATCTCTTCAGTAAGATGCGGTGCAAAAGGTGAGAGAATAAGTAAAAAAGTCTCAAATGATTTTTTATCTGCTGCTTCACTTTTTTGAAATGCATTTAAAAAAATCATCATCGCTGAGATTGCTGTGTTTAAGCTCAGTGACTCAATATCTTCTGTTACTTTCTTTATGGTCTTGATTAATACTTTTTCTAGTGACTTTTCACTTTCATTATCTTCAAGGTCTTTCTTTTCAGCAATACCCCACACTTTATCTAAAAATCGCTTTATACCCATAATTCCTTTTGTATCCCACGGCTTTGAATCTTCAAGAGGCCCCATAAACATCTCGTACATACGCATGGTATCAGCGCCATATTCATAAACCACCTCATCAGGGTTTATAACATTGCCCAGGGACTTAGACATTTTCCTGCCATCTTCTGCCATAATAAGACCTTGATTGATGAGCCTTTTAAACGGCTCATCCACACCACAAAGGCCTTCATCATACAATACCTTAGTGAAAAATCTGGAATAAATGAGATGTCCCACGGCATGTTCTGCACCACCAACGTAGAGATCAACGGGCATCCATTTTTGTATTTTTTCCTTTGAACAAAATTCTTGTTCGTTCTTTGAGTCAAGGTATCTAAAAAAGTACCATGAAGAACACACAAACGTATCCAAGGTATCTGACTCTCTTTTTACCCCCTCGCCTGACTTGCCGCATTTAGGACAGGTAACCTCATGAAATGTTTTTGAGCCCTTAAGCGGAGACTCTCCGGTGGGCTTAAAATCGACATCGGTTGGCAGTACTACTGGCAACTCGTCAGTAGATAACGGGAGTTCACCACATTCATCACAATATACTATGGGTATTGGCGTACCCCAATACCGTTGTCTAGAAATAAGCCAATCACGGAGATGGTACCTGATCGTTCGCTTTCCCCAGCCTTTCTCTTCTAGATAATCCATCATCTTAGAAATCGCTACGCTTATTTCTAACCCATCTAAGAAATCAGAATTAATCATAGTACCTGCATCTTCTTGAACTTGATGTGCATCAGTGATGTCAGTAGTATCACCATCTGGACCTACAACCACACGTTTAATAGGTAGATCACATGCTTTGGCAAACTCAAAATCACGCATGTCGTGACCAGGAACTCCCACAACCATACCTGTTCCAACGGTGTTAAGAACAAAATCAGCAACGTAAATCGGCAGTTTGGTATTATTTAGTTTGTTTACTGCATACCTTCCTGTAAAGACTCCTGACTTTTTTCGCCCCTCCGACACACGCTCGAGCTCGGTCTTCTTTAATGCCTCATTTATATAAGCATCGACTTCTTCTCTCTGCTCTTTTGGAACAAAATCGTCCTGTGCGTTTAGTAGCTCATTCTCGGGAGCAATAACCACAAACGTTGCACCAAAATTGGTATCAGGCCTGGTTGTTGACACGACGATTTCTCTATCCAAATCTTTAAGCGGATACGTAATATCAATCCATTCTTTTCTGCCAATCCAGTTTTTCTGCATGAGTTTGAGCTTTTCTGGAAAATCGATCTTTTCCAAATCATCTACAAGTCTATCCGCATAAGCAGTTGTCTTAAAAAACCACTGCTTTAAGTTTTTTTGAACAACCTGATTGTTACACCGTTCACAATGATCATCAATAACCTGCTCATTCGCAAGCACCGTCTTGCATGACTCACACCAATTTACCTTTGCTTCTTTTCTGTAAGCTAATCCCTTTTTGTAAAACAGCAAAAAGAACCACTGAGTCCATTTGTAATAGTCCAGATCACACGTTGCAAACTCCCTAGACCAATCATATGAGAGACCCAGAGACTTTATTTGTCTCTTAAATGTTTTTATGTTATCTCTCGTACTTTTTTCCGGCGGCACTCCCGTTTTGATTGCGTAATTTTCCGCAGGAAGACCAAACGCGTCCCAACCCATGGGGTGGAGCACCTCAAATCCGTTCATGCGTTTATAACGGGACACTATATCTGTTGCAGTATAGCCCTCAGGATGTCCTACATGAAGACCTGCTCCGGAGGGGTACGGAAACATATCAAGGCAGTAATACTTGGGTTTTTTTGACAAATCGTCAGTTTTGTAAAGCTCTTCTTTGTCCCATTTATCTTGCCATTTCTTTTCAATGCTTTTGTGGTCATAAGACATGCACGTTCGGGTTAATCAACTTTATGTACCATCAGTATATCCTAAGCGTACGCTCTTTTGAATACAAAAAACCAATCCTTGCTTTAAGAATCAATTCTTCACAAATCTAAATTGGCTATTTATTTTAAAGGTTAAAAAAGGTAATTGCGTTTTTAGTGGTAGTCTCTGAGACCTGCTCAAATGAGACGTTTTTAACTTCAGCGATTTTCCTCGCAACCTCAACTACATACGCAGGTTCATTCCTCTTTCCTCTGTGTGGTTCCGGCGCTAAGAAAGGACAATCAGTTTCTACCATCATTTTTTCGAGCGGTACGATCTTTACTACTTCCCTAACTACATCAGCATTTTTGAATGTTACAATGCCCGTAAACGATATCAAAAAACCCATATCTAAAAACTGTTTAGCATGTTCAGTTGACCCGCCAAAACAATGAAGCACTCCCTTGGTTTCTGGATAGTCTTTGAGAATCGTAAACGCGTCATCCTCAGCGTCCCGAACGTGGATGATAAGTGGCAGCTTAACTTCATTGGCATATTCGATTTGTGCTCTAAAAAGAATCTCCTGCTTTTTCTTACTATCACCTTCCTTGCCTTTTTTTAGACGAGAATAGTCAAGTCCACATTCACCAATTGCTACAATCTTGCTTGACTCTTCAAGCGCAGATGACAAGTGAGCTTTTACCTTTTCTTGCACACTCTTATAATCGTCTACCTCCATTCCATTTATGTTACCACCAACTCGGTCAACTTCATCCGGATGAAATCCCACACACGCATACACGCCATTGTACTTTTGAGCAATGTCCGTTGCTTTTTTATGACTCAGAAAATCACATCCAACAGTAATGATTTTAGTAACGGACGCATCAAAAGCCCTTTTGATCACCTCTTCTCTATCGTTATCAAAATCTTTAAATTCAAGATGTGCGTGAGTATCTATCAGAGACATAGTCACCTTTTATCTAGTTCTCTCTTCTCATAAACAACGGCTCATCTTTTTTGATTTTTGTTCCTCGCTCAAGAGTTCCCCACTTTATAAGCTCATCAAACGAAGTGTGTTCTTCATACTGAACCCCAAGAGCTGTTTGCATCTTTTCCGCAGTGTCAGGCATAAAAGGATACAACATGAATGAGATATGTCTGTTGAATTCAAGAAGCGTATACATGACATTTGCAAGTTTTTCCTGGTCCTCTTTGGCAAGCTCCCAAGGCTTTGTTTGTTCAATATAACCGTCTGCAACTTTTACTAGCATTGTGACATGTGACAATGCTTTTTCAACTTTCAATTCATTTAAATCGTTTTTATAGTTGTTCCACAAGGCCTCTACCCCACCTGGGAGCAAAGACAAATGCTCCTCCTCAGCCATGGTTGGTGTAATGCCATTAAAATACTTCTCAGTCATGGAGAGCGTTCTATGGAGAAGATTACTGATGCCATTTGCAAGATCAGCGTTGTACTGCTCAATGAATTTATCTGCCTTAATATCACCATCTTGGCCAAACGGAAATTGGGAAAGGAGCAAATACCGTGTTGCATCAGTACCAAAGGAATCAATGAGATCATTGGTATCAATAACATTTCCTATGGTCTTGCTCATTTTATCTCCGTTGATGGTAAAGTATCCATGAGCGTAGATTTTCTTTGGGAGAGGCAGCCCTGCCGCAAGCAGCATCGCTGGCCAATAAATTGCATGAAACTTGATAATATCCTTTCCGATAACATGCACATCAACTGGCCAAAACTGCTCAAATTTTTCATTATCACGCCCATACCCAAGGGCTGAAATGTAAAATTGCAACGCTTCAACCCAAACATAAATCACCTGAGAGTCATCAAACGGGAGAGGAATCCCCCACTTAACGCTCTCACGCGATACTGAGAAGTCATCAAGCACCTCATTGTCAAGAAGACCAAGGACTTCTTTGCGTCTAGATTCTGGTTCAACCTGTAATTCCCCACGAGCTATGAGCTCCTTTACTTTTGGTAAGTATTCTTTGAGTTTGAAAAAATAATTCTTTTCTGTGATTTTTTCTGGATACGTTTTATGATCAGGACATTTTCCTTCGACCAACTCTTTTTCAGTAATAAATCGTTCACATCCAGTACAATACAAACCTTCATACCGATCCTCGTAAAAAGAATCTTTTTCATACAGCTCGCTCATAAATATCTTAACGGACTCTTTGTGACTATCTTCTGTGGTACGAATAAAGTCGTCATTGCTAATACTCAGCCTGTCAAAAAGCATTTGGAAATGGCCTGAATTTTCATCGCACAGCTCCTTTGGCGTCTTACCTACTTCCTCTGCTTTTTTTTCAACTTTTGAGCCATGCTCATCAGTGCCTGTCAAAAAAAGCACATTTTCCCCGAGCATCCTATGAAACCTGGCCACCACGTCTGCAGAAACGGTGGTATATGCATGTCCAAGATGTGGCCTGTCATTTACATAATAAATAGGAGTGGCGATATAGAAATTTCCTTTTTTACTCATGAGTTACGTTATATTAGACTGTACTATTTAACAAAATACTTGTTGAAGCTTGTCAAAAAAATAAAAAGAGTATACCATCATACTACGCGGGAATACATAATAATATGGAGAGGTCGAATTCTACCTTAGGAGAAAAAGTATTCCCACAAACCCTGCCTTTTTGTGGATATCAGCAGGGTTTTTTATTTGAACAAGGAGAAAGCACAACTGTAATCTCACCTTTTACTTTGTCTCTCTTAGCTAGCTCCTCGCTTACATCATGCACTGTTCCTCTGAGATATTCTTCAAACTTTTTTGTCATTTCTCTCCCAATAACCACTTGTCTCGTTTCTTCACAGTAGTCAACTAACTGAGCAAGGGTCTTTAAAATACGATGGGGTGACTCATAAAAAATAGCAGTCTTTGGCGACGCAGCTATTTCTCTAAGTATGGTTACCCGTTTTTTCTTGTGAGGAATAAAGCCATAAAACGTAAACTGATGTGACGGAAACCCTGATACTGAAAGTGCCGAAATAACTGCCGAGGGACCCGGGATTGGAACCACATCTATCCCTTCTTTAATAAGTGCACTTACAAACAATACTCCTGGATCAGAAACAAGCGGGGTTCCTGCGTCACTTACAAGCGCAACAGATTCTGCATTTTTTACTTCCTCTACAATTTTTTTGAGTCTTCCTTCTGAGGTATGAGAATGAAACGGTACCAACTTTGTCTGAATGTCATATCGACTAAAAATCTTTGCCGAATGACGAGTATCCTCAGCCAGAACAAAATCGACTATTTTTAGCGTCTCAACTGCTCTAAAGGTAATGTCTGATAAATTTCCAATTGGTGTCGCAACAACGTAAAGCGTGGCCATAGTATTACTTTTTTTCCTCTTTTTGCTTTTCCTTTTGCTTTTTCTTTGTCTCTTGTTCAATAGCTTTTTCACGTTCTTTTCTCTCTTCAAAAACGTCTCCCAAAAAGACACCAATAGCCGTTGCAACAGGAACAGCAACAATTGCGCCGGCAATCCCGGCAATCTTAACTCCTGCAAGAATAACTAAAATAACGATAAGAGGATTTAACCCTACTGCTCGTTTCATTACATTTGGCACCAGTAGGTGGTTTTCTACCTGCTGAATAACAATGTAGGCAATAAGCACAATCAGTGCCATGATGGGTGACTGAGTAAGCGCAAGCAAAATTGCAGGGATAGCTGCAATAACTGGTCCAATGTACGGCACAATCTCTAATATTCCAGCAATAATTGCTAAAATAAGTGCATATTTGACGCCCAAAAGTGAAAGAACTATATACGTTAAAATTCCAACCGTTAACCCAAGCAGCAATTGACCTCTAAGCCACCGTCCCATCTGCGTTTGGATTCTGTCAGTCAAATCCCGTGCATAGGCTCTGTGCTTCCCCGGTACAACAGACTGAATCATCTTTTTAAATGCACCCTCCTGGATCAAAAAGTAAAACGAGATAACAAAAACCACAATTCCAGAAACTACACCACCAAAAATGGCAGAAAGTGCTTCATAGACTGATACTATCGCTTCATCTAGCTTTTCAGTGAAGGACGAGATATACTTTGACGCTTGCTCTAATCCTTGAGCAACAGTAAGACCACTCGTTCCTTCAAAAAATACACCAAGATCATTTAAGTATCCAGGTAACACTGTTCCAAGCTGTTGGATTTGAGTCACCAGTGATGGAACCACTAAGCCAAAAAAGCCAAACAAAAGTCCAATAAGAATAATATATACAATCACCACACTCACTCCACGAGGAACTTTTTTCTTTTGAAAAAAATCAACAACCGGGTCAAGTGCGGAAGCAATGACAATTCCAAGAAACATCATAAGCAAGACATCTCTCACCAAATACAAAAGGAGGCCTATTACCACTAAAAGCAAGACTTTAAAAAAAGTTGAATACGAGATGTCAAAACTTATCTTTCTTGTAGCACCATTCATATGACTAATAGATTACTTAAGAGTAAGCATTTTTACAAAACGCGCTCTATCTTTAAACGGTCCAATGAGCGTAAGGTTTAACGATTTCTCCTGAATATACGTGTCCATAAATGACTGTACCATACTAAGTGTTACCGCATCTATCCGTGCATACTGCTTTTCCAGCTCCTCTATTTTATTTTGCAGAACATACCTTTCTGCCATGTATATTGCCGTTGACTGTGATGTCTCAAGAGATAAAGCAAGCTTACCCTTAATAAACTCTTTTACCTTGCCAAGCTCTTTCTTTGTAAGCCCCTCTTTTTTTACACGGACAATTTCTGCAAGCGTTGCCTTAACTGCCTCATCAACTTTTGTGTTATCTATTCCCGCCTGCACAACGAGATAGCCACTATCAAGATATGATTGCTGACTCGCTCTAATATAATAGCACAGTCCCCTTTTTTCTCTAATCTCTGTAAAAAGTCTTGAGCTCATCCCACCGCCAAGCGCAACTGCAAACACCTTCGCCGTGTAGTATTCCTTAGTATTAAGCGGTACTGTTCTAAATCCTAAGCAGAGGTGCGTTTGATCTGTTTTTTTGGTAAGCAGTGATACCTTAGGCTTTGCCTGCTTTTCTTGAACCTTTTTTCTAGTACCTTTTGTCCCTTTTTTAAGCTCCGCAAAGTAGTTTTCTGAAAGCTTTTTAACCGATTTAATATCTTTGTTACCAACAAAAACAAGGACACCATTTTTTGCTGCATAGTAGGATCTCACATACTTTACTAAATCTTCTCTGGTAAGTCCCATCACTGATTTTTTTGAGCCAATCACTAGTCTTCCGGAAGGAGTATCGCCATAGAGAAGCTCTTCAAACTTCTCTCCAACGTACTGCATAGGCATGTCTTGATACATGTTCATTTCCTCAATAACTACGTTCTTTTCCTTCTCAATCTCTTCTTTGGGAAAAAGCGGATGGAGCATTAGATCAGAGACAAAATCAAATGCCTTATCTACATGTTTTTTTGCAACCTCGGCATAATAGCCAGTATATTCTTTACTTGTGAATGCATTAAACGACCCACCGATTTCCTCAATAAATTCAGAAATCTCAAGTGAGTTTTTTCTTCTGGTGGTGCCTTTAAAAAAGAGGTGCTCCAAAAAGTGAGAAATACCTGCTTTCTGTTTTGTCTCAAACGCTGACCCAACACCAACTAAAAAGAGAACCACTGCAACTTCGCTATCCTTTTTTTTGATGTTTATGAGTTTAAGTCCATTCTTAAGTATTGTTTGCTGAATATTCATTTCTTGTCTTTAAATTACCCTTAAATCACTCCTATTATTACATACTCAAAGCTCTAGCACCATCCTTTGTAAGCAACACCATATCTTCTTTTCTATAGCCAAATTGACCTTTTAAATAGACTCCCGGTTCAACCGTCACAATATCACCAATTTTCAGAGGAATATGAGAGAGAACTTTTCTGTTTTGAACTAGGTGGGGTCTCTCATGAATACGAGGACCAATACCATGGCCAGTGCCATGAATAAAGTACTTACCAAAGCCTTTTGATGTAAGGTAATCCCGTGCAGCCTTGTCTGGTATATACGATTCAACTCCTGGAGCGATTTTCTCAATTGCTCTTCTTTGAGCCTCTTTGACTGCTTTTTCTATTTGAACAAATTTATTGTTCTTACTTCCAAAAATAAATGTTCTTGTTAAATCAGTGAGTAAACTATTTTTCTTGAGCCCTAAATCGATTTTTACTACGTCGCCTTTTTTGAGTTTTGTGTCATTCATTTTGTGATGTGGTGTTGCGCTGTTTTTGCCAAATGCAACGATTGGTTTAAACGAAAATGTAAGACGATCTCCTTTGTTTTCCAGCCACAATTTTTTAACATTCTTTAGAAGCTCTTTTTCTGTCATTCCTTCCTTAAATTGAAGCGGAAACGAATGTATGATTCGCTTTGTTTTGTCTATTAATTCCTGCAGTTTTTTTGAATACGTCATTATCATTATTTAACCACAAAAAAACCGAAAGCTCAAAGGCGTTCGGTTAACTATACTAATATTATTCAACTACAGCTAAAACCATAATTGTGAGGCATGATCCGGCTTTGAAACAACTAAACCCGCTTCATTAATTGTGAGCGCATTTAACGACAGTAAAGTAACGTTCACATCTGGTTTTCTAAATTCTTGCGCACATTCATGAAGCATGACAAATCGTTCGTGTTCGGGTGGAGTCATACTTGATGACTGTACAAATGCAATATGTCGAACGCTTTTCATCTTAAGTGCTCTAAAAAGCTCTCTTCCTGTCCCAGCACCAACATTTCCAAAACCCAGCAACAAAAGATGATCGCAGCCTTTAAGTGTCTGATGGTCTCTTCTTCCAAAGTCTCCTTCCTCTGCACCACCAATAAATTCCATATGAATACGTAAATCGTCAATCGGCCAGTTTGATCCTGCGGCAATATGCATATCTCGATTCCGCCACGGTGAAAATCCATAAACCTCAACGCCACCGTTCATACTTGAACACTCATTCATAAACGTTTGTGCAAGCATAAGTGGAGCACCTCCGCCACCGCCTGTATTTAATGCACGGATCTCTGTTTGATATAAAAATTTAGCTAAGAGACTAAACTCCTCTTTGGCTGCATCAATAATATGCTTACTCAATGATCCTGCGCCAATAATTGCTGCTCTTTGAACAGTTGTTCGTTCCTTTAACATAGTAACTCCTTTTTTCAACATCCCCCAAAACAAAAAAAGAACGCACGTAAACATACCTTGAACATGCGTCCTCGTCAATACCAAAAAGAATTTTTAGGCCAATTTCTCTTTCAGAACTGTTTTTAACTCATTCATATTCACTCGCTCTTGCGTCATGGTATCTCTATCTCTCACCGTTACTGCATTATCCTCTAGTGATTCAAAGTCAACCGTAATACAATACGGCGTTCCAATCTCATCTTGCCTTCTATACCGCTTACCAATACTTTGTGTCTCATCATATTCAGTGGAAAAATCACTGCTCAGTCCTTTAAACAACTCTTTTGCTACTGAGCTTAATTCTTCCTTCTTTGAAAGTGGCAAAACTGCAACCTGGTACGGTGCTAAGTGTTTTGGAAGTTTGAGCACTACCCGCTTCTCAGTGCCACCCTTTGCGCTTGGCGCATCTTCCTCTGTATATGCTGAAAGCAACGTTGCTAGAAACGTTCTCCCAACTCCAAACGTTGGTTCAATAACGTGTGGAATAAATTTCTCACCTTCTTGTTGATTGAAGTACTGCAGATCAACACCAGATTTTTCTATATGGTTTTTTAAGTCAAAGTCAGTACGATATGCAAGTCCGTAGAGTTCTTTAAACCCGCCAAATGGAAAGTCGTATTCAAAGTCGATTGTTTTTTTGGAATAGTGTGAGAGCTCATCTTTGTCATGCTCTCTGATTTTATACTCTTCCTTCAAGATACCAAGACTTTGCACCCACTCATCCATTTCCTTTTGCCAGTAGTCAAACCACTTCTCCCACTCGCCTTCTTTTACAAAATATTCAATCTCCATTTGCTCAAACTCGAGCGTTCTAAAAATGAAGTTTCCTGGAGTAATCTCGTTTCTAAACGCCTTTCCAATTTGTGCCATACCAAAGGGAAGCTTTGGTCGCATGGTATCAAGAATATTTTTGAAGTTCACAAACATTCCTTGCGCCGTTTCACCTCTAAGATACGCAACACTCTTTGAATCTTCCGCGGGTCCAATAAACGTTTTGAAAAGCAAATTAAACGTCCGTGCAGAACCGAACTCCTGTGCCTTACAGTTTACGCAAGCAAGATCTGCAGCCTGAATAATCGCGTCTAATTCTTTTAGTGATTTCCCCTCGATACTTTCACCAAGTTGCTCCTCTACCAGATGATCCGCTCTAAATCGCTTATGACATTTTTTACACTCTACAAGTGGATCATGAAACGCATCCACATGACCTGACGCCTCCCATATCTTTGGATTCATGATAATCCCTGAATCAATGCCATACATATCTTCCCGGGACGTTACAAATCGCTTCCACCACGCTTGTTTTATATTGTTTAAAAGCTCTACTCCCAAAGGCCCGTAATCCCACGTATTTGCAAGACCGCCGTATATGTCTGAACCGGGAAACACAAAGCCACGCTGTTTACAGAGATTAACTATAGTATCCATCAGGTCCGTCTCATTTGTTTGGGACATACGTCTTTTGATTACTTTTCTTATGTAGATAGTATACTGAGATTACACTACTTTCGCAAATACTATCTACATTTAATTCTTAAACTAAAAAAAGACTCCCGTACGAAGAGAGTCTTTCTTTTCTTGCTTATTTTTTTGCCGGAAACGGTTCTTTTGAATACTTCTTAAAATCGTCCGTTTGGCTAAATAAATACCGAGGCATCCACGGATGCACCACTTTGCCACCAAAGTAAATGGTTCTTGCGACTTCATCTACGCTGTATCCACCATAAATATACGCATTAACGAGTTTGGACCAATTATACGCATTTACTTTTGCTGCTTTAAGATCATATCCTGCCTCGAGTTTGTTTCTTAAATCAAGTGCAATTTCTTTCTCTTTGTCATTTGGGATTCTAAGCTGTGCATAATAAGAACGAGCATTTTTATCTATTCGTTTCTTCTCATCTGGCAGTGTTTTAAAGATATTCTTTTTGTACGTCTCAGATTCTCTATATACATACCAGTTGGTACTTGTATCTATTACACCTGAATAAAAATGCTTCCTGATCATTGCATCAATGGGGTAATCACAGTAGACATAATAATCGACATATTCACCCCAATTTTTGCCATCAATCCCCAAAAGATCCATCTTTTTATCTTTGGCAACACCTTCAAATTCGCGGCGCAAAGAGAAAGCTTTTTCCTCCAATTTTTGCTGTGAAACTTTATCGCGTCCACAGTTATACCGCCCTTTACCATCTGACGCAATCCCTTTGTTTTCAAGGTACTGATTATTTGTTTTAAACGACCACCTAGACTCGGTATTGTTTCCTGCATTATCACTGAGTGATAAAGCGACCTCAATATCTTTATTGGGAGTATATACTCCATCATTTTTATTAATGGTAACTGACGTGCTCCAATACGATGATGTATCAATTGTACCCGTAAATCCTTCAACAAATGATCCACCTGAAATTGCTTGCATGCCATCAACAGTGACATTGAGACTTCCATGATTTACTCCAGACACTCCGTCTGATGCAGCAAAGGAAACACTGGTATCTTGCGGTACTTCCACTGATCCATTTGAGGGAAACTGATTTGTAGCTGCAGGCCCCGCAGTGTCAATGACTGTTCCAGCCCACATTTCTGTTCCTGAACCATTGTTTGCCATACCAACGTATAACGTATTATTACTATCTGTCAGAACAGTGGGTTTTACATTCCCCGCATCACCAAAACCATCGCTCGTAACTGCACTCATATTTGTTCCATCATATTCCCAGACCTTTGCCCCGGTAACTGCGTTAGAAAGCCCAAAGTACAGGCGGTCATACAGCGTCGTTATTGACCGTACAGAAATATTTTGTTCATCTCCAAAACCATCACTCCCCACTTGTTCAAATGTGCTTCCATCGTATTTTATAAGTTCACCACCGGTTATTATATTGTCTGTTCCTATATATAGATTACCCCGGTACTCGTGCATAGGAAGAATACTCTCATTATTTACATCACCAAAACCTCCACTTGCCCGCTGTGTCCAGTTTGTACCACCATTATAAGACCACAGCTCTGCGCCAGTGGCTATGTTGAACGTTCCAGCGTACAAAGAGTCATTATATGAAGTCAAACTAAATGATGCCATGTTCGCGCCACCAAATCCGTCAGAGTTTACCTGGGTCCAGGTAGAGCCATCAAATGACCATACTTCGGCTCCAGTAACAGAGTTAAATGTCCCAACAAACATTTTGTCATTAAGCACTTCTGTCCCAACGGCGAACCAATTATTTGGATCACCAAAACCATCGCTTACAACCTCGCTCCATGTGCTCCCATCATATCGAAACACTTTCAAAATGGGTGTCGAGTTGTATACAAAAGCATACAAATGACCGTTGTATACCTGCATAGCATAAATCGCTCCATTTTGAGCAGAACCAAATCCATCAGTATTTACTTGTGCCCAACCCGCAGCTTCACGTTTAAATACTTCAGCTCCGGTAACGCTATTTAGCGTCGCTGCATACATTGACCCGTTGTAAAGTTCATATGCATACGTATCACTATTGTTTGGATCGCCATACCCATTTGCATTTATTTGTGCCCAATTAAATGGTTGTGCTGCTTCAGCATGTAAGCCAAAAGATAACGCCACTATGCTACCTATGCAGCACATGATTAATATCACTTTTCTTTTTGTCTTCATTTTTTTTATTCCTTAGTCTTTTTGTTATTCTAGCAGTTTTTTATACTAATGTGAGCCTTTATCCCTTTACGACTACTAGCGGTTTTAGCTTCACTACTTTTTTTGCTATTCCTGTTTCTTGAACTACGTTAACCACGTCATCAATATCTTTATACGCCCCCGGCGCTTCTTCTACGAGCCCTCTCGCTGAGCCCGCACGAGCGACTACATGATACTCATCTAGCTCTTGTTTGAGTTTGTTATAATCGATTACCTTCTTTGCCTTTTTTCTCGACATTCTCCTCCCCGCACCATGGCAGGTTGATCCAAACGACTGCTTCATAGACTCGTTGGTTCCTGCAAGAACGTATGAGAACGTCCCCATTGACCCTGGAATAATGACCGGCTGACCAACCGATTGATACTGCTTTGGGATTTCTGGATGACCAGGACCAAATGCCCGTGTCGCTCCTTTTCTATGTACTACAACCTCTTTACCATCATGTGTTTCACGCTTTGCCATGTTATGACCGACATCATACAAAATACTGAGATCCTCTTTTTTATCAATAATCTGCTTCCATGAACCTCTTACCAAGTGTGTTAGAACTTGCCTATTACAAAATCCAAAATTTGCTGCAGCGTTCATTGCCTTAAAGTATTCTTGCCCCTCTTTTGATAAAAATGGCACCGAAGCAAGTTCTCTATCTGGCAAAGTAATATCATACTTTGCCATTGCTTGAACCATTACGCGCAAATAATCAGTGCACACCTGATGACCCAGTCCTCTGGAACCAGTATGAATCATTACAACAATTTGATCTTTAAATAAACCAAACGTTTGTGCTATTTCGTCGTCCAAAACTTCATGGACCTTTTGCACTTCTACAAAGTGGTTTCCTGCACCCAGTGTTCCTACCTGATCTCGTCCGCGCTTTTTTGCATGATCAGTAATAAGACTAGAATCTGCCTCATCAAAACGTCCACCTTGTTCTAAAAATTCCTCATCACCTTCTAACCCATACCCTTTTTTTATTATCCACGGCACGCCGCCTTCTAAAAGCTCATCCATCTCATCTTGAGAAAGCACAAGCTCGCCACCTCTACCAACACCAGATGGGGTATCACGCTGAACTTGATTCGCTAAATCAACAATAGAGCTTTCAATGTCTTTTACTGTTTTTTTACTCTTCAAAAGCCTCACCCCGCAATTGATATCGTAGCCCACACCGCCTGGGGAAATAACACCATCTTCTACGCTAAGCGCCGCTACCCCGCCAATAGGAAATCCATACCCCTCGTGAATGTCTGGCATTGAAATGGCAAACTCTTGAATGCCAGGGAGTGTTGATACGTTGACCAGCTGTTCTAATGATCTATCTGTCGTAATGTCGTCAAGCATTCTTTCTGAAGCAAAAACTCGTGCTGGAACACACATATCCTCGCGATATGATTTTGGAATTTCCCAGATATTTTTTTGTACTTTTTGTAGAATCTCTTTAGAAAACACTGTGTCATTACATTATACATCTACTAAAATAGTTGCTTCGAGCTTTCCATTATGTTTTTTTATTGTTAATCCGTGATAGGTTATTGCTTTTACATCTTCTTTAGCTACTGATTTTATGCATTTCATTGTTGAACTAATTTTTTGTTCATTTATTGTATGAATGGAAAAATCAAAACAATACACGTTACGAGTATCCGATTCAAGCAAGATATCAGAAAGCCAGTTGACAAGAAGTGCTTCTTTGTCTGGTCCACTTGTTTCCAATACTACATCGCTTACCTCCTTACCCTCCTTAGAAGACTCCTCTTCATACATCACCGACATAAGTCCTCTTGCAGCATTCATAAACAATTCCTCAAGCGATTTGCCATACGCTTTTATTTTAAGATCTGCGGTGTGCTCAAGAATCTCATACTTCATTGCTTTTTATTTCTTAGTCCAGTCTCAAAGATATACATATGGTTACTTTTAGTATACCAAGTTTTGCCTCTGTACTAAAGCTACTATTTTGTGAATAGAATTATTATTTCTTCCGTAAACACCGCATCATCTCCAAATAACAATGCAGATTGTGAATTGTTGCAAGCCTTGCATAGAGCATCTCTTTTACCCTAAAAAGATGTCTTAAATATGCTTTGGAATAATTCTTACAAGTGAGGCACGAACATCTCTTATCTATAGGACCTATATCTGTGCTATACTTCTCCTTCTTAATATGAATAATATCGTACTTAACTTTTGTTTTAAGCACATCAATGTATGAAAAGAGAGATCCGTGCCGAGCGTTTCTTGTTGGAATAACACAGTCAAACATATCCACTCCCAGCCTCACGGCATCAAAAATATCCTCCGGCTTACCGACTCCCATAAGGTACCTCGGTTTGTCTTCAGGAAGATTCTTGATGGTTTTTTTGAGCACTGGAAGCATCCTTTCCCTTGGCTCTCCAACAGCAAGCCCACCAACGGCATACCCATCAAATCCTATTTCCATTAGATCATGTGCACTTTTTTCTCTTAAATCAGAAAACACTCCACCCTGGACAATACCAAAGAGTAGGGGTCTCTTTGACTTGAGGACTCCTTTCATTCGTTTCTCAAAGTGCTCTTTTGACCGCTTTGCCCAAAGCGTCGTTAAATCAACTGATTGTCTCACATACTCTTTTTTTGCCGGATAGCCTACACATTCATCAAGTACCATTAGAATGTCCGATCCAATGGCAAGCTGGGTATCTATGGCATCTTCCGGAGAAAGAAAAATCTTCCTTCCATCAATGTGAGAAGAAAAAGTAACCCCTTTTTCCGATATCTTTCTTATTTTAGAGAGGCTAAATACTTGGAACCCCCCGCTGTCTGTAAGAATCGGCCTATCCCATTTCATAAGCTCATGCAGCCCCCCAACCTTCTCAAGAGTCTTTATGCCTGGCTCAAGTAATAAATGATACGTATTTGAAAGAATGATTTGTGGATTAAGGTCAAAGAGGTCTTCAGAAGAAACAGCACCTTTTATAGCACCACGCGTTGCGATAGGCATAAAAAATGGTGTCTTGATTGTTCCTCGTCTTGTTTTAACGTCACGTTTTCGCATGTAGATAACAGTAGCAAGGTTTGGTAAAAAAATAAACCCTCAACTTCACTGTATGCGGGTTTATTTTTGAACGTAAATACTAACGCTTATCTCAAACTGAGACCACTTCCGTCTCCAGTTTCCACTTCATCAGTTTTTGCTTCCTCATTTGTATTGTCAACCGGCAAATCATTTGTCCCCTCTTCAAAATCATCTCCTCTCACTGCCCCTTCTTCACTTTGATCCAGCGAGAAGTCATCTTGTATTTCAACTTCTTTTTCTAGAACTTCTCCTTTTCCTAATGCAAAAGGATCATCGGTAAGATCTGAGGTAACATTTGGCTCAGTTTTCATAATATCTTGGTCAGTATATGCATCAATACCGGTAAACATAATTTTTTTGGTAAGTTCAACGGTCTTGCCAATATCCTCTACACTTGGTACTAAGTTCACATCTACATATGCCTCGATATTTTCAGAAAATTGACCGGTATGCGCAGGAATCTTTCCTATTGTCCAAATAACTTGATCATCTTCCACTATGAGTGTTCCCACATTGGTTGATTTACTCCCCGTAAACTGAACCCACTTTGGTAAAGATACTTCTACTATTCCTTCATTAACTTCGTTTGTGGTATTTGAAAGAACAAGATACATCCTATACGTTGTCTTCTTTGATGCAACTGGAGGAAGTGGTCCCGATCCTACCTTTCTTCCTTCAAAGTCATAGTAATGAACCTCAGGTCTAATAGTCACTAAAGAATTAATCTTTGTGATTGCATTTTTGCTTTCGATTTGGATTGATTTTTCTGGATTGCCCTCTGTTCCTTCAGCTTTAAAGAACGACCGAGCCTTTATCTCAAAATTGATATCGTCCTTATCTTTCACTGGCATAGTATCTGCAATACGCACCTTAAATGTTAATTCGCCTTCATCGCCAGCATTGACTGTCTCTAAATCAGGAATAGTCTCTTTATCCCAGATTACTACACCATCTTTGACCTTGCCTCTATCTACTTCAAACGACTCAGTATTTACGAGCTTAGTATCAAGATGTGTTTCTAACGTTACATTTTTAAATGCTTCCGTTCCGGTATTTTTATACTTCACGGTATACTCCAATTGCTCACCAGGACTCATTGCATTTTCTACTTTTCCAAAAACCTTGGTTGAAATGTCAGCAACAACCTTTGCTATCTCAATAGAAACGTCCTTTTCAATTTGCGGGTAGAATTCGTTTTTATCGTCTACAAAACCAAGTACGGCTTGAATCTTCTTTTGATCTTTGGCTTTGCCGGTAAGGACTCCTTTTACTTTAATTAACTCTTCTTCACCTTCATTCAACGTTTCAATATCAAACGTATCAAAGTCAAAGTCAGGACGTGGGGAACTTGATTTAAACTCGAATGCTGCCGGATACACCATCTTTACTCTCAGGTTTTCAAGATCAAATGACTCCGTGTTGTTTACTGCCACATTAAATGTAAACTCACTCCCCGAGGTAACTGATTTTGGTGCGGTAAAATCGACTTCAATACCCAAAGCCTCTAATTTTGTTTTAACTACACGCTCTTCTGTAAAGTGAGATGAAACGTTCCGTGGCTTATAGCTGAGTCTCGCGGTAACTGTCTTTTGATCATCAACGTTTCCTACGAGTGTTCCTTTAATGGTAATTGTTTGGCTTGCCCCTTTTGCAAGCGACTTAAGCTCCCATTTTGTCTCATTAAAATCAGCCGATTCTGGTGAAACAGATACTGGAGTAAATCCATCAGGATAAATCATATCTACCGTTACGTCCTCAAAATCAACCGAGTCCTTATTATTTACAGAAATAGTATATTCAGTCTCAGCTCCATTGACCATTTGCTCTGGACCATTGAGCGTAAACTCAACGTCTTTTGGAACAAGAGCTCCATTCTCCAAAAAAACAAACCGATACACAATACCTGCGATCGCTACGAGTACGACAAGAACGGCAAGTACAATCAGTGGAATCTTCCACCACTTTCGTTTTTTTATGTTGACCATTTTTTTCTTTTCTCCTTCTTTTTTTGCAACAGGGAAGATTTTTTCTTCTGCTGGCAAGCTGTGTTTCTCGTCGACTTTTACTCCCTCAACTGCCTTCTTCTTTTTTCCTGTTTCACCTTCTTCAAGTATAGACTTCTCTTTTGTTTGTTTTGCTGACGTTTTACTTGAGCTTTTCACTTTTGTTACGGGAATAGAAACACTCGAAGCGGTATTCTTCTTTTTTGTCGTACTTTTCTTTCGTGTTGTTTTTCTCATTGGACGACGCGCTGTACGTCTAGAGCGCGTTGTTTTTTTTCGAGGCATATATATCTCCTTTTATTTTAATACGAGTCACACCTAACTACCATCTGCCAGAGGCGCCGCCGCCGCCAGATGAGCCGCCACTAAATCCACCAAAGCTAGACGAACTTCCAGAGCCCCAGCTACTTCCACTATCTGATGACGTCCAACTACTTCCTGAAGACGAATCATCTGATGAGCTTCCGCCCCCACGTCTTCCTCCTTTTCTTGTGGCTCTAGCTGCAAATATACTTGAAACTACAATAATAACAACTACCAATAAAAAGATACCAAACCCAACTATGCCAGCTATAGTACTCTCCGATTCTGGGTCAGTATCAATGGGATTGTATTCCCCCTTCGTTGCAGCCATGATTGCTTGAAGACCCATTTTTACCCCATTATGATACCTGCCTTCTTTAAACTCGGGAGTAATTTCTTTCCGAATAATCTGATCAGCCAACGCATCGGGTAACGCTCCTTCTAAACCATAGCCCGTTTCTATACGCATCTCACGATCATCCTTTACCACCACAAGAAGTGCACCATTATCTTTTTCCGCTTTTCCAATGCCCCACTTTTGGAACAGCTGCTCTGAGTACTCTTCTATACTGACTCCCTCGAGTGAGTTTATAGTAATAACCGCTAGTTCATTTGATGTCTCCGCTTCAAAATCAGAAAGCATTTGCTCTAAGTCATCGCTGTCACCAAGCATGCCTGCCTGATCATTAACAAACCCCGTTGGTCTTTCAGGATATAGAGGTTCGGCTGCAATGGCATGTCCACCAAACAGTATGCATAGACCAAGTACTACTGTGTATATTAGTGTCTTTCTCATAGTGCTAGTCAAAAGTTACCTCAGGGACTACATCAGAGCCTTCTTCCGCTTCAAAGTATTCAACTACAATAAAACCAAACATACCGGCGATGAGATTAGTTGGAAATACTTTAATCTTTTTATTATACGTGGTCACTTCGTCGTTATAACGCATACGTTCTACCGCAATTCTGTTTTCTGTGCCCTCTAACTGCGCTTGAAGCTGCAAGAAATTTTCATTTGCTTTAAGCTCTGGATAACTTTCTGCAACAAGGAGCAAACGAGAAATAGCACTATCCATGCCGTTTGCCGCCTCGATCTGCTGTTCACGATCACCTGAGTCAACCGCTTTCCCCCACTGCGATCTAAGCGCTGTTACCTCGGTAAAAACGTCTTCTTCATGTGACGCATAGCCTTTTACAGTATTAACGAGATTGGGGATTAAATCAGCTCGCCGTTGATATTGGTTTTCTACTTGCGCCCATTTGTTATCAACATTTTCTCTCGATTTCACCAGTGTATTGTATGTTCCCATAAAAAACACTGCAATGACGATACCAATGAGCACCACCACTCCTGCAATAATGCCACAAGCTAGAAGCCCTTTTTTCATGATTCTTTTTTATTATTCATAATATGCAATGCAATAGTACCACAAAATTCAAAATGCTACAACCTCTGTCCTCCCTACTCCTTCCCACTCCACACCCCCGTCTGAATAATGAGGTCACCGGTGTAGCCAGGGTAGTTTGGTTTGATAAAGTAGTTATCTATATACTTGCATCGCATCCGTCCGCTCAACCATATACGTTGAATTGATCTTCTTTGAAAGCAAATACTGCGTATACGTAAACAAAAGGGTATTGAGTGTATCACTAAGCTTCTTTTGCACCTGCATTCTTTCTACATCACTAAACGACGCTCTCACTAAAAACCGAAGCACTTTAAGCTCATCACCAGTTAGTGCGATACAAGAATTTTCTTTGCATGAAGCGCAAACCATGCCGCCATGCGAATGTGAAAAATAGTTCACTTCTTCTTTGAGCACACTTCCACACTTTGTACAGTTAAAAAGCTCTGGCAAATACCCAAGAGTATGCAGTGCTTTAAGCATAAACCGGATGGTTATAAGCTCATGCCGCCCTTGGTCTTGCTCTCTATCAATGCTTGAAAGCGATTCATCAAAAAGAAAAAAGAGAGAGCTGTCTGAAAATGAGTCAGTAACGAGTTTATCTAAAAGTTCACACATACAATACAGATGCGTTGCTTTGTGCAGATCACTTCGCAGGTTTTTATACGTCTTAATAGACTTTGCAGATGTAATTGTCTGCAGACTTTTTGACTCAGAAAGCATAAATTCTGACATCATGCCGATCTCAAGATGCGGTGCCAATTTACTTTTGATCTTACGAACTCCTTTAGAAATACCCTTGACTTTTCCGTGGGTCTGTGTGAAAATGGTCACGATCTTGTGATGGTCCTCGAAATTTGATTTCTTCAGAATAAAGCCTTTTGTCTTGTACAGTGGCATGGGCGTATTTTTTTGACTGTCCTTACGGTTCTATTATCTCTCTTTGAAGTATATCACACAAATGATACTGCAAAGAGAGTTGACCGAACTTAGATCAACTTGCACCTTTGAATTTACATCTTGGAGGATTTCACATTTATACTTTTACCACCCCCTGTAGGAGAGGAAGACATGGCTGCAGCAGCTGGACCAAAACCGAACAACTTACGAATATTTCGTGAAGACCTTATGATGAGTAAGGCAGAACTTGCGCGCAGAGCCGAGGTTAGCGTATTAACGGTAGATAGAATTGAGCGTGGGGAAAATTGTCGCATGGGAACCATGCGAAAGTTATTAGAGGCAATGGGCATTCCTATCGTGCGAAGGATAGAAGTGTTCCCGCATCTTGGAGAACAAAATGATTCTCGGGAACGCGAACGATTATAATAATCTCATTATTGCATTATATATGCGGAGCAGCTCTTTTACGACTGCTCTGTTTTTTATTATTTTATTTTTGTCACACCAATGTCAATGGATATACTATCGACAACAACTTGCTTTTTTATTTCTCCTAGATCATTGCCGTAACCAATGACTTCAGCGAGCGTTTCCCGTTTAATGTAATCTGTATAGCCTTCAAGCACAGAAAGAAATTGATCACTCTCGGCCTTAAAATTTATCATAATGCGATCACTCACCTCGTACCCTGCTTCTTTTCGCATTTCTTGAATATGCCTGACGAGTTCCCGTGCAATACCCTCTTCCTCAAGCTCTTTGGTTATTTCTGTATCTACTACCACAATACTATCTCGCTCAGAAGCTACGGCGTATTTGTCGTCGGTCGATTCATATACCCGTTCATACTCTTCTGGGAGCAAAATTACGTCACCAACTTCAAGTGTTTTATCATTTTTAAGTTCATAATTCTTTTCTTGAACCGCTTTTTGAATCTCTTTGACTTGGCCACCGTATTTTTTACCCAAAATATTAAACTTAAGTTTTACCGTTTCTTGAAGCACCGATTCAACCGATGATCCTTCCTGAATCGATTTAACATTAAGCTCATCTTTTACAATCTCTAAAAGCTCACCTTGCGGTACATCGGTTCCTAAAACAAACACATTTGCGAGCGGCTGCCTGACTTTGATCTGTTTAGTATCCCGTGCCGCATGACCAAGCGTTACTATTGTTTTTGCGCTGGACATTTCTTCATTGAGCTTTGAATCGATGAAGTTCCTTTTTGGTTTTGGATACGTCTCAAGATGCACTGACTCTTCTTTACCAAGTAAGCCTTGGTAGAGTTTGTCTGCAATAAATGGCATAAATGGTGCCTCTAGTTTGGTAAGCTCGAGCAAGCAGTAATGCAACGTTTCATAGGCATCAAGCTTATCTGTATCGTTTTCTGATTTCCAAAATCTACGTCTGGATCGTCTCACATACCAGTTAGAAAGATCATCAATAAATTTTTCTAAAGCAGAGCATGCTTCTGTAATGTTGTAGTGTTCTAAGTGCTCGGTCACTTCTGCCTTTACCGTTTCTAAATGTGAGAGAATCCATCTGTCTAGAATATGCTCTTTTGGTGTAATATCGCTCTTTGGCTCAAAGTTGTCTATCCCCGCATACGTTGCAAAGAAGGTGTAGAGATTCCATTGTTTGAGCACCACGTTTTTGACCACTTCTTCCACGCCTTTTGGATCAAATCGTTTAGGCTCACCCGGTGCGTTAATCGTATACAGATACCAACGCAAGGCATCGACGCCATACTGATTAATAATCACCCATGGATCAATGACATTGCCTTTGGACTTACTCATTTTCTTGCCGTTCTTGTCGTTAATGTGTCCGAGACAAATAACGTTTTTGTAGCTCGTACCTTTCCCAAGAACGGTAGACACGGCAAGAAGCGTATAAAACCATCCACGCGTCTGGTCAATGGCTTCTGAGATATAATCCGCAGGATACTCAGCGCCATTATCTACTAACTCTTTATTTTCAAACGGATAATGATGCTGCGCAAGCGGCATAGAGCCAGAGTCAAACCAGCAATCAAGCACCGACGTTTCTCTGACCATTTCTCCTCCACACTCACACGTAAGTTTAATCTCATCCACATACGGTCTGTGCACATCAAATGATTCTAAATCGATTTTTTCTTGTGACTTTTCACTGAGCTCATCATACCCACCAACACACGTTGTTTTTTTACAGTCAACACACTTCCATATTGGAAGCGGCGTTCCCCAATACCGTTCACGGGAAAGCGCCCAGTCTTTTACATTTTCAAGCCACTTCCCAAACCGACCATGCTTAATATGCTCTGGAATCCAGTTGATTTGTTCGTTGTTTTTTAAGAGCTCATCTTTTACCGCACTCGTTTTTATAAACCAAGAAGCTTTGGCATAATACAAAAGTGGCGTGTCGCACCGCCAACAAAAGGGGTAGCTATGCGTATAATTTTCTTTTTTTAGAAGAAGCCCTTTTTCTTTAAGATGGTTTGCTATATCTTTCTCCGCGTCTTTAACAAACATCCCTGTAAATTCTTTCACCCGTTCATTAAAGTTACCGTTTTCATCAACAGTATGTACTTTAGGGAGCCCTTTTTCTTCTCCAAGCCTGTAGTCATCATCACCATACATAACCGCCGTGTGTACTACTCCGGAACCGTCGTCCGTGGTGACAAAATCTGCGGTGGTAACATAGTGGACTTTTTCCTTTACGTCTGTTAACGAATCAAAAAGCGGCTCGTAGTCTATTCCTTCCAAATCGCTTCCTTTCATTTCCTCTATAACCTCAAAGTCATCATCAAGAATGTCTAGGCGTGACTTAGCAAGGATATACGTTTCATCGCCTTTTTTTGCCTTTACGTAATCTAGGTCTGCACCTACTGCAAGCGCAACGTTTCCCGGCAAAGTCCACGGTGTTGTTGTCCAAGAGAGTATATAGGTATCATCCTCATCCTTCACCTTAAATTTCACATATACCGATGGTTCGGTGACATCCTTGTATCCTTGTGCCACCTCGTGTGATGAAAGCGCCGTACCACAACGTGGACAGTGGGGAACCACTTTATGGCCTTCGTAGAGCAATCCTTTGTCATAAATTTGTTTGATAATCCACCAGAGTGACTCAATATACTCATTGCTGTAGGTAACATATGGATTTTCCAGATCAAGCCAAAACGCAATACGCTTGGTTAGCTTTTCCCACTCATCTTTATACTCCCAAACGCTTTTTTTACACTCGGTGTTAAACTCCTCTATACCATACTTCTCAATTTCCGGTTTTCCAGAAATCTTTAATCTCTTTTCTACTTCCAGCTCAACTGGCAAGCCATGCGTATCCCAGCCCGCTTTGCGAGAAACGTAGAAACCCTGCATGGTTTTAAACCGAGGAATAATATCTTTAAACGCACGCGCCAAAACATGGTGAATACCGGGTTTTCCGTTTGCCGTTGGAGGGCCTTCATAAAAAACAAACGAGTCACTCCCTTTTGTTTTGTCTAACGTTTTTTTAAAGATTGATTTTTGATCCCAAAAGGTAAGGATTTCTTCTTCCATTTTAGGAAACTGTATGTGCTGATCCGGTTTTTCAAACGATTTTTTTGTCATACCTTTAAAATGCAAAATTAACGTGTTACACTAACTGGTAGCTTACAGTCTATTCTAAAAAAATATAGGCAAAAAAGCAATGAGTACTTTGAACTTGGAGGACTTTGGAAAGAATACCACACCCACAAAACCATTGACGGGTATACATGTAAATGCTTATATGAAAGTTGCACCTTTTTACTATTGAACAATCTTTTTGTTCACATATAGGAGATCTCATGGAGAAGCAACAGCGCACCCAACAAAAACGCATTCGAGTTAATCGCTCAAAGAAAAGTAGAGGAAGAAGAAAAGGAGCCTCATCATCTGAGAAGCAAAGCAGTGATGCCGACTTAACAATTACTTGGAGAAGTTACAAATTACCAACAATAATTGAGGGGAAAAATATTACCGTCAAATTACAAATGGGAGGCACTCAGTTTAGGCTTGAGTGCAACACTTGTAATCAAATGAGTTTTGTGCCATTTCAAAACAAAAAGTGGATTTTTGATGATGGAACATTAGAATGCCCCAAATGCGGGAAGACTTCGGTAAACCTGTTTGCAGCAAGCAAATAGGTTTTTTTGATTACTCAGCTTTTATTAGGTTTCCCTTTTCGTCAAGCTCTACAAAATGCTGTGCCTGACCTTCTCTATAAGCAGCACATTGATTTCCTGGTTTATCATCTACTGCTTGTCTGGGGTTATGTCCAATGTCAAGTACCCATCCATCAATCAAATCATTGGAAAGGCACGGGCCATCAGCCATATTAACACCTTCCGCTTTTTTTCTTAAAAATACTTCTTTAGCTTTAAGTATTGCTAGATCACGCTCGGTCTCCCCTTTTTTCTCTTCTATTTCATCTAGCTTTTCCCCAGCCTCTTTTGATGTCTCTTGTACTTGATCTGCTGCTTCCTGTGCGGAATCAATGCCTTTGGTAAGCGACGAGCAGCCTGCCAGTACTAAGCCAAAAATAAGAAGGATTATAATCTTCTTCATATACTTTTTGTTATGTTATTAAATGCTTATAAATAGCTAGTATCCTCTCTATTGTTTTTTTACTCTCAAAACGTTTAACGTTTTCATAGCCTTTTTGTATCAACTCATCTCTCAAAGTAGTATCAGTCAGTACCTTTTTAATGCTATCTCGTATCTCTCCCACATCAAGCGGGTTGCACGGTACTGCGCTACCATGAGCTATTTCAGGCATTGACGATACATCTGAGGTAACTACCGGCACTCCTGCACGCTGAGACTCAATGATAGGTAGTCCAAATCCTTCATACAGCGATGGATACACGAGCAATAACGAGTGTATTAAAAACTCACGTTTTTCCCGCTCATTAATATCATCATAAAACAGAACTTCTTTTTTTACTAACTCTTCCTTTGAAAAATCTTTAAATACTGCATCTGTGTTCCAGCCCTCACGCCCAATAATGCACAGTGAATAATCAGAAAATGTAGGGTCTTTTTTTAATTCAAGAAACGAAGCAAAGATAGTGTTTAAATTTTTTCTAGGTTCCAAAGTTCCAATAAACAACAAATATGGATTTTCAGGAGGATTGGTACGCGCTGCTTGATCCTCACATATTCGCTCATCTGGTAACATATTATAGACGACAGATATCTTCTTTGATCGAACATGAAACTCAGAAATGATATCATTTTTTGTCGACTCTGATACTGCAAGAATATGCGATGCTTTTTTAAGCGAGCGAGGAACAAGCACTTTTTTTGAAAACCACTGACCGGAAGGGAACCACTCAGGATGTACATAGATTGCCAAATCGTGCACAGTCACTACTGATTTTCCACTATAAAAAAAGGGTACTGATGTAATTGGTGAGTGAAACAGATCAAGGTTTTCTTTTTTTAGTATGTTTGAAAAAGTGACGTGCCTATCCCAAAAAGGTATTTTTTCTTTAGGGATCTTAATAATACGTACATTATTTCTTTTGAACAACTCAAAGCTTTTGTACGCTTCCGGCAAAAAAAGAACAAACTCAAACGTGTCTTGTTTTATGAGCTCAAAAACAAGTGTAAACGTGTGACGCGCAACACCGCCACCCTTTTCATCTTTTGGATCCAGGATTTCTCTGGCATCTATGCCTATCTTCATTGTTCTTTGTAACTTGAATAAAATTCCTTGTCATCTGCAAAAACACACTGAACGATAAATGAAGTTTTGTCGCTTTGCAACTCATTGCACAGTTTTCCAAATTCATCTTTAGAAACACTCAGCTCTTTTGCAACATCCGTGTTATGATGCGTTTTTTTAAACTGAAAAACACGCCATTTAAAAATCCATTTTGGAAGCACAGTAATAATCGGTTTAATGTCACTACTATTTTTAGCAGTAACCACAGTTGAGACAACAACACGAACCCCAGAATCTTTTACTAACTCAAGCGCTTTTTTTGCATACGCCAAATGATTGTCTCCACGAAACATGCCATTTACCTCTTCTGTTGCGCCGTCGATTGGAATATTTATTTGGTCTAAATAGTTACAAAGCTTTTGAAAAATATTTTTGTTCAAAAGGATTCCGTTTGTATGAAGGATAGTTTGAAGGCCATTTTTCTTTGCAAGTTCAACAAGTTGAACCGTATCATCTCTTAAGAGTGGCTCTCCGCCCGAAAATATAATAGTGTTATACCCTTTCTCCCTTGCTGATTGAATATCTTCTTTTAGTTCCTGAAATGTGGGATCTTTTTTTGTTTTATCTTCTGGACCAAAACAGTACGTGCAGGATAAATTACACCGATTAGTTACATTGAGTAGCAAAATTGCGGGCTGTGTGATCATTATTCTACATCTTCTCTGGAGCAGAAACTCCAAGAAGGGTTAACGTGTTCTCTAATGTCGTTTTTATTGCCTTCACCAGCTCAAGTCTTGCCGATGATACCGCCGTGTCCTCTGAAATAACGCGGTAGTGATGATAAAAATTATGAAACGCTTTTGCAAGTTCAACGGCAAAGTGGGTCAGCAAATGGACCTCGTAGTTCCGTGCAATAGCGTGAACAAGATCGTGAAATTTAATGAGAAGCGGCACAATAGTTAGCTCTTCATCGGTTAAAATAGAAAGGTCCACAGGAGAGTTTATGACATCCTCCGGGGCTTTTCTGATAATCGAGCTCATGCGTGCATGAGCATACTGCACATAATAAACCGGGTTTCTCTCGCTAGTATCGAGTGCTAAATCCAAATCAAAAACAACCGGGCTGTTAACGTCATACATAAGCGAGAAGTAGCGTAAGACATCAAGGGGGACCGTCTCAAGCACATCATTCATAAGCACATATACGCCCTTTCTCTTTGACATGCGTACTTCTTTCCCTTCCTGTTCCATTTTCATAAGAGAAATAAGAAGTATGTCGAGCTTAGCATCGTCTATGCCTAAAAAGTGAACACCTGCTTTAAGCCGTGCAACATCTCCATGATGATCTGCACCCCATACATTAATCACCTTATCAAATTTTCTTTTTTCAAATTTGTCACTATGATACGCAATATCTCCCATAACATACGTTGGCGCACCATTTTCCCGTATAAGAACTCTGTCTTTATCGTCATTGTACGTTGATGAAGCAAGCCACCATGCACCATCTTTTTCATACACGTTACCGGATTTTTTTAACCGATCAAGGGCCGTATCTATCGCACCCGAGTCAAGTAAGTCTTTCTCATGAATCCATGTGTTAAATGTAATACCCATTTTGGAAACGGTTTCCTTTGCAGAAGCAATATTCATTGCGAGCGCTTTTGTCGTTACTTCCTCTAAACTTAATCCTGCGCTCTCCTTATGCAATTCATGTGCGATTTCTTCAATATACCCACCTTTATACCCATCTTCAGGAAACGGGAATTCTTCACCCGACATATCTTTGTAATAATGATACACGGACCCACCAAGTTTTGTTACTTGATTGCCGGAATCATTGATGTAATACTCTCTATCTACATCAAAGCCTACTTTCTCAAAAACACTAGAAAGCGTATCACCAGTAAAGCCACCTCTAGCATTGGGGAAGGTAAGGGGGCCCGTGGGATTTGCTGAGATAAATTCTACTTGGACTTTGGTGCCCTTTCCTATGTCACTCCCCCCAAAACGTGCACCTTCAGCAATAATAGTTCTCACGACATCCTCAAGTACATAGTTTGCAATAAAAAAGTTTATAAACCCCGGTTTCACAAAATCAACACGCTTAAAATACTCATCTTCTGATAGAATATTGGCGAGCTTTTCACCAATCTCTATGGGGCTTTTTTTTGCACTCTTTGCAAGAGAAAACGCAATGTTTGTTGCAAAATGCCCGTGTGAACTGTCTTCTGGTTGTTCTATATGAATAGGATCAGCATAGTCTATCTTTAATGAAGATAAAACACTCTTGATTTTGGCACGTATCTCTCCTTGGACAAACAAACTATCGGTTCTTTTGTATATTTTAGAAAGCGGATTCTCTTTCTCGTTATTCTTTTTTGCCATCGCGTTTTGTTACTTTGAATCGATTCTTATTAATCTCCATTTTTTCTTGTAGCGTCTTTGCTAAATCAATATTGAGTGACCGCGCGCATATTAAGCAATAGATAACTACATCGACTAATTCATAGTCAATTTGCTTGTCACGATTTTTAGCATCCTTAAGCTCTTCTGCCTCGTCAGTAGAAATCCACTGGAAATGTTCTTGAAGCTCTGAGGCTTCCACAGAAATTGCCGATGCAAGATTCTTTGGATTCATTCCAGCCCCTTTGTGCCATCCGCGTTTTTTATTAAATTCATACAAAAATGTTTGAACGTCACTAAGCGTAGTTTTATCGTCGCTAAATGTAGTTTCTTTTTTATCTGACATTTACTCGATATTAGCATGTTGACGCTTCATTTCTGATTCAGTTGTACCCATAATTTTCATAAGTTCTGCAATGACCGAATCACAGAAAATAAGACTAGAGAGTTCAAAGACAGTACCAAGCGGTGTCAGTGTTGCGGTTGCACCTGAGAGTTGATTTGCCGTATAATCCCTATCCTTCTTTTCTTTTCTTACAACAGTCTGAATCTTTACAAACACTCCTGCTCCTTTTGCAACTGTTGATTCTTCTTGACCGGTTATGGCAATGACTCGTGCCTTATGCTCTCGTGCGGTAATAATACTCGATACCACTGATGCTGTTTCTCCTGATCCAGAAATGGCAACCAATAAATCGCCCGGCCTGAGTGATGGGGTAACGGTGTCACCAACAACATACACAGAAAACCCAAGATGCATAAGTCGCATGGCAAACGCGCGTGCTACTAACCCGCTTCTCCCCGCACCGATCACAAAAATTGTTCGGCTCTTTACAATCTCATCTACAAATGTATCTACCTGCTCCTCATCAAGATCATTGATGATAGAGGCCACTTTGTTAATGATTTCTTTGCCGGTTTTCTTGATCATCGACTTAATAATCCTTAATAATATTTTTTATACTTCGTGCGACTCTCTGTGGATCATCAGCAGAAGTAATCGCACCGCCTACAATGACAATATCTACGTCCTCTACCTCGCACACCCGTTTAGCAATATCCTCATTAATACCTCCGGCAATAATCATAGGGATGTGAGACACTTTTGCAATTGAAATGACTTTTTTAAGAGGATCTTTCCCTGCCTTTTGCTCGTCTATTCCAGTGTGAACCAAAATATAGTCTGGCTTTAAAGGAATGAGTTCCTTTACTTTACGCTTTACATCATCGACACCGATTAAGTCAACGGCGACTTTTATAGTACCAAGCTCCCATGCTTTTTTGATCCCACTCTCAATAGTCTCAAGTGGACAGGCGCCTAGAATAGTCATAATATCTGCACCAGCTTTTGCTGCCATTTCTACCTCTAAATCACCAACATCTGCAGTCTTCATGTCGGCAACGATCATTTTATCTGGAAACTCTTTCTTAAGTCTTGTAATAACGGAGAGTCCTTCTGCTTTAATAAGTGGTGTACCGGCTTCCACAAAATCCACGGCGTCAGCGGTTTTTTTTGCAACGGCCAATGCATCATCGTAATTGGTGAAATCAAGTGCAAGTTGGAGATTCATTGTTTTATTGTGATTTAGTGCTTTTCTAATGCTTAATTATAGCAGTTTTTTGCTTCTTAGTAAATGTAAAAAGGTGACCTCCATTTTTTGGCAGGATTCTAATATAAAATGCAATTCAATAAAAAAGTGAGATCGTAGCTTGGCAAAAATCTCACTACTAATAAAAAGTAGAGGCAGAATCCTACAGAAAAAGTAGTCTAGCCTTCCTTAGTACTTTTTTTGATAATACTTTTACAGTGCTAAGACTTCAGGGATATGTCCAAAATCGGATAGTGCCATCACTTGACCCAGAAGCTAGTGTTTTTCCATCTGGGCTGAAGGATATAGAATTAACTTCTTTATTATGTCCTTTTAGAGTCTTGAGCTCTTTCCAGGTCGACGTATCAAAGAGAACGATATAGTTGTAGTTAGAGCCTGCAGCTAAAACTTTCCCATCCGGGCTGAAAGCTAAACAGGTTGGGCTATGTCCTCGGAATACTTTGAATTCCCTCCAACCATTTGGATACCCCTCATCTCTAATTATCTCAATACCACCATTTTCATTATCTATGGAAGCAAATAGTGAATCATCAGGAATAAAAACTATACTGCTTGTATCATTTGATCTAGGGATATAACCTTCGACAAGACTCCAGTCCCATATTTTCCATATTTGTCTGGAAGGGCGCATATCCCCAGAAACTAGCAGTCTACTATTATTACTAAACCCAACACTTTTCGCATAAAAGCCCCATTCGCGGTTAAAAAGTTTTTTTATAATAACCCCTGTTTGTGGGTTCATTACATAAACTATATTGCTATTTTTTTTAACATACGCAAACATAACGTCTGTGCCGAAAGATATATCTATAACAGAGTATAATTCCTTCAGCATTTTTCCAGAAGATGTGTCCCACAACCCACTATTCGTAGCTATGATTTTACCATCAGGGCTGAAGGCGATCCTAAAACCTCCACTATTTATTATCTTCAATAGCTTTCTCGAAGCCACCTCCCAAAGCTTTAGGCCTCCAGCCGTATCTCCTGAAGCCAACGTTTTGCCATCGGGACTAAATGACACAGCTAGTATTTTAGCAGGTGTGTCATATTTTGTTTTTATTGTAGCAAATACATTCTTACCATCTGGGGAGTCTTCTTTGCTAATAGAATCTTGCATTGAATCATTGGGCAGAACATCCCCTCCTTCTTTGACACCTTCTCTATTGTCAACAGAAGGTGTACTACATGAAAAAGTGTAAACTAGCATCAAGAAAATAAAAAATAATATAGGTTTCATACTCATGCTTATCCCCTTTTCTCTTCTTGACATTTTCTGTACTAGGAAAAACTGACAGTCGCTCTGAAGATCATTAGTTTGTCCAATTACGATTTTCTCTCCTTTTCGTGTGTTTAGATTTTTCAATTTCTAAATACACAAGTACTAGTTTCAAAGATCAAATTGTGCTTGGAAAATTATCCCTTGGCACTTATATTCATCCTTGCAGATAATTTGCACTGCGTCAATGACGCTTGATCCATGTATTTACTGCTCTGTATTTCTCCTGTACAATAAACCTGAACAAATAATGACCGTTATGCCCCAAATTTACGCAAAAAATAAGCGTGCCAGATACGACTATGAAATCCTTGAAACGTACGAGGCTGGGTTAATGCTGACTGGACAAGAGGTAAAATCAGTTAGAGATAAAACCGTATCGCTTAAAGGCAGTTTTGTGACATTAAAAGGAAATGAGGCATATTTGACCAATGCGCACATCTCACCCTATAAACATGCAGGAAAGCTTAAAGCTTATGATCCAACCAGATCAAGAAAGCTTCTTTTGCATAAACATGAGCTTAACTCGCTCATTGGAAAGTTGAAGCAAAAAGGCTTGACATTAGTGCCACTTTTGTTGTATAATAAAAATAGCCGTATCAAGTTATCATTTGGTCTTGGAAAAGGCAAAAAGAAGTTCGACAAGCGTGATTCAATAAAAAAACGCGACGTAGAGCGCAAGATCCAACGTATGATGCGCGGTAAGATCTCCTGATATTTCTGACCCTCCCTGTACCGAATGAATGCTCCCATTCATCTGGTACAGGGGATGTCAGGCATCGATGATGACGTTCTTTTAGAAGACTCAAGTCAAGAGGGCAGAAACTCTTGTAAATCCATTTCTGTGCACGATCATAAATGCAAACACTATCGTAAAGGCAAAGGATAAACTAAAAGCCGTTTCAGGTCTTTCAGTTAATCTAACGCCTGCAACTGTTGCCGTCTAATATACGGTAACCATCCGTTCGTCTCTGCCATGAGAGACGATATGCGGGTGACATACACCATGGCTGCAGCGTCACGTCCCCTTTTTGTGACGACCAAGAGTTTGTAAAAGGGTATAGCACCACTTATTTTGTTTGTTTAGAGAGTGTTGCCGAACAAAAATTAAACAAACTATACTTGTATAAAGTCATTTAGAATACGTTTTCACACGTGGGTTCGATTCCCACCATCTCCACGTCGTGACATTACTCCAGCTTACGTGTGCTCCTTCGCAAAGCCTTCGGAGCCCACTCCAGCTTGCGTAATGTCACTCCTTCTCCCCACAAATTCAGAAATTTGCGGGGGCCCCACTATACAACCGCTTTATGAGCGGTTTTTTGGTCTTTTCCCCTCCCCTTTTCCAAGGGGAGGGGAAGGGTGGGGTGAGTTTGTTATTATTTTTATCCAAAACAAAAATCCGAATCATGCAGTGAAGATTCGGAAAGTAATCGTTAAAAAATTATTTGACGTTTTGACAAACCAGGGCATAGACATAATTAAACCTCTTGTACGAAAAGAGAACAACAGTTGGTCTATTATTCATCGATTTCCCATTCGCCACAATAACAAGATATGCGCTTGATGTCCGCTTGCTCTTTGCCATCAAGTGAATCTTTCCCTTTTTATCATCCCACAAGTACATACTGTTGGGAACGATTTTTGAAATCTGTGATACCTTCGATTTTGATTTTCCATCTGTAAATACCGCACCATCTGTGAACTCGGCAAATAGTGCACCACTGCCAACTATAAAGCCTTTAAGAACCTTGCCAACACCTGTATCTAAGTTAAGCATAAATACAAGCATGTACGGAAATGTAACACCTTTTTTGGTATTTTTTGCAAAATAACATAACGTTTGATAGACTTTTTTTGACGTCGGTTTTTTCTTGGAAATTCCATCAGTAACACACAAAAACAGCAATCCAATAGCAAAAATAATAGAGAGTCTCATGTTTTTTCTCAAAACATCCTCCAAAAAAAGTAAAAGATCGTGCCGAAATGGCTAAGTACTATAAAACAAACGCCGCTTCTTGTCAATTTTTTTCTTCTGGAGGTATCTCGTCAAGGTCAAAGAAAGCATCTGGTCCAGCTGAACCGGAAGGTTCACCCACAGAAGAATCTTCAGCACCTTGAGCTTCTTCTTCCTCAGGCTCTTCTTCTGGCAACTCTTTGAAAACATCCTGCCTAGACAATGATTCCCAATCTTTCCTTGCTCTTTCATAGGCTCTGTCTTTGAGACTAGGAGTAAGTTCGAGTTGATCGAGTTCGTCCGGCGTTGGTTTCAAAAGCTCCAGAAATCGTAACTGAATATCCTCTTGAACTTTGCCAAAAAGACCACTGGCAGTTTCAAACGTTATTCCACTTATTGGAATATCAACATTGATAAATGTATTATCCTGTCTTTGTCCTTCGGCCGAGACCAGTCTTGTCGGAACAGTCCCATCAGGTGCTGTTTGCGGAGCTGAACCGCGCCAAGCCAACAAAACAAAAAATCGAGGGAAAAGAGCTTCCAGGTTTTTCAGCCCTGTAGGAAGATTGACAATGAATTTTGTCCAGTTCTTCATTTGCATAACTCTGATTAAAAACCACCCCAATCCTTCCCATTCTCTCCAATCAACCAAGGCTGGAGCTGTTGGCCCCTTTTTCTCCCCCTCTTGAAGCTCCTCCATTGATGTTCCCCGATGAGTACAATCAACTGAGTCTAAAACTGCAGGGGCCTTTTCTTCCATCTCTTGAAACTTTTGGGCCGCAATGATGAGAGCAATAACTGGTAAAAATTGATCCTGTTCAAGTAATTTTGCTGATCTAACCAGATCAGCGAATGTTGTTTTCAAGATTCCTCCTCACTCAAATGCGTTCAAGCCCCACAAATAAGGGCAACCTAGCTTTGTATCTTATTTGAAAACTAAGCTTCTGTCAATCAACATGACCTAAAAAGTACAATCGAACCAAATAGAACTCAAATTTTTTCTTGCTTCCCTAAAAATAAATTTTCTACTATACTGAAGGTATTAATAATCATACATGCCAAGACCAATAACACGCAAAGGCAAAAAAATAGCGCTCGTTCCTCCTGCTAAGGAAGACACCATCCTCTACACGCAGTGGCTTAACGACTCTGAGGTAAATAGAGGACTTAATTTGCATACAGAAATGCCACTTACCGTTGATCAAGAAGAAAAGTGGTATGAAGAAAATATCACCAAAAACCCCTCAGATAAAACCATCTTTGCCGTCATGCTTCTTAAAAATAAAAAGATTATTGGAAACGTGGGACTCGAGAGCATTCATCCCATTCATCAATCCGCTGAGCTTGGCATTGTTATTGGTGAAAAAAAACAGTGGGGTAAAGGATACGGGGAAGAAATCTTGAGATTGATTTTAGACTATGGCTTTAACACGCTCAACAGAAAATCGATTTTCTTGCGATGTTTTGAATACAATGATAGAGCACTCAAGCTATACAAGAAGTTTGGATTTAAAATGCAGGGCAAGCTACGAAAAAATAGTTACTACGATGGGAAGCTCCACGATACGTATTACCTTGATATGCTTAAAAATGAGTTTAATAAGCGGTATAAACGTACATAACCATCTTGACAACTAACTCTCAGATTTCTACAATGCCTGTAGGTATAAGCTAATAATCTAACGTTAAAACAATTAGCAAAAAGAAATTTATCCGTATTAATGACCGGATTAAGGTTTCACCAGTCCGCGTTATAGACGAGGATGGCGCTATGCTTGGTGTCATAGAGACAGACGAAGCCCTGCGTATTGCCAAAGACCGTGGTCTTGATCTTATTGAAGTGTCGCCTAACGCTCGTCCACCGGTGTGTCGGATTCAAGATCATGGTCAACTAAAATACCAGCAAGCAAAAGAAGAGCAAAAACAAAAGAAACGGCAAAAGAAGATTGATGTAAAAGGAGTGAGAATCTCTATGCGTATTAGTGAAAATGACCTGAAAATGAAGATTAACCAGACGCAGAAGTTCCTTGATGGAGGTCATAAGGTACGTGTTGAACTCAAGATGCGCGGACGAGAGCGTGCACATCAAGATATGGCAAGACAGCTTATGAGAACGTTTAGAGGACGACTAGAAGGTGAAATTCTTTTAGAACAACCTCCAAAACGTGAACGTTTAGGTCTTGGAATGGTTATTGCAAAGAAAGAGTAGTTTTTCATGGAAATCACCCTTTATTCCTTGACGTGAGGTTTTTTTTGGTCTACAATAAACTATACATTTTTGAAAAAAGGATAAATACATGCCCAAGGCAAAAACGCACAAAGCGACTGCAAAGCGGATTAAAGTAACCAAGAAGAAAAAGCTTCTTAAAAGATACTCTGCACAAGACCACTTTAATGCCAGAGAACCTGGTAAGGTCAAGCATCAGAAGAGATGTTTAGGTTCAGTGAGCAAAGCAGATGAGAAGAACGTAAGAAGAGCTCTTCCTTATTTAAAGTAAAAAAGATATGCCACGAGTAAAACGCGGAGTACGCGCAAACAAGCGAAGAAAAAAGGTTATAAAGGCTGCCAAGGGTTACCAAGGAAATCGTAGCACCAAGTTTAAGGCGGCTAATCAAGCACAACTTAAAGCCGGCACCTATGCATACCGAGACAGAAAGGTCAGAAAACGTGACTTTAGAAGACTGTGGATTGTACGACTTAATGCTGCAGTTAGAGAAGAAGGTATGTCATATAGCACATTTATTGCTGCACTTAAAAAGAATAAGGTTGATCTTGATAGAAAAATCCTAGCAGATATTGCCTTTACCAGTCCCGAGACATTTAAAAAGATTGTAGACGAAGTGAAGTCTTAACGTCCTTAAAGATAAAAAACATGAAAGCGCAAGCGTTGTTTGACAGTGCCTTAAAGGATGCTATGAAGGCTGACTTTAGAGGTGAAAAGGCACTACAAAGAAAGCTCGATAGAGAGAAGAAAAAATACACTAAGCTCGATAAAACCGAGAAAAAGTTTTTTGATACGTCTGTCTTAAAGAATCCTTACCACGACAGCGGTGTTCACTATGTTTCAAAAAAGAATCCTGAGGTAAAGCGAATTCTAACCGGTATAGATATGGGAGTTGGCGAAGTTCTTCTTGCAGATAGACTTACTCAGAAGGGTAAAAAAATTGACCTTATTGTCGGCCATCATCCACTTGGAGCTGCATTCGCTGATTTGGTTAATGTTATGGATATGCTTGAGGAACTATATCACTCATTTGGTGTCCCAATCCATATTGCAGAAAATTTAATGCAAGAGAGACGCGTAGAAGTGAGCAGAAGTGTACACCCATTAAACCATATGCAGAGCGTAGATGCGGCCAAACTTCTTGATATCTCAATCATAAACACGCATACGATTTCTGATAATCTTGCGTGGCGCTATGTGCAAGACATCATGAATAAGAAGAAACCAGAGACCCTTGGTGAAGTACTGGAACTTCTTAAAAAAATTCCTGAATATCAGATTGCTATGAAAAACGGCGCAAGCCCTAAGATTATTGCCGGCAACCCAGAAAACACCGCAGGAAAAGTTCTTGTAGATATGACCGGTGGCACCAATCCACATGAAGATATTTATGAGCAATTGTCCAGATACGGTGTTTCAACTATTGTAGGTATGCACTACCGCGAACCAACTATAAAGAAGATTAAGAAGCACAAGCTCAATTTGATTATTGCCGGCCATTACGCTTCTGACTCTTTAGGTATGAACTTAATGCTTGATACGTTTGAGAAGAAAGGTGTGGAGATTGTACCGTGTTCGGGGCTTTTAAGGGTAAGCCGGGGTAAGTAAATCTTGATTAAAAAAATCTCCTCATCTACAGATGAGGAGATTTTTTGTTTGGCATCTTTTGTTTTTGAGTGCTTTTAGGCTCTTTTGATTTCTTTGATCTCGTTTTTAATTTCTCTACGTTCAACCGCATTTAGATCAAGTCTTTGCTCTGTATTGTCTACACGTACCTTCAGTCCATCTATTTCTTTTTGTGGTTTATCAAAACGTTTTTCTAAAGTATCAAATCGTTCATTCATTTCATCAAAGCCTTTTTTTACGATAATAGCGAAACTCTCAAATTTTTCGTCAACTTTTTTATTGAAATTCTCAAAATCCTTCTTACGAGCCAAGGTTATTTTTTCTTCAACCGTGTCTAAATTTTCTGATATCTTCTCTTCAAGTTCACCCAAATCAGCTTTTCTTTCCTTGGCAATATCCTTTTTCAGTTCACCCAAATCAGCTTTTCTTTCCTTGGCAATATCCTTTTTAAATTTGCCTAAATCTTCCTTACGAGAAGCGGAAATCTTCTCTTCTAAGGTACTTAAATCTCCTTTGGTTGCGGTCGCCATATGTTTTCCATTATATTTATGAATCTCTCCGCTTTTGTGAAATGGAGTATAGCATATAAAATAAGCCCTTTCAAATAACGCTCAACTTTATTTATCCATCTCTCTAAATAGCTTAAATAAAAAATTTATCCAAAAAAATGGACTTGACAAATCGTACAATTATATTATAATGGTTTGCTTAGTTAGAAATGATGTATTTTGATTTTTTGATTGCTCTTTTACAACTGAGGTCAGGAAATATGACGTGAGTCAATGACTCCACAGAGGATGGAAATTTTTCTCTCCTTTGTGGAGTCATGTGGACTCCGTTTCATATTTTTTTCTTTTTATTCTAGAAGGAGATTTCCCGATGACTAGTCATGATTACCACCACCCTCCCCTCTCCCAAACCCTCCACATCCCTGCTACAAGTGAATTGCTCTGTGCGCCAGATGGACTAAAAATGCTTTGCGCTGCTTGCGGGAAAGAACTCGACTTCACTGCGGGAAGACGATTCCGTATTTGGGATTTGTATGAGCTGGTTGGGGGAAAAGGAGAAAAGGTGACTGAGAAGCACGAGCTCCACTGTCCCCATTGCAACGCCTTCTTAAATAGTGCGTCCCTCTTGTACAAGTACAAGCACGACAGTGGAGGTACAAGCTACAATGGTGCGGTGATTGGAAGAGTCGAGGCTGAAAAAATCAAAGAAAACCTCGTACTGGTTGCGTGTTGGAAGCTCAGAGATCCCTGCTACAGACCCACGTTCGAACACTGCCACATGGGAGAAATCCTTGCTGATCCGCAACTTCTTACTTTGGATATGCTCATCGCGGCACTGGAAGATGGCTACATCACTTCAGGGCAATTCCTTTCTCGTCCTGAGGTTAAGGAAGATCTCGAAATCTTGCGTTGGCTCATGGAGCTCAAGATTCTCGAGTATCACTGCCCCGTGATCGAGTATGTCGAGCACTTCTACGAAAAGCATATCCCCTACCCCGAGTCATTGTAACCTTCATTATTTCTTTACACCCCCTGACCTCAAAACCTCCTCGTCCCCCGGACTTGGAGGTTTTTTTTGGTATAAAAGGGCGCCCACAAGGGGCGCCCCTACAAACGTTCAATTATTTGTTAACGTCACCTAAATCTACCCGCGGCAACATTCACTCCCGTCCTCAAATTCTTATCAAACCCAAAGAACCCGTTGTGTTTTACGTCGCCCGCGTTGTTGAACTGCCTCACATGCGGGCCGCCGCCAATGCCGGTCCCCGTTATAATCTCTGCCTTTCCGTGATTGTCCATATCATGCACGGCAACTTTTACGCCTGAGCGAATATGTTTTGCATACGCAAAGAACCCTGCGCTGTTTTCATCAACATTTCCTACTCCATTAAAAACTCTTACCTGTGGACCGCCGCCGGGACCTGCACCGGTTACAATCTCTACACTTCCGTCGCCATCAACATCACCCCCAGAAACCAAAACACCAGTTCTAATATGTTTAGCATACGCAAAGAAGTTGAGGATCCGTACCCCATAGCGCGTGTAACCCATCACTTGCGGGCCACCACCTGGTCCTGCTCCAGTAAGGATTTCTTCCTTACCATCACCGTTAAAATCACCCGCACCTACATAGACACCACCTCTAAATGTTTTTCCATAAGCAAAGAATCCGGGGGTAAATACCGGCGAGCCTTCCATGGTAAAGGTCCGTACTTGTGGTCCACCGCCGTCACCTGTTCCGGTTATAATCTCGTCATACCCATTATTATCAATATCACCAGCTGCCACATAAACGCCACCAGTAAACTGCTCAGAATACGCATAGAAACTTGATTTTAACGTTCCATCTAGCTCAAAAACTTTTACTTGAGGTACACCGCCCGGGCCAGGACCGGTTATCACTTCATCAATGCCATCATTATCAACATCACCCGCCGCAACGTTTACTCCTGTACGCCAGTATTCCGGGTATGCAAAGAATCCGCCACTTTCGAGTTCGCCATTTTTATTGAAGAATCTCACTTGTGGACCTCCTCCTTCACCAGCGCCAACCACAATCAGGCTTCCCAAAATCTTTGCGCTTGATGTTGTCTCAGATGACCAGTTCCCTACTGAATTTTGTGTTCGCATGTATACCGTATGATCACCTTCAGAAAGATCAACATCAAAACCAAACGCCTCTGCACCACCACCAAATGTACCATCAGAAGGGTTTGCATCTGTCCATCCGCCACCATCAATACGATACTGGATTTTTGTAATGGTATTTGGCGACATATTACTCCTCGTATGACTGTAATGAAGCGTACTCACATATGGATTATTATTTTGCAGTGGCTGCACTTGAGCAGTTCCAGAAATGTTTATTGACGTTGCTCCCGTTTTTGCATTGAACTCAATCTTTGGTGCCGTATCAACCACATCATTAATGCCGTTACCATTTGAGTCCCAGAGTCCTATTTGTCCCTCAGCATAGTGATCTATTTGCTTGTTAGTAAACGGCGTAATTCCTCCACGCATGAGACTTGGCACGTTTGATATACACGGAGAGCCAGACTTGCTATACAGGCTATTTTGATTTTTCGCATTTAAGTACCCTGCACTATCGTTACAATCTTTAAATGCAGATGAATATTGATCAAGGGCATAAAAAGTGTGCCCGGTCTCATGGGCTGTAATAGCATCCATGTTGTTGATTCCGTATCCGGTATTGTTGTACGTCATCACCATAAAAGGACCGCCGTAATAGGAGTACGCAAACGAGCCATCGGCGAAAGACTGGGTTGTCCCTCCGTCATTTGCAACAAATATGAGCATTCCCCAGTCAGTGTTTGCCTGAACAATTTGACTGTTCAAAAAGCTTCTGGCATTGGTATGATAGTCAGATCCGGAAAAACCAAGCTTTCCCATAATCTCATTTATCCACAAATTCTCTCCATTTGGTGTAGTCGGCCCATTGTGAGTGATTGGTTCATATTTTGTCTGAGCTCTACTATCCGATCTTCCTGATATGAAATTATACGTGAACGTAAGATGTGCATTTGGTTCCCTCTCTTTCCACCAGTTAAATCCATTTTGGATTTCTGAATAAACCCTTGATTCTTGCTCAGCTGTCCAATTATAGAGGCTTGGATCGCTCTGACCATTGCTTTCTGGCAAAATAACCGTTACATTGACCGACCCATACATATATTCTGAGGTATCGTAAAACCCTGCGTTATAGACACTCTTACCCTCAGGCGAGCCACCTACCGGTGACTGGTTCTCATCTTCTCTTGGTGCAACAAACGCATCGTTTATAAGCGGTGGATAGTCTTTATCCTCTACTATCTGCTCTTCAAAGCTCAGGTTCCAAGTATTAATAATGAGCTGAGTTTCAGGGTCGTACCTTTCCTTAACCTCATCACTCACCGGCTCTCTATACACAACTATGCCTTGCTCCGCAAGCTTCTCTTCACCCTCTGTGGTAATATCGCCCATTGCTGCTTTATCTGGAAACACATGCGTTAACTCATTACCCCTTCCTTTTGAATCAGCAAGAATTGAGTCAAGTGAATGCTCACTGCTTGCGAGGACTAATGCATTGACTCCCTCAAATGATTTTGCGTTTACCCGTCCACACGTTACAAAAATGGCAAGAATAGCACAAACAAATGAAAGATAAAAAACGATTCTTTTGATATTCATTTTTATTGATAATGAGAATGAAACACGTTTATTATAGCACACCTATGTGATACCTTTGAGTACTTTTGATTAAGCCAGTTTTTCAAAAAAGTCGTAGCTGTAAGCACAGCTACGACAATGCATTGTTTATATATACCCATACTCTCTCGCACTACATGAAAACAGTATGAGTTTATACTAGTAATCAATAGCAAACGACTCGCTCGTTTCTTTGACCTTATTCAAAAGAAGCGGGTTATTGGTAATAATACCATCCACGTCAATGTCAAACATACGTTTCATGCTCCAGATGTAATCGACTGTCCATGCATTTACCTTGAACCCTTCGTTTTGCATTTCTTCTACATTTTTCCTAGTAAGCGGTAAATAGTATGGATGAATAGTATTAAGCTTGTATTCCTTTGCAAAAGAAATCATTCTATCCGTTACAAACCACGTTAAAATCCCGACTTTTACTCTCTTTCTAAAATCACCAAGTTCTCTAATTACATCTTTATCAAAAGAAGAAATAAGCGTTTTATCTACCAACCCATACTTTTCAATAAGTGCCTTTAGCGGCTCAATAGCCTCGATTACCTTAACATCAAAATTAAAGTATGTTTCATTATTAAGCGCGATTATCACTTCTTCAACTGTTGGAATTGTCTCTCTTCCAATTTTAAGCTTTTGCACATTGTTAAGGGAGAAGTGCTTTACTAGTCCACTTCCTTCAGTTACACGGTCAATCGCATTGTCATGAAACACGATGGGAATTCCCTCTTTGGTCACTCGAACATCAATCTCTACCATATCTACTCCAAGTCTCACCGCACGCATAAAAGTGGAAAGAGTGTTTTCCAATTGATGAAAAAGTGGCGCTCCTCTGTGGGCGATTATTTTCATACACGTACTATACTGCTGTAACTCATACTGTGCATATATCTATCATTGCTAATAAGTCACTTTTAATTAAGCACTGAGGATTGGAGTCCCATTCTTTTTAAAATTGGCACTTCCTCACTCTCACTTGCAAACCTCGGTTGATTATAGTCTTCAATTATCACTGCTTGAAACGCTATTTCTTCAAGCGCACCATCAACAAACTGATACGTACCAATGACCCCTTCTTGCGTCTCCCTAGACCACATTTGATCAAACACTAGATTACCTAAACTATACACAATAAGTTTGTCGTTGTATTTCTCGACCTCCTGAACCACATGTGGGTGATGACCGATTACCGTTTCTGCACCAGCGTCAATAGCAGCATGGGCTATTGCCTTTTGCTCCCAAGCCGGCTTTGGCGTGTATTCGGTGCCATGATGCATAGAAACAATTACCACATCTGCGGTTTCTTTTGCTTTTTTGACATCACGGACAACCTCGTCCGTTGACTCCTGCGCCCACGCTAACCCCGCTGTTTCCTCGTCAGCTCCGTAGCTTTCTGGAGGAATACCATTGTAACACAGAAAGGCAAATGAAATTCCGTCCTTCTCTATAACCGATGCGGTATGTGCTTCATCGTAATCCATCCCTGCCCCGCAGTACTCAATGCCATGCTCGTCCAAATGATTGTACGTATACTTCATGCCGGACCGCCCTTGATTGCCAAAATGATTGTTCGCAAGAGAAACCATGTCAAAGCCGGCAAGCTTAAGTCCGTCTACTGTCTCAGGTTCTGCTTTAAATACCATTCCTTCAGTCACAGGTGGTCCTTGATCATAAAAAGGGGATTCCAGATTTGCAAATGCAATATCTGCTTTTGAAAACATATCAACTACACGTCTAAACGGTAGAGAATTGTCACCTGCCTGTCTTATCTTGGTTCCTACATGTCTTGAAAGCATTATGTCTCCACCGGCAACGAGCGTTGTTTTGACCGGTTCTTTTACCACCTGCTCAGGCTCCTCTTTTGCAAAAGAAGTATTCTCAGCTACCTCTTTTGGAGCAACCGTCTCCGCTACTGAAGATCCATCATCACCTTTAATAACGATTCCATACACAATAAATCCTGCGATAGCTATGATCACCAGGTAGAGAATATATATCGATTTCCGCTTCTTTTTAGCCATGCATCTTACGACAATCTTTCTTGAACACAATTTTTGACCATGTTACCATCTGCTCTACCTGACACCTTCTTTATGGCTTCTCCCATAACCTTCCCCATATCAGCCATACTTGACGCTCCTGTTTCAGAGATCACTTCATCAACTATTTTCTCCAGCTCTTCTTTTGACATTTCCTCGGGAAGATACTGTTTTAATAAGGCCATCTCTTCCTCTTCTTTCTGTGCAAGCTCTTCTCTCCCCCCTTGTCTATATGACTCAATGGAGTCCTTTCTCTGTTTAACGAGCTTTTGAGTGACAGAGACAACATCATCATCGGTAAGATCTTTTTGAAGCTCAATTTTTTTATTTTTAAGTGCTGCAATGAGCATACGCAGCGTTGATTTTTTGAGCTCATTTTTTTCTTTCATAGCCAAAACGAGCTCTTGTTCAATCTTTTGATACAAGTCTGACATAGGTTATTATTATATTTTCTTGTAGATAGTATAGCGGTTCTGTAAGCATAAAACAACCCCAGTGAGCACGGAGAAATCCCACTAAGAAAAACAAAAAACTGACACCAAACAAGATGGGGTCAGCTAAAATATTTTGGTAACTACACAATTCACTCAGGGAGAGCTTCTTCCGGGTCGGCAAATTCAAGAGGCTCATCCTCATCCTCATCAGCTCCTGCTCCTACTTCGCCACCTTCAACACTGTATGCTTCCATTTCATCTGTTGGTGCTGCTTCTGAAGGAGGCGGATCAAAGTTTTCTGCAACTTCTTCTAATTCCTGCTGCAGACTCTCCGCCTTTTTCCTTTCCTCTTCTTCACGTTGATAGAATTTAGTTTTAATCGCTCTTGCTTCTCTTCCAAATCTTACTCTTAAATCATTTAGATAGTCGAAAGCAGTCGCGGGATTAGAATCACGCATAAGACGTAAAAAACTTTGACGGCGCTCTTGAAGCGAGCTCACTTTAGATCTCTCTTCAGGGGTTGTGGTTCGCGCTTCGCTTAAAGAGATATCACTAGAAATATTTATTAATGACTGAAGATAAGAAAGATCGCGTTTTCCAGTTTCCCCATCAACAAGCTCACGATAATAGACCGGATTTAAAAACACGTCAACTTCTAGAAATAAGTTCTTTACTACAGTAAGCGGGAATGCTGATTTTCGTCTTCCGGAACGCTTTTGACTTAGCACAACCGTATCAAATCGATTTTCACCAATGTTTCTTTCAAATACGACAATAACGATAATGTCGTCCTCTTTTTCTTTACTCATAACAAGCGGTGAAAATAATATCCACCACAATGCTTTGATAAACGAAATAATTGTTGACAGAAAGGGAATTTTACCCGGTATAATGGGAATTTGAACGTATACTTTCCACTCGTTATCATTAGGCAAAATTCTGTCGAAATATTCTTGAAGTTCCGCACTTAATTTTCTAACATAAAAGAAAGGCCCATCATTTGCTACAATAATACGTGAAAACGGCCACATAAACTTTCCTCCTTATGTTTGTGCCAAAGAACATGTACTCCATTTATACATCTTTTTGAAAATATTTCAAGGGGTTTTTAAAAAAAATGCCCCACAGGAAAGTTTCCGCGGGACAAAAATAAATAGTAATAGTTTTTTACGTCATGATAATAGCTTATACCGCCATCCGGTATCTTCATCAGGATCGTCTGATATCCTCTGCGATTCAATTTCATGGCCCAAATCATCACGCAAATGCTTGATGAGTGGCCCAAGACGTAGAATCCCAGCTTGAGTGAATTCAAGCGTAATGACCCATTCTTGTGTTGCAAGAAGCTCAAGAGCCCTCTCGGTGAGGGGTTCCTCGTTAAGCTCCACTCGCCTATGAATTGCAGCTCCTGAAAGCTCACGAAACCGTTCAGCGGGAATTGTTGCATGTAGAGAATACATAAATACTGTTCCTTTAATATGAAAAGTGTAAATTGTATGTCCTTGTTTACCTAATGCATGAACGTATCCACCATATCGTTGAATCCCTGCTTCATTAAACTCAAGGTTCGAAACACCTCTTCCCCCAGCATTACGGAGCATCGAAAAAACTTTTTGCGTTTGCGTTTCAGTTCTTTTTGGCAATTGTTCCTCCTTGAGTGCCAAAAGGTTCGTGAAAAAAGTATACGGGAACACAAAAAAGTGCGCAATAAAAAAGCCTCACTACGAGACCTTATTTAAACCAACGCACAAAAGCTAAAAACGATACTCTGGGCGGGGGCTTCTATAAACCTTTTCCCGAGAAAGGGGGGGGCACACACATCCCTTTAAGGGAAACCCTCTCGAAATCAGGCAAGCGGAGAATGCCCCCGCCAAAGTATCGTTTTAGTTATACACAGTCTTCTTTTAGGGCTTTGACACTTTATCCACACATTTTTGCGACGGCGCTTATTTACTCATTAGTCCATTTTGCTGTGTACTTTGATCATTTTTTTAATGTGCGACGGCGCTCTTTTTTGAAACGGCTCATGTCCTGTATCCATTATAACAGAGCCAAAAGGTCGGGTCAATGGTTCTTGTTAGAAGTTTATTTTTCAAAGTTTATCAACTTCACAGTAAGTACACATTTGCTATCATAAATATGAAGGGCAATGTATGAGCATAAGAAAACTACAAAAGCGGAAAAATCCGTTTTTTATGTTGAAAAAATGAAAAAACTCCTCAAAAAACACTTTGGTCACGACACTTTTAGGCCATTTCAAGAAGAGATCATAACCCATGTCCTTAAAAAAAAGGACACCTTTGTACTTATGCCTACCGGTGGTGGTAAATCGCTGTGTTATCAGTTACCTGCTCTAAAACTTGCCGGACTTACATTAGTCATATCGCCACTGATTTCATTGATGAAAGACCAGGTTGATGCACTAAAAATGAGTGGTATAGCCGCAGAATTCATTAACTCTTCATTGCCTCAAAGCGACATCTCACGAATTCAAAAAGATATACAAAAAGGCAAAATAAGGATTCTCTACATTGCACCGGAACGGCTCGCTCTACATTCCTTCAAAGGGTATCTTGATACCTTGGATGTAAGCCTTATTGCCATAGATGAAGCTCACTGCATTTCTGAATGGGGACATGATTTTAGACCAGATTACAGAAACCTGAAATTCTTTAAGGAGCAGTACCCGGACACACCCATGATTGCACTTACCGCAACGGCTACGCCGGTAGTACAAAATGATATTATCAAAGAACTCTCTTTACATAGCCCCAAAAGATGCGTAGCAAGTTTTAATCGAGAAAATCTTACCTTTAGGATTCTGCGAAAAAAGCATGCGTTTGATAAACTGCTTGGGTTGCTTGAAAAGCATAAAAACGAATCAGTGATTGTGTATTGCTTTTCACGTAGAGAAACTGAAGAAATTGCTGACAATTTAAATGCCGAAGGATACAAAGCACTTCCCTATCACGCAGGGCTTGATAGTACTATACGAAAGTCAAACCAAGAGCAGTTTATAACCGACGAAGCACAGATTATGGTTGCGACAATCGCGTTTGGCATGGGCATAGACAAGCCAGATGTCCGCATGGTGGTGCACTACACGTTTCCTAAAAATCTAGAAGGCTACTACCAAGAAGTGGGTAGAGCCGGACGCGATGGCCTCCCCAGTGAATGTGTCCTGCTGTATTCGTACGGAGACAAGCGAAAACACGACTTCTTTTTGGACAAAATTCAAGACGTAAAAGAACGAGAGAATAAAAGTAAACAACTTGATAATGTTATTGCTTACTCAGAGAACCGCTCATGTAGAAGAAAATATATTTTGGAGTATTTTGGGGAAACATACCCACCCGAATCCTCTATTTCCAAAGGAAAAAAGGGTAATGAAAGCTGCGGAGCATGTGATAGTTGTCTGAGACCCCGAGAAACGTTTGATGCAACTATTATTACGCAAAAAATTCTTTCATGTGTGTTAAGAACTGGAAGTCGTTTTGGGAAAAATTATATTGTTGCTGTTTTAAAGGGAAGTAGAGATGAACAGGTACTGCGAAATCGACATGATAGCCTCTCTGTGTACGGTATTGTTAACGATCATTCCAAAGATGAGTTAAAAGAAATCATTACCTCATTGCTCCAGGAAAGCGTATTAATAAGTGACAAAGGAAAATATCCAACTCTCTCTGTAGCACCAAAGGGGATTACCTTTTTAAAGCAAAAAGAAACACTCCACTTACCAAAAATTCATGAGGATCTGATTGATGCTAAGAACACAGGGAAAAGAGAAACGCTTGAATACAACACCGGTCTCTTTGAAAAGCTAAGAACGGTAAGAAAACAACTTGCCGACAAGCGAGGCGTGCCGCCATTTGTTATTTTCAGTGACGTAACGCTTCAGGCATTGGCTTATTACTTACCTCAAAATAAGGAGAACTTCATAAAAATTGAAGGTGTTGGAGAACAAAAGCTAAAAGAATTTGGAGAACTGTTTATTGCCACCATTACTACTTATGCAAAAAAGAATACTGTTCCTTCACATGACATTCCGGATAAAAACCGAAGAAAAACTAGCAGCGCAAAAAGAAAAATACATGCAAATGCTCTCAAATACCACCAGACAAAAGAAATGGTTTCCCGTAAAATGCCTCTCAAAAAAATTGCAAAAGAACATGGAGTAAAAGAAAGTACTATCATTAACCATCTTGATAGATTGCTTGATGCGGAAGAAAAACTTGATCTTGGCTACTTAACGCCTTCAAAAGAAAGTATTAAAACGATTGCTCATGCTTTTGAGCATTGTGGTGAGGAAATGCTACGCCCAGTGTTTGAGTATCTTGGTGAGCAGTATTCTTATGAAGAGATAAAATTAGTTCGGGTGATTCTTAAAGCAAATATGGAGTAAAAAAGTGTCATCCCGGAAATCATTTCTGAATGATTATCCGGGATCTCGTAGCTTACAGGAATAGAAACGAGATCCCGACTCAGTCATAAGAAAGACTGTCGGGGATGACAACTAGCTCCAGGTTTAAAACCTCAAAGAAAAAACGCGTAGATTAAAAAATCACGCGTTTTGTTGTTGTGTTTGAATTCAAAAAAAGTGCTCTCGTCGTTTAGAGAATAAACTTGTCTCATCTGCTTAAGTCGCAGATGTCTCCGCTTGCTTTGTGCCCCTTTGCACAAAGCTATAGCAGACTAGTTTATTGTCTAAAAAAATGATTACTTGGTAATTTCTATCTTTCCTCCGGTCTTCGTCTCAATCCATCTAATACTTCCATGATACGCACACGCTCGAGGGATTTGCCAGAGCCACGCGTTGCCTTTTCCTCTTGGGTGTATGAAGGTGTGATTTTGTGGAATTGTTGGGGTTGTTTTTGAGGTGGTATGATCGGTAATGGCGCAGACTGCACAACTGCTTGAGAAGTATGTGACGTCGTGAGTTCCGGTGATGCTTACCTGCCTTGTTTGAGAATCAAAGGTGATGGCACAGGTGTAGAACTTGCTTTCACAGTATCCATCAGTGCAAGATTTTTTACAGGTGAATTGCGGTACCCATTTTGAGCCATCGGACATGCAGAGTTGCGTTTCTTTTTGGGGCTCTATACTAAACAGTGTGGGATCTAACTAAAGAAGGTGGCATAATTGAGGTAAAATGTAGCTAGTTGACAGCTAACCCTCAATGAAATGCACACCTTCACTCACAATTGTATGAGCAAA